>WNGE01000066.1_pt1 | contig 182461 bp, 158 predicted proteins | sample 5400651 | NCBI WGS metagenome assembly WNGE01 (sample SAMN13153370, study PRJNA577476) | soil metagenome | isolation source: 60 cm soil or saprolite under grassland replicate 2 | place: USA:California | collected 2016-06-15
AGTAGGCCGTTCTCGCCGATGATGTCTTCCGGCTTTTTGTAATCGGCCAGCAGTTGGTCAATCAGCGTCTTGTCGATGGCCATCGGTTTCTTATTCTCCTCTTCCGATGGTCGTTTACACAGTTACTTTTACACCCTCCGGATTGAGGCGGGCGAGGCGCAAGCCGCGTCCAATCGCCACCGGGAGGCTAAAGCCACTGCGCCTGTTCTCGACTCTACTCGCCAATTCACTCAATGAGGCGTCATGCCCTGTCTTCCCCCCGGGCTGTCTAATCCTTCGTATGCTACCCACGGCTTGCGCCGTCAGCTGCATTCTTTCGCCGCTTTGCGGCTAGTCGGTCGGGAGCGATATTAAACCTTGTCGGACTCGAATGTCCGACCCTCACGGTTTCTGGCCGTGCTCGTTCACGGCGAGTATTCAAGCGCTAACGGCTAAGAGCTGCCCCTCTCGCTTCCATCCAGCTTTGTAGGATCAGCATTGCTGCCATACGGTCTACGGCTTGGCCGCGTTTTTTGATGGAGACTTCGGAGTCGCGTAGCAGGCGGTTTGCCTGGCTGGAGGTGAGGCGCTCGTCCCACAAATGAACTGGCAGGCCAAATTTCTTGCGCAAATCTTCGGCAAACACCTGCATTTTTTCGGATTGAGTTCCTTCAGCTCCGCTGAGGCGCAGAGGATATCCGACCACGATTTCTACGACTGAGTAATCCTGGATGATTTTCGCGAGCTGCGCGAAATCCGTACGCTTGTTTTTTCTGCGGATGGTTTCGAGGCCTTGCGCGGTGATTCCCAAGGGGTCTGAAACGGCCAGGCCGATGGTCTTTGAGCCGACGTCGAGTCCGAGGATTCTCGGCTTGAGTGCTGGCGCGTCAGAATGCATGCTTGAAATTGTATGTCTTTCTGCGCCGCACAGGCCAGAACACAACTTCTTTGCCGCAGATCACGCGGATTTTCGCGGATGCTTACTTGAGCTGTTCGTTTGATCGTGTTGATCCGCGGGAATCCGTGTAAATCCGTGGCGAAGTTGAAGTTTGGGGGTCTTGCGGAAGTCTAGGCTTGCAACTCTCCGGCTTCGGGAAGTCTGAGATTGGTTTTGGAGAGCGACTTGGTCAGGAGGACTTCGATGTTGGCCTCCTCGCAGTTTCTCGCCATGGCCAGCTCACTTACCAGAAGGTAGCGCGCGCGTTCCAACATTTTCTTTTCGCGGAAAGAAAGGCTTTTGGATTCTTTCAGCACCAGCAGGCTCTTGAGTACCGCTGCCACTTCAAGTAGAGAGCCGGTGCGCATGCGGTCGGAATTCTCTTTGAAGCGATCTTTCCAGTCAGCCGCGCTGTCACCGTCGCCATCTGCAAGATAGTCAAGGATCTTTTGAATTTCGCCATTCTTCACCAGGCGGCGGAGGCCTACGGTTTCGACGCTGTGGAAAGGGATCGTGACTTTGAGATTACTGGATTTGATATTAAGCAGATAGTATCTCTCGACCTGCTGGCCAAGAGTGCGGCTGCCGATTTGCTCGACGATTCCTACGCCGTGGTTGGGATAAACGACCCGATCACCGATGTGGAAATCACCATTACCATTGCTGCCCATAAGAACGGAAGAACAGCCCGCCGCGACAATTCTTATCTTACTCTATCGCGCGAGCATTAACAATTTCCTATAGGCAGAATTGTTTATTTTCAAAGACTTAGTGTTTTTGTGAAGCCGCTACCCAGGACTTGCCAGCCCCGAAAATCAACTGTAGCCGGCCTGAAGCGAAGGTGTTGCAAGGTTTATAATTCGACGAGCATGACCGAGCATATCAAGAGAAAATTGCAGGACGAAATCCACGCTCTGGAGCACGAGCTCGTTCACGAGCTTCCCAAAGAGATCAAGAAAGCCGCAGCCCTGGGCGATCTCAGCGAAAACGCCGAGTACCACATGGCCAAGCAGCGGCAGGAGTTCGTCAAAGCCCGGGTGCGGCAATTGGGCAAGCGGCTCGCAGACCTGTCCATGGTCAACATGAATAACATTCCCAAGGACAAGGTTGGCTTGGGCTCGACGGTTAAGGTTTACGACAGTACTAAGAATGAGGAAGTCGAGTACAGCATCGTGACCAGCGAAGAGTCGGATGTGGCTGCGGGGAAGATATCGACTAACTCTCCGATCGGGCGTGCGCTGCTGAATAAGAAGGTTGGCGAAACCGCCACGGTGGTTACTCCGAACGGCAAGCGCGAATTGGAAGTCCTGAGCCTGAGTACGATTCACGATGTGGCAGCGGCAGCGGAATGATCGCGTGGCCGAAGAAGTGTCGGACAGGAATGTCCGACCCACACAAAAATTGAAATGACATGGACTAGCGCCTTCGGACGAGCTTGCGCCGTTCTGCTGAGGACGATTGTCCGCTGGCTCGCGCTTACCAAGATCAATCCCAATGTGCTCACGTTCATGGGACTCGTGGTGAACGCCTGGGCGGCGTTCTTCTTTGGCTACGCCACTGTAGAAAATCAGCAACGCATGTTCTTCTATGCCGGACTGATCATCATCGGCTCCGGTTTTTTTGATCTAGTGGATGGAGAAGTTGCGCGGGCGCAAAATCGGGTGACACGGTTTGGAGCTTTCTTTGATTCAGTAGTGGACCGCTACAGCGATGCCTTCCAGTTTTTTGGCTTATTGATCTATTACGCGCGGGGAGACCGCTTCTTCTACATCGTCCTGACTGCGTTCGTGATGATCAGCGCCATCATGGTGAGCTACAGCCGGGCGCGGGCGGAGTCGTTGATCGGATCGTGCCGCGTGGGCTTCATGGAACGGCCGGAACGCCTGGTGCTGGTAATCATTGGAGCGCTGTTCAACCGAATGGCGCCGGTTTTGTGGGTTATTGCGGTGCTCTCGACGATTACGGTCATTCACCGCATTCAGTACACCTGGGCGAGGACGAATGGGCGAGAAGCCATAAAGAGCGGGCAAGCTGCGTAACTCAAGATAGACCAGACGCCCTGTTACCAGAACAATGGTGATACCTTATCTTCACGCCCAGCACTGATGTGCAACATCAAAAGACCGTACCTCCTTAGCGTGGCTCTACGGCTCTACGGCTCTACGATTCTACGGTCGATGTTCTGTATGGGTTGACGCACCAAAGTGTACTTCGTCTGCCATAAGCTTGTCGTCCATTTTCCCGGCATGAATCACAACACGGTCTCCGATCTTGAGATCTTTCATAGAAGCGGATGCGCCGCTTTTCACAAACTTAGTCTCCGGCATGGTGTAGACCGTGATCGTCTCCTTGCTCGCCTGGACCGTAATCGAGTTGTCAGACATGGCTTTCACGGTGCCCATGACGTGCTGCTCTTTACCATGGGCAAACGCGAGTCCCGCTGCAAGCACAAGGACTACAAGAACCAGGATCATTCGTTTCATGTTTATTGCTCCTTCTTAGTGATGCATATCCATCTTCGTCTGTGGTGATTTGCCTTGGTTCAGAAAACGGTCTTCGTCCCGCTCTTCCGCACGTTCCGAATCGCTCTTCGGGTTGAATTGCTCCATCTGCTTCATTTCTTCCGGGTCAGTTGGGGCAAATGCCTGATGAAAAGAACCAGCTTCCAGCTATCTTCGTCCTTGCCGGGACCGCCCCAGGCAGGCATTCCGGTAAGCCGAATTCCATTATGGATGACGTAGTAGATCTCCCCGTCAGTGAGATTCTGCGTCCCGGGCAGACGCATGTCGGGCGCTTTGGGATAAAGATTCTGGCCGATTTGCGTTTTCCCCCTGCCATCGTTGCCGTGGCAAATAGCGCAATGATCGGCGAAATGGGCGCGTGCCTCGCTGAGAACATCAGGCGTCGGCGCAAACGGATTCGTCGCGTTGCGTTCTGATGCCGGAACCGAAAGCCTTCGCGCCGTTTTGGCGACGTAGGTCTCCACTACCGACGGGTTATCCCGCGTGCTGAAGCCATGCCGGATCGTCACCCATCCGAACGCAGCGGCTCCCGCGACGCCTGCAGCGGCAATCGATAGAAGAAGAGTGCGTTTTCTCATGCACTTACCTTTACTGCGGGCTTGCATCTATCTTGAACGGGATGTTGACCTCACGCACCGGTTGGTCGATTCCACCTGGTTGCGAAGGAGCTTCAAGGCCGTCCGCGAGCAAGTAGGACTGCAGAGAAAGTGAGCTCGTGGCGAAGGTCTCTAGTGCAGAGATGTAGGAGACCTCTAGCTGCATCAGCGTTCTCTGGGCGATCAGGACCTGTGGGTAAGCTGCAGCCATCTCCTGGTATTTTTTCGTATACATCTCATACGCCTTTCGCGCCCTCGGTATCATCTGATTCTTGTAGCGGTCGACCGCGGATTGCGAGAACGTGTAGTTCTGGACGACGCTTGCCGCCCGTTCCCGCAAAACTAGCTTCACGCGCTCCACTTCGCGTTTCGCCCTCTCTGCGTCAGCCTTAGCGGTGGCAATGTTTCCCTGGTTGCGGTCAAAAATGGGAATTCTCACCCCCACGTCGGCAAAGCCCTGCAGTCCGACAGATCTCCCGTTAGACAACAGCTCGCCATTTTGCTGCATGCCACCGCGGAGTTGCAGGTCGGGGATCGGTTCCCGCTTCGCGCGGGCTAAGGCGGCTTCGGCGCGTTCGACGCCGAGTTCGGTGATTTTGACGGCTGGACTCTCGTTGACGATTTTCTCCACCAGTTCATCCGCATTCACTGGCGGGGTGTCCTCGAGTCTTCCTTCGAGCTTCATCAAGGGAAGACGCGGATTCCCTACCACGGCCGCTAGTGCTTTCCATACCCGCTGCTGGCTCTGTTCGGCCATGGTGACCGCGAGTTGTGCCTGTTGCGCTTCCACTTCCGACTCGAGCACGTCGGGAGCGTCCGCTTGGCCGATATTCGCAAGCTGGTGCGAGGTCTCGACGGCGTGGTCGGCAAGCTTGCTGAGGTTTTGCCGCAACTCCAGCGCCTGCTGGGCAGCCAGCGCTTGGATGTAGGCCATCCGCACGTTTGTGACTACGCGTACTTTTTGCTCCTCAGCCTCTGTTTGTGCCTGTTTGAGCTCCTGGTCAAAAATCTTTCGATTCAGGCCCAGCTTTCCACCCAGCACGATGTCCTGCTGAACGAAAAAACCTTGCTCGCCCCCGTGAAACGACCCGTCTCGGATTTGTTCGCCCTGGTAGCCGACGGTTGGGTTCGGGTAGAGTCCCGACTGCTTTTTCCTGCCTTCCGCCGCTTGGATGTTGGCGGCCGATTGCCTGAACGTCGGGTTGTTCTGTAAGGCCATCTGTTGCAGTTCTTCGAGGGTGATTGTCTTCTGCTCGGAAGGTGGAGTTTGCGCCCGTCCCGGCAAGGCGACCAAAAGCAAAGCCCAGGAGAAGCAGAGTACGAATCGGTTAACACAACGGAGTGCTGACACTGTTTCGACCCTCGCGTCCAAAAACTTCACCGGCGTAATCAAGTTATTCATGTTTGTGCTCCATTCCTGGCATGTCCATCTTCATTGGCTTATTGCCTTCCTGCTTTTTTCGAAGCTCCATGATTTGGTCGTACTTGTCTGGAGGCAGCACGCGCACGAACGTCATCATTCCAGCCATGAAGCCGCTCCAGCCCGGACGCAGGCCGAAGTTTTCAGGTTTGTCGACCATTTGATCCATCGCCATCATGGGACCTTCCATGAAGGCATCTTGCGGAAAGCCCGGCACGGAATTCGCATCCTGGCTGACCTCGGGCTTGCCCATCTGCATCCCTTGCTGCTGCATGTCGGGCATGTCTTGGTGCTGCATCGGATTCCCGGCTTTCAGCGGAGAGTTCGCAACCGTTTGCTCCGCAGTTGAACCGACGCCCAGTCCGCGACCCAGGCTCGGACCGTTTTCCTCGGAGGTCGCACTTCCTTGTCGCAGCATTCCCATGCCTCGCTCCATGTCGAGACCTGCGGGGATCCCATTTCGCCGAGTCATGGGGCCGACGTTAGAAGACATCTGGTTCATCATGTGGTGAGGGAGATGGCAGTGCAGCATCCAATCACCGGGATTGTTTGCGACAAATTCGATGTCGCGGGATTGCGCAACACCCACGAGCACCGTGTTCCCTGGACCCCAGGTCGATTGGGGCTGTCGTCCTCCTTCGGTGCCAGTGACTACAAACTGATGGCCATGAAGATGGATGGGGTGATGGTCCATGCCGAGGTTGACCAGGCGAATGCGCACACGCTCACCGTGCCGCACGAGCAAAGGGGTCGTCGCAGGTCCAGCTTTGCCGTTGAAGGTGAGCCAGTTGAACTCCATGTTCATGGAGTTGGGGACGGCTATATTCGGCAAGATGGCGTACTCCTGCATAACGATTGCGAAATCTTTATCGACGTGCGGCTTGTATGGCTCCTTGGGATGCATGATGAACGCGCCGATCATGCCCATCATTTCTTGCATCGCCATGTGCGAGTGGTAAAAGTACGTACCTTCCTGGTGGAGCGTGAATTCATAGACAAATCGGCCACCGGGAGGGATCGGATCTTGACTCGAACCGGGCGCTCCGTCCATCTCGTTCGGGACTTCGAAGCCATGCCAGTGCATCGACGTCGCTTCGGGAAGGTGGTTGTCCACGATGATGCGAATGCGATCGCCCTGGTTCACTTGAATCGTCGGGCCCGGAGCGCGGCCGTTGTAACCCCATAGGTCAACGATCCGGCCGGGGAAAATCTCCTGTTTGACCGGCTCGGCAATGAGATGGAACTCCTTCACGTTTCCATCCATACGCCAAGGAAGCTGCGCCACGTCCGGCGTCTCAACGAGCAGAGGAGAAATCTGCCCGCGCTTGGGCCCTTTCCTGCCCTTCATTTCCATACCTTGCATCCCAGGAGACATGTCCATCTCCTGGGCTGAAAGCACTTTCGCCGAAGCCATTACGCCGGCTCCGGCGAGAACACTTCGCAGAAAACCACGTCTACTGCTCATGTTTCCCCCCTTCAAAAGGAATCAATAAATTAGGATTTCAGGACGCAGCGTGTGGTTACGCAGAAATCCCAAAGAGTGATCTGCGCCGAAAAAGTCAGATTGTTATTTGAGGAATTCGTTAGATACGAAGGAAAACCAGAATCGGCTCGAAACTCGCAGAAATCAGCGGGTTGGAAAAACTCTCCGCCGAATGCGGCGCAATCAGCAATTCTGCGCGTTCCGCAACTAACGAGACACAAGCGAGGCAGGGCTGCAACTTGGCCGGTTCTTGCAGAATCGCCACCTGGTGCCCAACCCCGCAACACAGATGATTTACTGGCTCCGGGGAATGCGCAGGATGGCTGTGTTCGTGACAGGCTGCAGGGGGCTGGCTGCGGACAAGCGACTGCAGGGTAGTCGCGCCCAATAACGTCATCGCCACCGAGAGCAGAAGTATGGTGGCCATTTTACGTTGCATCTGCATCAGCCGTTCAGCAATATGCTACACGAATCGTCAACTAACTCGGGGAGAGGCGGACGAAAGTATCCGCCCCTACCCGACTCCATCCTAAAAGTTAAATCCTACCTGGGCCGTCAGGGCCCGCGGCGTGACGTAGTGGGTCCCAGTAAAGGTTGACAAGAAGTTATAGAGCGCAACCTTGTTGGTTAAGTTGATGGCGGTGAGCTGAAGACTCCATTTGTATCTGTCGCCTCGAAACAGGTTGTCGTGACCGATGGAGAGGTCGAAGAGATGCCGCGGGGCAATGCGTGGCGGATTCTTGTCGTCATTTTCCGTTCCCGGCGCGGGGATGTTTACGAGCGTGGACCCGAACTGGTTTGCCGGGCAGGGCGATGGCAAGGGCGTAGTTGGAGTTGCGCGAGCGGCGCCGCAGAACAGGCCGGCTTGGAATTCCTGGTCGGGAGTAAGCCCGCTCGCGACGAGATCTACCGGGGTGCCGTCCGAAAATGGAACGGCACCAGCTACCAGACCGCTGTCATACCGCCAGTTGAAGCCGACCCACGGTCCGCGCTTCCCGATCTGATACTGCAGATGCGTAGTTTGGTTAAACGTCTCGTCGTGATCAATACGGAATGCACCGATCACGTCGGGAGCTGCGCCGGCTCCGCCGAGCTGAGGAGTAAAGAAGCGCGCTGCCACACTAGAGAAAACGAACAGCGCTGAGAAGCCATGGTAGTTGGGAACACTCACGCGTCCCGCAACCGCGGGAATTTTGGAGTTGTTCCACTCAATCGGGAAGGTGAGCGGGGTACTCCCGAAAACGCCGAAGTCGTAAGCGTTGTGGGTATATTTCCAGACGTATTCGCCGGAAAAGACCAGATAGCGTCCCGCAGCCTGCTGCAAACCCACGTGGAATTCATTACGCCAGCCGGGGCTGAAGGGAGTGACTGTATTTGACGAACAGACCAGAAGCGGATTCAGTACCGGATCAGCACAGCCGGTGCTCGAAAGCACCAGGTTCTCATTGAATGGGGTTTCCAGTATTCGCGCATAGGAAGCACGAAGAACCGTGTTGGTCTTTTTGATGTTGTAGGCGACGCCGACACGGGGCTGTGCTTCGCTTTGAGAAGTCAGGCCATTGTAAACATCGCCACGCAGTCCCAAATTTACCGACCAGTTCCCCTTGGTAATCGAATCCTGCAAGAACAAAGAGAGCAGTTTGACGTCGGTGTGGCCGCTGAACGGAAATAGAGTTCCACCTCGCGTTAAATCGAATGGCGCCAAAGTTGTGCAAGGAGCAGCAATGGGGTTTCCACTGGAATCCACACAAGAGTTGCCGTTCGCATCGGCAAGGGAGTCGAGAAACGCCGGGTCCACGATGCCGAAACGGTTGTTCTCGTCCAGGAAAGTCTGCTGATAGGTTACGCCCGCCTTCACGTTGTGAATGCCTTTCACGTAGGAGACGTCCGAACGAATCCCTGCATTGGTGAGCTTCCGGTCTTGATCGAACGTTTCCGATTGCAGGTCCGGCGCGAGATCGGCGAAGGGATTGCCGCTTGGGTAGTAGTTGAAATGGTCGCGCCGAACGAAGGCGCCGAGGGTAAACACCGTATTGGCATTGAGCAGATGGTTCCACGAGGGTGCGATGTTGAAGGTCTTGATTTGCGAGCGCTGGTCTGTCGGACCGACGAGGTTTCCGTTGGGGTCGAGGCCGCCGGTGCCCGACCAAGCAGTCGCGTTTTGCTCGTCGAAGGAATTCGGCGTCTGGAACCATGAACGCGTATAGTCAAGGTTCACGTGAATCGAATCCGCCTTGGAGAGTTGAAAGTCCAGACGATCAAATATGTTCTCTTCGTTGCCCTTGGCGTGGCTGACGGTAAACTCGGGTGGATCGAGAAAGCGTCCGCTGTTCAAGCCACTGGCAGAGATGAAATTCCCCCACTTCTGGCCTCCGTAGCCGAAGTTGAAGCCGGCGGTGGACGTGCCAAAGCTGCCATAAGAAGCGTCTACAGAACCATGGGGCGTGGTAAGGCCCTGACCCGAGCGCGTGATGACATTGATCACCAGGCTTGCCTTCTCGCCGAATTCGGCCGGCGGAGCTCCCGCGATGACTTCCATCGACTGAATCGAATCGAGCGGAATTTGATTGGAGAATACTTTGCTCTGCTGATCAGTGATCGGCTGGCCATCCACTGAAAACGAGTTCTCCGCGTGATCACCCAGGCCGTGGAAGAGGCCGTTGGAATCGGCAGCGACTCCCGGCGAAGCCAGGGTAACGAGTGAACTCACTGAAGAGGACTTGCTTTCGAGAGGCAGTTTGTCGAACAGGTCCCTGTCCACGTCGGTATGAAACGTAGGATCGTTCTCCAGCAGATCACCCCCAGCTTCAACGGTGACCGTTTCCGCGGAACCTTTGACTTTCAGGCTGATACTGAGGTTCACAGGGACGACGGAGCGAACATCAATGTCACGAGCGTAGGAATTAAATCCCTCCGCAGCGACACTGACGTGATAGAGGTTAAACGGCACGTTGGGGATGGTGAAGGTACCGGAGTTATCGGTTAACGTTGTTCGATTAAGTCCGCTGACCGGGTTATGAATTTGTACAGTGGCATTGGCCACAGCCGCGCCGCTCGGATCCAGTACGGTACCGGTTATGGCAGTCGAGCTACCACCCGATTGAGCATAAGTACTGAGCGCGAGAGCAAGAAAGGAAAGGACCACAAAAGCCGCACGAAGCGACTTCGTATAAGAAGCCAGCATGAATTCCTCCAATAAAGTTTATGGATGCTGAACGAACCGCGGCGGAGACGCCGCGGAATAGATTGCTGCGATCCTTAAACTGATGGCGGAGGACGGATGTAGAGAGATGAAACGAGGCGAAGAACACGAGGAGAGTTTTCAGCCGTCACCAGAACGGCCGAGGACGCAAGAACTGGAGCCGAATAATAGATTCCCGAACTAATTGCTCCTGCATGCGCGACTGCGCAAAGCGAGCAGGAGTGGTTCGCGGCTTTTAGCTCGTTCAAATGTACGTGGGTGACTGATATCACCCCGAACACAAGTACGAGCAAAACGCACACGCAAGCAACAGTACGGCGAGTGCTGGTCACGTCACGAAAATAGGAGATGCGGGCCAATGACTTACGACTTCGATGCAGCATAAGCCTTAATTGCTACAGTCTAGCTTACCAAAGTGTTCTCTGCAGTTATTCGCAAAAAACAAGAGCCACACTCAGAGGAATGTGGCCTTTAATCTGGTTGTGCGGCTAGTCGAGTAGTGGACACGACGATCGCCAGCCTAATCAGGTGGGCTTCGAAGCGGCTTCGAAGCCGGAGTAATCCATCGCGGCGGCGGGAATGCCTTCGAATTCCACTATTGAGACATCGTCAGGCACGCGCAGGCCAGCTTGCTGGATGGCATTCATGGCGAGCACGAAATGGTCCGCATCCATGATCACCAAGGCGCCGCGCGTGTTGGCGCCGTCATACGTCGAGACTTGTGGCCTCAGGCCATGCCCTGTGCGCAATGCCCGCGCCAAGGGGTTAGGTTGATAGTTGAGTTCGCGGGCTGCGGCTAGGACTCGGTCCCTGGTGGACTGCGGAATACGCCGCGCTGCCGGCGTATCGTTCAGTACCGCTGAAATCGTTCCCGCCGTCAGACCCAGGTGGTCAGCTACTATCTTAAGCGTAACGCGAGTTTGCTTGCTTGAGGTTCCGTTCAGTGCTTCGTGCATACGAATCTCTCCCTCGTTTTTTCCGATCTGTTAAAGAACATGAAACTGCTGAAGATGTTCCCTATCTGTTCGCGTCGGGACAACAAGGTCGGAAAGAGTAGGCGACGGGGCGAAAAATCATGACTGCTATGCTGCTTCCTGGCAGCAGCTGCCATTGCAATCTGACAAAAAGTCCTGGGAAAGTCCAATTCAAAAAATCTATGCTGGCTATGCAGGAGACTTAGTCAGATGCTTGATACCTGACATTTACTATTCTTGGCCGTCCTGATGACTTTGGTGCGCAGTAGTTTCCGCGAGCGAGCGCACTGTCCTGTCATAATGAAATGAAGTATGTCTTCTCGCGCCGTTCCCTTTGCAATTGACGATCGCTGGTTGCCAAAGTCTGTTCTGTGCCTGCGCGATTACAACCTGAACAAATTTATTCGTGACGTGATTGCCGGAGTTACGGTCGGCTTGGTCGCGCTTCCTCTGGCGATGGCATTCAGTATCGCGTCTGGACTCAGCCCGCAGGCGGGGATTTACTGCGCTCTTGTAACCGGGTTCTTGATCTCGGCGCTCGGGGGATCAAAGACGCAGATCGGCGGGCCAACCGGCGCGTTCGTCGTGGTGATCTCGGGAATTGTTGCCGTGCACGGGATTGACGGCCTGTTCATGTGCACGATGATGGCGGGCGTGCTGCTCGTCGTGCTGGGCGTGACCGGCATGGGCTCGGCTGTGAAATTTATTCCACGGCCGGTGGTGCTGGGTTTCACAAATGGAATCGCGGTGTTGATCGCTAGCACACAAATCAAAGATTTTTTTGGATTGCATTCACAAAAAGTCCCCGGGGAATTTTGGCTGCGAGTGAAAGCGCTCGCAATTGCGTCTCCAACATGGTCTTCGCGAGCGGCGCTGGTGGCGGGCTGCACAGTCGCAGTCATGCTGTTGTGCCGCGCAGTTTCGAGTCGCATCCCGGGGCCGATCGTCGCCATGCTCGGCGCAACCGTCGCTGTCTATCTTTTCAAGCTTCCGGTGGAGACTGTGGGCACGCGTTTTGGAGGAATTCCCAGCGGATTGCCGCATCTTGCAATCCCCCACTGGCACGCCGGCCTGGTTCATGGGTTGCTCGGGCCTGCGTTCACGGTGGCGATGCTGGGCGCGATTGAATCTCTAATGTCGGCGGTGGTTTCCGACCGCATGAGCAATGACCATCACAATCCCAATGTTGAGTTGATCGGGCAAGGTGTGGCCAACATTGTCTCACCCATGTTCGGGGGCTTGCCGGCGACTGGCGCCATCGCCCGCACCGCAACGAATATTCGTTCCGGCGCGCAATCGCCGATCGCTGGAATGATTCATGCGCTCACTCTGTTGTGCATCCTGCTGTTCGCAGCACCGCTAGCGAGTTACATTCCGATGGCGGCGTTGGCGGGAATCCTGATGATTGTTGCCTACAACATGGGCGAATGGCGCGAAATTCCTCAACTGCTCAAACTGACTAAAACCGACATCAGCGTGTGGGCAGTTACCTTTGCGCTGACGGTGTTTGCCGATCTTACTGTGGCCGTCGAGGCCGGCATGATCCTGGCAGCACTCCTATTTATTACGCGCGTGGCCAACACGACTACTGTGTCGCAGGTGACCGACGACTACATTGAAGATGGCCGCATACACATTCTGCAGGATAAGGACATCCCTTACTATGCGACGATCTTTCGCATTCACGGGCCATTCCTATTTGGCGCGACCGACAAAATTTCCGCGATCACGGAGAACCTCAAGGCGCTGCCTCCGGTGGTCATCATTCGCCTGCGCAATATGACTGCGATTGACGCCACCGGTTTGTTCGCGCTGGAAGAAGCTGCGAAACACCTGCATGCCTCCGGACGGACCCTGATTCTATGCGGCGCCCGCGAGCAGCCCGCGCAACTGATTCATCAGGCGGAGTTCGAAGAGGTGGTCGGGCGGGAAAACATTTGCGCTAATGTGGAAGAGGCGCTACGGCGCGCCGAAGATGCGTTTGAGAAGATCAAGCCGATGGCGGCGAGTGCAACCAAGGCTTAGTTGTTGCTGAGGCGTGCTGTCACCCCTTCTTGGACAAGGAACCGCTACCGAGCATCTTCCAACCGGCTCCCCACACCCTTTAACCTTAGCCCTCGTACAGCATCCCCGGTAGAGCGATTTTCCTGCGGCGGTGCAACAATCCTCCTAGTTCCGCAGCGATTTGGGTTCTGTCCTCCGGAAGCACGAAATTAGGCGGCGAGTCCCACTTGTCGCCTCCCCAGATAGCTACATCTAAAGACCGGCAAAGGAGTCGGATTATGAAACGCTGGTCGTTTGCAATAATTGCAATCGTTTTTTCGGGCATGCTGGTATTTGCGCAGCAACCAGATCCATCCCACAAGAGTATCTTTTCGTCAGATCTGGTGTTGTGGTCTTACATGCAAGAACCGCAACAGCCGGAGCCGAGTGCGCCACGTCAGCAGCCGACTCCCGATCCGCAGCCGGATACTCACCCAGCGCAGAACCCTACGCCAGTTCCGCCGGCGCCACCAGAACAGTCAAATCCGCCGGCCGCTGCTGGGGCCCAGGCGCCCACAGCCCAGAGCTTCACCGGCACCATTAGCAAGGAATCCGATAATTTTGTCCTGAAGGTCTCTCCGACCACTTCTTACAAATTGGACAACCAGCAAGAGGTCCAACAGTATGAAGGACAGCGCGTTCGCGTGACCGGAACTCTGGAGTCCGAGATCAATCTCATCCACGTGGACAAGATCGAGCCAATGTCGTAAGCAGTGGCTAGTGATCAGTGATCAGTGACGATCGCCCAACTCTAAACCTACAGTACGGACAACTGGCCCCTAACCACTGACCATTGCCTTCCGGTGCTACATTAATTCTTCATGTCCGCGCCTGATTCACGCTTTGTCCGCGCCTGCAAAGCCTTGCCGGTTGACCGCACGCCGGTATGGTTCATGCGCCAGGCAGGACGCTATATGCCGGAGTACCGGGCGGTGCGCAAACAGCACTCGCTCATCGAAATCTGCAAGAATCCGCAACTGGCTGCGGAGGTGACGATTACCGCTGCGGAAATCCTGAAGGTGGATGCGGCGATCATCTTTGCCGATCTTCTGCTCCCGCTTGAAGTGATGGGGCTACCATTTCATTTTGCCGCAGGAGAAGGGCCGGTCATAGAAAGACCGGTGCGGAAAGCCGAAGATGTCACTCGGCTGCGAACGGACGCGGCCGCCGACCTGGACTACGTAGCGGAAGCGGTGCGCCTGGTTGTGAAACATTTCGGTTCTACCTTGCCGGTGATCGGCTTCTGCGGCGCACCATTCACGCTGGCGAGTTACATGATTGAAGGCGGCGGCTCTCGCCATTACACCAACACCAAGACTTTGATGTATTCGGCGCCGCAGGTTTGGGATGAACTGCTCGGGAAACTTGTATCGGTGACTTCCGCCTATGCAACGGCGCAGATGCGGGCTGGCGCCGACGTGATCCAGGTTTTCGATAGCTGGGTGGGATGTCTCTCGCCGCAGGACTACCGTCAGTACGTGTTGCCACGAACTACTGAACTGGTGCAAAACCTGCGTCGCTCTGGCGTTCCAGTCATTTATTTCGGAACTGACACCGCCACTCTGCTCAGCTCGACGAAAGAGACGGATGCGGATGTAATTGGTCTCGACTGGCGAATTCCTTTGAATGAGGGGTGGTCGCGGCTGGGCAATCGCGGCGCGGTGCAAGGAAATCTCGATCCGGTGGTGCTGTTCTCACGCTGGCCGCAGGTGAAGCAGAAGGCACAAGAGGTTCTGGATCGGGCGGCAGGGCGAAGCGGACACATTTTCAATCTTGGTCATGGCATACTGCCGGAAACTCCAGTCGAAAATGTGAAAGCCCTCGCGGCTTATGTGAAAGAACACTCTGTGAAGGCTGCGATCCAGAAATGAGCGGCTCCAAAACACATTCCGCTGTGCTGCTGCTGGCGCACGGGAGTCCGGATTCGGTAGAGCAAGTTCCCGAATTCCTGTTGCGAGTTACGGGAGGGCGGCCGCTTCCACCTGATGTCGTAAAGGAAGTGAGCCATCGTTACAGCGTGATCGGCCGCTCGCCTCTAACCGACATCACTCTGCGTCAAGCCGAACTGCTGAGCGCAGAATTAGGGAGGCCGGTTTACGCTGGCATGCGGAACTGGCAGCCGTTCATCTCCCAAACGTTGCGGCGAATGATCAAAGACCAAATTCATCGTGCAGTTGTAATTTGCCTCGCGCCCCACAATTCGCAGACCAGCGTCGGCCTGTACCGGACTTCTCTTAGAAATTGCAGCGATCCGTCGTTGAGCTTCGACTTTGTGGAATCGTGGCACGACGAGCCCTTGCTCATTCAGGCGTTTGCGGAGAAACTCCGCACTGCCAGGGACAAAGCCTATAGCGAACTGGGATCGCCGCTACCAGTGATCTTTACGGCGCACAGTGTGCCTGAGCGCACTGTCCTTGACGGCGATCCGTACGAGTTACAGGCCAGGCAGACCGCCGAACTGGTCGCGGCGGAGGCTTCACTCGATCGGTTGGAATGGAGATGCGCATTTCAAAGCCAGGGGGTCTCCGGAGGCGCGTGGCTGGGCCCAACCGTGCAGGCCACAATTCTCGACTTAAAACGCAGTGGGCATAAAGGCGTACTCATCCAGCCGATTGGCTTTCTCTGCGATCACGTTGAAGTGCTTTACGACATTGACGTGCTGTTCAAACAATTCGCAGAGAAAGAGGGCTTGAGATTGTGGCGGACGGAGTCTCTGAACGAGTCGCCGCTTCTCACCTCTGCCCTGGCGACGATCGTACGCCGAAGATTGCGGACAGCGCTGGAGACGCGTTAAGCGGCCGTGAAACGAATTGCGATTGTGGGCGGCGGGATCTCCGGATTGTCGGCCGCCTTTGCGCTGGAGCAGCGTCGCAGGCTTGACGCAGAACTCGAATACGTTTTGTTTGAATCGAGCCCGGGTTTTGGTGGAGTTATCCATACCGAAGTCATTGATGGCTGTGTCGTCGAGGGCGGGCCAGACTCCTTTCTCACTGAAAAGCCGTGGGCGGCCGATCTTTGCCGGGAACTCGGCTTGGCTGATCAATTAATTGCGTCGAACGATGCCGTCCGGAAGACCTACATATTCGTCAAAGGCCGCCTGCTGCCGCTTCCCGATGGACTCATGTTCATGGTGCCGACGAATTTGCGGGCAGCATTTTTGTCTCCGCTGTTTTCCTGGCGCACTAAGCTGCGAATGATTCGCGAATGGTTTTGTCGGCCAGTTCCGAGCGGCGAAACCACAGTTGCGGATTTTGTCGAGCGCCACTACGGGCGCGAAATGGTAGAGCGGATTGCTGACCCACTGCTGGCTGGGATTTACGGCGGCAGTGCGGATGAACTTAGTTTGTTGTCCGTGCTGCCACGCTTTGCCGAGATGGAAGCTAGGCACGGCAGTTTGGGACGTGCCATGGTTGCATCTCGACCGAAGCAAACGGGAGATTCACCGCGTCCCTTATTTACTTCGTTGAGAAGCGGCATGCAGCAGATGACGAATGCTCTCCTTGCACGAATCCCCCCGGTGGCGCTGCAAGCGAATACAGCCGTGGAATCGGTGAAGCCCGAATCGCACAAGTGGCTGGTGCTGGCCGGGGGACGCACCGTGGAATTCGACGCGGTCATCATCGCGACACCAGCTGATGTTGCTTGCGGAATGTTGATTGGCGCTAACGTGGAATTGGCAAACGAGTTGAGGTCGATCCGCTATAGCTCCTCGGTGACTGTGACTCTCGGATACGATGAGAAAGTTCGCGCGGCGCTTCCGCCAGGATTTGGCTTCTTAGTGCCTCGAACTGAAAATCGTCGCCTCCTTGCTGCGACTTTTGTGCATAACAAATTTCCAGGGCGGGCTCCTCAGGACCGCGCTTTAATCCGGTGCGTTCTGGGCGGCACTCGGGGTGAACGCGTTCTCGAATCCTCCGAGGAAGAAATCCTGTCTACGGTTCGCGATGAGTTTCGGCACATTCTCAGAATCAGCGCGCCCCCGCTGTTCGCTCGTGTGTACAAATGGAAGCAATCAATGGCGCAATACAATGTTGGCCACGGCGCCAGAGTTGAACGAATACGGAATCTGCTGGGCGGAATGCCGGGTCTGGCGATCGCTGGTAATGCTTACTCAGGGATTGGGGTTCCTGACTGTGTGCGCTCGGGAACGGACGCGGCATCGAAAGTCCGGGGCGATCTAGGGATTCCATAAACGGAACGCCAGCCTTAGTTAGGCGACTACTCGCGTAACTCGCTAATGCCGTTCACGAAACATTCAATCCCGCTCGGGGTTTGTCCTTCAAACGGGGAGGTATTTGCAAATGCGCAAACCGTTTCTCGCCGGACTTCTGATTTGTAGCACTCCGATGCTGGCCCAGAGCCAGAGCGGCATGGCCGGCATGGACACGTCCCGGCACGACGGCTCGAAACAAGAGCAAGACATGCACGACATGCCGGGAATGGGTGGGGATGGCAGCGCTTCTGCGATGCACGTCATGGAATCCCACCACATGGACATGGGCCCGCACATGAAGATGACCTCCGTCCGTGCTGTGCAACCTGGCGACCAGGAGAAGGCCAATCAAATCGTCACGGCAGCGCGCTCCGTGACCGAAAAATATAAGGACTACAAAGTAGCGCTGGCTGATGGATTCAAGATTTTCCTTCCCAATCTTTCGCAGAAGCAGTATCACTTCACAAATTACTGGAATGCCTTCGCAGCGACGCGGCATTTCGATCCATCACGTCCGACTTCGTTGCTGTACGAAAAGCACGGCGATGATTACAAGTTGATTGGGATCATGTACACAGCCCGCAAGAACGCATCTGAGGGCGATCTCAATTCGCGCATTCCGCTGAGCATCGCACAATGGCACGCCCATGTGAACCTGTGCATGCCGCCAGCGGACAAGCGTCGGGAGGCGCTGCCTCCCAACGCCAAGTACGGGCTGCTCGGCTCGATTGTGACCAAAGAAGAATGCGATGCAGCCCGTGGAAAATTTCATCCCCAAGTTTTCGGTTGGATGGTACACCTGTACCCCTTCGAGCAGAAGCAGGAGGACATCTGGTCGGTGGAGCGCCAGGCCCACGTCGCGGGCCACGTTGACTAGATAAGCAGGACAGGGCTCTTACCCGACGACCAGCGAAATGTTACCCTTTGCTCTTTGCTACATCGCATGCTGCATCGGGTGATTCTTATTCAACGATTGAGTCTATGTATTCTGGCGACCGTGCTGCTGGCGGGTTGCGGAAGTCCCGGTGTGCCGGTGCCGCCTTCGCTTGAGTTGGCCAGGGCGGTAAGCGACCTTCGCGCGGCGCGCAAGGGCGACCGAGTTTTCCTTACATGGACAGTTCCCACTCGAACCACGGACGGGCATAATATTCGCCATCTTGCAGCTACACAGATTTGCAGAAGCATCGGGGCTGCTATGCAAGCATGCGGCACGCGGGTCGCGAAAGTTGCATTTCAGAAATCAAAAAACGAAGCATCAGATAAGCAACCGGGTAGTTATACCGATCAGCTTTCTCCCACGCTCGAGTTCGCGTCACCAACGTCGTACTTTTCTTATGCCGTGACGGTGCTGAACTCCTATGGCCGGAGCGCTGGACTTTCCAATCAAGTGCAGGTTCCCGCCGCGCCTACGCTTCCAGCTCCGTCCGATTTTCAAGCCGAACTCACGGCGGATGGAGTGCGGCTCAGTTGGAAGGCAATCTCCACGCCCTCGCTAACCGGGCTGCGATTTGTGGTTCGCATTTACCGGCGCGAAGCCGTATCCAACATTGATTCGATTGCGGGAGAGATCCCCGTCACCGCTGATGCCACTACGGCGTTCTTCGACCGCAACTTCGAGTGGGAGAAGAGCTATGCTTACCGGGCCAACGTGGTTACTTTCGCTGGCCAGGAGAACCCTGCTCAGGTGGAGGGCGATGACACGGCTTCGATCACTGTCGTGGCCCATGATGTGTTTCCTCCCGCACGTCCGACCGGGTTGCAGGCAGTCTTCTCTGGCCCAGGTCAGAAGCCCTTCATTGACTTAGTCTGGACGCCGAACACCGAATCCGATCTGGCGGGATACAACGTGTACCGGCACGAAGAGGGCAATCCGGTAAAGTTGAATCCGGAGCTAGTAAAGGCGCCGGCTTTTAGAGACAACGGAGTCCTGCCGGGTCACACCTACACTTACTCGATTTCAGCGGTGGACTTGCGAGGCAATGAAAGTCCGCAGTCGGAAGAGGCCAGTGAAACCACACCGCCATAGGACTGACTGATTTCGGGGAAGCTGGTCATCGAATCCAGGTCCGAATCAGTGCGCCGGCCGCCAGAGTAACTGCTACTGTCGTAAGCCAGCCCAGGCTATTCACCCAACTTCCGTTCACGAGATCGCCCATGATTTTGCGATTGTTGGTTGCCAGCATGATGATGAGCATCAGCGGAGGAGTAAGCAGTCCCATAACGACAGAAGCCCAGAACAGCGCCATGATTGGATTGAATCCGGATAATCCGATCACGATGGCCACAGCCGTTGAAAGCGCTATGACCACGTAGAACTCTGGGGCGCGTCCCGGGGCATGTGCGAGCCCATGTTTCCAGCCGAAGATTTCCGCCAACGCATGAGCGGGGCCGGTTGTGAGTACGGGAACGGCGAGAATACCTGCACCGATGATTCCGATTGCGAACAGCAGGCCGGCGGCGTTTCCAGCGAGCGGACGAAGGGCCTCCGCAGCTTGCCAAGCGGCTCCCAGGCGAGTTTGGCCGCTTTGAAAGAGTGTGGCGGCAGTCGAGAGAATAACGAAGTACATGATCAGGTTGGAAAAAAACATTCCAACATTCACGTCCCAAGCAGTTGAGCGCAGATGTTCGCCGGAAACCTTCGCAGTTCGTTCCAGCAGGGTTTGTTCTTCTACGGTCTGACTGGATTGCCAAAAATACATATAGGGTGAAAGACGAGTGCCGATCAGGGCCACCAACATTGCGAGGTGAGCTTTCGAAAAAACCAGCTTGGGAGAGATGGTAGCCCGCAGCGCCTCCGCCGCAGATGGGTGCGCCAATATCGCCGAAGCTACGTATGCGAACAACGCGAGCGCCAACCAGCCAAAAACCTTTCGCATCAGCCGGTACGAACCCAGTGTCTGCATGATCAAAATTAATAGCGCGATTGCAACGGTGATTCCGGTGACTGGCACGGGGAGGAACAGCCGGAGCGATGCCGCAATGGCGCCGATATCTGCACCCGCCTCGACTACATTCGCGATCAGCAAGCTAAAGACCATCGAATGCAAAACCCAACGTGGATAATGCTCTCGAAGGACCCCCGCTATGCCCTGACCAGTCACCATGCTGAGCTTGGAGCACAGATAGACGGTCGCAGCCATCATGGGATAGGTCAGCGGTGCGGTCCATAGAAAGGAGAATCCGAAGGTCGCACCGGCTTTAGCGTACGTACCGATAGCGCACGGATCGTCATTGGCTGCGCCTGTGATCAGAACCGGGCCGAGGGTACCAAGCCATCGCCGCATTCGTTCGATACGTGACACTGCCGGCACTTCTTCGACAGCAATGGAGACTTGGGAAGACGATGGCACGGAGGCATGCATGGCTGGACACTGACACGGCGCACGGCATATATGAGCGTTGCCGAAGGCTCGGTTTAGCTAGGATGCGAGACAGCACGGCGCGGTTTGTATGCTGCTCAACAATGCCGCTCGCCTTTCGGCGCGAACAAACACGCGAAATAAAATGTCTGCTAATCTAGCAGACACTTTGGGAAGGACTGCATGAAATACTGCCGCTTTGAATATGATGGGCAATCACGGTTTGGTTTGATCGAAAGGTTGGCGGGTCACGATCATGTAACGCAAATCCTGGCTGCCACGCCCGACAAGGGGGGAGAATTTTCTTCGGAATCGATCACCAGCATTCCTCTGAACGAAGCTACACTGCTCGCGCCGGTACAGCCCTCGAAAATTGTTTGTATCGGACGCAACTACCGCGAGCATGCCGCCGAACTTGGACACGATGTCCCGAGGGAGCCGCTGATTTTCCTGAAGCCTCCATCAGCTATTCTCGACCCAGGGCGGAAAATCATCCGGCCGGCGATTTCGTCTCGTGTTGACCATGAGGCAGAGCTGGGAGTCGTCATCGGCAAGCGCTGCCGGAGTTTGAGGTCCGACGAAGACATTCGCCCCTACATTCTCGGTTACACGTGCGTCAACGATGTCACCGCGCGCGATCTGCAAGAGAAAGATGGCCAGTGGACGCGATCAAAAGGGTTCGATACTTTTTGTCCGGTCGGGCCCATCGTCAACGATGAGCTTGATCCGTGGGCTGGGGTAGGCGTGGAGGCGCGCGTGAATGGAGCTCTACGGCAAGCGGGAAACACGCGTGATTTCATCTTCGCGCTCGACGTCGTTATCCGGCATATCTCGCAAGTGATGACGCTGCTGCCGGGTGATCTGATTGCGACGGGGACTCCGAAGGGTGTGGGACCGATACAGGCAGGGGATGTGGTGGAAGTCACGGTAGAAGGAGTTGGTACTCTACGAAATGAAGTGAGCGACTGAGATGCGGGGCCAGCTACTTCCACATTGTCCAAAGTCCGGCGGGTTGGTCCACCTTTTGAAACAATCCGACCCAGGCTGCCCCATCCCTTTCGCGCTTTTTGCGAAAGGGTGGGAGACCACGAGCGTGAGCTTCATGGGCATTCCCCGACCTTTCAAACACAAGGTTTCTCGACTACGCAGATCGTTTCACGATCCGCGCTCGAAATGACAGATTGTATGGATGCGGTGACGGGCGGGGATCCACGAACATCCAGAGTTTCGTCAACGACAAGATATAATCCTCAACCATAGATGTCCCTGACCTCCGGCACCAAACTCGGTCCTTACGAAATCCAATCTCCACTGGGTGCGGGCGGCATGGGAGAAGTGTATCGCGCGCGGGATACACGGCTAGGGCGTGACGTCGCGCTGAAGATTCTTCCTGAGTCGTTCGCGCGAGAAAGCGATCGCCTCCATCGCTTTGAGCAAGAGGCGCGCGCGGTCGCGGCTCTGAATCATCCCAACATCCTCGCTATTTTCGACACCGGCCAGAACAATGGCTCGCCATTTCTAGTGTCGGAGCTGCTTGAAGGCGAGACCTTGCGATCGGTGCTGGATCGCGGTGCGATTCAGCAACGCAAGACAATCGACTATGGAGTGCAGATTGCGCAGGGCTTGGCGGCGGCGCACGAAAAAGGAATCGTGCATCGAGATCTGAAGCCGGAGAATATTTTCGTCAACAAGGATGCACGGATAAAAATCCTCGATTTCGGACTGGCCAAGCTGGCGCCGAAAGCGAGTGCAGCCAGTGCCGACGCGGATGGTGTCACACTCACCAGTTCCCATACCGCAGCGGGAGTCGTCATGGGCACGGCGAGCTATATGGCGCCGGAACAGGTGCGTGGCGATGCAGCCGATCCGCGAACCGACATCTTTGCATTCGGCGCAATGTTGTATGAAATGTTGTCCGGGAAACGCGCCTTCCGCCACGATACCCCAGCCGAAACCATGACCGCAGTCCTGAAAGAAGATCCGCCGGAGCTGTCCGACCCCGGGCATCCGGTTTCTCCCGCGCTGGATCGCATCGTCCGGCGTTGTCTGGAGAAGGACTCCGAACAGCGGTTCCAGTCGGCTAAGGATTTGTCGTTTGCGCTCAGCGCGCTGTCGGGAACGGATGCTAGTGGGGCGGCGCGGATCGCCGAGACGCATCGTAAGATTCCAGTGTTGCTCGGGGCCGCGGTGGCCGTGGCCGTGGCCCTGGCAATCGGCTCGGGAGTAACTTGGTTCACGGTCAGGCGCCCTGTTTCGACGACTCGTATGGAATTCGCTATTCCCGTTCCCGGCGAAGTGAGCCACATGGCGCTCTCGGCGGACGGTTCCATGTTGGCATTTGTGTCGCCGGAAGAGAAATCCGGTCTCCCCATGGTCTCAGTGCAGCGGATTGGCTCGCCCACCGTGACTCAGTTGCCCGGTACGGAAGGCGCAAGCTTTCCCTTCTGGTCACCAGATAGCGCGAATCTGGCATTTTTCGCCAACGGCAAACTGCAGAAAGTAGCGGCTTCGGGTGGCGCCCCGCAGGTGCTGGCGAACGTTCAATCGGCGCGTGGCGGTAGCTGGGGCAGCCGGGGTGTGATTATCTACGCCCCTGATTCCGGAAGCACAATATGGCGCGTGAATGCAGACGGCAGTGGCGGGGCACAGGTCACCAATCAGATTCACACCGAGCAGGATCAAACCCACCGCTGGCCGGTTTTTCTCCCAGGCGGCAATCGTTTCTTGTTTTGGGCGGGTAACTTCGGAAACCTCAAAGACGATCAGCTTAGCGGCATCTATGCCAGTTCTCTCGTTGGGAAGGAGCGCAAACTGGTGGCCCTGTGCCACTCGAGTTTCGGCCTCGATTCCAACCATCTGTTTTACGCGGATGATGCACAACATTTGGTCAGCGTGGGGTTCGACCCCGGCAAAGCCGCTCTTTCCGGAAACCCAACCGTGGTCGCGAATGCGGTGGGATTTCAGCCTTCCACCTATTGGGTGGCCCTTACCGTATCCGAGAATGGGACGCTGATCTATGACACGCGCACCGGAGCCGCCTTGTCTGCGCTCGCGTGGATGGATCGCGCAGGCAAGGAAGTGGGCCACATCGGGGAACCCGGCGTGATGGCCAATCCCATGATTTCTCCTGATGGCAGCCGAGTCGTTGTGGACATCAGCGATCAAAGAGCCAATAACGTCGACATTTGGATCGAGAGCACAACCGGGGCGGGCAACTCGCGTTTCACGTTTGATCCCGCGGAGGAAGTTACCGGGGTATGGTCGCGGGACGGAGAGACGCTGGCCTACCGCTCGGCCGGCGGCAGTGCGGGTTTCGGAGGCATCCTGGTGAAACCAGCGACCGGTCTGGAGCGCGAAAAGATGTTGTTCAAGGTTCAAAGATCGGATGATATCGTTCCGAATTCCTGGTCCCCCGGCGATCAACAGATCCTGTGCACGCACCAGGCGGTATCGGGCCGCCACCTGGAGCTAGTACCCTCCGCGGGTGGAGATCCGACGCCGTTTCAGACCGGCCCAGGCAACCAGAATAATGGTCAAATTTCTGCCGACGGGAAATGGGTGGCGTATGAATCGGATGAGTCGGGAAACTGGGAAATCTACGTGACCACATTTCCTGGCGCGGCTGGGAAGTGGCAGGTCTCGCGCGGCGGCGGCACTGAACCGCGCTGGCGGGGAGACGGCAAAGAGATTTTTTATCTCGGACCGATGGGCATGTTGACCGCGGTACCCGTCAGCGCCGTAGGTACGTTTTCGACGGGCACGCCTACACCGCTTTTTCAGTTCCACGGACGCGCACCGATCTCCTCGACTGACGTTTTCAGCTACGACGTGGCCAAGGATGGCAAGCGCTTCCTGGTGAATCGGTACGTAAAACCTGAACGCATTACGCCCTTGACCATCGTGCTGAATGCGGCAGCAAAATCCGCCGAGTAGACGAACCTTGAGTAGTAACTGCTGGATTTCCGGTATATACTCCACCAGCTTCCAAACTCCCTCGCCGGAGGCATCTGACTGTCCGTAGCAATCTCACGCGTGATCGCGCCCGCTGCGGTTGCGGACCACACGCGGCACCACATCGCGATGCGGCTGCTGCCGTTTCTCTTCATTCTTTACATCGTGAATTATCTTGACCGCACTAGCCTGGCCTATGCAGCGATTGGGATGTCTCGCGATGTTGGTTTTACTGATCGCGTGCTGGGCCTGGGATCGGGAATTTTCTTCATCAGCTATGTGGCCCTGCAGATTCCCGGAGCCCTGCTGGTGGAGCGCTGGAGTGCGCGGCGGATGATCTCCGTAACCATGATTGCATGGGGATCGCTGACTGCGCTCACTGCGCTGGTGCACACGCCAGGTCAATTGTACGTGGCGCGCTTTGTGCTGGGGGCGGCGGAGGCCGGATTTTTTCCTGGCGTGATTGTCTATCTGAGCCACTGGTTTATTCGAGAAGACCGCGCCAAGGCGACCAGCAACTTCATGGCGGCGATTCCGCTTTCATTTGTGATTGGATCGCCAATCGCGGGCTGGATTCTTGGCCACAGGTGGTTCGCTGTCGAGGGCTGGCGCTGGCTGTTCGTGCTGGAGGGAATGCCGGCCATCGTGCTCGGCGTGGTTGCGTTCTTTGTTCTGACCGATTGGCCGAGTGAAGCGGCCTGGCTGGCCCCGGAGCAGCGGCAGTGGATCAAGCAGAACCTTGACAAGGGGAAGCCATCCGACCGGGAGGCGAGCAGCGTATGGCAAGTCCTGCGGTCTCGCACTGTTGTACTGCTCGCAGCAACCGCCTTTTTCGACTACTTCGCGGCCTACGTCATGATTTTCTGGTTGCCGACGATTCTGAAGCGCCAGTCTGGACTCTCGGATATGCGGGTCGGCCTGCTCGGCGCTATTCCCTATGCAGTGGCATTCATCGCCATGCTAATCAATGGCTGGCACTCTGACAGGAGCGGCGAAAGGCGCTGGCACTCGGCGGTGCCGGTTTTTATCGCGGCTGTCTCGTTGCTGGGGCTTATCCGACTACCCGGCTCGACCTCGCTCACCGTTGTATTGCTCAGCACGGCGTGCATAATCACAGCGTTTCTACCGGCGTTCTGGGCTATCCCAACCGAAACCCTGAGCGAATCAGCAGCGGCGGCCACAGTGGGAATGGTCAATGCCGTCGGCAGCATCGCTGGTTTTGCCGGGCCCTATGCATTTGGGTATGTGCACACACGAACCGGGACTTTTTCGTATGGGTTCGCAATGATTGTAGTTTGCGCATTTGCGGCGGGAGTCTTGGCTTTGCTGACTCCTAAGCCGCCCCCGCGCGTTGCAGCCAAGTCTCTCGGGTTGTAAACATAGAAGCTGTCGAGCTTCGCTCGACTGGGACAGCCGAGGGCGGCTGTCCCCACATTCTTGGGAGCGTACATCACTACCCAAATTCGTCTATTTCGATTTGACTCGCACTTGAACGGCCGTCCCCTCAGGAAGATTTCCATCGAGGAGCTCGATTTTTCCGTTGCGCACGATCCCATCAAACTCCTGGCGCGAGGCGATCTTTGCTGGAGGCGGGGCGCTCGATCGACCCGATCCTTTGTCCATGGCTTGATTCGCCAATTCATCGGCCTCGCGGTTATGGCCTCGCAGTACGTGCTCAATATTGAACCACTCCAGTTTTGAAATCAGTTGCGAGGCGCGGGCGTGCAGATCGCGCAGCGTCGGCTCCTTAACTTTGTAAATTCCTTTGATCTGGCGGACAAGAAGTTCCGAGTCGCTGATCACCTTAAGCGCCTTGGGACCATGCTCGGCAGCGTACTCCAGCGCGCCGATAAGCGCCTGATACTCCGCGACATTATTGGTTTGGTGTCCCAGATACTTGCTCAAGGCTGCGACTTTGTTGCCCCTGGCATCATGAATGACAACACCGTAGCCGGCTGGCCCGGGATTGCCGCGGGCCCCTCCGTCGGTGTGTGCGATGAGGTAGTTTTCTGGAGGAGGTTTCATTTCTCAGCGTCCTGCCGCAAGCCGGGTTCCGAGGCGTGCGGGAAGATTGGCGGCGAAGATTTTCTCTTGCGCGGATCTTATGTCGTATGGGACCCGGCAGAAGGTCACCACTCGCTGTTCCGAGTCGAAGACCGCGAATGCGGCGCGCCAGTCACCATCGCGCGGCTGCCCAACTGATCCTGGATTGATCATGTAGCTGGTCCCGGTCTCTAACTGCGAATCACAAGTGTCGCTCTGTCCGATGCTGGCATAGGTCGGATGATAGGTTTCTCCGAACCCGCCGCGAAAAAGGAACGTGCCCTGAATATGCGTATGGCCAAAAAACGTGACACTGGAATCGGACCCGATCATTGACGGTATCGCGTCCTGCAGGGTAACGACGTATTGGTCCTCATCTCCCGGCGCGCCATGCACGAATTGCACGCCCGGCAACTCTGGGAGTGTGACAGGACCCTGCGGCAAGGCACGCAGCCAATCCAGATTTTCGTTGGTGAGCTGATCGCGGTTCCACAGCGCGGCCAGGCCCGCAACCGGATTGAAACTCTTCACATCGTCCAGGCCGGCGACCACTTTGTCATGGTTGCCGCGAACGAAAGTCCCGCCCAGCTTGCGAACTTGCTCGGTGACTTCGTTTGGACTGGCGCCGTAGCCAACCACGTCGCCAAGATTCACAATGGCATCGTGCGGCGGGGCCGTTGAGATGCACGCTTCCAAAGCTTCAAGATTGCTGTGAATGTCACTGAGCAGGAGTATGCGCAATCATCACCGGAACTGGGATTATAAAGCCGGAGAGCCGGAGACGCAGCAAGCTACGACTCTACGTTTGATTTATTACTGGACATCGCGCCCAATGTCCGGGAGTGACTTCAATCAGCTGCGGAAAATTGTAAGAGCACTCGGGCACCCGGAACTCACAACGCGGCTCAAAAGGACATCCTGCCGGCATTGCATGTAACGGTGGAACTGTGCCTTCGATCGTCTGCAAAGGTCGGCTGCGTTCGGTCATGAGCGTGGGCACGGCCGCGAGCAGCCCGCGCGTGTAGGGATGTGCCGGTGCGCGGAAAAGTTCTTCTCGAATAGCAAGCTCAACCAGGCTTCCCGCGTACATCACGGCGACTCGGTCCGCAACCTGCGAGACCACGGCCAGGTCGTGAGAGATGAAAAGCATGGTGAGCCCAAATTTGTCGCGCAGCCCGGCGAGTAAGCCGAGGATCTGCGCCTGAATGGTAACGTCAAGTGCAGTTGTGGGCTCATCGGCAATAAGCAATTGCGGCCGATTGACAATGGCCATCGCAATCATGACCCGCTGCCGCATTCCGCCGGAAAGTTGGTGGGGATAGTCTCGCGCGCGGTTCGTGGGATCGGGAATGGCTACATCGCTCAGAGCTTCCACAGCTCGATTCCATGATTCTTTCTTGGAGACATCGCGGTGAGCGCGGACGGCCTCGGCGATTTGCTCGCCCACGCGCATTACCGGGTTCAGCGCGGTCATTGGCTCCTGAAAAATCATTGAAATCTGTGAGCCGCGCAAGCGACGCATGTCTTCGGCGTTGAGTTTCAGCAGATCTTGCGGCGCGCGGACAGTTGGTTCGTGTTTGTTCGTGCCGTTTCGTGCAAAAAGAATCTCCCCGGCAATGAGCGCTTGGGGTGGAAGCAGGCGCATTGTCGCCAAAGATGTAACCGACTTCCCCGATCCGGACTCGCCGACCAACCCCAGAACTTCACCACGGGAAATATTGAAGCTGACATCGCGGACTGCTGTGAGGGAGCGCGGCTGTGCCGGGAATGCAACGCTCAACTTTCGTATTTCGAGCACACGCACATGGTAGCAGCGTCGGGTTGAGGAATGTCTTCGTGCTTTGTACTTTGTGCTTCCCGCTTGCTCGTGGGACAATGTCCCGCTACTCAGGAGGATCCATGAAACGTTCTTCCCTTGGCTTGTTGCTCTGCTTTGCGCTGATCGCTCTTGCCTCTGTTGCCGCAGCCCAGAAAGCAGAAAAGAATTCAGGCGCTCCCGACAAGGCTCACCTACAGAAGATTTGGGACGGATGGAGCACACTCGATCCCGCGAACGTTGCCCAGTTCTATGCGTCCGGGCCGCACATGTTTTTCGACATCGCGCCACTCAAATATTCCAGTTGGGATGAATATCAGAAGACGGTGAAGACTGTGCTAGACAAATATCAGAGTGGGAAGTGCACCGTGAATGACGACGCCGAACTGCATCCTGCCGGCAAATACACCTGGGGCGCAGCGACTGTGAAATGCGAGATGATGCTCAAGGACGGCAAAGCGGAAGAGGATACTTTCCGTTGGACGTTTGTATTCGAGAAGCAGGGCGGAAAATGGCTGACGGTGCATGAGCACGTGTCAGCGCCGTTGCCGTAGTCTTTCAAAGGCGCGGATTACGGCCCGTGCCGAAATATCGCGGCATATTCGTCCGGCCTTATCCCTGCGCCCAACAGCGACTAAAGCCGAATACTCACGCCTCGCTCTAAGGCACGCCTCGAAGGCGTGCCCTTTCAAAGCCAAACTCGATGATGTGTTTAGGCGAGCCAGTCAGCTATTGTCTGTAGAGCTTGGCCTGCGGAGGCGGAACGCGGCGGACTACAACCTGCACATCGCTGGCATTATCTTCCGGCTGCCCGCTGACCTGCGACGGCGCGGACACAACTTCGTAAACGCCATTCGTGATGAATTCCTCCGGGGCAACGCTCAACGGGAATGGCCCCCGTTTCGAGAAACGGACCATGAAGCGGCCCGAGCTGTCGGTGTACACGACCTCTCTTCCGATGTGCAGCGCCGCGCCCTCGACTGCGCTACCGTGATCGTCACTGACTGTGCCTTGCACGATGTACTTTGCGATGGAGAACGAATCCGGGTTAGCGTTCATCATCATGCCGCGGAAGCGATACAGATACGTGCTCACGCCAAACGCGTAACGCAGATGCCCGTCCGGAGCCACATTCGACGCAACCGTGAGTTGCAGCGGTCCTGCGACACGCAAGGCAATGTTGAGTGCCAGGGCCTGCTGAAAGGGACGCTCAGGCCGAAACGGCAAATATACGTTCTGATAGTCGGCGCGGAGCAGGAGGCGGTTGCTAGTGAAGTCACCACCGAACGCGAAGGTCGTCTGGCCCGCAGTTCGCGAAATCAATTGCAACAAGCTGAAGCGCGAGGAAAAGTTTTCCCGTACGGTTCCAGAAAGAATTGTCGTGGACTCACTAGGTGCCCCATTGGTGCTCTGAGGAGTGCTTCGAAAATAATTCGCGTTAACTTCGAAGCGCTGGCCAATTCGGCGGCCACCATAAAGATTTGCTCCCTGCGTGCTGCGGCCCTCAGCATTCGAAGTAAATAGGCCGGTGCCAAAATAAAATCTTTCGATGTGAAAGTCGGTCGAGATCTGGTTTACGGACGCCTGCTGCATGGGCCCGCCCGGGGTCAATGGTTCCAGAATATTTTCGTGTCCAGTGGTGATACTGAAAAAGTCATTTGGCTTATAAAGCAATTGCACGTTGCCCTTATTCACTTCCGAACTCATGGGGCTGATAACGGTGACGCGGCGGAACATGTCTCCGGTGATCACGTAGCTCGCTTTCAAAGCGAGCTTTTGAGTTTGAACGTCCGTGGCGGCCGCGAAATATTTTTGATTCGATCCAATTCCTTCAGTAAGCGATGCCTTCACCCACTTCTCCGGCCTCCACTCCAGGCTTTCAAGCAGCGTCTGCCGATTGGAAATGATGTCGCGAGAGACAAATTTCACGTTTTTGCTCAGTTTGCGTTCATAGAAGAAAACTGCGACCGCCCTATCGCTGGTTGCAGCGCTAAAGAACCCTGTCCCCAACCAAGTGGAAGTCGTACCTGCGAATGCGTAGAAGCTGCGTTGAGCATCCGCGCGTGTCACTCCAACGCCGCGCGCGGAAAAATAATGGCTGCTGTCAAAAACGTCAGTAGGAAGTGTAAACGGGACGGAGTCGTCACCAGCAAGCACGGTGTAGCCGTGGAACAGGTACCGCGTCTCGGCGCCAAATTGCAGCTTGTGGTTGTAAAAACCCAGCCCGATGCTGCCGTCATAGTTGGGCGCCTTAAACTCGACCGACCCACCTTCCGCATTCAGCAGCGTGGACGTTCCACCTTGCACACGAAAAACCTGCGCGTCGGCGCTCGAGGCCAGTAGCATCGCCGTCACCACCAGGGCGCATTGGGCTCGGAGACGCATTTCGTTGTTACGGATTTCCTCTGTGTGCCTCTGTACCCTCTGTGGTCGAAAAATCCTGAACCACAGAGGACACAGAGGTCACAGAGGAAGAATTGCGGCGCTGCAGCTTCTGCTCAACTTTGAAATTTTGGAATTGCAGCATCACGCTGACGGGAACGTTTTCACCCTCGGCCTTCTCTTCGAGCGGGACCTCGAGAATGCGCTTGCTGTGCGGGAAGATTGGGAAGCCGGGCGCTTCCTGCCTTTTCCTGGAATAGACTAGCTGGGTTTCCAGAATTCGTCCGAAATTGTTGCCTGTGTTTTCGACTTCCAGCAGCACCTTGTTATCCGAGGGACTCAGTTCTGCCCGCGCTACGCGGACCTCGGATTTATCCACCGACTGTTTGGGAAGAAGGTAAACCGTATGCGGAAGCTGTAGTCGCACGTTCATTCCTTGCGCGGTGCGAAACGGAAATCCAGAAAAATTCGCGTAAATCACAAACCATGACGGGCTCTGGGGTGCGCTCGCCTCATAGAAAACGTAGTATGTCTGCTGCGGCTGGACGCGGAAGCTGGTGGTCGAAAGCTTCAGATGAATGCTCGGGTCGAGCGGACGGTAACTGATCTCTCCAGTTTCGGATACGCTGAAGCTCTTGGCTTCGAGAACGACATTCAGCGGCGTAAAACTGTCATTTACGTATTCGACGCGGCCTTTCGCCGGATTGTTAAGCTCGTTGATTAACGGACGGACCGTTTGCGCAGATGCAACAGCGCCGAGCGTCCACACGCAAAGCGCACTGGCCAGGAGCCGGGTGGCCGTCCTGAGAGAGTTTCTTTTCATATTCCCCACCTACGAAATCAAATTGCCTGGGCCTGTATGGTCAGCGTCCCCGTGTAACCACCCGCAGGCAAATTTGGCAACGGAGCCAAATTGATATTGAAGTTCATGACGTCGTTACGAGTGCCCGTGCGATTGTTGCCAAGAATTGGTGTTGACGAAAGTTGCAGACCAGCATTGGCCCCGCCGAACGGCACAGTGTTAGTGAGCGCGGTAAATGCACCGCCATTGTTTGAAATTTGAAAATCAGATGATGGAATATTGTTGCCAGCGCCATCGGTCAGCGCCGAAGCCGAATTGCTGAAGAACGCGTACACCTTCACGCTGCCGACGCTCGGCCGTAGAGCCCAAGTAGTTGTGGCTGTAATCGATGTGCTGCCGGAGTTCGACGCGCTACCGGCAGTAAGAGTGAAGTTCACCGCATTACCAGAAAGCGTCAAACTTAAAGACTGACTCAACACGGCTTGCAGAGTGATCGTGCTTGCGCCTGAGTTCAATACCTGGGCGCCAGCCGCTCCCGACAGCGCTGCCACAACCAAGGCGAGCGTCGCCATTCCGCGTCCGAATTTTGTCGTCAGCTTCATCGAGGATTCGTTTTGTGCTTGTGAGACAGCTCAAGGGCGCGGAGCCCTGCTCCTCGCCCTTGCCCGCTGTGAACTGCTTTCCGCGCGAAAGTTACGGAGTTGCCTGGGCCTGAATGTTCAGTGTCCCGGTATAGGTAGCTGCGGGAAGCTGGGGCAGCGTACCGCCACTCAAGTCGATGTTGAACGCCATGACGTCAGTCCGGCCGCCGTTCTTGTTGGCGCCGGTGATAGCCACGTTGGCCATCTGCAGGCCGCCATTGGCGCCACCGAAGGCAACAGTGTTGGTCAGCGCAGTGGACGCGCCGCCGTTGTCAGAAATTTTGAACGCGGAAGATGGAATGTTGTTGCCTGCGCCATCGGTCAGCGCTGAGGCTGCATTAGCGAAATAGGCATAGACGCCGACTGCCGTCCGGCCCGGCTTCAACACCCACGCTGTGGTCGCCGTGATGTTGGTGCTGCCGGCGTTGGTAGCGCTGCCACCGGTAAGTGTAAAGTTCACCGCGTTAGCGGAAAGGCTCAGCGTAAGTGATTCGCTGAGGTTAGCGTTCAGGGCAATTGCCTGCGCGCCGGAGTTAAGTGCCTGCGCGGATGCCGTCGAGGCTGCGAACGTGATCGCCAGTACAACCATCGCGATCTGTATGAGTCTTGCTGTTTTCATTGATTCTCCCCCAAGATTTGTGTTCCGCTGCCATCTTCCTGCTGTCCGCGAAGGCCCAGTCAACGCATCGGAATTCATGACCTGAGGGGATTATTCGTGGAATCTTTAGCGAGGCAAACAGTACCTAGGTAACGAAGCATTGCCGAAATGGGAGGGTTCCCGAAAAGGACACCTTCCACGTTTCACGGGGCCTGATAGTCGCAAGTCGGAACTCACTGCAAACATGACTAGTTATGGAGGTGGGACAAGAAGGCGACTAGGTTTACAACGTTACCCCGGTGACCGCAAGATGGAGGACCGCGGTGATGTGCGGAGATCAATAGACTCGCGCAAAAAAGTACGCCGTCATACCGATTCCCACAGCGATCACGAACCACCGCACCCAGAGCTGAGGAAGACGCAATGAATAATGAGCTCCGAAATAGCCGCCTAGGGCCGCCCCGCAAATCATGACCAGCGCCTGCGGCCAATAGACTGCGTGCTTCGCGATAAAGACGATCACGGCCAAGCCATTGGTGGCGCTGCTGAGGACGGTCTTCAAAGCATTCATTTCGTGAATATCGGCCATCCCGAATGCCGTGAGCATGGCAAGCAGAACGAATCCCATGCCTCCGCCGAAATAGCCTCCATAGATAGCAACTACAAGCTGGAAGGCGGACGCCGCGATGATTGCTTTTGTGCTCGGGTCATGACCAACCCGGGTAGCACTGCTGGGTCGAGCCAGTTTGCCTCCGAAGATGAAGAGCAGAGTCGCTACAAGCATGAGCCAAGGCAGAATTCGCAGAAAGGTTTGGGCAGGAGTTCGGAGCAGGAGCAGCGCACCCAACGTGCCCCCGGCGATCGAAGCGCTGGCCAGCGAGATCAGTACGTCCCGCCGGACATTCAGGTGGTGCCGGAAAGCTCCGCCGCTGAATGTGAGGCCTATCCAGAGCGCGAGAGTATTCGTCGCATTCGCGGGAACAGGAGGGACGCCAGTAAAAAGCAAAGCTGGAAATGCAATGAAGCTGCCGCCACCGGCAACCGCGTTGAGCGCGCCGCCGAGTACCGCAGCAAGGAACAGGAGAACAGCATTTCCAAGGCTGAAGTAAGGAGTACCCAAGCACTTAGAAATGTATCAGAGCTGGAAAGGAACTAAACAGACCTCTCCTCCGTTGTCAGAGCGGTGAGGAAACTCCGTCCTTGTCTCTCCATCTCTGGAGAGACAAGGACAGGGATGGCTGCATAGGTAGGTTCGATCCGAGTAGGTTCGGCTTAGGCGCCGTAGGTTCCTGTCCCGGATTCCCGCTTCTGTTCGGTAAATTTGTCCCGCATCCGGTCACCGAACTCCTGGACTTTGTTCGATATCGAACTGCGCGTCTCTTCACCGCTGGCGGGCGCAAGCAACATGCCCACACCGACGCCGACGCCAACACCGATCAGTAGAGCTGCCGCCGCACCAATGCCGCTATGGTCTTCGCCGCGGACGACTTCCACCGCCCGGCCCGCTCGTCGCGAAGCCGTGGAGTAAGTGTCACGCGCCCGGTCGCTGATGTCGTCAATACCCTCGCTCAAGCGGCTCCGGAGCGAATCCAGCAGGTACACACTCGTGCCCAGCAGCACGTTCCACAAAACCTTCTCTCTACGTAGTTTCATACGACGCCTCCGGCTTAATTTGTTGTGCATAATGAAGATGCAGAAAGCGCAGGACGCGGTTGGAAAGGATTTCAACAGCAAAAGAAGGGCTACTCTGCTGCTATTGGGCTAGCCCGACCCGGCGTATCAGGTCCTCAAATCGTGGGTCGCTGCGTAGCGGATCGTAGCCGGGGTTCACCTTCAGGGATACGAGTTCAATGGAATGTTCCGCGTAAGCTTTCTCAAGCCAGGCAAGGGTTTTGTCTTTGTCTCCCACGCCCAGATAAGCCCAAGTGACAATCATCGCGTCAACCGGGCTGCTGCCGTTCGATTGAAGCAACTCGGCTATGGCATGGCGTGCCTGCGCTTCTTTTCCGGAACGGCCGTAAATAAACGCACGCCAGGACCAATATGATGAAACCGGAGTCACGGGCCGAAACTTTTCATTGTCTGCCAGGGCCTCGGCAAACATTCCTTTTTCCACATACGCAGCCATAATGAGGTGAGCACGCGAAAAATCAGGATCCATCTCCAGGACAGAACGCCACTTTTGAATCGCGCGATCATACTGTCTTGAGAAGTATAGAATTGCCCCGTTATCGGCGGCGATGATCAAAGAAAGCGGATCAAGCTGGCGAGCTCGTTCGCTCTCCTGCAGCGCCTCATCAAAACGGCCACGCCACATCAGGTGCTCAGCGTACCAGTGGTGCGCCGTGGCATAGTTGGGATTCAATTCGATCGCGCGACGGAATTCCTTCTCCGCAGTTTGCCAGTCCCAATCGTAGTTCTGGACGATCAAGGCAAGCGCAGTGTGCGCTTCCGGCAAGTTTTGATCAATCTCGAGCGCCTTCAACGCGGCCGCGCGGGCCTTCGATATGAACTCTGCCTGCGGCCGCTCGGTGTAACCACCCATCAAGGCATAGCAATCGGCCAGTCCGGCGTAGGCGCGTGCATAATTCGGATCTTTAGCTACAGCCTTCTGAAAATATCCAATGGCTTCTTCCAATGCCGTGGCGGTTCTCTTGTTGAAGAAGTACTGTCCCTTTAGATAAAGGTCATACGCGTCATACTGCCGAGACGAACTAGGCGGCTGGGCAGCGGCTGCCTTGTGGCCATCGAGGGTGAGCTGAATTTCGTCAGCAATCTCTTCGGCGATCTCACCTTGCAGAACCAACAAGCCCTTCAGCTCGCGATCATATTGCCGCGCCCACACATGCGTCTGGTCCTTAGTTTGGATCAGTTGGGCTGTAACCCGGACGTTGTTCGAATCGCGCCGCACGCTGCCCTCGATGACGTACTGCACGCCCAACTCGCGGCCGACCTGGTCCAGCGGCGCCTGGCTGTTTTTGTAATGCATCACGGAGGTGCGCGCGATCACCCCTAAGTGTTGGGAACCAATGTTCCCCAATTGCGAGATCATTTCTTCCGTCAGGCCGTCGCTGAAGTATTCCTGACTCGGGTCTCCAGTGAGGTTCTGGAAAGGGAGAACTGCCAGCATCATTCGCCCACCAGCTTCTTGCGGCGGAGTCCGCGAATCGGACCAGCGAAAGTAACCGACCAATGCAGCCATCACGACTAGGCCCAGCACCGAGACAAAGACCAGCCGCAGCTTCATTCGCCGCGATCTTGTAGCCCCGGACGCCCCCGTCCGGGCTGGGCGGACGCGAGCCTGCTCTGAGTTTGCCGAAGAGGCGTCCGCCGCTACATGTTCCGGCGCGACTGCGATCGCGTCCACCGCGGCGCGTCCGTTTCCCGAGGCCTCTTTCACCTCGGCAGCCACTGTGGCTTTCGCCACTGACAACGAAACCGCCTCGATGGGCGCGATGAACCTGTAGCCCTGGCGCGCTACAGTCTCGATATATCGTGGTAGGCCTGATGAATCCGAAAGTGCTGCCCGCAACTTTCGGACTGCGGTATTCAGGCTATCCTCGTACTCGACGAATGTGTTATCAGGCCACAATCGCTCCCGCAACTCCTCGCGAGACACAACTTCGCCTGGGCGCTCGAGGAGCACGCACAGGACCATGAAGGGTTGCTTCTGGATTTTGAGGCGCGTGCCGCCCTTGAACAATTCGCGGCTGGCGAAGTTGACCTCAAACAAAGAGAACCGCAGGTTCAACGGCTTCGGCTGTGACTGGGCGGTTACCACGTGACTGGCCCTAACGTGGGTAGGAGTGTACCACCTTCTATTCCGGCTAACATCTGAAAGTTATACAAACTTCCAACATCAACGTTTTTCGACACTTGGGCGGTTAGCTCGAAATCGGTCACAGTTCGGTTGACTCAAATATTCTTCTCCACCAAGATGCCGCTCTGTTCCTGAGCTGAGCTTGGAGCAAGGAAATTAGGAGCTAGTGTATGTTCTCCCGAGTTCTCTGGTTGGCCCTCTTGGGGTGTATTTGGTGTTGCGCAGCCTTGGGCCAGCTGACCGACCAGATTCAGGCGCCTAATACCGCAAAGGCGGGTATTGCAAAATCCCTGCAAGATGAAGTGGGCGCCGGACGCGCCGATGCCAAGACGTGGAACTCATCTCTCTTCATCATCCAGCGCGATCCGTTTCGCTCGGTTCGGCGGGGACGGCAGCTCTTCCAGCGCAAGTTCACCCGCATCCAGGGACAGGGAGCCAATGAAGGCGACGGCTTAGGCACGATCAGCACAAACAATGCCATCGGCGCCGGCCTCGCCGATAGTTGCGCCCTGTGTCACGGGCGTCCGCGCGGATCGGCTGGCGTCGGGGGCGACGTCGTCACCCGGCCGGACAGCCGCGATGCGCCGCACCTTTTCGGCCTCGGCCTCAAAGAAATGTTGGCCGACGAAATCACTACCGATCTGCGCAACATTCGCCAGCAAGCGATCACTCGCGCCGCGAGCGGTGGACATTCCGTGACCTTGCCGTTGATCAGCAAGGGAATAAGTTACGGAACCATTACCGCGAGTTCATCCGGATCCGTGGACGTCTCGAAGGTGCAGGGCGTTGACCCCGATCTACGCGTGAAGCCGTTCTTTGCCGAGGGCAGCACTATTTCCATGCGCGAATTCATTGTGGGTGCTTTGCACAAAGAAATGGGGCTCGAGGTCGACGATCCCGACCTCGACGCTGCGAGTGCGGGACAGAAAATCACGACTCCCGCAGGCATGGTCCTGGATGGCACTCAGGATGTAATCAGCCCGTCGCCAGCTCGTGACGCCCAATCCGGTCAGTACGAACTCGACCCCTCTATCGTGGACCATCTGGAGTTCTATCTACTTAACTACTTCAAGCCCGGCCTTGGAAAGCAAGACACGACAACTGCGTTGGGCCGGTCCATCTTCAATCGTATCGGCTGCAATTCCTGCCACATGTCTGACCTGATCGTTAACCACGACCGCCGAGTGGCCGATCTTGAGACTGTTTACGATCCGGTTCGGGGAAACTTCAACAGTCTCTTCGCCACCGCAACTGCGTTAATCAACAGCCTTGATGACGGTAGTGGCTATCCTCCGCTGAAAGTGCCGCAGCGTAATCCTTTTTTGGTGAAGAATATTTTCACCGACTTCAAGCGGCATGACCTGGGAGTGAACTTCTACGAACGAAATTACGATGGCACGCTGCAGAAGGTATTCCTGACTCGTCCACTGTGGGGAGTAGGTTCAACCGGCCCCTACGGTCACGACGGTCGCAGCATCAGTCTTGATGATGTCATTTTGCGTCATGGCGGGGAGTCGCAAGCATCGCGCAACGCCTATGCGAAACTGGCCGGCCCAGAGTCCGACGCGCTGCAGAAATTCCTGAACTCGCTGATCCTATTTCCGCCCGACGATACTGCATCAACGCTAGATCCCGGCAACCGAGCGATGCCGAATTTCCCACAATTCGGGCATGGGAGTATCAAGTTAACGGTTTTGTTTAACGATCCGACAGATGTGGAGTAACTCCGGTCAGTTTCGAGACCTGCGGCATGGCATCTAAACGCCTACCACAGGTTCATATGCCTGGGCGCGGCTGGCTAGGTCTTACGATAAGTCAATCCCTTTCGTCGCCTTGTGCAACGATTCTGCGAGAGAACTCTCTTCCGCAACGGCTTTGGGTGAGAGTGATTCGAAATACTCTGCCGTTTGTGAGCTCAGCGCATCGCGACCTCTTCAAACATTCCCGGATGAATTATTTCGTTCGGGCGGAATGGAATGAATTTGGTCAAGAATTCTCCGCATTACTGAATTAGCGTCCCGCCATTCACTTCCTCGTCAGGCGGGATCACCACCGCAGCCGCCACTCTGTCCCCCGGCTCCATGTGCAGCAGGCGGACGCCCTGGGCTGAGCGGCCGGATTCGCGGATTGTCTTTGACTCGATGCGGATGATTTTGCCGTACTGGCTGATCAGCATGACTTCGGATTTTTCCGAAACCTGCGAAATGCCGGTGACTTTGCCATTGCGCTCGGTGGTCTTGACGTTGATCACGCCGGAGCCGCCGCGTCCTTGCAGGCGGTATTCGTCCGCGGGAGTGCGCTTGCCATAGCCGTTTTCGGTGACGGAGAGAATCAGCGAGCCTTTCACCGGAATGGTTGCATCGGTGGCAGTGGCTTCCGGCACGCCCGCTTCGGCTTTGGCCTTCTCAACTTCGGCTTCGGCCTTCTTCGGATCTTTCGGCGTGGTGGCCATGCCGACTATGTAATCGCCCTTGTCCAGGTTCATGCCGCGCACACCATAAGCCGGACGGCCCATCGGGCGCACATCGGCTTCGTCGAAGCGGATGGCCTGGCCATCGTGCGAGGCGAGGAAGATGATCTGGCTGCCGTCGGTGAGAGTGACGCCCACCAGTTCGTCTCCCTGATCGATTCCGATGGCGATGATTCCGCGTGACATGACATTCGAAAAATCTTTCAGCTCGGTCTTCTTTACCGTGCCGTTGCGGGTGGCGAAGAAAATAAATCTGCCTGCTTCTTCCAGATTACGCACAGCGAGCATGGTGCGGACCGTCTCGCCCGGTTGCAGCGCGACCAGGTTGCCAACGTGCTTGCCTTTGCCGGCGGCGCCGACGTCAGGGATCTCATACACCTTCAGCCAGTAGACGCGGCCGGTGTTGGTAAAGATCAGAATGTAGGCGTGGGTCGAGGCGATGAACAGATGCTCGACGAAATCCTCGTCGCGCGTCTTCATGCCAGTGCGGCCCTGGCCTCCGCGGCGCTGTTGGCGGTAAGTAGAGATTGGCGTGCGCTTCAGGTATCCGCTGTGGCTGACGGTGACCGCGACTTGCTCATCAGCGATCAGGTCTTCGAGTTTGATCTCGGCAGCTTCGTCTTCGATCAGCGTGCGGCGCTCGTCGCCATAGAGTTTCTTGATTTCTTCGAGCTCGGTAACGATTACTTTGCGCAGCTTCTTTTCCGACCCTAGGATGGATTCGAACTCCGCGATGCTTTCGCGGGTAACCCCGAGCTCTTTGTTGATCTCGTCAATGGAGAGCCTGGTCAGGCGGTACAGTTGCAATTCAAGAATTGCGTCGGCCTGGATTGTCGTGAACGGCTTCTCGGGATCGAGCTTGGGAGCGCGTCCGGTGGTGTTGATGTCAATTTTCTTGCCGCCGAAATATGCGACCAAATTTTCTCGCGCATCAGCCCGGTTCGCACTTGCGCGGATGATCGTGATGACGTTATCAAGATGATCAAGCGCCGCGAGATAGCCTTCCAACACGTGCTCGCGGTCTTTCGCTTTTTGCAGCAGGTATGCCGTGCGGCGGCGGACAACTTCGACACGGTGATCAATAAAGTGCTGGATCGCCTGGATCAGGCCCATTTCCTTGGGCTGGCCATTGACCACGGCCAGGAAGATCATGCTGAAACCTTCCTGCATTGAGGTGTGCTTGAAAAGCTGGTTCAGGATAATCTGGGCTTCGGCGCCGCGCTTCAGCTCGATGACGATGCGCATGCCATCGCGATCGCTCTCATCGCGAATGTCGGAGATGTCTTCAATAGTCTTGTCGTTGACTAGCTGCGCGATGCGCTCCACCAGCCGCGCTTTATTTACCTGGTACGGAATTTCGGTGACGATGATGGCTTCGCGATCTTTGCTGAAAGTTTCAATCGCAGCTTTGGCGCGCATCATGAAACGGCCGCGCCCGGCCTTGTAAGCGTCGAGAATGCCGCTCTTGCCGTGGATGATTCCAGCGGTCGGGAAGTCAGGTCCTTTGACGATCTTCAGGATTTCCAGCAACGACGTTGCTGGATTGTTCACCAGCGTGATGGTCGCGTCCACAATTTCCGTCAGGTTATGCGGCGGAATTTTCGTCGCCATGCCGACGGCGATTCCATCTGAACCGTTTACCAGCAGATTGGGAATGCGAGTCGGAAGAACGTCAGGCTCGATTTCATTGCCGTCATAGTTGGGACGGAAGTCAACGGTTTCCTGATCCAGATCTTCAAGCAGCGCGGAAGCCACTCGCGTCAGGCGCGCTTCGGTGTACCGATCGGCTGCGGGCGGATCGCCATCAACCGAGCCGAAATTCCCTTGACCATCCACAAGCGGGTAACGCATGGCGAACGGTTGCGCCAGCCGCACCAATGCGTCATAGACGGCAAGATTGCCGTGGGGATGGTACTTGCCCATCACCTCTCCGACGATTCGCGCGCACTTGCGGGTGGACCGATTCGGCTGCAGCCCCATCTGCTGCATGGTGTACAGAATTCGCCGATGCACCGGCTTAAGCCCGTCACGCACATCAGGCAACGCGCGGCCGATGATCACCGACATCGAGTAGTCGAGATACGACCGCCGCATCTCCTCTTCAATATTGACCGGCTGAATGTTGGCCGCGCCGGGACCTGGAGGAGTCAAAGGAAGCTGGGGATTTTGATCGTCAGGCATAAGAAAGCTTCTCGCTGCTAGCCGCTAGCTCCTTGCAAAAATTGCTAGGAGCCGGGTTGCGCCCATCAGACGCGTTAAGTGCTTGCAATACAGGCGTTTATATGGTGTTTAGACGCTGACTTATTGTATCACGAAGAGAGCACTTTCAGGGCTCAACTGAGGATGATAAAAGAACTTCCTCGGACGGTTTTCTCTGCGAACTTTGCGGCTTCTTTGCGCACTCCGCGGTTAAAGGTTTTAAAGACTTTGACCGCAAAGGTCGCAAAGGTTGCGCGAAGGTCGCGGAGAAAAACAACTGCCCCAAATTGTGTCCGTCGTTTATAGATATCTTAGGTCTCAGGAGCGACTATGGTCAGCCAAGAATCGCGTCGTCTAGCCGGCATTCTGCTGGTAATTCTTCCCACCGTTCTATACGGCGGATATTTTCTTCTCACCCAACTAATCACCCCGGGCTCGGGATACATGGATAATCCTCTTCGCCAGAACTTATTCCGCGCCGGACATGCTCATGCCGGAGTGCTGCTAGTGCTGTCCCTGGTGGCGCTCCGATATGTGGACGAAGCAAATTTATCGGAAGGATGGAAACGTTACGTTCGATCATCCATTCCGTCGGCGGCGATTTTTCTCCCTGCCGCGTTCTTCTTCTCCGTGCTCTCGCCAAATGCTACTGCGCCAAACGGATTCATCTATTTCGCGTATGTGGGGGCTGTGGTCCTGGCTTCGGGACTCCTAGCATTGGGAGTGGGGCTGCTGCGCGGAAAGCCATAGTGTTCCGGCAGCCTGCGCGCACTGCGACACGCCTTCAAAATTGTTCTTGAACCCACCTTCCGAGTAGCGGAGAATTAGCGTCTTCTCGGTTGAAAGGAGGGTTGCGATGAAACCGTGGATGCTCGTGGCTACCTTGCTGATCGCCGTTGCGCCTTCGTTCGCCGGCAGCATTACCTATGCGTTGCAGGTTGAGGGGCCGGGCACTGTGCTCCTTACCACGAATTCGAACCCGCTCCTCGCCGCGAGTTCCGGTTCGTGCTGGAACTGCCTTCTCTTCTTCTCACGCCTGGATTCAGGTCCACATACAATTTCGTACACCCTGGACATCGGCCTTTTCCATTTCACATCCAGTGAAACCGCAAACTGCGACGTCAGCTGCGTCTATTCACAGGTGTACCTGCTTACAGGATTTGCCAAACCTACGCAGGCGCGCCGTAACATTGAATGGTGGCACTCAAGTCTACCCATTTACCTTCGCTGCTGTGCCCGAACCGACCACCCTATGGTTGCTGGCGACAGGCGTGACAGGTATTGCAGCGCGCCTCCGGTACCGTCGCCCAGGCGCGTGATGTGCTGCTTGACAATTTGTCTGGTTGGGGGAAAATCGCGAAGAAAACTGGCTTACTCCAGTGGCAAAATCGTAAAAACTCGTCTTGCAATTCAACTCATTGCCGGATCATCACTTCGTCTGGCCCGGACGGAAGCTCGAACTTCACTCCGCGTTGCTGGTTTTGTTTGAGAGTGGCGGGTATGTCGAGGTCTGCGATTTGAATGGTTCGCGTCCAGGTGCCTGCCGTCCAATAGTCTGCTTTGGTGTATATCACGCGGCCGATGATCGAATAGCTGCTTACCTCTTCGCTGTGACCGTCGCGATAAATAAGGATGGCGGGAGCCATCTCGACTGGTCGCTGCGTTGAGGCCTGTACCGTCGGGCTCAGAGCTGGTTGCGATGACTCACCGAAACTCGTCACCCGCACCCATTGAGTTCCACGGAGTTCCAGTAGAGCCGGCGCCGGCAGAGGATCATTTTTAACCGGTGACACAGGCGTAGGCTGGGCTGGCGGTTGGGGCACTGAGTATTCTCTTTCAGGCGGTTCGTAATAATCCGAATAGAAGTAGGGATCGCCATAGAAAAAGGGGCTGCGAAATCCCCGCCGCCTAAACCCTTCTCCTCCGGAAAAACCGTCCGTCGAATGGCGTCCAGCCATCCCCATATGCTGACGCGCAGGAGGTACAACCCTGATGGAAACGCGGTTCTGGGCCACCAGCGCAGACGCGCATAACACAGCTGTCGCCGGTAATAGAAAAAGGCGATGCATTCTCAAATTCAGTTCAGAGCGGAGCTGACCGGAACCCTGAAGTCCACGCCGCGGCTGTCATTCTGCTTCACCGTCGCCGGAAGGTCAAGCTCGGCAAGCGCAACTTTGCGAGTACGACCTTCGCTCAGATCGTAAAGCGTTGAGCCGACAATCGCGTAATTCAGGACCTCGAGAGCATGGCCATCCTTAAATACCAGGACCGTCCGCGGCTGTTCGGCGACTTCCTGTTGCTTTGCCGGTCCGTTTCTTGAGCCGACACGATCGTTATCACTGTCGTTGTCGGTCTCCTGGTCCAACCGCTCTCTTTCTCTCTGCTCTCTATCCCGCACTCGCTCCGATGTCCTGTAGTCGCCTTCTCCGGAACCGCGCCGGTCAAAAATTGTCGGTCCGCCGCGATAGTCTTCTTCTTCCATGGAGTCGTCCACTCCAGGATCCATCACATACCCATAATAGCCATAGGGAGCGGCGACCACTCCACCGAAAAACGGATTCACAAAGCCGGGATTACGGCGATGTCGAAATCCGAAAGGTATTGGACGAGGATTGCGAAATGGCGTCCTCCCGAAATTGAGCGAAGTCACGCTCGGAGCCACGCCATGGAAACCGGGACTTCCGCCGAATCCAAACGAGGTTACGCTCGGCGGCACACCGTGAACAGTCGGCCCAGACGCGTGCGATCCGAAGTGGCTTTGCGCAACTGCGGTGGCAACCAGGCTCGCGAGCAGTACTGCCAACGAAAGTCGCCTGAAATATACAAGCCGCATATTCGCCCCCTATCTACTTATTAGAACGCCGCGGAGACCTTCGGGTTGCGGAATTTTCTTTATTTTACGAACCTTGCGCCTCAACCATCAGCCAATTTGGGCGAGTCGTAACAGGTTCCACAGGGCATTTGCAGCCAATAGCCCGCCCAAAACGGCCGCGACCGGCTGTCGGGCCTTTGTCTCCAGGAGATCAGCGGCTATTCCGGCAACAAACAAGAACAGGAAGACGACAGCAAGCAAGGTGAACACGGACTCGGGATCGTGTGGAGAAGCGACCCTGAGCGCTAGAAAGAGCAGCGCCATCAGCAAGGGCACGAGGTTGCCGAAGTACCGGGTCCTGCGCCAGTAAACGTAGGCGAACAACGCCGCTGGCACCAGCAATACTAATACTGGTCCGCTCGCAACGATTTCTTTCGCGGCCTGCGAATAAGCCCCGGCCATTGCCAGGGCGCGCCAGTTCACTTCAAGCAACCGGGCATGCAACAGGCTTTGCCAAAAGGCCGTGGCATGAAAGAAATATGACGCGAACAACAACAGCGACGCGACGCCGCATGCCGACGCGAAAATCGCGCACGCCGCAGCCCGCCGTGCAGGCGCGAGGTACAGCATGAAAAGGAGGATGAGGGGGAGAATCAGCGCGAGCGAGAACTGCGATCCGGCGGCCAGAGCCAGAGAGACGCCCAGGAGCACAATTCGTCGCCAGTTCCAGAGCACGACTTCCCGGGGGGCATAAAGGGTGTGCGACACAGCAATTGCCGTAAACACCGCGCCGAATGTCCCCCAGGCGCCAGTAATGTTTGGTTGAGAAAACCACAAGGCGCTTGCGCGGATTACCGCTGGAGAAAAACAATACAGCGACAGGGCAACGTAGCCGCCCGCGTTTCCATAGAGGCGGCGCGCCACGTACCAGAGCGACGCTCCCAGCAGCACTCCGCAAAATACATAAGGCAAATGGGTCAGCCACAGCCATGTGTGGGAGCCGGGAGCGACGCCGAAAATCGCCAAAGGGGCTGCCCCGATCAGATACCACAGGGGTGTATGGTCGCGATCGCTGCCGCGAATGCCAGCCCACTCGGAATTTGCAGCAACTGGACTGCCTGCGATCGTATGTCCATGCCACTGCGCTAGTCCCAATTCGATCCGGGCCAGTTCGTCGGGAGGCACAGCGGAATGCGGTTGATGAGCAATCAACCAAAAGCACTCCGCCAAAAAAGCCAGCAGCAGAAATCCCGCCAGTATCTGCGGCGCCCCAAATCGCTCGTGATTGAAAAATCTGCCCATTGCGAAGCGAGTGTTTTACCATGACGCAGCGGCATTCGCGAAATTTGGCTCAGGAGAAAATGACGGAAGAGTTGCATCCTACGCCTGAGGGCAAAAGTCAGCCTGAAGATGAGTCTGGGACTTTGGCCAAACTCCGTGACTGGCTGTCGCCTGCCGGCCAAGACCCCAGCGGGATTGCGTCGCTCCGTTTTCTGCCGATTTATTTTGTGAGTGCAATGATTCTCTTCCTGCTGCTGTGGACAGTGGCAGGGTATCTGATTCCTCCAAGCGCGCCGAAACTCTGGGGCGCGCTGCTCGCAGAGGCGATCTTCGCGGTCTCGGTCATAGCTCCGGCGCTCGTCGTCGCTGCCATTGAAGACCGTAAATTTGGAGACTATGGGCTGCCGCCGTCGCAGGCTCTCGGCAAAGCGTTCTGGTCAGGCGTGTTGTGGGGACTGGCTTCTCTCTCGCTCCTCCTTCTAATACTGCGGTTGCTGGGAGTATTCTCGTTCGCCGGGGTAGTTTTGCACGGCGCGCGCGTTTGGAAATTTGCCGTCTTCTGGGCGGTGTTTTTTCTTTTCGTCGCTTTGTTCGAAGAGTTTGCATTTCGCGGATACTCGTTGTTTGCGGTTAGTCGAACTGCAGCGTTTTGGCCTTCAGCTCTGCTGTCATCAGTAATCTTTGGCTACACTCACCGGGGCAATGCGGGCGAAACCTGGGTCGGAGCGCTGGCGGCCGGCGCCATCGGCGTCTTCTTTTGCTTCACTCTCCGCCGCACTGGCAATCTCTGGTTCGCAGTGGGATTGCATACTTCGTGGGATTGGGCTCAGAGTTTTCTCTATGGAGTGCCCGATAGCGGTGTAATCGAACCCGGCCACTTGCTTCGAGGTTCGTTCCACGGCCCGGTCTGGTTGACGGGAGGAACCGTCGGGCCGGAAGGCAGTGTGCTGGTGTTTGTGGTGATTGCGTTAATGTGGGCCATGTTCGATCGCTTGTACCCAAATGAGGCAAGCCCAGCGACGATGCTTGCGTCGGACCAATAATTTTGTCTGTCATTTCGAGCGGAGCGGATCGTGAAACGGTCCGCGCAGTCGAGAAACCTGCTGTGGTGATGTCGGGGAAAGCCAATGATGCTTACAGTCGAGATCACCCCACCCTTCGAAAACCGCGAAGGGATCGGGCAGCCTCGAGTTGGGATGACTCAAAGGGCCATCCCGCCTCGGATTTTTCAAATGACCCCCCGCCGTAAGGAATTTACCAATATTGCCGCTCCGTCACCGGCTTCCCACCAGCCCTCGCGCTGATTCAATCAGCTTCGCCGAATCGAAACCAATTCCATCTTTGAATACGATCTCCACGTTTTCGATGTCTTCGATCTTCTGTGAGGGATCGCCTTTGACCACGAGCAAATCCGCTTGTTTGCCTGCGGCGATGGTGCCGATCTTGTCGGCATCGCCCAGATATTGAGCTCCGTTGAGAGTCGCAATGCGAATCGCCTCCAGCGGTGTAAATCCGGCTTCGACCAGCAGTTCGACCTCACGCTGATCGCCGAATCCGGCGACGGTGCCTCCTATGCCTGTGGGATCGAGCCCAGCCAGCAGTAGGCCTCCGGCTTTTACAAACTCGTGCTCGAATTCCATTTCTTTTTTGAAGGCAGCGGCAATCGGAGAGGTCTCGCTGCCATAGAGTTTTTGCAGCCGGGCTGTGTCGGCCATGCGGAGCTTGTTGGCCAAAAATTGGGTGCGGGCGTCGGGCGAAAGCGCATCCAGCACCCGGCGCTGAATGCTGGGCCGCCCGGGCACCTCAAGTTCAAACACCGGCAGCGTGGACGTGACCGCCACGTGGCGGTGAACAAGATCAACAATCATGTCGTGCACTGGGCCGGACTGCACGTCGAGTTTGCTGTATCGCTGCATGTCGTCGGGAACATTGGGGCACTGGCCGGGCTTCTTCTCGGGAAAGAATTCCGTATCTACCAGAAGGCCGTGCTCCAGGTCGTCGATACCCAACGCCGCCGCCTCGCGAAATCCGATAGAGCAGAGATGCCCCGTCACCTTCACACCGCGCTTATGCGCCGCGGCGATTGCCGCGGAAAGCTCTGCCGGCGTGATGAACATATATGCCTTGAAATTGTCCACACCTTCATCCATCCAGTAATTCGCGGTTCTGGTCGCGTCATCGGGACCGGTGAGCTGGTGCAATTGCACAGCAAAAGAACCCGGCCCCTCAAGATAAGGGCCGGTCACGTGCATCTTGGGACCGGGAATTTTGCCGGCATCAATCTGCTTCTTGGTCTCAAGGTCGGTGTACGGCTCAAGAGAGCCGGTGGTGCGGATTGTGGTGACGCCTCCAGCGAGATACAGACGCGGAAAGCTGTACGCCATCTCGCCGAAGATAGCGTTGCCCATGGGATAGAACATGTGGTCATGCATGCCGACCAGGCCGGGGATGACGCTGTAGCCGTGGAGATCGAGCACCTGCGCGTCCTTCGGGACCATGGCGGAAGCTGAGTCCGCGACGGACTCGATCTTTCCCTTTGCAAGGACGATCGTTTGATCTTCGCGGGTCGCGCTGCCGGTTCCGTCAATCACGCGAACATGCTCCAGCGCGACCACCGGCGCGTCCACTTTCGCGAACTCTTTAACTTCCGGCGAAGGAGTTTGAGCAACACCCAACGAGCAGGAAGCGAGGAGTGCAAGAATCAGAAAATTGCGCATTATTCCTCCAGAAACAACGCGGAGGATTGTACCGCACGAGGTCGTTTGAGGGATGGATTGGGATGGCGAGTGATGGTCGTGACCGAGCGTGGTGGGAGCTGCTGGTCTATGGCAAAACCGTGGCAGAGCGGCCATTTTATGGCCGCGTAAGGTCGCGAATTTTAGAAGCGGGCTTCAGCCCCGGCTGGCCTAAAGCGAATCGTCGCACGCCAACGTAGTGCGGCGCGTAAAAGCCAAGCTTCCGCCAGATGCTCGTTTGCGCGAGTTATTTGCTACGCTTTGGTCGCCACCAGATCGGAAACAATCCACTCGTTGATGGGGTTTGCCCGGCCACAATCCATGCAGGCGGTGACCGCAAACCGGGTGGCACACTGTGGGCAGACAGCCTGCGTATGGAAAGTGTCAAAAGACTGCGCGCACTGTGGGCACTTCCAAAAGCTTCCGAGTGGAGGCGCGGTCTTGCAACTGGGACAAGCAAATCCCATGTGACGTGGCAACTTTGCCAATCGCGACAGCGCCCGCGCTTGTTGCAGTCCTTGCCAGCAGTTCATCAGGATGAACACCGAAAGAATGCCGAACCAGAGCGAGTGTATCCACACGGCGAGGGCGATCAACCCAACCACTCCCGCAAAGCCGATAAAAGTGGTAACCATCAGGCTGCGGGCCCGTCCCAGTACAAACCACAGCAGCGAGCGAAGAATCTGGCCACCATCAAGTGGATAGATGGGCAGCATGTTGAAAATCAGCAGACTCAGGTTGATGAACCACACAGCCCGCAGCAGGGCGTGAGCATTGGGCATGGCCGCCGACCAGCCCATATTCCGACTCAAGAAGCCGAGCCCGGTCAAGAGGGGAACGAGCGCGACATTCACCAGCGGCCCGGCGGCGATACTCCACAATGTGGCGCCTGGCCGCGGTGGCGGGTCCACGTATGCCACTCCACCGAGAGGCCACAGCACGATGCGGTTCGCATTTCCCCCAACCTGCCGGCAGGCCAGCGCGTGCCCGAACTCGTGCAACATCACAATCAGAAACAGCGAGAGATACTCAAGAACGTTCCAGGTGAGCGATGAATAGGTCGTCGTCCGGCCATTGATTTCATACGCCGCCACCAGAAACCAAGACCAATGCAAAAACAACTCAATCCCAGCAAAGCGGAACAAACGGACGGACCCGTTCTGAAAGCTCGGCATGCTGGATTTATATCATGCGGCCAAACCCCTTTCTATCACGTGGAAGAGCGGCTATTTATGGCTGCGTAGGATCGCCCGCGCCACAACTGCGTGGACCGCGGCCGAACTCCCATTCAATCCCCCTGTTAAAATCAATATTCACGCGCCTCTCCTTATGGATTCCTCCCTCATCCGCAATTTTGCGATCATCGCCCATATTGACCACGGCAAATCGACGTTGGCCGACCGGTTGCTGGAGCTTACTGGCTCGCTTACGGCGCGCGAGATGCAGGCGCAGGTGCTCGACACTATGGACCTGGAGCGGGAGCGCGGCATCACCATCAAAGCCCATGCAGTGCGGATGATGTACATCGCGCAGGATGGCAAGACCTATCAGCTCAATTTGATTGACACTCCTGGGCACGTGGACTTTTCTTACGAAGTTTCGCGATCGCTGGCCGCATGCGAAGGCGCGCTGCTGGTGGTGGACGCATCGCAAGGCGTCGAAGCTCAGACACTGGCGAATTCGTATCTCGCAATCAATCACGGGCTCGAAATTATTCCCGTCATCAACAAAATTGATCTGCCCAGCGCCGACATTCCGCGCACTAAAGAAATGATTGAAGGAGCGGTCGGGCTGGACGCGAGCGACGCGCTGCTCATCAGCGCGAAGACTGGTGAAGGCGTGCCGGATGTGCTTGAGGCAATAGTCAAACGCACACATGCGCCAAAGGGAGATCCAGATCACCGGCTGCGGGCGCTGCTTTTTGATTCCTGGTTCGACGCCTATCGTGGCGTGATTGTGCTGGTGCGCGTCTTTGAAGGCACGATGCGCAAAGGGCAGAAGATTCGCTTGTGGTCGAATGGCCGAGTATTCGAGGTGGAAGCGCTCGGCGTGCTCACGCCCAAGCCCGTAGAAATTGGCGAGCTGCGCGCCGGCGAAGTTGGATTCCTGATTGCGAACATCAAGAACGTTGCCGACACCAAAATCGGCGACACCATTGTTGACGATGCCAATCCCGCTATCGAGCCGCTGCCCGGCTTTGAAGATATCAAGCCCATGGTCTTTGCCGGTCTCTATACCGTGGACGCGCACGAGCACACGCAACTCCGCGAAGCGCTGGACAAACTTCGTCTCAACGATTCTTCGTTCTTTTTTGAACCGGAAAGCTCCGTCGCGCTCGGCTTCGGCTTCCGCTGCGGCTTTCTCGGCCTGCTGCACATGGAGATCATTCAGGAACGCCTGGAGCGCGAATTCAATCTTGAGCTGATCACCACCGCCCCGGGCGTGCGTTACCAGATCACGAAAACCGACGGCGAGCACATCGAGGTGGATAACCCTTTTCGCTGGCCCGATCCCAGTGAGATCGCCAAAGTCGAAGAGCCGGTGATTCTCGCCACCATTCTCACCAACGAAGAATATGTCGGCGGCATTCTGGCGCTGGTCGAAGAGAAACGCGGCAAGCAGAAGAGCTTCGAATACGTAACTTCGAACCGCGTCATGCTGCAATACGAACTGCCGCTGAACGAAATCGTGCTCGATTTTTACGACCGGCTGAAGTCGGTCTCCCGCGGATACGCCTCGCTCGACTACCACCTAGCTGGCCACTGGGAGTCGCCCATGGTCAAGCTCGACATCCTGGTCGCAGGCGACCCGGTGGACGCGCTCTCGATCATTGTGCATCGCGACTTCGCCTACGAACGCGGCAAGGCGCTGGTCTCAAAGATGCGCGAACTCATCCCGCGGCAAATGTTTGAGGTCGCGATCCAAGCCTCGGTCGGCGCAAAAATCATCGCCCGCGAGACGGTCCATGCCATCCGTAAAAACGTCCTAGCCAAATGCTACGGCGGCGACATCACCCGCAAACGCAAGCTGCTCGAAAAACAAAAAGAAGGCAAGAAGCGCATGAAGCGGATTGGCCGAGTGGATATTCCACAAGAGGCGTTTTTGGCCGTATTGAAGGTGGGCGAGGGAGGATAAGAACAACCTGTTTTTTGCCATGAATCGCTTAGACCCCCGAAATTTCAATGTTATTTGCAATCTGTAAGTGACCAGTAAATAAGGAATTACATGTGTTACTGGAAATAGAGTCAAAGCGTTGACATTATTTTTCTAATGGTCTAGGCTTGAGTTGTGCAGCTCCGTTGGACACCCATGTCGTGATTTGGCTGGCTCTGGAACCGGCAAGGATTTCAAAGAGGGCCCGAGCAGCAATCCATGAAACCCGTCAGCACGGGGAAGCGCTTGCGATTTCCGACATCACACTGCTCGAAATTGCCACGATTGAGAATAAAGGCCGCATCAAGCTGAACGCCAGCCTGGAAGCTTTTCTCGCCGAGATCGAACCAGATTCACTGTTCTGCCGATCACAGGCCGAATCTGTGTTGGCGCGCTGGCATTTCCAGCAGCCTATCCTAAGGATCCAGCCGACCGAGTCATTGGAGCGGCCGCACTAGCCGAGGGATTTCCTCTGATTACTGCCGATGATGGGATCCGCCGATCAAAGGTACTCAACACAATTTGGTAAAAGCGGCCCATAGGTTACTTGGCCTTCACAATTGCAAGCTGCATGAAATCGTTCGCGCCAACGAATCCGAGAATTGCGCGCACGGGAAATGGGAATCGCCGCCGGGTGGGATCATGCACGATAGTCGGCGCGGCGAGCGGATATCGCGAGCCGCGCGTCTCGAGTTGGCATCCGCCAGCGGCCAGTACATTTTTGACCCACTCGCTTTGTTGACCATAGGTGAGAGCGATTAGGAACCCACTCGGAGCTCGAAACACATTCACAGGCGTCCGATACACGCGGCCTGACTTCCGGCCTACGTGGGTGATAATCCCGAAGCCGGGCAGTCGAGCCGCGAAGCGGCTGGTAATGCGGTTCGTGACTGCAAGGTTGAACGAAGCCAGCCATCTTTTGCGGTATCGCATCAGGAGAATTCCTGACAAGAGGATTGCCAGAACCGAGATGACTATTTCGAATACCATTTTGTCGGTTTTTCAAGATGCAGATGATGCCGTCGCGGTTTCAAAAGCTGGGGCGGCCATGTTTAGCCCCTGGGACTTTCCGAGAATGATCGCGCTCGCGAGATCAATTGGTCAGTGCGCGGTGCAAAGTCCCTCAGGGGCTAAAGCCCAAATCATTGTGTATTCCGATACGGCGCGGCTGGAAGCCGCGCCCTTTCAAAGCACCATAGTGTCCTCAATTTGAGCCACTACCGAAGCACCCGCTCCATTGACACTCTCTCTCCCCCGGCATACGATGGCTCAACTTTTCTGATCGTTAGGGGATGAATTCTGCGCAAATTGGGGCTGTTGTTCGCGCTTGCGTTGATTTCGTTTGCGGTTGCCCAACCGCCAACGATCACGCAACCTAGCCGGGTCCGCACCTACTACATTGCTGCCGAGGAAGTGGATTGGGATTATGCCCCGTCCGGCAAGGACGCTATCCACGGCGAGAAATATCACTTTCAAGATGATCCCGCTTCCAAGGGAACGCTGAATCCAAACGCAACCGTTTACAGGAAAGCGCTTTTCAACGAGTACACCGACGGAAGTTTTCGCACGTTGAAACCGCGGTCCGACGCCTGGGTGCATCTTGGCATTCTCGGTCCGCTGATTCGCGCCGAGGTCGGAGACACCATCAAGATCGTTTTTAAGAACAATGCGTCGCATCCGTTTAGCCTTCATCCTCACGGAGTTCTCTATGCCAAAGACTCGGAAGGCGCCGCCTATCAGGACAACTCCAGCGCTGGAGACAAAGGCGATGATGCCGTCGCCCCGGGAACGACCTTTATATATACCTGGCTGGTTCCCGAGCGTGCCGGACCGACCGAGCACGAAGGCAGCACGGCATTCTGGGTGTATCACTCCCATGTGGACGAGGGCAGAGACATCAACTCCGGTTTAATCGGACCCATCATCATCACGCGCCGCGACATGGGACGTGACGATGCCTCGCCGAAGGACGTGGACCGGGAATTCGTAACCGAGTTTGGGCTTTACGATGAACATCTAAGCTGGTATTGGGACGCCAATCTCAAACGGATCTACGGTGATCCTAAGAATTACGATGGCAGCAACACAGAGGTCCACGATTTCCATCATTTCTTCAGCATCAACGGCTATCTCGACGGGAACGGCCCCATGCTGACCATGAACAAAGGCGAACGCGTGCGCTGGTACGTCTTCGCCAGTGTCAACGAGCAGGAAGCCTGGGACACTCACACCCCACACTGGCACGGACAGACGGCGGTCGTCAGTCACATGCGCACAGACATGATCATGCTTACTCCAATGATGAGCGCTATCGCCGACATGGTCCCCGACAATCCCGGTATCTGGCTGTTCCACTGCCACATGCCCGGTCACTTCGGCGCTGGTATGCGAACCCGGTTTGAAGTCCTGCCCAAGTAGCGGGCTGGCAAGCGGGACCGCCTGCCGGGCGGAGTGTTTGTTTAGGGTATTTTGGCGAGGATTTCCGCTATGGGGGTGTGCAAAACTTCAGATGCATATTAAATGTTTGTAATTTCAGGACTTAGCCTAGGCCGACATAGCAGTTGACTGTAAACTAATCCAGGGAAGCAGCTTACGAGCATCTACAACTTTCGTGCTATCCGACCAGGTGGTCGGTTTTCAAAAATCTGGCATCGCGGGCCAGTAATTCCACAAGCTTTCCACAGGGCCATGCGATCTGCATTGCTCTGTGCATCTTGGCGAACTTTACGCTTAAAAAGCTCTTGACTGCGGAGTCCGCAAAGAGAGCATGTTCACCGAGGAAAGCCCTACTCTGGCCCAACCGCACCATCAGCCAGCGACTCAAAGCGGGTCGAGCTCTTCAGGAAAGCTAACCTTACCGTCCCTGTCGGACCGTTGCGCTGTTTGCGGATAATCAGTTCCGCCACTCCGTCGAGCTCGGGGTCGTCGGGCTTATAAACTTCCTCGCGGAAAATGAACGCCACCACGTCAGCGTCCTGCTCGATGGATCCCGATTCGCGGAGGTCGGCAAGTTGCGGACGGTGATCGCCGGCTCCCCGGCTCTCCGGCGCGCGGCTCAATTGCGAAAGCGCCACGACGGGAACGGCCAACTCTTTAGCGAGCGCCTTCAGCCCACGCGAAATTGCCGAGACTTCCTGCGTGCGGTTCTCAAAGCGCTTGCCGCCACCGGACATAAGCTGCAAGTAATCGACGACGATCAGGTCGAGCACTCCCTGTGACTGATGCAGCCGCCGCGCCTTGGCCCGCATCTCGCTGACGGTGATCCCGGGACTGTCATCAATAAAAATTGGCGACTGCGCCAGCTTTTCGACGGCTTGCGCAATTTTGCGAGTGTCGTCCTGCCACAACGATCCGGTGCGGAACTTGTGGGAGTCCACCCGCGCTACTGAGCAGAGCATGCGCTGCAATAGGGCCTCCTTCGACATTTCCAGGGAAAACACGGCCACGGTTTTTCCGTCTTCGATGGCGGCGTTCTCAGCGATGTTCATGGCGAACGAAGTCTTGCCCATCGAAGGCCGGGCGGCGACAATGATCAGGTCCGATTTCTGGAATCCGCTGGTGAGCTGATCGAAATCGGCATAGTGCGTCTCAAGCCCGGTGATGCGGCGGCCGCGTTGCAACAGCGCGTCAATCGAGCCGAACGACTCTTTGATAATCTCCTGCACGCCCATGAAGCCGCGACCAATGCGTTTCTCGGAGAGCTGAAAAATTTGCGCTTCGGTGTCGTTGAGGATGTCTTCAGCGGAATCGGACTGGTCGGTGGCCCGTGCAATCGCGGCAGTGGAAACATTGATAATCCCGCGCAACAGCGCCTTGTCGCGGACTATCTTTATATAGTGCTCAATGCTCGGCAGGTCGGGGACCCCGTCGAGCAGCCCCGAGATGTAGCCCACGTCGCCAACCGTTTCCAGTTCCTTGTGGCGGCGCAGTTCCTCGGTCAGTGTTACGAAATCTATGGCGCGTGACGACTCGGCGAGATCAACCATTCGCGCATAGATTCGCCGATGCGCGTCGAGCAGAAAATCCTCCGGCTTCAGATGCTCGGCGGCTTGGTTGTAGGAGAAATTGTTGAGCAGAATTGCGCCCAGGATGGACCGCTCAGTATCGGCGCTGGCGGGAAGAGTGCTTGCGTATGAGTAGTCGGAGATAGCCATTCTTCTTGAAATCAATTATGCCGCAAGCGAATAAAAAACGAACATAAATGTTCGCCTCATCGATGCACGGTCAGCAGCGTTTGTTGTCAGGCTTTACTGCGGATGATCTGGCAGCGCTTCCTGCGTCCTCAAGCCAATTGAAATCTTATCGAACGCGGAGCCGCGCGTCTGGCGAATTGATGGCGAAATGTCGCGATGAACTGTGGAGAAGCTGTGCAACTCCGGGATTGTCATGTGGAAGGCTTTCGAAAAGTGGCTGCTTACTTTCGCGCAAGGTTATCCCAGCCATGATCTAAATGGGGCTGTCCCACCCTGTGCGGTCTTTCAAAGAGCCTGCCCTGAGCGAAGTCGAACGGGGTGGGTTCTCGACCGGAGCCACAATGTTCATCTGTCAAATCGGCTTGAGGTTGCGCGGAACCAGGTGAGGACTACAATTGCGCTCGGCGATCCGTTACTTTTCGCAGAATCTCATCGGAGGTGAACAATGCCCGTAAAGCAGGGAAGTCTTGACCTCTTGCAGCATCCCGCAGCCAGAGAGATGCTGCAGTCGAAGATTCCAGCCCGGCTGGCTTATGTCTGGACCGACGGCTCGCCCAGAGTCGTGCCGATTTGGTTCCATTGGAACTCGCGCGAGTTCGTGATGGGGACTCCGACGAAAGCGCCAAAGGTCAAAGCGCTAACGAAGAACCCCAAGGTGGCGCTTACGATCGATGACAATACCTTCCCTCATAAGGTACTGCTGGTGCGGGGCAACGCGCGGCTGGAACCGGTGAAGGGGATCGTTCCCGAGTATGTCCTGGCGGCCGAGCGCTATTTCGGAGGCGAACAAGCAAAGGCGTGGCTAACCCAGCTTGCGTCCATGGTTCACGACATGGTGCGTGTCACCATCACACCGGAATGGGTTGGACTGCTCGATTTTCAAACCCGCTTCCCCAGCGCTCTGCCGCTGTGATATCAGCGGCCGGGCCTGATGTAATTGCACCACTGGGTGTGAATGGCCATGCACGATCACGCATCCCGCTGTGGCTGAAAATTGCCTGGACGGCGTGGTTGCTGGTGTGGGCTCCGGTGTACTGGGGGCAATACGGCGCGCAGAATTTTCTTTACTTCTGCGACCTGGGAAATTTCCTAATCGCGGTCGGACTGTGGTCCGAAAGCCGGCTGATTTTTTCCTGGCAAGCAGTAGGATTATTGGCCTTTCAAAGCTTCTACTCGATTGACCTGCTCGGAGCCTTCCTGTTCGGAAAACACCTAATCGGCGGCACCGAATATATGTTCGATCCCGCACTCCCCCGCTCAGTGCGGCTGCTCGGCCTCTATCATCTGATCGTGCCTCCGATGCTGCTTTGGGCCGTGCGCCGCCTGGGCTACGATCGCAGCGCATGGAAATGGCAGACCCTGACAACCTGCATCGTTGTGCCGATCAACTTCTTCTGGCGTCCCCAGTACAACGTGAATTGGGCACGAGGAATTGTCCGCGAGCAGCACGTAATGCCCGCATGGTTGTACTTGCTGGGATATCTGATCGTTGCGTCGGTTGCAGTGTACTTGCCAACGCATCTGATGGTGCGACGGTGGGCCGGTGGCAGTTCAAGCGAGGATTGATCATTGAACTTGTTCGGCGCGGTGGCCCCACTCTAACTAACATGCTTCACTGCCCAGACGTTTGCATCGCACCACGGCAGCCGTCACTTGCACTTCATCACCTCGAGCAGGTCCGGCTGCGCCACACTTTTGTGGCGTCGGATACGTGATCATGCCCGAGCGCATCCATCTCCCGATCAGCGAACCTGATCGTGGAACTCCCTCGAGGGTGATGCAGTATTGAAACATTGTATGTGGAAGGCGTTCAAAAAGTGGTTGCTTACTTTCTCGGCTGACTAAAATAACTGGGTGCCCCATTTCTCGCGTCTTTGCGAGAAGTGGGGCTTTTCAGGCCGCGCGGATTTTCATTTTCAGAACCGTCCAGTCATTCACCCGGACTGGTCCGGTTTCACCGTAGGCATAGGCACGGAAGCTGCTCCAGCGCCACTGCTCGGGTTTCTCCACAAGGCCACGCCTGACCGGATTACGATGAATGTAGCGCAGCTTCTCGATACGTTTGTGCTTGCTCCAAACATTGTAGTCATAGAAACGGCGTTGCCAAACGTGCGCGAGCGGCGTCTCCTCCCACAAACCGCTTGTAGCCGGCCGCGGCGCCGACTCCGAGTGAGCACACGCCGCGCGAAGCCGAGCTTCAAGGCCTGCATCACCACTGAAGGATCCCCCTTCTCAGGTTCGCTGAGAAGAAGATGAAAGTGTTCCGGCATGACGACGTATCCAACTACGACGAAGGAATAGCGCTGGCGCACCTGCTCAAGGACTGAAAGGAACAGGTCGCGGCGGTGTGCCGAACCCAGAAACGGTTGCTGATGATAGCAACTACCAGTGATGAAATGCAGGTCGCCGCTACCGTAGAAGCGCTGAGACCCCAAGGCATTCGGGAATCGTAGATCGTGGACCAAGTGATGTCTGTGACGAACAAACATTAAACGCCTGAAAAGGCCCCACTTCTCGCAGAAAACGCGAGAAATGGGGCACCCTGGAGTTTTGAGTGAGAGGTATACTTCCGCAATGTAAGCGGAGAAGTGGGCCACCCGCCTACAAGCTTGGCTCTAACTTCGGAAGGCCAGGCGGTGGCGGCGAGTTGATATGAATTTAAGTGGAAGGCGACTCTGGATTATAGGTATATGGTCGACCAATTGTCATTGGCCTTGGGTGGATCTTCATCTTGCAGCCTGCGTCAGCCGAGTCTTCCGATGAGTATGTGAAATGGCTCATCGTTCGGTTCCTGCATTTCGGAATGCCGTGGGTGAACAAGAAATGCATAAGTCGCCGGAATGCCATGCGAGTCGGTCTTTGAACATTTGTGAACCACGGATTTGGTGATTTGGTATGTCTAGGCGCAGTTGATGTTTTCGCTCCCAACAACAGGCGGGCTGGCACACCTTTTGAAAACTATCTCTAAGAGGCTGCCCCACGCTTTGCGGTTTTCAGTGAGTGGGCTCCTGACCGGAGCTAAGAAGTTCATTCTGTCGCATCATTCACATCTCCCGGTCACAAGACCTCCCTCCCCCATGTTAGAATTCCCCTAGTAATTCTTTCCCAAGAGTCCCAGGTTGATAGAGCTAGCACCCTCGATATTGTCGGCGGATTTCGCGCGTCTGGGCGAGCAGGTTTCGCGGGCGGCAGAGGGCGGTGGCACCCTCATTCATGTGGATGTGATGGACGGGCATTTTGTCCCTAACATCACGCTTGGGCCGCAGCTGGTGAAGTCGTTGCGCAAGGCGACCAAGCTGCCGCTCGATTGCCACCTGATGATCGAGAATCCTGACCTGTACATTCCCGCGTTTGCCGAGGCGGGGGCGGACTGGATGTCGGTGCATCTGGAGGCTTGCCGGCACTTGGACCGCACCCTCAACCTGATCAAGACGCATGGCTGCCACGCGGGCGTGGTGATTAATCCGGCGACTCCGGTGGACGCGCTTTCGGAAGTGCTCGACGTGGTGGATTATGTGCTGGTGATGTCGGTGAATCCCGGATTTGGGGCGCAGCCGTTTATTCCTAACTCTTTGCATAAGCTGAAGAAGCTCAGGGATTTGCGCGAGCAGAAGAACCTGAATTACCGCATCGAAGTGGATGGTGGGATTGCGGTGGATACCGTCACTAAGGTAGTACGCGCAGGGGCAGAAATTCTGGTGGCGGGCAACGCGGTATTCAGCCACGGCGATCCAATGATTAATGCCCAAACATTGTTGAAAGCGGCATTTGAAGCCACGCTGCAGAAGGTGTAGATTTTCAGGCTGGGTGTTGAGCCCGGCATTGCCGTCTTGAGGTTCCCCCCCACCCTTTGAAAGGCGCAAAGGGTGGGGCAGCCTCGCTACTAGCTACTTATTTTTGAGGTACTCATGTCTTTGCGTTTTTCTGTGATTGGGTTGGTTGCGACGCTGGCGGTCACGACCGCTTGCACCAACAAGAGGGTCAGCAACCCTCTCGCGAAAGTTGACTCCAAGCAGCCCGACAAAGTGCTGTTCGATCGCGGCATGGACGCGATGAAGCACAATCGCTTTGACGTGTCCCGCCTCGAAATGCAGACTCTGATCAACACTTATCCGGATTCAGAGTTCATCGCGCGCGCCAAACTGGCGCTGGCGGATTCCTGGTATGCGGAAGGCGGTACCGCGGCTTGGGCCCAGGCGGAAACCGAGTACAAAGATTTCGAGACCTTCTTTCCCAACATGCCGGAAGCCGCGGAAGCGCAATTAAAGATTGCGAATATCCATTTCCATCAAATGGAAAAGCCGGACCGCGATTTCACCCATGCCGTGCGGGCCGAGCAGGAATACCGGCAAGTGATTTTGCAGTATCCCGACAATCCAAAGATGGTGGGGGAAGCCCGGAGCAAGCTCTTGCAAGTGCAGGAAGTGATTGCAGAGCGGGAGTTCCGGGTTGGGCGCTTCTATTATTTGCGCCAATCGTATCCGGCGGCGATCGCCAGGTTGCAGTCCCTGGTGGACCGATATCCTCTCTATAGCAAGGCGGACGAAACGCTGTATCTGCTGGGCCAGTCCTACGAGGGCGAGATTGCGCTGATGCACAACATGGATATTCAGGAGCGCAAGCTGCACAAAGTGACCGAAGCTCAGCTCAAAGCCAATGAACTGGCACGAGAGCGCATGGCTACAGATTTTGTTGCGAAAGCCGCCGAAGCCTACGGGAAAATCCTCACTCGGTATCCCGTGATGTACCGCTCTGACGATGCCAAGGCACGACTGCTGGCGCTGCACCAACCAGTGCCTCGTCCGACCAAAGCTGCATTGGCACAAAATAAAGCCGAAGACGCGGCCCGCGGTGAACGTACGATGTTGAGCCGTGCAACCGCCGCCTTCGATCGGCATCCGGATGTGAGCAGTGCGACAAAAGTTGGCGATCCCGCGATGGTGGACCCGACGCCGTTGAGTGCCACCACCCTGGTGCAGCGAGCGAACAGCGTTGCCATGGGGAAACCTGGAACGCAAGCCGCCTCCGTAATGACCACCGGAACCGGGACACCGCCCGAGAATCAGCCTGCCCCTCGATCCGATGAAGCAATTCCCGGCGTGGCTGTGACCGACCAGGGCGCGCAACAAACTCCGAGCGATCCCAATGAGATCAAGCCGGCCCCGGCTGGGTCGGATTCCGCCAATGCTTCAGGTGCAGTTGCAGCCGCTGCTGACCCCAACGAGCTGAAACCAAATGTCGCCCAGGAAACGGCTCCTACACCGGCGCCTGCCCAGGTGAATGAGCTTCAAGTTCAGCCGTCGGGGACCGCCGCAGCCTCGAATCCCAACACAGCGTCATCTAACCAGGAGTTGGCGGACGACGACGCGGTAGCTTCCAGCAAGCACAAGAAAAAGAAAGGCCTGCGCAAGATCATTCCGCTGAAATGACGGCCTTTGACGAAGGGAAGAGCACTAAATCTATTGTCCGCTCGTAACCTGCTTAATCGCCTGTATTCATTGACTTAGCCTCTGATCCAAGTTACCTTCGGATATCTCCCCGATTAGCAGAGGACATAACCTTTGGCACGGACAGTACTGCTTGCTGACGACAGCGTGACCGCCCAAAACATGGGGCGCCGAATCCTCATGGATGCCGGTTACGAAGTAGTTACCGTCAACAACGGCTCCGCAGCGCTGAAGAAAATCCACGAAAGCAAGCCCGACCTGATCGTGCTCGACGTGTACATGCCGGGCTATGGCGGCTTGGAAGTATGCCAGCGCCTCAAGGAATCTGGCGAGACCATGAAGATTCCAATTTTGCTGAGCGTTGGCAAAATGGAACCGTTCAAGGCGGAAGAAGCCAAGCGGGTGCGGGCGGACGGCCACATCATTAAGCCGTTCGAAGCCAGTGAACTGCTGGCTGCTTTGACCAGGCTGGAAGATCGAATCGTGCCTCAAGCTGATCCGCGGGGACAGCGCGGAAAATCTGTAACCGAGAAGAAGACGCGCTTCTGGCACGTCGAAGATCCAGTAACAAATTTCGCAGACCTGCCGTCTGAGAACGCCACATATCTGGCCGAGGTGAAAAAGCGCCAGGCCGAACATCACGCTGACGCAAGCGCGGAATCCAAGACGCCTACCGTTGCAGAGGTTGCAGCCGAAACTCCTACCGTTGCGCCGAAAGAAACCGCATTGGTAGTCGAGGCTGTGCCTATTTCCACGGCGCCGGAATTTTCAGTTCAGGAAGCTGATAATCCGCCTCAGATTGCTGAGAATCCTGGAACGAATGAGGAGCCAGCAGTCGTGGAGTCGCCGGTCGCGGAGTTAGTCGCCGAGTTTGCGGTTACAGTTGAGGCCCAGTCAGCCCCGGAAGAACCGACTGAAGATTCCGCCACAGAAGCAACAAACGCGCAGGCAACAATTACGACAACAGATGGCGTCGAGGCAGTAACCGGCGAAGTGTCTGCTCCTATTGAGTCCGCGCCTGTAGCGATGGTTGCTTCAGAGCCACAGGCCAAAGACGCAATGACGTCCGGCGACAGTGGGCAGCGCTGGGTCGCAGAGAACGTTGCTGTTACCGCTGAAGAAGCTTCTCTCGCACTCGATGAGGAGATGCGCAACACGCAGGCAGCAGCGGCACACTTGGTCGAATCCGAAAAGTCAGACGCAATCTCCGACTTCAGTGGAGAACAAGTTTCAGAGACGGCTACAGAATCCGCCTCGGGAGCCGCGCTCGCTGCGGCTGCATCCGCGGCGGTCAGCACGCTGCACTCGGCACTCAATCCCCCGCGCTTACACGCTGTGGCTGGAGAAATGGCTTCAGAAGCCGAGCTCCCATCAGAAGCCGCAGCCGCCTGGGAGAACTGGCGTCAAATACGCGACTCGGTAATGACTCCGCAAAATGCTTCTGCCATTGCTGAGTCGGTTGCGGAAATCGCCAAGGCAGATGCGCCTTCATCAGGCAGTGAGCCATCGCAACATTTGTTGGAAGGCAATGCGATTGCCAGCATCGTTGATACCGTGCTTGCCGAGCTGAAACCCAAGCTGATGGAAGAGATCGCCAAGAAAATGGCGGCAGAGAAGAAGTAAGGGGCTGTCAGCTGTCAGCTATCAGCTTATCGCCACGCAAAGATCCTTTCCGGTCTCTCCCCCCGCGCAGCTCACACTTATTGTGCAAACCGCTGGAAGGCGCAACGAACATGGTGCGTGAACACCGCTTTGCAAGATTATTCACAAATGATTTTGAAAACTGGTCAACGGTTGGGGGATTCACAGGCGGGAAAGAGCTGAGTCAAATTAAAAGGGCCGTGACATTGGTTATGCTCTAGCTGCCAGCTCCTGCGAGGGAGCCAACCGCGTGGAGGCATGTACCGTCACGACCCCTGATGTAATCACTGCTTTCGCAGTTCCAAACCCCAACTGCTCCTCGCAGAGTTAGTCGGTTTTTTCGGGTCTGGTCGCTTACCGGGTTGCCCCGGCTTGCAGATCACTCGGCCTACTTCGGACTGGCAACTTTTTATTTTCGCCAACCCTTTCAACCGTCGACGGGAGCCAACTTAAACGCTTACATCACGAATGTCAACGCCCGTAATTGGTGCAGTCGTACGATTTTTCCAGTGAATTTTGCACGTTGTAACTTGCTGCCTCAATTGCTTTTATTAACGTGATATTAAATTCTTGCTCCTTTTGCACAGCCCCTTCCACAGTGCATACAGAAAACGAGAATCCACAGAAGGGCATCATCGAAGCATCTTGACGGAGAGGATATTCTTAGGCATGTTGTTGGAAGGTGGAAAACGGCCCCACGTTGGAACTGATTGCCTATATTGATGGCGGGTCCCGGGGCAATCCCGGATCCTCCGGTGTCGGAGTCGTGATTGAAGGCTCCGAGAACGGCAGAATCACCATCGGCAAGTGGATTGGACGGCAGGACAACAACGTCGCCGAGTATGTAGCGCTACTCGAAGCTCTGCAATGCGCGCTTAGCCTGAAAGCCCGACGGCTGCACGTCTATTCCGACTCCCAAGTAGTGGTCCGGCAGATGACGGGACAGTACCACTGTCGCAGCTCGCGTCTTTATTCCCTGAATTGGGTGTGCCGCAAACTTTCCCGGGCGCTGAATTTCACCATCTCCTACATCCCGCGCGAGAACAATGCCGAGGCCAACAGCCTCGCCGGCGCCGCTGCGCAAGCGCGGAGATCTCCGATCGCGCGCCAACGCAATCAATGATCGTAACCAGTGAACGATCAGGCAGGATTTATACCGTCTTCCGCTACTGCAGCCCTCGCGTACTCGGCCAGGGGTCCCTTCAGGACGGGGATGCGGGAATCTACTTCAGGTGCTCCACCAGGAACAGATCAGATAAGCTACGGACAATGCCGAAAACGTAGTGTTGTTCGTCTGCGGCGATTCGCGGGCACGAAACGCCGGTCACCCCGGCCGCGTCCGGTGGGGCGACGGTTTTCCATGACTTTCTGACGCCAGTTTGGAGGTCGAGCCGCCAGGCCGGACACGAAGTCTCGCCCCGTTGTCCCACCAACAATGTGTTTCCATCTTTGGCCCACCGGAGCGGCGTGTCGCGGGGTTGTGAACCCTGGACCAGTTGCGGTTCGCCGCCATCCACCGGGACCAGCGCAATTCCTTCACTGCCAACTACGGCGATTCGCTTTCCATCTGGCGAAACCGCGTGCGGGTACTGTCCCAGAAAAAATCCTTCGGGGGTAATGGGACGAGGTTGACCGCCATCCACACCCACAACATAAACCCGCGAGGCGTGTCCAGGCTCGTTGCCTCCGAAGACGAGCTTATTGGAGTCGGCGAAGAACTGACCACCCGCGGAGGGAATCACGTTGCCTGTCGGGACCTTTCTCTGCTGCCCTACACCAGTGGGGAGAACCACAAAGTCCGGAGGGGACATGTTCTGCCGCAGAACCAGGGTCCACTTACCGTCAGGCGAAAACGCAAGGGCGGAGCCCTGACCAAGACGGACCGCAGACTTGCCGTTCGTATCGCGGCTAAAGACTGCATATTCGCCGCCTCCCGCTTCGCCTGCCTCGATGAAGAGGATGAGCTTGCCGTCTTCTGAGATGTCGATCGGGACAGTCCAGTCTTGCCAGCTCAAATCGCGTTCCTTACTTTCGCCTGGCGCCAGGCCGATGGCCCCGGCGCGCAGGGCGTCCCGCGAAATTAAGGCGCGGCCGCCGGCGCCAACGTCATGCAGGGTGAGGGTCCCCGGCGCGCTGAGTAGATCGCGCACCGTGCGCGAGAGAGTCACGCCTCGCAGCGAACGGCTAAAACCGGAAGCGGTGGCAGTGAACCAGATTTCATCTCCTGAAGGGGCCCAGGCAGCGCCAATGGCGCTTGCCCAGCGATCAGTCAGGTCAGATTTCTTGCCATTCAGGTCAACAACGCTGATCGTGCCACCGTCGTCTCCCAGGATGTTGTGATCAATGAATGCCAGGCGGTCACCGTCGGGAGAGAACCGTAAATCACTGATCCAGCCGGCGGTTTGATATAGCACTTTGCCAATGGGATATTCGATTCGGCTCTGGCCGTTCACCACGTGGTCCACGGCGAGCGCTTCTCCACTGGGTGTCCAACTCGCAGCTTCAACGTTATCGAGCAGGTCGCGCGGCGCGTCCGCGCCGATCGAAACCTGAGCCAAAGTCCCGCGATGGCTGAAACGATTGGGGCTAACGCCGAAGCGCCGCAATACTGCCAACTGTCCCGATGCAGAAACCGAAAGTACTTCCGTTTCGGGGAGGCCAAGGTCGCGGGATTCGGTTGAATTCGGAGAACTAATAAACACGGCTTCCGGATTGCCTTCCCACGATGCGCTGTAAATAGCCGAACGCGGGTCCGGAGCAAACCTGGCCGTCTGCAGCGCACCGCGGCTGAAGCTCAGTTCGCGAAACGTGGGCACAGGGGGCTTGGCGGTCCGCTGACCTATGAGAAGACCGACAAGCGCACCCGCAAACAACACGAGCAGTGCACCGCCTGCGAGGATGAGAGTGCGTCGCGTACCAGTTGAGCGCTCCACTTTGCCGCTCGACACCACTGACGCAAGCGCGACGGACGCACCGGAGTCGGTCGTTGCAAGTTGTTTCCGCGAGGACGGCAGCCAGTCACGATGCAGTCGCTTGAGATCAGCCCGCACTTCGGCCGCGCTCTGGTACCGCAAATCCCTGTCTTTTTCCAGCGCTTTGTTGACGATTCGCTCCAACTCCGGAGGGAGTTCGGGATTCAACTGGACCGGCGCTATCGGAGCCTTGTTGAGAATCGCATTGAAAATCGCTGCTGACGTGCTTCCTTCAAACGGCAGGCGACCGGTACTCATTTCGTACAGCACCACGCCGAACGAGAACACATCGGTGCGTGCGTCCAACTCTTCGCCAAGAGCCTGCTCCGGGCTCATGTACGCTACTGTTCCCAGAGTAGAGCCAGGCGAAGTCAGTTGCTCCACGCTCACTCCGGCCGTGGCTCCGAGTGTAGCTCCCTCCGGTTCCAGGATCTTGCGCTCCGCCGTAACTTTCGCCAATCCAAAATCAAGGATCTTGGCGTGATTGCGCTCCGTCACGAATATGTTTGCAGGTTTAATGTCGCGGTGAACGATGCCTTTGGAGTGAGCGGCGTCAAGCGCGTCGGCAATCTCGATAGCAAGGGTGAGTAGCAGGCCTACCTCGAGCGGGCGCTGGGTAATGCGATGCTTCAGCGTTGCCCCGTCGAGAAACTCCATGGCGATGAAGGACTGGGAATCGTGCTTGCTGATTTCATAAATGGTGCAGATGTTGGGATGGTTCAAGGCGGAAGCCGCGCGCGCCTCGCGACGAAAACGCTCCAGGGATTGTGAATCCTGGGCAACACCGTCAGGCAAAAACTTCAGGGCCACAAAACGGCCCAGTTCCGTGTCTTCGGCCTTGTACACGACTCCCATGCCGCCGCCACCGATTTTGCCCGTAATTTTGTAGTGAGAAAGGGTCTCGCCGATCATCGGAATTGCAATCTTAGGCTCGGTCAAAGGTGCAGTCAATCAGCGATATGGGCCGCTCATTCGGTGCGTAGGCCGCTACGCCATTTTCCAATTGCGGTTGTTCGTCTTTCATTACTGCAGCTTCGCGTACTCCGCCTTGGCTTGCTTCAGGACGGGAATGTCGGAGTCGGCATCTTTCCAGAGGGTGAGGAAGTCTTGGTATGCCGCCTTGGCCTTGATCGTGTCACCTTGCAAAACAAAGGCGCGGGCGAGGCCGAGATGGGCGAGAGCGCCGAGGGGATTCAATCCAATGCTGCGGCGGTCGATGATTTTCTCGAACTCGCTTGCGGCTTTGCTGCCTTCACGCGCTGCCAGGTAGGCTTGGCCGCGCACATAAATGGGATACAGTCCAGTATTCGTCCCCATGATTCCCAGTTCGTAGGGAGTAGCCGGCTGAAGAGCCTCGATGGCTTTCAGAGGTTCGTTACGGTTCAAAGCTAGCTGCGCCTTTAGAGTTGGCATCTTTTTGAATTGGACGATAGTTTCTTCCGGAAATTGCTTGCTCAGATCACTAGCCAGCGCCTGCACCCGTGCGGAATCACCTATCAAGGCCAGGGCCAAAGCGGCTTGGTACTCCACATCGAGGCCTTTGGAAATTTTGAGCGCAGCGGTGGCGCGCTTGCGGGCATCGGCTGGATAGCCGAAGAGTGCTTCTCGCAGTGCGACTGCCGTTTCGTATGCCTCTGCCGTCTCCCTCTCCCCTGCATGTTGGGCGGAGGCTATGGCGCGGCCCGAAAGCTCATTGGCCTTCCCTAGCTGCCCGGAATAGGCGGCGGTCTCGGCTTGAGCGGACAAGAACACGTCTTCTATTCCGCGCTTGCCCATAACCCATGCCATCTGTTGCTCCATGACTGCCGAGTCGTTCTTCATGAAAGCAAGATTGTATGCAAGCAAGTGTAGGAAAGGGGTATCCAGCTTTTTCGCCCAGGCCTCGTCGATGGTAACTTGGGCTTCGTCCAGCCGATTCAGGAAGAAATAGGAGGTAGCAAGGTTTTCGTAATTGTTACCGCTTGCCGGGTTGAGGCGAACGCCCTCGCGGGCGTCCGCAAGGCCTTTGTCATATTGCCCAAGGACCCAGTACAGGTTACTTAGGATGGCATAGGGCACGTCATCTCGGGGATAGGTCTGCGCCCACAGTTCACAGGATTGGCGCGCCTTTTCCATGTCACCCACAACAAAATTGTAGTACCCAGATTCGATATCGAACTTTTCGTGCTCACTCACGCGTTCGCGCAGCTGGTAAGCCTTCCGAATATTGTCTGCCGCCAAGTGTAATTCCCCGAGATTGTGGTAGCCCACCCCTAGCAAGTTATAGGCAACGGCGAAATTCGGGTCGAGGTGGACGGCGCGCTGGGCCCAGGCCACGACCGCGGGATTGTCGTCATTCACCGCTATCGCCTTGACTGCAAGGGTGTAGGCGTGCAGCGCCTCTAGCGAAGGCGTAGTCGCCCGTTCGAGTGGCGTAGCGTATTTCTGCACCGAGCTGAGCGATTCTCCCAGCTTGCCACGCAAGCTGACAGTCGCACTGTCCAGCGCCTTGAGCACCGCTTCCTTGCCTGCGGCCTGCTCTTGAGCTTCCGCCAGCACATCTCCCGAGCTGCAATTCACTACTTTCAGGCCGATCACATATTGGCTGCCAAGCTCCGCAATCGAACCGGTTAGCATCGCCTTGCTGCCGGTACGCTGGCAGAGCTCGCGCGTGATCTCGGGTGTTAACCGATCACCGGCCGGGCGTCCCATCAGTTTCAGAGTCTCATTTATCTTGTCCTCGGAAACGAGCTCGAGAAAAGGCGATTGCTGAAGCTGCACCGAAAGCCCCTGCTTCAGAGTGCCGTCGAACACGCTGTCTCTGGTTTTGTTATCGAAATCGGAGAGCACAATGCTGTCTTTATCGGTCAGGCGATTGCTTTGACGCGAACGATAGTAGAGGCCCTCCGCCACAAGCAAGGCGACAGTCAGAACGGGAATCGTAATCCTCCACAGCTTCGCAGACCGAGCCGCAGGAGTGTCTGCAACAGGCTGGGTGCCGGACCTTGCCGCGGAAAGGTGCACGCTGTCGGAATCCCGCTTCAGCCGCTGCAAATCCGCTCGCATTTCGGCCGCATGCTGATAACGCAGGTCGCGGTCCTTCTCCAGGGCTTTGTTGATGATCCGTTCCAGTTCCGATGGCACATCCGGATTCAGCCGCACCGGAGGAACAGGGGCCCGTTCCAGGATCGAGTTGAAGACAACCGCGGCACTCTCGCCACGAAACGGCAACTGGCCAGTAGCCATTTCATAGAGCACAGCCCCAAACGAAAACAGATCACTCCGCCCATCCAATTCTTTAGCGCGTACCTGCTCCGGTGACATGTAGGCGACCGTACCTAGAGTTGTGCCGGCGCTAGTCAAGCGCTGTTCTTCCGTCGTTGCCGTCAATGTATTCGCCGAAGCAATCTCACTCGCAGAAGTAGCCGGGGCAGCGATCTTCGCCAGTCCGAAGTCCAGAATTTTGGCGTGACCGCGTTTCGTTACAAAAATGTTTGCCGGTTTGATGTCGCGGTGGATGATCCCCTTAGAATGGGCGGCATCGAGTGCGTCGGCGATCTCAATCGCCAGTCCAAGCAGTACATCCGTTTCAGTCGGCTTTCCCGTAATGCGATATTTCAGGGTCACACCATCGAGAAACTCCATGGCGATGAAGGCTGCGCGGTGCTGGTCGTAGATTTCGTAGATGGTGCAGATGTTCGGATGATTCAGCGCCGAGGTAGCCTTGGCCTCAATGCGAAAGCGGGCGAGTGCCTTCGGGTCTTTGGCGACCTCGTCGGGCAGGAACTTCAGAGCGACAAAGCGTTCGAGCGTGACATCCTGGGCCTTATAGACCAAGCCCATCCCGCCGCCGCCGATCTTCTCGACGATGCGGTAGTGAGAAATGGTCTCGCCAATCATGAGGTCGGGGCAATCTTAGGACGGAGGCCGGAGCAAGTCAATGAAAGCTGAGGGATAACGCCTGTGGGTGTTGAAAAAGTCACTGAGATTAGCGGGTTAGATTTAGCAGAAGCATGTTAGAAGGAAAGGAATCCTTGCCATGCTGCGCTGGATTTCGATCATCGGAGGCCTGCTGATCATGATGGGGCAACACGACCGTTCCGAAGCGCTGTTCTATTACTTCCGCCTGGAAGATCAGGTTCCCGAGAACCATCTGCTGCGGCTGATCGAGAAGCACATCAGCTTTGAGTTTGTGCGCGAGCGATTAAGAGCCAGCTACAGCGAGACGGGTCGGCCCTCGATCGATCCCGAGCTCCTGTTGCGCATTGTGCTGATCGGCTATTTGTACGGCATTACCAGCGAACGCAAGCTGGTGGAGGAACTGCGCATGCATCTGGCGTGGCGCTGGTTCACCGGCCTGGGCTTCGATCAAGAGATCCCGCATCACTCCACGTTCTCGAAAAACCGGCATGGCCGGTTTCAGGAATCGAAACTGTTCGAGCAGTTGTTCGAACAGATCGTGAAGCAGTGTGTGGAAGTGGGATTGGTGCAGGGCAAGCACTTATCGGTCGATGGCAGCTTCGTCGAAGCCAACGCGGCCAAGGAGAGCCGCATTCCGCGCGAGCAGTTAGCCGAAGCAGCACAAGTCAACCGTTCGGTGCGTCAGTATCTGGTGGACCTGGAACGGCAGAACCCGGTGGAGGAACCGGTTCACCAGCAAGACCAGGTATCGACCACCGATCCCGATTCCACCTACGCCACCAAGGGCGGCACGCCGGCCCGGCTGGGGTACTACGACAACTATCTGGTCGACAACCATAGTTGCGTGATCGTAGGAGTGCAGGCCACGGCAGCGCGCATGAGCCAGGAAACCGTGGCCGCGCAAGACATGCTCACGCGTTTCGCGCATTGGCAAGGACGAACGCCAGAATCAGTGGCGGCCGACACGACGTACGGCAACGGGGAGTTCTTGCAATGGTTAGCGGACCGCAGCATCACTCCGTATATGCGAACCCGCGACAGTATCCACAGAAAGAGGAGTCCATTCTTCGGTCCCGAGCGTTTCACTTACGAACCGGAACACGATCGCTATATCTGCCCTGCCGGTCAGATTATGAACTACGGCGGCCGAAGTTATCGCAATCACGCCTGGACCTACATCGGGACACGCAAACGGTGTGGCCCGTGCGCTCTCCGACCGCAATGCACGAGTGCGGTTTTCCGATGCCTGGTCGTCCATCAGCACGAACCAGCGCGGCAACGCGCACGGGAGTTAGCGAACACGCTTGAGTTTGCCAAGGCACAGCGGCAAAGGAAGAAAGTAGAAGCCCTGTTCGCGGAACTGAAGAATCAGATCGGGCTGCGTCGCTTGCGTTTACGACGAATAAAATTCGTTCGGGAGCAGTTCTTCCTGGCAGCGGCGGCGCAGAACATCAAGCGACTGGTCCGCTTCCTAAGCCCACCGACAGCACCACAGGCTCTCACCACCTAGAAAAGAAGAGAAAAAATCAGTAACACTCCCCCCGCCCCGCACAAGATCGGTCCAAGCCCGAGTTTTTCAACACCCACGCCTCATCACATCAATAATCCCAACGAAATATCGTACGGGCATTCTGGAGTTCAGATCAGGCGCATCGAGCAGCCTTGGACGCATATACTCTTTGCCTACTGGAGAGTGAAGTGAACCGGCGAGAATGGCTGCGGATCAGTGGCCTCATTGGTGGCGCGCTCGCCTCGGCAATCGCCTCAGCCTTGGACAAGCCCAGGACAGTTCCTCGTATGATTCTCAAAGGTTCAGACGCAAATTCGGTGCGTTCGGAAGCAATCGATAGTGTTTTTGCCGCCGCCGGAATGACGGGGGGCAATATCCCCGGAGCGGCGGTTCTCGTAGCGAACAACCGCGGAGTCCTGTTCTGGCGCGGTTACGGCGTTGCCGATCTCCGTTCACTGCGCATGATAGATGCCCGTACAAATTTCCGCCTTGCATCGGTCACGAAGCAATTTACCGCGATGGCGATCATGCTGCTCGTGCAAGATGGCAAATTGCACTATGACGATCACCTGACTGACATCTTCCCCGAGTTTCCTAAGTACGGCAAGGCAATCACGATGCGCAATCTGCTCAATCACACCTCGGGTCTGCAAGATTATGAAGACCTGATGCTCTCGCCGGATCCCGCGCTTCCGGTTGAGCAGATTCAAATCCACGATGCCGAAGTGCTTTCTCTTCTCAAGCAGCAGAGAAGCACGAAATTTACTTCGGGATCGAAGTGGGCCTACAGCAACTCGGGATATGTTTTGCTAGGACTCATCATCCAGAGAATCTCGGGCAAGGCTTTCCCCGATTTCTTGAATGATCGGATTTTCGAGCCGCTGAACATGAGCAACACAGTCGCCTATGTGCGTGGTAAGGACGACGTTCCGAACCGCGCTTTTGGCCACAGCCTGGAAGGCAACTCCTGGATGCAGACAGATCAGAGCCCCACCTCGGCCACTCTCGGCGATGGCGGCGTATATTCGTCGCTGGAGGATTTGACGAAGTGGGACCAAGCGTTGCGGCAGAACACGTTGCTCAGCCAACGGGAAATGCAGCCTGCGCTAACTCCGGTGAAGGTTTCCAATGGCCAAGTCACCGGACCTGATGGTTCGCCCGCTGCATATGGGTTTGGATGGTTTCTGAACCCTTACCGGGACCACCAGCGCATGTGGCATTACGGTGAAACGATGGGTTTCCGGACCACGGTTCAGCGTTTCATCGCGGAGAATCTCACGATCATTATTCTGTGCAATCGCGCTGATCTGAATCCGTCAGCTCTTGCGTTACAGGTAGCGGATTTTGTGTTTGGGGCGCTTCGCTAAACCGTGAATCTTATGACCATGCATTGGAGAGCACTTGGCTTGGGAGCAATCCTTTGCTCTGCGCTATTTGCCGGGAAGCTGTATGCGCAGGCCGTGCCAAATGGGCAGCACGCATCGGGCGAGAAACAGCAGGTCCTATGGCAGAAACTGGAATCGTCCATCCGGGAGATTGACCATAATCTCGATGGGGTTATGGGCATTGCCATCGAGGACCTCACAACTGGACAGAAATTCCTTTTGCGCGAAGACGAAGTGTTTCCTCAGGCCAGCTCAATTAAAATCGCGGTGCTAGCCGAGCTTTATCACCAGGCACAACTTTCCTCTGAGGGCGCTGCCGGTAAGGCCAAGCTGTCGGATCTGTACACCGTAAATGCCAGCGATTTGGTTCCAGACAGCGACATAATGCAGGGTCTTACCCCTTCCGTGACCCGGATCACGAACCACGACCTCGCCACCATGATGGTTGCCGTCAGCGACAACTCGGCAACCAATGTGCTCATCGACCGAGTGGGCATGGAGAACGTGAATGTACTACTGGACAGCTTGGGCCTGACACACACGCGCCTTCAACGCAAGATGATGGACCTGAAAGCAGCCGGCGAAGGCAGGGAAAACGTCTCCACGCCGCGAGAGATGATGACCTTGCTAGAACAGATCTATCGAGGCAAAGTGCTGAACAAAGAAATGACCGAAGGCTTCTTGAAGATGCTCAGCACACACAAAAACAGTTTCCTCCCGCGTGACTTGCCGGAAGGAGTGCGGACCGCCAATAAACCTGGAGACCTGGAAGCCGTGCGGAATGATTCCGGAATCGTGTTCGCCCAAAATCGTCCATACGTGATCTGTGTGATGACGACGTATCTACGGACCGAACGTGATGGGGAAGATGCGATCGCTCGAATATCATCTGCTGCTTATCGGATGTTTGATCGGCTTGGCCGGGCTTCTGAATATGGCCGCGTGGTTTCGCCGGGTAACAGCAGTCCGCGGTGACCTATTGACTGTGAAATAGCCCATGAAATCAACACAACAGAGCACAGCAGCAACAACTTTACTAAACTAACTGACTATGATGTTTCATCTTTACTAAACTAACTGACTATGATGTTTCATCTGAAACTGCTCTATCTCCTATCTCTTTTGCCGCGTTTGACAAGAGCAGCACTCAGCATTCAGCACTCAGCACTTAATCAGGATAGATCTGCCGCCGTGGCAGGTTCCTGACGGCTGAATGCTGACGGCTGAATGGTGACTACTGAGTGCTGAGTGCTTTTCCATGCCTCACGACCTGCCCAAATCCTACGAACCCGGCGCCATTGAAACCCGCTGGGCCGAGTACTGGGTAAAAGAGAAACTTTTCTCGGTTCCGACGCCACCCGAGGGCGACACTCGCCCGGTGTTCACCCTGCTGCTTCCGCCGCCCAATGTTACCGGCCGCCTGCACATGGGGCACATGCTCAACCAGACGCAGATGGACATCATCATTCGCTGGCATCGCATGCGCGGCTTCGTAACTTTGTGGCTGCCAGGGACGGACCATGCCGGCATCGCAACCCAGATGATGGTCGAGCGCCAGCTTGCCAGCGAAGGCAAGAAGCGCGCGGAACTCGGACGGGAAAAGTTTATCGAGCGCGTGTGGGAGTGGAAGAAGCATTACGGCGGAGCAATTCAGGACCAGATGAAGCGTCTCGGGGCATCGGTGGACTGGAGCCGCGAATACTTCACCATGGACGAGAACCTTTCGCGTGCCGTGCGCGAGGTCTTCGTCCGGCTGCATGAAGAAGGATTGATTTATCGCGGCAAGTACATCGTTAACTGGTGCCCGCGTTGCGAGACTGCAATTTCAGACCTCGAGGTGAGGCACGAGGAGATTCCCGGCAAGCTTTGGGAGATTCGCTATCCGGTAATCGGGACTGCAGAGTTCATCACTGTAGCAACGACGCGCCCCGAGACCATGCTCGGCGATACTGCGGTTGCGGTAAACGAGCGTGACGAGCGTTACAAGCATCTGCACGGGAAAAAAGTATTGCTGCCGCTGATGAATCGCGAGATTCCGATCATCACCGACGAACTTGCCCAACCGGAGTTTGGGACGGGCGCGGTAAAAGTCACTCCAGCGCACGATCCCAATGACTTTGAGGCTGGGCTGCGGCATAATCTGCCGCAAATCGAAATTATGGACGAACATGCGCGGATGAATCAGAATGCCGGGCCATACGCAGGGCTTGATCGCTACGCCGCGCGAAAACGGGTGCTGGAAGATTTGCGCGCGCAAGGCTTCCTGGCCGGCGAGAAGGATTACACGATTGCGATCGGCAAATGCGACCGCTGTGGAACCGTGGTTGAACCGCGGCTCTCGACGCAATGGTTTATCAAAATCCAGCCGCTGGCGGAACGCGCGATTGAAGTCGTTGAGAAAGATTACATCCGGTTCACGCCCGCGAATTATCGCCAGATCTATCTCAACTGGATGCGCGACATTCATGACTGGTGCATATCGCGGCAGTTGTGGTGGGGACACAGGATTCCGGCGTGGCATTGCTCGTGCGGCGAAATCATTGTTGCGCGAGAAGAACCGGTTAAATGTACGGAATGCGGCAGTTCGGCACTGAAACAAGACCCTGATGTTTTGGATACCTGGTTTTCCTCCGGGCTGCTGCCGTTCACTGCCTTAGGTTGGCCCGAGGCAACTCGCGACTTGGAAGTTTTCTATCCCACTTCGCTCCTGATCACGGGATTCGACATCCTCTTCTTTTGGGTTGCGCGCATGATCATGCTGGGTTGCTGGTTCATGGCGCCGCCGCACAAGGACGAAACCACGTCTCACGTAGGGGCGGGTGCCCCCACCCGCCCGGCCGCCCTTGGCGCGGCAAATGGCGAGCAAAGCTCGCCTGCCCGGATGAGGGCGTCCGGGCCTACGCGTTCATTGCAATTAGGAGCCGGGGATCTACGCGAGTCCGTTCCCTTTCGCGAAGTTTATATTCACGCGCTGGTGCGGGATGCCGAACGGCAAAAGATGTCGAAGACCAAGGGCAATGTTCTCGATCCCATTCAGGTGATCGAGAAGTACGGGACCGACGCGACACGGTTTACGCTGGCGGCGATGTCGTCTCCCGGTACCGACATCGCCTTCAACGAGAGCCGGACCGAAGGCTATCGCGCCTTCGCCAACAAGATATGGAATGCGGCGCGGTTCATGTTCATGAATGTGGACAGGTTAGGCTCGTGTGGCGCGGGCGCCCTCGCCCGCGAGGCTGTCCTGAATGAAGCCGGCATTCCTGGATTCCAACCGGCGACTCTTGAAGATCGTTGGATCCTGTCCCGCTTCAACAACGTTGCGCAAAACGTGAACGATTCCTTGGTCGCATATCGTTTCGATGAAGCAGCAAGTTCCATCTACGACTTTTTTTGGGGTGAGTTTTGCGACTGGTACATTGAACTGATTAAGCCGCGGCTCGCGCCGGAATGCGCTGAGAACGCGCGAATCGCCTGCGCAAATCTGGTTACATTGTTCGAAGCTTCGCTACGGCTGCTACACCCGGTGATGCCGTTCATCACCGACGAAAGTTGGCACGCCATCTACGACGGCAAGCCCCCCCACAAATCGCTGGCTCTTGCGGCATATCCGCAGCCAGATGAGAAGCAGATTGACCGGAACGCGGAGACAGACATGGCAATCCTCCAAGACTTGATTGTAAGCGTCCGCAATCTCCGGGCAGAGCTGAAGGTTGAGACGAAGACAAAAGTTCCCATTGATGTGTATATGCACGAGCCGGCGATTCGTACCTTGATTGGGCAGAATCAGGGAGCAATCGAACGGCTTGCTACAGTTGAGAAGGTCATATTTGCGGAAAACTCTCTAAGCAATTTGCCGGGGGCACGCCACACCGCGCGGTTCGATGTACATCTGATCTACGAGAAGAAGATCGACGTGGCTGCAGAATGCGAACGCCTGAAGAAAGAGCTTGAGAAGATCGAGAAAGAGACGGCAAACTTGCAGAAGCAACTGGAGAACGAGAAGTTCCTGGCCAAAGCCCCCTCCCATGTTGTCGAAAAAATGCGCATGCGCTTGGGAGAGTTGGGGGCGTTACAAGGGAAAACAGCCACCAAGCAAACCGATCTAGGGTGCAAGTAGGCGGGCGAGGGCGCTCGCCCACACAAATGGTGGCTGGCGACTGAACACTGGCAACTGTTCTTATGGACTTCAATAGCCGGCGCATTACCGCGATCCTCGAAAACGCACTGCTGGAAGACCGCGCCACGCGCGATGCAACCAGTTATGCCTGCATTGATCCCGGGCAGCGCGCCGCCGGAACCATTCTCGCTAAACAAGACTGCGTCCTGGCAGGGCTCGGCTGTGTTTCACGGATTCTCGACGTGTACGCTGCGTTGGACGGCGCGGTGGTTTCACATTACGAGGTCACCAGTCATCCCGAGATTTTCGATGGGGTGCGGTTGCACAAAGGACAGCAGATCGCGGTGGTCCGGCACAACGCACGCGTAGTTCTTTCCTGTGAGCGAGTGATCCTAAATCTTTTGCAGCGGCTGAGCGGGGTCGCAACCCTGACGCGAAAATTTGTGGACGCCGTGTCCGGAACCAAGGCGACAATTCTCGATACCCGCAAAACCGCCCCCGGCTTGCGTATGTTGGACAAATACGCAGTACGTTGTGGGGGAGGCCAGAATCATCGCCTCGATCTTTCCGATGGCGTGCTCATCAAGAACAACCACATTGCGCTGGCTGGTGGAATCAAGCCGGCGCTCGAACGGGCCCATCGCAATCGCCGCGGGACTCAGCCAATCGAAGTGGAGGTACGCACGCTAACTGAGCTCGAGGACGCGCTGAGCTACGGCGCGGAAGCGATTCTGCTGGACAACATGCCAGTCCAGGAGGTTCGAGAGGCGGTGGAGCGTTGTTCGCACGCGAATCGGCGGATTCCCCTGGAGACCTCAGGCGGGATCAATCTCGAAAATGTGCGCGCCTATGCCGAAACCGGCGTGGATTTTATTTCCGTCGGCGCGCTCACCCACTCCGCACCTGCTGTTGATCTAAGCCTGCGGATAGTTCCCGCCTAAGCGAGTCCTGACAGCTAAAGCCACACGTTCCTGAAGAGACAAAATGTGACGGTGAGTTGCGGAACGGATCTCCGTGCTGGGCGGGGTTGCCGCAGCCGCTTCTGTCGCGCATAATTCCAGCATCACGAAAGCCGCTTCAATCCGCAGATCGCGGGCCGGGGCTCGGTTCGCCTCCGCTCAGGGCAGGTCCGCGCCACACCAGGTTTCAGCGCAGACCGATGCTCGCCTGGGCCAAATCGTTTGCGTCTTGATGAACTTTCCTACTGTAGTCATCAGCGGAACCAAGCTGGCACAGGAAATTGGCAGCACTAGATCAGAAGTCTGGCGGCTGGTCCAACAGTTGCGAACTCTGGGAGTAGAGATCGCCGGACACCCGGCCAGCGGCTATCAACTCACGGCCGTGCCCGACCTGCTGCTTCCGGAAATGGTCGACCCATTGCTGCGCGGCACAATTTTCGGCGGGCACTTTCATCATTATTACCGGGCGGATTCCACCAATACGGTTGCTCTCGAGGCCGCCGCCGCTGGTGAGCCCGAGGGCAGTGTCTTTCTCGCCGAACAGCAGACTGCGGGAAGGGGACGCAGCAGCAATCAGTGGCATTCGGAGCAGTCAACTGGAATCTATTGTTCCGTAATCCTTCGTCCTGCACTGCCTCCGTCAGACATGTTGGTTTTATCGCTGGCTGCAGGTCTGGCAGTGCAGTCGGCCATTCGAGAGATCGATCCACGATTGCTTCCCGATCTGAAGTGGCCGAACGATTTGCTGATTCGCGGCAAGAAGTTCTGCGGAATCCTCACGGAAATGAGCGCTGAAGCGACGCGCGTGCGGCACGTTGTTGTGGGAATTGGGATCAATGTCAATCAGGCGGCTTTTCCTGCCGAACTGGACCAGACGGCGACATCGCTGCGCATGACGACCGGGACGGAATGGTCGCGCGTGGAATTGTGCGCTGCTTTGTTAAAATCGCTCGAGCGCGAATATCGCGCGATGCTTGCGGATTCTGAGGCCCACGGCGAAATCCTGTGCCGGTTCCAAGAAAATTCCTCCTCAGCGCGCGGCAGAAAAGTGCGGATTGAAGAGAACGGCGGCTTTGAAGGAACTACTGAAGGCCTGGACCCGCGCGGGTTCTTGCGGGTGCGTACCCGCGAGGGAGTCCGTATTGTGTATAGCGGGTCGGTAAGATTGAAGTAAGTGGGCAGTGCTCAGTTGCCAGTGGTCAGTAAACACACAGAATTGATCACTAGCAACTGACCACTAACACTGATCACTATTTATGCTTCTCGTCCTCGATGTCGGAAATACCAACACGGTGCTCGGCGTATTCGCGAAGTCGCTGACCGACTCCGCGCCTCCGCCGAAGTACGACAAGCTGGTTGCCAATTGGCGTGTGACTACGCGCGCCACGCAAACTGTGGATGAATATGGCGTACTCTTCCGCAACCTGTTTTCGATGCAAGGACTCGAACCGAAAGATATCGGCGGAATCGTGGTCTCGTCGGTTGTGCCTCCGTTGGATTCCACGCTGCGGCGAGTCTGTGAGCGCTACTTCAACCGCAAGCCGCTCTTTATCGAGCCGGGCGTCAAAACCGGGATGCCGGTTCTCTACGAGAATCCGGCGGAAGTGGGCGCGGACCGTATTGTTAACGGGGTCGCCGCGTTTGAGAAATATGGCGGCCCCTGTATTGTTGTGGATTTCGGAACTGCAACTACCTTTGATTGTGTTACTGCAAATGGCGAGTACCAAGGCGGGGTCATTTGTCCCGGCATCGGCATTTCCGCCGACGCGCTGTTCAGCCGGACGGCGCGCCTGCAGCGAGTAGACATCCGGAAACCGGCACGGGTGATTGGCACAACCACCGTGGGCAGTCTGCAGTCAGGCCTTTATTACGGGTATCTGGCGCTGGTGGACGGAGTGTTGGAACGGTTGCTTGGCGAGCTTGGAGAATCCACTAAGGTCATCGCAACCGGAGGCCTTGCTCCCCTGATTGGATCCGGGTCCAAGTACATTCAGCAGGTGGACGAATTCCTTACGCTCGAGGGACTGCGGATCTTGTGGGAAAGAAATGCGTCGTCAAGAACGGCTGATTTCGGCAACACCAATCCGCGCTCTGGAAGTGGCCGCAGCCGCTAGCTAAAGAAGACTTTTAGCAGTTAATCCTGTAGGCAGGTTCGATCTCCTGCCTGGTGTGTTTCGTATCAGGGCATGGCTTCAGCCGTGCCTACGTTTTGTGCCTTAAGGCACTGGGGCCAGCGGCTAAAGCCGGTTTCTCTTTGCGAAATTCACGGCACGGCTGAAGCTAAGCCTTGATACGAACCTCAACCTTCAAGTTTGCGTCCATGGAAAATTACTTCAACTACTTCACCGAAATTGAGGAGCACTTCCAGCGCCGTCGCGGCGGTATCCTCATGCTCTCGACGCTCGATTGGGCGCTGATTGAAACCTGGAAAGATGCGGGTATCCCGCTGGAAGCCGTGCTGCGAGGTATTGACGGCACCTTTGAACATTACGACCAACGTCTGTCCAAGACGCGGAAGATCAACGGTCTGGGATTTTGCGCGCAGGAAGTCCTCGCGGCGGCTGAAGACATGAAGGAAGCAGCTGTGGGGACGGTCGGGGAATCGAAGCCACAGAAAGGTTTCGATCCCGCCGAGATCGCGGGATACTTACGAGGAACCGCTTCTAAGTTGGAATCGGCAAACCTTCCCTCCAAGCCTGGAGTTTCGCCTCAGGTCGTTGCGCAAGAAGTTGCGGGCAAGCTGCTGGAATTGGCCGTGGAAATCGAAAACAAAGCGGCTATGCCGCGTCTTGAGGATCTCGAGCGCAGGTTGACGCTCATGGAGGAAAAGCTCTTTGCTGTTCTTCTGGCGGCGGTGCCTGATGATGACGTGGTTGCGGTGCGGGCGCAAGCTGACCGCGAGCTTGCCCCCTATCGAAGCAAAATGCCGCCAGGGCAGATTGAGCAATTACAAAAGCAATACACGCATAAGCGGCTGTTGGAGAAATACGGCGTGCCTCGGCTGAGTCTGTTCTATATGTGACGCAGGAAGGGCAAAGGCATAAACCACGAAGGACACGAAGTTACACGAAGGGAAACAACCGCGATTTCCTTCGTGTAACTTCGTGTCCTTTGTGGTTTATGCCTTTCGCCCGCATCCTACTTCGGACGCGATTCCGGAGGCACTAATCCGTTTGCGCGATAGTAAGCTACCAACAAGCCGTAATGCTCGGCGGTGTGCTCGGCGACACTGATCCAGGGCTCGATCGTCTTAGTAAAAGAATCGTCGCTTAGGCCCTTCAACGCGGCCTCCGCATCGGAGATGGACTTTTCCATCAGCGCGACGACTTGCGCTTTGGTCTTGTAATCCTTGGGATCGAGTTCATCCCAATTAACTTTCTCCCCGCGCCCGGCCTTTGCGGCATAAACGTTACCCGACGCGACATGCACGATCACAGCGCCAAATGTCCGCATTTCCGGCCTGAGTTTGAAATCGTATTTGTCGTCGGGAAAATCCTTTGCCATGGCCAGCACATGCTGGTTCACAGACATAAAATGCCCGCGCACGGATTCGGCTGTGGTGCGCGTCTTCCCCTGACCGAGAGAAAGAGCGGGAAGCATCGCGAATACAGCAAAGATCAGCGGAAGCCTTCTGACAGGCATAGTTCTCCCTTGGCATTTACTGACGCAGGTCAGAGATGGTTAGCAGTCGGACTCCGCCATGCCGATGCCCAGCCCCAGGACTGTTAGATCCACACTTTACCGATCGATGATTACGCCCGGGGACGAGCCTCCAATGGCAAGCTGGCCGTTGACGTAAACGTCGTAAAAATAGAGCCCGGGAATGGCGTCGCTCCTGACAGTGGCGCTGAGCGTATTTCCATTGATCACCTTTTGCAGTGGTGCGTCAAAGACATCAGGCAAATTCACCTCGAGCTTGTCGCCGCCTGCCACGACTTGCCACGTCACTTCCTGGCCTGGCGTAACCGGTTTACGGCCTTCGGCGACAATCCAATCGCCGGGGACGGTATGTCCCTCGAACCTGTCGGTTCCTCGCGGTGAAAAGTAGATGAACACCTTCTCGTCGCGCCACGTTCTCGCCTGGGGCATTTGCATCACATCTGCCATCTTGTGCAGCGCATTTGTTGACATGTTTCCTCCTTTAATGTACCGGCATCTGGGCCGGCATTTCACGCACTTGTTGCTTGTACTGTGGATTCTCATGCAGACCTGCAAAAGTCGGGTCGTGCTCGATGTCGCTTGTGGAGTAGCCTGCTCGCACGGCACGGCCTAACCAATCGAGGGCGGCAGCATGATTTCCGCTCTGCTCGTAAATTTCGGCGGCACGGAACATGACTTCGGGATCAGACGGAGACCGCTTCTGAGCTTGCCGTATCAGCGCGATAGCTTGCTTCGACTTCCCCAACATTGATTGGCAGAGAGCCAACTCAGTCATCAGTTTCGGGTCCCCGGGATTGATCTTCCGCTGCGTGGCGGTGAGTCCGGCGGCGTGTTCGTATGCCGCCGCTGCGTTTTGTCGCTTGCCCGATGCCCAATAGTACGCGTCCCCCAGGTTGCGCCATACCCTGGCATCGCGATCGTTCAACTGAAGAGCTCTTTCAAACATCTGCGCCGATTCCGGATACCTGTCCTGGCCGAAATACAGCGCCCCCAGATTGGCGTAGGCGCGATAGTTCGGTTCAATGTTCAGCGACTTGCGAAGCAGTTCTTCTGCCTGCGCGAACTTGCCCTGGAGCAGGTTGATGGCGCCGAGATTGGTATAGCCACGAACATTTTCCGGAGCGAGTTCGACCGCTCGGCGAAACTGCGCGGCAGCATCATCGTAGCGTGCCGAGCTCGAATAGAAAGCTCCCAGCGCAGAATATCCGCCCCAATAATCTTTGCGCATTTCGATGGCCTGATGGTAGGCAGTCTCAGCTTCGGCGCTTTTCCCCATCAGTTCGTAGGAATTTGCCAGGCCCCGATAGGCGGCATCGCTGGTCGCGTCCAGATCAAGAGCGCGACGGAATTCCTTCACCGAGTTGTCATATTTACCCTGGCTCTGATAGATCAGGCCAAGCGTAGTATGTACTGCGGGAAGCTCGTTGTTTAGTTCGCCGGCGCGGTGGCAGGCTTCCAGGGCTTTCGGAACCCAACTCTCATCTTTGGTTTCCTGAAACAAACGCCAGTAGGCCTCGCCCGTTCCCGCGTAGGCGGGCGCGAACCTAGGATCACGGTCCAAGGCCGAGCGGAACAGTGTGACTGCGGCATCCAGGCTCCTCGTATTCTGGTACTCCTGAAGATATCCGACACCGCGAACGTAGTACTGGTAGGCGTCAGGATGGGAGTCCGAGTCGGACGCCAGCGCCTTTCGATCTTCGGGCCGCAACTCCCCCGCCAGCATCTTTAGAAGGCTGTCGGTTACTTGGCGCTCGACTGCAAACAGATGAGTGATGTCAGCTTTAATGTACTCGGCACTTACGCTATGGCGGCTTTGCGCATCCACCAGGCTGTACATCACTTGGTTGCCGGCAAAATCCCAACTGCCCTCCACCACCAGGGTGACGCCGAGCTTCTGCCGGGCCCCGCTGATTGAGTTCACACCCTGCATTCGCACTTCGCTTGCAGGAACCACTTCCACGCCATATTGCTTGCTGATCTGCGTGAGACGTGTGGTAAGCAGGTCGGTCAATCCGCGGCAGAGTGCCTGATTTTCCGGGTTTCCGCCGATGGCATCGAAGGGCAGCACCGCCACAACGCGAGGGGTTGACGCTGACGTTTTGCTTGGGCGCAGCTTCCAACGCAGGGTCAGCAATTCTGTCCCGAGAGCCAGAGCCAGCAAAATTGCCAGTACTCCAGTCAACCAACGTTTTGTGGCGGTTGCTGGTGCCCGCAGTGGCCAGCTTTCCACCTTCCGGCCTGAAACCAGGCGTTGCAAGTCAACCTTCAATTCGCGCGCGCTCTGGTAACGCAGGCCAGCATCCTTGTCCATGGCTTTGCGGATGATGGTCTCGAGTTCGGGAGAAATCGTAGGATTCAGCGATCGGACCGAGGTAGGTTCGGTGTGCAGGATTGCGTGGAGCAACGCAGCGATTGAAGTCTCCGAGTGCGGGCGGCGGCCGGTCGCCATCTCGTATAACACCACACCGCAGGAGTACAGATCAGACCGGCTGTCGGCGGTCTGCGATCCCATCAGTTGTTCTGGAGCAACATAGGGCAGGGTCCCGGCAACCTTGAGGCCTCCGGAATCCGTGTCGCTCTCTTCACCTGGGGTGAGTAGGCGCGCCAGCCCGAAGTCGAGGACCTTAATTTGTCCGCCGGGCGTAATAAGAATGTTGGCAGGCTTCAAGTCGCAATGAATGACGCCTTGCTTATGCGCCTCCTCCAGGGCTGAAGCCATTTGAATCGCGTATTCGAGAAGCTCTGACTCCCGCAGTGGCCCCCGCGCCAGCTTGCTTGCCAGTGTGATTCCCTGTACATACTCCATCACCAGGAAATCCACATCGCCGTCGGCTTCAAAGCCGTGCAGAGTCCCGACATTGGGATGATTAAGCCGGGCGAGCGTCAACGCCTCTTTCCGAAAACGGCGGCGGGCAGATTCATCACGGACGATATTGGCTGGCAAGAGCTTGAGAGCGATTTCGCGTTGCAGATGTTCGTCATAGGCGCGGTGCACAACCCCCATCCCGCCTTCGCCAATGCGCTCTATGAGGCGATAATGACCGAGCATCCGGCCGGAAATCGGTTTGGTAACCATACTTCTTCGACCTAAGGAATTGACACAGAAATGGCTGTCTTATCCAGTTGCGAACCAGAGGAAAGTCGCTGCTCGAAATTGTTATCCCAGGCGGGGGTAAAAGCAAGACAATAATGGCGGTAACCGGGCAGTTTATGGGTCTGGGCGCTGTGTTCGTTCACATCTTCCCATGGAAAATGTATACCAGCTCGATCAGCAGAATCAGGACGACCATGGACTCCAGCACAAAGGTCCTCGACTGGTGGAACTGATCAATCAGAAAGCGATATAAATCTTCCGCAGTGCGAAGTTTTTCCTGGGTCAGACTCTTATAGTCGGGCACGCCAATTTTGCTGGCAGCCAAGCGGTAGAGGCGGGCTGAGAACATGTCGCTGAGGAATTTGATCGCGTTGTCAGCGCGTTCTGTCAGTTCGGTTACGTCCAGCAGGACCGTTTGCAGGCGTGATGCTTCTCCCGAGAGGCGCCAGCGGCTGACGAAAGTAGGCTTCTTTCCGAGCGAATCGTAAACTCCCGCAAGCTCGCGAGTAAGCAAGTCATCGTAATGGCGGAATTCGAGCAACTGCGAATTGGCGTATTCGAGAAGCTGCATGGTGGACTCGGATCCGGCCATGGAGTCGTAAACAAAAGCCGCATTCCATCCCACGACAACCAGATCGTTGGGGTAATACGAAATTGCGGACTGCAAAACTTCAGTGCGTTCGCCGTCTGAAAGCACAGCATTTTCGCCGCGCACGACTTGCGCAATCTGCTGACCGCAAGAACTCAGCAAGTGGCTCGCGGATGGGCAGCCTTCTATCTCCCGCATGAAAAAAATGAAGTAATCTTCACTTAGCCAGCGTTCGTAGGGCTTGATCAGCGCTGGGCGAGTCCGCTGCACCTTCTCCTTGGCGATGGCGTCGGCGCGAATTTGCAAGTCGGTTTCTGAGATCCACCGCGAAGAGAGAGCGATCAGGTCGGGCCACTCGCCAGCGAAAGGAAATTCAAACAGAATGCTCAAGACTCCATAGTCGTAATACTTGACCCTGACCTGGGCCTCAGGACTGCCGGGGAGTTCAGCACTTTCGACGACCGGAGGCCGCTCGAAAAACAATTGTTCCCCAGCGGCGTGTTTCAGGCCTTCGCCCAAGCGGCGGGCCCCGAGGATCGCGCGTAGCTCGTCGAGCTTCATCTCTTCGCAAACGTCAAAGAGAAAGAGCCCTACAGCCGATCCACGCAGGGTCGGATTGGGTCTGGAGTCCACAGGCGAACCAGTCTATCGCGAGTCGAGGCGACCAGGTTCTTCGGTCTGATGACCAGAAGCTGGAATGTCGGGTGCACTCCTCCGCATGTGCCGCAGGGAGCGTATTGCGTAGTATTCGTTCATCGGACGATCATCCTGAAGCGGCGGCGCTTTGGGCGCGACTGCGATCATTCGGCTTAAAGGGAATTCGTTTTTCAACATGATTTCAAATTGACCTTCGGAGGTATCTTCCGGCCCCCACTCAACAAAATCGCCGGCGGCGGCGGGAGGAAGTTTTTGCGCCAGTTCGCGGGCGCTCATCTCTGGAAGCTGCCAGTCGCTGGCAAGAAAGTGATACCCGCTGTCCTCGAGTGAATGGAACACCCGAACATGCGAAAAAGACTCCCGAACGGCTTGCGCAACCGAAGAAAGCACAACTGAGTCGTCGGTCTCTGGGAGCCACTGCTGCAAAATCCCATGCTGGGTTAAATGCTTCTTGGCAACACCATAAAACTCTTTGGAATAGAGCAAGCTCGATCCGGCGGCCTCGACCGGAGGCGGAGGATCAATGGTGATCAGATCGTACTGGTCCGAGGTGCGCTCCAGAAAGCGTCTGCCATCGTCAACTACTACGTGTGCAAGCGGCAAGCGCAAGAGTTCGGGTGCGTCTGAATGGTAGTACCAGAACATTTTCGGCACGCTGGGCACTAGATCTACCGCCGTGGTCGGGAGTCCCCAGGAAAGCAAGGAGCGGAAAGTTGTGCCCATCCCGAAACAAATCACTAACACCTTCTGAGGAGGACGGTCCAGGAACGCGAGCGGGAAATGGGCCATCGTCTTGGTGATCGGGGTCAGTTCCGTGATTCCAATTCCGTTCACCAGCAGGCGCTTCTCCATGCCGTCGCCGGTGGCGAGGATGGTGGCGGTGTTGTCGCGAAGGACGACTCGTTTGGGGAAAATGGTCTCGAAACCCTTCGAGCCGGCGAACGACGCCAGGGTCAATGCACCAAAGATAAGAGTGGGAACCGGTCGCCATGTGGTTTTCGTTTCTCGGTTTCCGGTTAGAAAAGTGGATGCTCCCACGAAAACCCATGGCACCGCAAACATCAGGAGCACCCAGCGCTCACCGATTAAGGGTAGCAACAGAAATCCCGCTAGCAGCGGGCCTAGGATACAACCCAGCACATTGACGGCATAAGCGTGAGCGGCCCGGTCCGGATCGCCGCCGGACCAGCGGTCCACCAGCATCGGAGTCAAATAGCCAGCGGCACCGGAAAAAAAAGCTATCCCCAGCAGCACACGAAATACGTTGACTAAGTGGACGCGGGGATCAGCGCCCAGAAGAGGCAGCACTGAAAAAAACGCTAGCGCAGACCACATGAATCGCACTCTGCGCTTTGCATTCTGGGGGGAGTCGCGGTAAATAGCCGATCCGACAAAGGTCGCAAGAAGATAGACAACTAGAATAGTGGCGAAGGAATACACCACAACGCTGATATAGGGCGTAAACAGCCGAATCCAGACTACTTCCATGCCCATGCTGGCAAGTCCGGTCATGAAGAGCAGTACGAGCGGACGCCTGTCCTCATCCCAAGTTCTGTTTGCTTCGGCTGGAGCCGTTGTCGGCTTGCCAGTCTTCTGAACAGAACTCACAGCAAACGCCGCCAGCGCGATGGCGCAGTTCAGCGCTGCACCTACACGCAGCGTGGAATGAAAACCTCGCGATTCGACGAGAAACAATGGCACTACGGCACCGGCGGCGGCGCCCAGGACGTTCGACAAATAAAGAAAACTAAAAGAACGTTTCGATTCGAGGTTCGGAGTTCGTCCGATGGTGAACATTGCCAAAGGAATCGTCGCTCCCATACAAGCGCACCAGGGAATTAGCGTGAGACCGATGCATGCTCCCGAGATTAGGTAGTACGTGATCGAAGAGAAGGCGGCCCCGCTCGCCAGGTTCGCCAGCAGCCGATGGCCGAGTGCGAATTCATAGGGAACCGCGAACGCCGAACAAGCTATCAACAATTCAGTCAGAGCATAAAGCCGCATCGGTGGAAAGCTGATTCGGCTGGCGTTCCGGCGCAGAAGGATTCCGGCGCCGAGTGAGCCTATGCCCAGCCCCGCCATAAACATCGACAGCACAATCGAGACCAGAGCGGTGGTGACTCCGAACTGTGCCATAGCCAACCGCAGCCAAACCAGTTCGTACAGGATTCCGCAAAATCCGGAGATGAAGAAGAATACGAAATACCAGAGCATTCGACCGGTCCTATATACGCAAGAGATTGTGGCTGACGAAGTTGCAAGATTATCCCATCCAGTCGTGATTCACCAAAGAACCCAACCCGAAGGTGTAGCTTTGTAAGAGTCGAATGCACTTGAAAGTTGAAAAGCTGGTTTATGGCGGAGATGGCTTGGCGCGGCTTCCTGTCGATGAGCACGGGCCGGGCAAAGCTGTCTTTCTGCCGTTTGTGCTGGAGGAAGAAGAAGTTGAAGCAAGTTTGATCGAGCAGAAGCCAGGTTTTGCCCGTGGCAGGCTCGAACAACTGCTGAAGACGTCGCCTGACCGGATTGAGCCTGGCTGTAGTTATTTTCAGCACTGCGGAGGATGCCAATACCAGCATTCGAACTACGCACACCAGTTGCAGATCAAGATAGGTATTTTGCGGGAGACGTTGAAACGGACTGCGAAGGTCGAGCTCCCAGCCGAAATTCAAGTCCATCCGTCTCCGGAGTGGAATTATCGCAATCGTTCGCGGTTGAAGATACAGACTGCGCCCTTTGCGCTGGGCTATTACAAATTCCGCTCGCACGAATTGCTGCCGATCGAGCAGTGCCCAATCAGTTCACCTTTAATCAATCGAGCCATTGCAGCAATTTGGTCCTGGGGACGCGCAGCTGCAATCCCCAAAGAATTGAGAGAGATCGAAATCTTCGCGAATCATGATGACCGCGCCCTGATGATCGAAGCTTACTGTGAGCCTCGGACCTCGCAAGCTCAAGCTCAGTTAATCGCCGAGAATCTTGCGAGAGCGTTTCCAGATGCTGTTGGCGTAACTGTTTTTGAAGCAACGCCTCCGAACCGCGCGCCTGAGCACCAGGCTCCTGCACCGAAACGCCTAGCAAGTTGTGGAGCCACTGAGTTCACCTACCAGACGAAACTGTCTTCCTATCGGGTGAGTGCCGGTGCCTTCTTTCAAGTAAACCGATTCCTGATTGATGAGCTCACCGATATCGTGACTGACAAGGTTTCTGGGCGACTTGCGCTTGATCTATACGCTGGCGTTGGACTGTTCTCGGCCATTCTGGCGCGGAGTTTTGCACAGGTAATCGCCGTTGAGTCGTCACAGACCTCGCACGGCGATCTGCGGCACAATTCTCCTCCGGAGGTCAAGGCAGTCCGCGCGACGACGGAAAAGTACCTGGAACAAGCTTCCGGAGTACGTCCTGATCTGGTTGTAGCCGATCCCCCACGCGGCGGGCTGGGTGAAAAGGTTGTCCGCAGTCTGGCGAAGTTGGGTGCGCCTCGCATCACGTACGTTTCATGCGATCCCTCCACGCTGGCGCGTGATCTGCGGGGATTGCTGGGCCTGGATTACCGGATCGAAGGGGTACATTTGATCGATCTGTTTCCCCAGACTTATCATATCGAGAGCGTTTTTCACCTGGCCCGTTAAGAATTCAGGCTGCCTCTCAACCCCTTGGACTCGGCAAGGACTTCGAGTGCTCGCTCCCAAAGTTCCGCCCGGCTTCCGCTGCTGTCGGCGGCACTTGCCTTTGCTTCAGGGCTTTGGATCGGACGATCCATTTGGCGGCCCGCAAGTTGGTGGGTCTTAGCCGTCTCGGTCTTCCTGCTTTCGGCGATTTACTTCGTACAAAGAAAAAAGAGGATTCCGGCAGCTTCGATTCTGGTCTTCAGCGCAATTTTCGCCGCCCGGCGCGCTGACGATCCAAATTCAAGGCTTGCCGCCTGGCGATCCTGTGCTCTGGTCGGGGGGCGCCGAGCAGGTGCTGATTACGGCCCACGTCATTGCCGAAGGCGATGTGCAATCGGATGGCCCCGGTTCTTTCCACCAGCGCATTGACGTCCAAACAGAAAAGATCGAATCGGGGGATGAAGCCCGGCAGTCGCGGTCAGGAGTGCGGCTCAACGTCTATTCCCAGATCCGCAGTAATTCTGCTCAGGAGTCCCCTGCGATGCGGCTGTTTCGTTACGGTGAGCGCATTCGCTTTCCGGCAACCGTCGTTGCGCCACGCAATTATCGCAATCCCGGAGCGTTCGACTACGCCGGATACCTGCGAGGACATGGTATTACAGCGACAGCTTCCGCGAAGTACGGCTCCATCGAATCACTTCCTGGATTTTCCGGCAGCCGAATCGAGCTGTTGCGCACGCGCGTTCACCGCAGCATTATTCAGAAGATTCACGACCTCTGGCCGGAGCCAATCGCCCGATTGATGGATTCGATCGTCATCGGAGAAGAATCGTTCGTCGGACGACAGACGCGAGTGGACTTCCAGCGCTCGGGCACTTATCACGTGTTGGCTGTCTCGGGAATGAATGTCAGCATTCTTGCGATAGCCGCGCTGTGGTCGCTTCGAAAACTTGGGCTCGGAGACATTGTCGCGAGTGCATGCGCGATCGCGCTGGTTCTTGCCTACGCAGCGCTCACCGATGTCGGACCGCCGGTCTGGCGCGCGGCACTCATGTTCGTGGTGTATCTGGCAACGCGTCTCTTGTACCGGAATAAAGCCATGCTCAATGCGCTGGGCGCGGCCGCGCTTGCTCTGCTGATTGCGGATCCAGCCGTGCTCTTTGGCGCAAGTTTTCAAATGACATTCCTGTGCGTAGGATTAGTCGCCGGAGTTGGGATTCCCATTCTTGAGCGCACGATCGAACCCTACGCGCGCGGACTGCGCAATCTGGACGCTGGCGTACGATCGCTCGCTGCCGCCACAAGTCGCTCAATTTCGTCTGGACTTGAGGTTGATCCTAGGCCGCTGCCAAGCCATTTTGCCGGGGCGCTTTCCGGCATTTTTGCTGGTGCGTGGCCTCCGCGTATCGCTTGCCTTCTGTGAACTGGTGCTGATGTCGGCCATTCTTCAGCTTGGACTCGCGTTGCCAATGGCTTTCTACTTCCATCGCGCCACTTCGGTCGCCCTGCCGGCAAACTTGCTGGTCATTCCATTTCTGCAATTGCTGATGCCCACTGCGGTGCTGGCGATTTTTGTCAGCTACATCTCGCTTGCCCTGGCGAAGATCCCGGCGGCGGTTGCGGGGTTCGCGCTGGAAGGAATCGCGGGGACGGTGAAGTGGCTGGGCGGTTTGCGGTCTCGCCGACGTTCGCGTCGCAACCCCGGGAGTCGCCGTAATAATTTGCGCGGGACTTGCCATTGTGTGTATGTGTCGTACTCCTCCGCGGTCGAACGCGGCTCGCGATAGTGGGCGTGGCAGCGCTCGCCGCAAGTGCGTTGTGGATATGGATTGTCCCGCCTCGCCCGCAAGTCCGTCCCGGCGTGCTGGAAATGACCGCCATTGACGTCGGCCAGGGCGATTCAATCTTGCTGGTGTTACCGGACGGGCACAAGCTGCTGGTGGATGCCGGCGGACTGCCGTTCTGGAACCCATTCGCAACTCGACATTGGCGAAGATGTGGTCTCGCCGTATTTGTGGTCGCGTGGAATTTCGCGCATTGATGCAATTGCCCTTACCTAGGCTCATGCCGATCACAACAGCGGCATGCCCGCCGTAATTGCGAACTTTCACCCGCGGGAATTGTGGTTGCCGGCGGGCATTCCAGATGAAGAGATTTACAACCTGCTGAGCCAAGCACGCCAGTTGGGAATGGTTATCACATACCGCCAGGCGGGGGACAGTTTCTCCTACGGAGGAGCGGGCATTCGCGTGCTTGCCCCGAGTCCTGACCTTGCGCTCCAGTCATCGAAGAGTGCGTCGCACCGGAATGACGAGTCGCTAGTGATGAAAGTGAGTTACAAAAACACTGCTGCGCTGTTAGAAGCAGACGCGGAGAAACCGACAGAAAAACTTGTTTCGACCGAAGACCCACAAGCCGATGTGCTCAAAGTTGCGCACCATGGAAGCGCCAGTTCCACGACTGTTGATTTGCTGGAAGCTGTACAACCGCGGTTCGCGGTAATTTCGGTGGGAGCTCGCAACGTTTACCATCAGCCGCGGTTCGAGGTCCTCGAACGTTTAGAGGGGGCAAGAGTGAAGACCTATCGCACTGACGCAAACGGCGCAACCAGCTTTTACTTGGACGGCCGGACAGTTACTTCCGAAGTTGCCGGTTTTCACTAAGGCACTCTTACTGTGCGCCGCCTTCGCCCGCGTCGCTGAAGTCTTCGGACAATTCTTCGCCGGGCGCACGCCGGTATTCCTCAATCAGTTGCCGCGCTTTTTCCGCGTCCTCTTCCCGCACCAGAATGATCGTCCCGCCAATCGGCAATACACCCTGGGGCGCATCCAGCGAAGTGACATCGCAGTCTATCCCTGTGGACTCGAGCAGCCCACTGACGACCATCGCCTCGGCTTCCTGCTCTGTGTCGAATACTCGCACCAGCTTTTGATTCGGATCCGGCGCCGGGTTCGGATTAGCTGCCATGAGGGAATACCTCCGCCAAGATTATAGACGGCTGGTTTCAGGAGCGGGCTGAAGTTCAAGTGCGCACTTCCTGGCCCTTCGACCAAAGTCGCCGCCTGTTCCACATTCGTTAAGACCCAATGACCGAAGTGTATTGCTTCGCACGAACATCCGGCGGAGAATGAGCACAACGTTGGCCGAAAACGGCACATCTAACAACTAACAGGTGACACGACGAACGGCGCGCGGGATCACGGAAAGAGGGCCCCTTGGAAGACGCGCAAGCCAATGAAGTTCAACAGGAAGCTACCAAGATTCGCCGCCTGCAAATCATGGTCAGCATGGTGATGTCGGTCATCAGCCAGGACCCCAACCTGACTATCGAAGAAGCCTCAGAGCTGGTCGCGGGAACCAAGCGGGCTGCGCTCGCCATGTTCCCTGACAAAGAATTCGCCTACGACATTCTCTATAAGCCGCGGCTGCAGAGGCTGATGAAGGAACGATTTCGTCTGCAGTAAGCTTCTGAGCCGGCAATTCCGAACTCATTCTGGTTCCGTCTCCTTTGCCTTCATCACATCGCAGCCCGACGAAGTATCATCGAGGCATGATTGCTCGTCATTGGCGAGGTTGGACGAAAACTCAGGATGGGGATGCGTACGAGGATTTGCTGATCCACACGGTTCTTCCCGGACTTAGCCAAATCGATGGTTATCGCGGCGGCTATCTCCTTCGCAGCGATGGACTGGAAGAGTCCGAATTCGTAGTCATAAACTTCTTTGCATCGCTCGACGCGGTTCGCCGGTTTGCGGGAGCGGACTACGCCACTCCGGTGTTCGAGCCACAAGCTAAGAAACTCCTCTCCAGGTTTGAACCGATTGCAATGCACTATGCGGTAAAAGCCAGCACGATGGCCGGAAATTACTCGCCGGACTGACCGTTGCATCTTTTCGTGCATCACATTGACCAGAGTTCCTGTTCTAAGTAGCCTTTCTGGATGTTTGCCTGAGATCAGAAGTTCTGGGAGTCGTTTGTGAAGCCAGTCGCTCGGTGTTTCGCTGCAGTTATCCTCGCCGTCATCGTTGTAGCCGGCGCGGGATGCGGCTCAGGTTCCAGTTCAAATTCAAGCTCAAATCTTGTACCCACCTTTCCATCAGCCACCGTGCCATTGGTCAAATTGAGCACTGATACTTTCACCAACTCCACCAGTCAGCACGCTACGGAAGTCGAGCCTGACAGCTTTTCTTTTGGTCAGACGATTGTTGCAGCCTTTCAGGTAGGCCGCATTTTCAGTGGCGGATCTTCCGACATCGGCTTTGCGATTTCCACGGACGCCGGCGCCTCCTGGCAGAACGGCTTCCTACCGGGACTCACGATGTTTCAAGGTGGAGGCGCGAATGCTGCCGTCAGCGATCCAGCCGTAGTTTACGATGCCCGTCACGCCGTTTGGCTGATTTCCTCGCTCACGATTGCAAGCAGCGGCGCGACACAAGTGGTCGTCAGCAGCTCTCCCGATGGAATGAACTGGAACAATCCAGTCGCGGTGAGTCACACTCCCGATCCCGACAAAGACTGGATTGCCTGCGCCAACACGGCCACCAGCCCTTTCTATGGACACTGCTATCTCGAGTGGGACGACTTCAGCCAAGGCGACCTGATTTGGATGAGTACGTCCACCGACGGTGGAGTTACTTGGTCACCAGCAACGAATACGACAGGTTTCGCGGTCGGCATCGGAGGCCAACCGCTGGTCCAACCGAATGGGACAGTCGTCGTGCCATACCTGAATTTCTCCCCGGCAATTGCCGCTTTCAAATCCATTGACGGCGGGGCGAGTTGGACCTCGCCGGTCCCGGTAGGCAGCGCAATTAGCGGTCTGGTTGCTGGGAACTTGCGCACGGATCCTTTGCCCTCGGCGCAGATTGATGCGACGGGGACTGTTTACGTGGTTTGGCAGGATTGCAGCTTCCGGGCAAGTTGCTCGTCGAACGACTTGGTGATGAGCACATCAGCGGACGGGACCAACTGGAGCGCTCCCGCGAGAATTCCGATTGATGCGCTCACCAGCACCGTGGACCACTTCATTCCTGGGATCGGAGTTGATCCCTTAACTGGCGGCAGTACAGCACACCTGGGTCTGACTTATTACTACTATCCCCAGGCAAATTGCAGCGCGGCGACCTGCGCCTTGTTTGTTGGATTCATCTCGTCGCTCGATGGAGGAAGCACGTGGAGCGCGGCCACTCCAATTGCCGGGCCAATGTCGTTGAGCTGGCTGCCTTCAACTGTCTCCGGGCAGATGGTCGGCGATTACGTTGCGACATCATTTGCCGGAGGAAAGGCGTATGGAGTTTTCGCGGTGGCAAAACAGAACACCGGTTCAACTTTCGACGAAGCGATTTATACAACGCAGGCTGGGTTTGATGTGGTTGCGGCGTCGGGAATAAACGCGGCCGCAGCAGAGAAACGGCAGATTGGGATGAAGTCTCAAAGTGCCCGCAGCCGCAGGGCGCGCAAGATTCGATAGATTTCAAATAGCTACTTGCACCAAGGGCCGCGCCCGACCTGTTTCTTTGAGTGACTGCAAGAACTCTTGTGCGAGAACCACGCACTTTGATCTTTCTGGAACCGGTGCTGCCACTCGTTTCGGGTATTCATCATAAGTTTTCCCGTCGAGTAGCCTGCCATTTTTTGCTTTCCGGACACCGCCCCACTGTTTGAAAAAGAAACGTACTCCGAATTGCCTGCACTGCTCGCGGATCGAGACTACCGATTGTTTCTTCATGGGGCGTGCGCCAGGCCCGCTCTCTCCGCCGACAATGACCCAACTGATACCGGTCAGATCTATCTCGCCAAAATCCTCTAGCAGCGGTTCAACCGAAAGGAATCGCACGCTAGCGGGCGAGTTCCGGAGATGATCGATGCGTGGCACACCGTATTTCCGATCTTCAACACTGACTCCCCACCAAATGTGTTCTTGCTCAGCGGCGAACCGTACCCTGCCGTTTTAGAAGCTCGCTGAGTCTCTCGGACCTCTTCGTCAATACCTGATACGTGTGCCAATTGGCATTGACCATTACTTCGGAAACGGCGCCTAGGTAATTGTCAGGAACTCCCGGCTGAAATAGGTCGCTCATTGAATTGACGAACACCAGCTTTGGCGATCGCCAGGTGAACGGCTCGGTGAGCTTTTCCGGAACCAGTCGGAGATCGAATCCCTGTTCATAGGGATGTCCTTTAACCCCGCGAAACCGCTCGGCAAAAGTCTCGGCATAGCAATGTTTGCAGCCGGGACTGATTTTCGTGCAGCCGCGAACAGGATTCCAAGTCGCGTCGGTCCATTCGATTTGGGAGTTTAGGGACATCTTAGGAGAACAACATCCTCTGGTCAGTACCGTACTTTAGGACTTCGTCCAGAACTTGTAAGCGGTTTCGTGCCTCGAGAACAATGCGAGATAGTAAAGGGGAAGGTTCTTCTCATCCGATTCTAACTTTTTTCATTTTGTGTATTTCATTTTGTGTAGCGGGGTGGGGAGGTACCCGAGTAGCTCCATACTCGCCGCAAATTCCCTCGCAAGGAATTGCGGAAACGGAATAGCATTTGCCGCATCCATGAACACAGCCAACAAGACTAGGAAGTCAACACGTTTTGCAGAGAGTGTTCGCAAAGTTTCAAAGTTGATGCTGATTCCGTAGGGATCGACAAAGCATAGCGACAGTGAGTCGGAAGGAATATTCGCCACTATATCGGTCGCTTTGTCATCGCAGTCGCCTTGGACGTACGACACGTTGGCATTCGGTCGAATCCGAAGGACACGTGCCCTAAGGGCGTCCACTTTGTCGTTATCCCTCTCACAAAAAACGTACTTGTCAAAAGATCGTCGACCGCAAGGGCATGCAGAGGCGAACCCGCGATGAGCTTTGCCGTCTCACGTATTCTGCTGTGACCGGAGCCAGCATGGAGTTCCACGTAAACTCTCCTTGCCCATTTGTTCTTCATGCCGGTTGAAAAAAGTTTCGAGTACATGGTCACGTACGTGTGCTTTTCCTCAGCCCACCTCCCCACTTCATCAAAGATCAGTCCATCATCAATTAGTGGAACGGCATTATCATATTCGTATTTTATTCGCTAGTTGATTGTGACACGGATCGAGCCGAACAGGCAATGCGTGTTCGGCTCGCCTCTACAGCGGAATATTCCCATGCTTCTTCGGCGGATTCTTATCCCGCTTTGTGCCCAGCATCTCGAGGGCCTGAATCAGCTTCCTGCGCGTATCGCGCGGCTGGATGACGGCATCAACGAAACCGCGCTCTGCGGCTATGTAAGGATTGGCGAAGCGGTCGCGGAACTCTTCAATCTTTTGCGTTCGCAATGCTTCGCGGTTTTCGGCGCGTTCCAGTTCGCGGCGGTACACGATGTCCACCGCGCCTTCCGGCCCCATGACGGCAATCTCGGCAGTCGGCCAAGCGTAGTTTACGTCGGTACGGATGTGCTTTGACGCCATCACGCAATACGCGCCGCCGTAGGCTTTGCGAGTGATCACGGTCAGCTTGGGAACCGTGGCTTCGGCAAAGGCGTAGAGAAGCTTGGCGCCATGGCGGATGATGCCGCCGTACTCCTGGCTTGTTCCGGGCAGGAATCCGGGCACATCTTCAAACGTAATCAGGGGAATGTTAAAACAGTCGCAGAAGCGGACGAAGCGTGCACCTTTCACAGAGGCATTGATGTCGAGTGTTCCTGCGAGGACCGCCGGCTGATTAGCGACGATGCCTACCGAGCGTCCGTTGAGTCGCGCGAATCCCACGACGATGTTTTTCGCGTAGTGTTCGTGCACTTCGAAGAAGTATCCGTCGTCCACCACGGCGCGAATCAATTCTTTCATGTCATAAGGAAGGTTTGATTGCGCGGGAACGATGGTATCAAGCGCGGCGTCGGCCCGATCCGACGGATCGGTAGAAGCCTTTCGCGGTGGCTCGTCGAGGTTGTTGGACGGAATGAAGCTGAGCAGCTCGCGCAACATAGAAAGACACTCGGCGTCATCGTGGGCAAGAAAGTGCGCGACGCCTGACGTTTCATTGTGGGTGACCGCGCCGCCGAGCTGTTCTTTGGTGACGTCTTCGTGCATCACGGTCTTGATGACATCCGGACCGGTAATGAACATGTAAGACGTGTTGTTAACCATGACGATGAAATCAGTAATGGCCGGGGAATAGACGGCGCCGCCTGCGCAAGGGCCCATCACCGCCGAGAGCTGTGGCACGACGCCGCTGTAGAGGGTATTGCGCAGAAAAATATCTGCGTAACCGGCCAGCGATACAACGCCCTCCTGAATGCGCGCGCCGCCGGAGTCGTTGAGGCCGATCACCGGAGCGCCTACGCGAGCGGCCATGTCCATGATCTTGACGATCTTGGCGGCATTTGTTTCCGAGAGAGAGCCGCCGAATACGGTGAAGTCTTGAGCAAATACAAAGACCAGCCGCCCTTCGATGCGGCCGTAACCTGTGATGAAGCCGTCCCCGTAGTACTTCTGTTCGGCCAGGCCGAACTCATTCGCGCGGTGAGTGACGAAGCGGTCGGTCTCCTCAAAGGTGCCTTCGTCGAGCAGGAAGTCGATGCGCTCCTGTGCCGACATCTTGCCTTCTTTGTGCTGGCGCTCGCGGCGGTCACGTCCGCCGCCTTCTTGAGCGAGCTGCTCGCGGCGTTTTAATTCTTGCAGTCTTTGTTCAATATCCATCGCAGGGGATTATAGAAGAAGCGTCGTTGGCGATTGAGTATAGGGACGGGTGCCCTCACTCGTCCGCCGGAGCTTCGCTCCGCCAATGGCGAGCCATGCTCGCCCACCCAGACGAGGGCGTCCGGGCCTACATGATCCGGGACTATCGCGAAAAGACTCGCTACAAGAGACCAGCGACGAAGGGCCAACAACCTTCAGGTACTCTGGTGACTTGTTGGTCATGTGCCTTCGCCCTAAGCTGGGTCTACGTTTTCAGAGGAGAAAATATGTCTTCGAACAAATGGTTTTACCTGGCTACCGCAGTTGCGCTGTCGCTCGGCCCGAATGCCGCGCTGGCACAGGGTCACGGTCATGGCCACGATGATAAAGATAAGCATGATCGCAAGGAAGCCAAAGAAGAGAGACGTGAGGACAAGGAAGAGCGCCGCTATTATCGCGAGCATGACCGCGAGCTGCGCCAATGGTATGTGGGACATCGCGAGCATTTGCCGCCAGGACTGGCAAAGCGTGATGAGCTGCCTCCGGGACTGGAACGGCAATTAGTCGTACGTGGAACGTTGCCTCCAGGATTGAGAGGCTATATGCATCCTTGCCCAGTTGAGGTTGTGAGCTACTTGCCGCCGCCGCCCGTGGGTTACATGCACACCGTCATCGGCGGGCACATTGCCCTGGTGAACCGCAAGACTTTCTTCGTGCTGGATGTATTTCACTTCGAGATGTAACGAAAAGCGGCTGTTGCTTGTTGGCTCTTGGCTGTTGGCAAAATCTAACCTTGGAGATTATCCGGACGGACCGGAAAAAACCGTCGGACCGAATTAAGAGGGTTTTGCCAACGACCAACAGCCAACAACCGCTTCTCTCACTCCATGCTCGATCCTAGCGGTTCGTATCGATACTTTCTTCCATCCCAGAAAATTGCTGCAGTCATCTGGTCCCCGCCAGCTTCTTCCACGTAAATCGCGACCGTTGATTTCTTCTTTTTCTTGATTCTCATCTTCTTCACCGTGGCTGTCTTCACCGCCAGATTGATGATCACAAACTTCGCTTGGGGTGCATCGGACCGCCAACCATCGTCTCCGGCTCCATGGATCACCAGCAACACAATCCCGCGCAGCTTGGGATCATCTTGCGCAAATCCACCCGCAGTAATTTTGGGATTGCCGTAGCCGTAAAAGGCATCCAGCGGATCAATGACCTGGTAGTTCTTTTCGCCCTGATCAATTAACGGGTTCTTGCAGTGGGCGACAATCACAATATCCTGCACCCCATCGCCGTTCAGGTCACCTATCGCCGGCGCCCACTTCGATTCCGGATTGCAGGAATCCCCGAAATGCTGGTGGACGAATTCGTCATTAACGACAGGAGCCGGAGCCGCGCTCTGAGCGACCGCGGCTGAGGAAATCAAGAGACAAAGAAAAATGCGGGACCACATGAATTCACTCTAGTCCCGCTATACTCCGCACGCTATAGGTTAAGCAGGTAACCAAGGGAACAGAGCTATTTGGGTTTGCTTCTTCGAGAACGTTGCCGGAAGTGTTCCCAACCTTTTGGCTTAAGGTCGGATTCTGATTCGTCAGGACTCACGAGAGAAATGCGCTTGTCACGCGTGATTCGCCCGATCTCCGTGATCTGAATTCCCGCAATCTTTGCGGGAACGCGGACCCGGCTGCCAGCAGTGAACAGCAGTTCGTAATCTTCACCGCCGTGCAGAAAAAACTCGGCGTCGACTTCGCGCGCAGGTTTGCCGATGCGTGCCTTCGGAATTGCCCGTTCCAAGACTTCAGCGCCGCAACCGCTTTCCTCGCAAATGTGGCTCAGGTCTGTGGACAATCCATCGCTAAGGTCGATCATGGAAGTTGCAATCTTCTCTTCGCGTAGAATTTGTCCGACTTGAATCCGGGGCACGGGAAAGAAATGGTTTGGAAACCCCTCAGTCCTCAATTTTTTCTTTTGTCCGGAATAGAGCAGGGCAACGGTCGCCGCCGAGCCGCCGAGTGCTCCGGTAACGTAAATCCGATCGCCTGGGCGCGCGCCCGATCGCTGAATAGCCTGACCTTCGGGAGCTGAGCCGACGACGACGATGTCCGCGAGCACCCCGCCGGGTGATTGCGAGGTGTCCCCGCCGGCCAATGTCACTCCGAACTGACTGGCAAGTTTTAGGAAGCCTCCCATGAACCGATCAACCCATCTCTGCGGCAATTTCTTCGGCAAAGCGAGGGAAAGAAATGCTGCCAGCGGTTCGCCACCCATTGCAGCAATGTCGCTAAGCCCCCTCGCCAGGCAGCGGTGGCTTACCGATTCTGGAGGATGCCACTCCTGCCGGAAGTGCACGCCTTCCAGGCTGAAATCGGTGGTAACCAGGAATTCGTGGCCCGCAGGAATGCGAAGGATGGCACAGTCGTCTCCGATTCCAGCGATCACCGCACGACGGCCGCTGCCCTTCGAAAACGGCGCAGGATAGGCCAGCCGCTGCACCTGCCTGCGAAGTCGGGAAATCAGAGCTCGTTCAGGTATAGGCACGGCGACATGATAGCGGAAAGGGCAACCCTCGCAATGGTCACCCCATCTACTAGGGTTTATCGGCATCTCGGTTTCCAAGGCATTCGCCCGCCTGAACTGTAAGGTCTGGAGTACTTCGGTCACCTCGTCCAGGAATGGTAATCAGGCCGAAAGGTCAAGAACCATTACCCGTCATTTGTAACTAAAGAATTGAAGAGACTCTCGTTGACAGGGTGAGCCAGCTTTGTTACCGTTTCCAAGCAGTCTCCTAACACCTTTGGCTGAGCTAAGTGCTGCATCTGCTTTGGATTGCAGCGACGGCAGATTTGAATGCTCTCTGGTTCCGGGATGGGAAGGACGCGTTTCGGCCTTGTCCCACAAGGGAAACGCGGCTAGGAACCAGGACTCTAGCCAGGCACTCCACGGGGGTGCTCGGGTTGGATCCGGTTCTGGAAATCGAAATTTCGGAAGGTAAACGTTGCGGAAACGCTTCTACATTCTTTTCGTAGCTCGGGGCGAAGACGGCGAGCTCCGCAAGATACCCGTTCCTATTCACTACTTGTACGTCTTGATCGTCGGCGGAGCCATCGGGCTGCTCGGGCTTACCGGCATCGCGCGCTCCTACGCCCGAATGCTGATGAAGGTGTCGCAGTATAACGACCTTAAAGCGCAGAAAGACGATCTGAAGAACCGCTACACTCACTTGGAGCAGGTGGCCAAGGAAAGGGACATCCAGATAGCCTCGCTGGGCTCGCTGGCGAGCGAAGTCTCTTCCCTCTACGGGCTAAAGTCGGATCCGGTGCTGGTTGCCGCCGCATCCTCGGACAGTGTTGAGGACGAGCAGGTCAGTTCCTCCCTCGACCGGCTGTACGCCTTGAAAACTACAGCCTTGAGCGGAGCCACAACCGCCGGGCTGACCCTGGGGCTTACGCGGAACGTAACCACTGCTGACTGGATTCGAGCTAACTCCGCCCCAAATCTTTGGCCGGTTGAAGGGCCGGTGACGGGATCCTTTGGCGAGCGCATTGATCCGTTCAATGGCGAAGGCGCATTCCACTCTGGCATTGATATCGGGGCGATTTTCGGGCAGCCAATTATCGCTCCCGCCGCAGGAACGGTCGAGTTTGCGGATTTGATGGGCGGATATGGACGAGCGGTGGTCATCGACCATGGCCGCGGGATCACAACCCGCTTCGGACATCTCAAGAGTTTCGCTGTCTTTCCCGGACAGCACGTTCAACGTGGCGACGTCATTGGTTACGTCGGCGATAGTGGCCGCAGCACCGGACCTCACCTTCATTATGAAGTTCGGATCAACAATGTTCCCGTCAATCCTCACAAGTATCTCCGCGTGACTTACGCCCATGTGGGCGGCTTCGCGGCGGGCAGCTAGCTCTCAGCCGTCAGCTCTCAGCTATCAGCCAAATAATAATCTGTCATTCCGAGTAGTCCGCAGCGAAGCGAAGGACTGCGAGGAACCTGCTGCTTTCTCGCCCCTGAGAAGACTCTGTCACCGGCCCAGTTTTTGGCTGAGAGCTGATGGCTGACGGCTGACAGCTGCCTTACTCTTTCGTAACCGAACGAGTATCTTCCCTGATTGCGTCTCTCGGCTTATTCTTTTCTCAAGCGACGAGCCAGCCCCTGGGCTCTCATCAAAAATATGTTTTCGTTTCGTCTTTACACCTTGCTAGCCGGCTGCCTGAGCGCAGTCTTCGCCGCATACCTCATGTTTGGCCGCAAGAAAAAGACCCAAGCGGAAATCGAACGCGAGCGACGCGACTGGCTGAACCAAATTGGCCGCATCACCGATGGCACTGTCATTGATGTTCAAGAACTTATTCCCAACGGGCATCCTGCAGCGACCATGCTTATTTTTCAATACGACGTCGGCGGGGTCTCCTACGAAGCTTCGCAAGACGTCACTTACCTTCGCCAATGGATCAACCTGCACTCCTGCCGATTAGGACTGCCGACTTCCGTGCGCTACGACCCGCAGAATCCAGGAAACTCAATTGTGGTTTCGGAAAAGTGGATGGGGCTGAGGCAGTAAGGCAGGCGTCGGGCTTCAGGCTTGGGGCTTCGGAATCCAGTCTTCATTCCTCGACTCTGACATGGCATCGATCCAGCAGCTTTAGTCGAGTGACGTGCCGAGAGTGGGACTCGAACCCTCGGGCTCATAGGCCACTCGACTGTTTGACGGACAGCGTCCAGTGACGTTGACGGGAGGGCATGGCTCCCAGCCGTGCCGATTGCGGCACAAATGACTCCGGCTTTAGCCGCTGAGTCACGGCGAACCCCGGGCTAAAGCCCAATTCAAAAGGACTCCTTACGGCACGGCTGGAAGCCGTGCCCTCCCGGCGTCCTCCCGAACAGGCACAAGCGTTCAGCCAGCAAGACATCTAACTGGAGACTCAAACCTAGAGCCCGAAGCCTAGAGCCTGGCGCCTGCTCCTTGAATCCCACTCTGTCCCTCCTTAGACTAAACATGTGCACATGCACGCCCATGCTGGAGACGAGCGCACGACGAAAGTGCTGCAAGTCGCCCTTCTTGTAACCGCGGCTTACATTGGGCTGCTGGTGGTCGCGGGAGTACGCGCACACTCGCTGGCGTTGCTGTCTGAGGCTGGGCACAATTTAGCCGACTTTGTCGCCCTGCTGTTTTCGCTGGTGGCCGTCTATTTACACGGGCGGCCGCCTAGCGCAACCCACACCTACGGATACCATCGCGCCGGAGTGCTGGCGGCGCTCGCGAATGCTGCGACTCTGGTCGCCATCTCATTCCTAATCTTTTATGAAGCTGTCCGCCGCATTCAACAGCCGCAAGCGGTCCAGGCAGACTTAATGATGTGGGTAGCCGCCACTGGCGTTGTCATGAACGGCGCCATCGCGCTGATGCTCTATCGCACCAACCGCGATGTGAACGTCCGAAGCGCATTGCTGCACGAGATCGGCGACACGCTCTCGACCGCCGCAGTGATTGCCGGCGGCTGGGCGATTCTCGTTACCGGGCAGTTATGGATTGACTCAGCCCTCTCGTTCGGCATCGGCGCGCTGATCCTATGGTCCAGCTTCGGCATAATGCGCGAGACACTGAACATCCTTCTGGAAGGCACGCCGCGTGGGATGAAGCTGGCGCGCGTGGAAGCGTGCATCCGCGAAATTGACGGCGTCAATGATGTTCACGACCTGCACGTGTGGAGCATCGGATCGGAGACTAGCGCGCTCTCATGCCATATTTCCATCGCCGACATTCCGCCATCGGCCAGCGAACGCATTCTGCGGGACGTGCGAGCGCGCCTGTATAACGACTTCCGCATTGATCACACGACTATCCAGTTCGAGCATGCGGTTTGCGAAGTGGCGCATGGGTGCGTGATTCCGGTGGCAGAGAGCGAAGAAGAGCACCACCATCAATAAACGTGAGCTTCAGAGTTGAAGGCTCGGACAAATTGCACCCTCTAATCCCTGTCATCCCGAGCGGAATTGATTCATGAGCACGCGAACGGATCAATGGAGTCCAGGGACCTGGTTTCCTCTTTTGCGGGATGCGCCTCGCTGGATCGCCGGTTCGTTGGCGCTGCTTTTTCTCGCATGTTCCAATACGCCGGCGCAAACTTCCCCTTTCCGCACAGATCAAGAGCTCCTCCGCAAACTGGTCGCCGCCGCCGTTTAGCGCACACATCATTCCGTGCGTTACATATCCGATTACGTCCGCATTCCCCATCCCGGTCGGGACGTGCCCGCGGATACCGGCGTTTGTATCGACGAAGTGATTCGCAGCTACAGGGCGGTTGGGATTGATCTCCAAAAGGAAGTTCATGAAGACATGGCGCGCAATTTTGCTGCCTATCCGCACAAGTGGCAGCGTTATCCTGATAGCAACATTGATCACCGGCGCGTGCCTAACCTTATGGTCTTCTTTGCACGCAATGGGACGCAACTTCAAATCAACAGACTTGCGGCAGACTACTCGCCCGGGGATATCGTGGCTTGGGACTTAGGCAGAGGCGTTACGCACATCGGCATCGTTGTGAACCATAAAGGAAGCGGCGGTCGTTACATGGTCATCCACAACATCGGGCGCGGTCCGCAGATGGAGGACGTACTCTTCAACTGGAAGATCATCGGGCACTATCGGTATTACGGCCCGCAGAGTTAGCCTGATCCTGCTTCTCATAAATCTCTTTCACTCTCTCCATCGTGTCCGCCTCCTCCGGCAGCTTGTCCGGCCTCAGCCGTACAATCCTCGGGAAGCGCAGGGCATGGCCGCTGTTGTGGCGATCGGATTTCATGATGTTGTTGAACGCGACTTCGAGCACAATCTTCGGTTCGACGATGCGACGAAACCCCTGGTCTTCAATCGTGTGGTCGAGAAACCATTTCGTCATCTCAGCAATTTCAACATCAGTGAGTCCCGAGTAAGCTTTGCCGATATTCAGCAGGCGGTCGCCATCACGGACGGCGAACGTGTAATCGCTCAGCACGCCGATGCGCTTGCCGTGTCCGTACTCGACGGCGGTAACGACCACGTCGAGGGTCGCCAGTTCGCGTTTTAGCTTCAACCACGACTTGCCACGACGTCCCGGCGTGTAAGGCGATTCCGGATCCTTGATCATCAGACCTTCGTTGCCGCGAGCTTGAGCAGCGTCGAAGAGTTGGTTCAGTTCCTCGGGAGAGGAGGAGCGAAAGGCGGGAGCACGAATAATCTGCGTCGTAAGCGCCGGCAAATCCGTTTCAAATGCCAATCGGGTTTGCGTTTTCCTTCGTGAATCGGAGCCTGTCCTGAGCGAAGTCGAAGGGTGTCCTTCGTGGTTGATGATTTTTCGCGCTGTCAGCAGCTGATCCAAAATTTTCCCTCTCTCACGCAACGGCCGGTCGATCAGCAACTCGCCGCCCGCATAGATCACGTCAAACACGAGATAGGTCACTGGCACGTCGCGCATGAGCTTTTCGCTGACTTTCTTTCGGCCCAGCCGCTGCTGCAGAGCACTGAACGGCAAGGCCCGGCCTGGGCTGTTCGGAAGCTGATCGTCGGCGAGATAACTCCAAGCCAAAATTTCGCCGTCGAGGATTGCGTCCTGCGGCAGCCCGCCAAGAGCTTCGGGTAGCTCGGGAAAGGACTCAGTGATTTCATCTCGCGTGCGTGAAAAGAAGCGGACCATGTCCCCGGAGCAGTGGGCCTGCGCGCGAATGCCGTCATACTTGTCCTCGACAAGCGCGTTTTGGAAATAGCGGAGCGCGTCTTCGGCGGATTCTGGCGGACTGGCCAGCATGAATCCGATGGGATGAAACAGCCGCATCTTGGCCTCGGCGAGACGGCCTTCTGCTGCCAGACGCAGGGTTTCGCCGATATCGCCGAGCAGCATGTTGGCGCGTTGAACGTCTTTCATCGTGCCCGCCGCGACAGTTCCGCCGTAAGCCTTAGCAATCGCTTCTTCGACCAGGCTTTCTTTCAGGCCGATGCGCAGGTCTCCAGTCATGATTTTCACGATGTACTTGGCTTCGAGCGGCGAGACTTCGCTGAGCAGTTTGCGAACAAGAGCTCCCTTTGCCGCGGGACCTCGCGCGGCAGAGATTTCGCAGAAGATTTGTTGGACATCACCGGGTGAGGGTGAACTTCCGGCTCTCGTTGGATACTCCGGCAGAACTGCGGCCGCCACCGCTCCCAGGTCACCGTGTTCGCGATAGGCGGCAGTCAGATCCGATTCTTCCTTGCCAGAGAGTTCTTGTACAATCCGCCACAGCAGCGTGCCTCCGACTTGCAGCGTCGCTTCCTCCCACATCGGAAACGGCCGCCCGGAGAAGAAGACAGCGGAGACTGCAGCCTCATTCACGGGAATAGATTTCAGGTATTCCGCCAGAAGCGCAGTCTTCTCCAGCTTCTTGGTGGTGGCGGCGATCCCGTCAGCGGTCTCGGCGAATTTGCGCATTGGAAGTGTTGCTATCTTCTGGAGACGGGAGGGCACGGCTTCCAGCCGTGCCGTTTAGATTCGATCACAATCTTCGCAGAATGATTCGCGAGGCGAATCATTCTGCGGGGCGAGAAATCGCGTTTACGGCATGGCTGGAAGCCATGCCCACCCGAGAGAGCCTTCATTGACAAATGCGTTTCCTTCTAAGTTGCTGGATATAATCCACTTCCTCAAGCGCTCCCGGCCCAACCCTGTGGTACTCTAATGATGGAACATTACTCGCCCGACGAACATCCAATCTCTATGCAGTTTTTCCGAACATTGTGGCGCTTTCTTGTGGCCGTGCAACTCCTGCCTGCTCTCGAAGGCGGCGAAGAGACGTTGGTCGGTGGCCAGGCTGTGCTCGAGGGCGTTATGATGCGCAGCCCTCATGCTTGGGCAATCACTTGTCGCAAGCCTTCCGGCGAACTGTCCACGCATAGCGAACCGCTGGAGCGGCTTTCCGAGAAGCACAAGTGGATGGCATGGCCGGTATTGCGAGGGGTCATTACGCTAGGACACGCGATGGCGCTCGGCTTCCGCGCTTTGAAGTTTTCTGCCAACGTGCAACTGGATGAAGTACAGCGCGACGAAGCCGGTAAGGTGCCGGAGAAGAAATTCGAGATCAGCGGCTGGATTGCAACCGTGAACGTTCTGATTTCCGTCGGATTTTTCATCTTTATGTACAAGTACCTCCCACTGCTCGCCACCACCGAGTTGAAGAAGGGGCACGAATCGCTGAACGGGCAGATCATGTTCAATCTGATCGACGGTGTGATCCGGCTGGCGCTATTCTTGCTATTCATCTGGGCAACGTCGCTGCTGAAAGACATTCGCCGCGTATATCAATATCACGGGGCCGAGCACAAAACCGTATTCGCTTTTGAGAACGGCGATCAGCTCGATACCGAAGCCGTGCAAAAGTATTCGACCTTTCATCCGCGTTGCGGGACCAGCTTTTTGATGACCGTGATGATCATCTCGATTTTCGTTTACATGCTTGTCCCGGTCAGCACGTTCTGGGCGAGGTTCGCGATTCGTATTGCGCTGCTGCCGGTAATCACCGGCGTGTCTTACGAAATCATCCGCTTCGCCGCCAAGCGTCGGAAGTCACTGTTTGCCGCAATGACCGCGCCCGGACTTTGGTTGCAGCGAGTCACCACTAGACCTCCTACAGATGAACAGGCGGAATGCGCAATTCATGCTCTCGACCAAGCGATGCTGCTTGAGAAGCAACGCGGCGGCGAGTTGGTAATCGCCTAGCGGCCCCGCCGCAAAAACCTCTCGCATTCCTAATTCAATTAAAAGAAAATTAATGAAAGAGACTGGACCACTGACGTCTGGCCACTGACTTTATGTTTGACCGCCTTGACCAAATCGAAGCCCGCTACGAAGAGCTGAACCAGGCCCTTGCCTCGCCGGAGATCATCGGCGACTCGGCGAGATACCAGAAGACTGCCAAAGCGCATAGCGAAATTTCGGCGATCGTCGAGAAATATCGCGAATACAAAGACCTGACAAAGGGAATCGCTGAAAGCAAAGCGGTGCTGGCGGACGAGAAAGATCCCGAGATGCGCGCCTACGCCCAGGAAGAACTGGATAAACTTGAGCCGCGAGTGGCGATCATCGAAGAAGAGCTCAAAGTACTGCTCCTGCCAAAAGATCCCAACGATGAAAAGAACGTGATCATCGAAATTCGCGCCGGCACCGGCGGAGATGAAGCGACGTTGTTCGCGGCGGAAATGTTTCGCATGTACGACCGCTATGCGGAGTCGCAGCGCTGGAAAGTCGAAGTGCTTTCCACCTCCGAGTCGGGAGTCGGTGGCCTGAAGGAAATCATCGCCCTGATCGAAGGCCAGCGGGTGTATTCGCGGCTCAAATATGAGAGCGGAGTGCATCGGGTTCAACGCGTGCCCGACACCGAGCAGCAGGGGCGAGTCCACACTTCCGCGATCACGGTTGCCGTGCTGCCGGAGGCCGAAGAAGTGGACGTCAAGATCGAAGCCAAAGATCTTCGCATTGACACCTTCTGCTCATCAGGGCCGGGCGGACAGTCGGTGAACACGACCTATTCCGCCGTACGCGTCACCCACATCCCCACGAATACCGTAGTCAGTTGCCAGGACGAGAAATCGCAGATCAAGAATCGCGAGAAAGCCATGCGCGTGCTGCGGTCGCGGCTCTATGAAATCGAGATGCAGAAGCAGCAGGACGCCTTGGCCAAAGAACGCAAATCCATGGTCGGCAGCGGCGACCGCAGCGAAAAGATCCGCACCTACAACTTTCCCCAAAACCGCGTGACCGATCATCGAATCGGACTAACGATCCACCAATTGCCTGAAGTGATGGATGGGAAACTGCAGCCCATCATTGACGCGCTGGTGGCGCATTTTCAAGCGGAGCGGTTGAGGGGCGAGAGCGGAACGGTGATGTGAAGGATGTGGCTTTCAGACAGTAGGCGTTAAGCGAATTCGATCATGGCAAGGCGAAGATCATGTGGCAGATCGGACTCGGCGATGCCAGGCTGGTTCGGGCAATACATCAAGCTAATTCAGTCGGATGGTGGGATGAGACCTGCCCATTCGACCGTCCCCGGTATTCGGAACCGAAACGACCAATTCGGGGTTGTTAGTTGCGACGTTCAACTCCCTGGAGATCTGCCGTGATTCCAGCGTCATCCGAATTCCGTGTTTTGGACGAAGGGTGAAGCTGGGGACCGGCATTACCGGATGCCCGGGCACGGCGCAGAATTGAAACCGTTGTGCGATGGTCGCGAGCAATAGCGTTGCTTCCATCATGGCGAACGACGGGCCTATACATTGTCTGGGCCCGCCACCAAAAGGAAAGTAGGCGAACCTGGGCAGCTTTTGCGATTTGTCGGGCAGCCAGCGATCCGGATCGAATTTGTCCGGGTCGGGAAAATATCTGGGGTCGTGGTGCATGATCCACTGGCTCATGACGACGTTGGCGCCGGCGGGAATACGATAGCCGCCAATCTCAAGTTCCTTGATCACGGTGCGGGCCAGGCTCCAGGCTGGGGGATAGAGACGCATGACTTCTTTGATCACGCGCTCGGCGTAGACCAACTTCGGGAGATCGTCAAATGTCGGAGCACGGCCGGACAAGTCCCTGTCCAAATTCGCGTGAAGTTTTTGCTCAATTTCGGGATATTGCGCCAGCAGGTGCCAGGTCCAGGAAAGCGCGATCGCAGTAGTCTCGTGGCCGGCGAGGAGAAAAGTCAGGACTTCGTCCCGAAGCTGTTTGTCGCTCATGCGGGTGCCGTCTTCGTCCTGCGCCTGCATCAGCATGGAAAGGAGGTCGCCGGAGTCGTTTCCGCTCGCCCGCCGCATAGCGATGATGCGATAGACGGTTTCGTCCAGTTGTCTTACAGCGCGGCGGAACTCGATCATCGCTGGCGTTGGCAGATGGCGAAAAACCGGCGGCAGAAGCAGGCGAATGCCAGTGCTGTTCCGCATCACAACATTCATCGCGGAAGAAATCTTGCCGATTGCCTCGGCTTCCACATTGAAGAGCGCGCGCACGACGATTTGCAGAGTGAGTTGCATCATTTCCTGATGGATGTCACGGGTTTCGCCGTCTTGCCATGATGCGAGCGTCTGCTCAGCATAGTCGGTCATGATGTTGGCGTAGGAGGCAATCCGTTCGCGATGAAAGGCCGGCTGCGAAAGTCGCCGCTGCCGCAGCCAAAAATCCCCCTCACTGGTAAGCAGTCCCTGGCCAAAAAACCAGCGGCTCTTTCTGATGACATGGTCCTTCATGAAGTTCTGATAATTGCGGACCAGCACCGCTTCGATCAGGTCTGGATGGTTCAAGAAATAAACATGGATCCATCCCGCGCGATAGTAGAAGATATCGCCGAATTCCTGGGCCCAAGCGGAAAACACGGCCAAGGGATTGCGGCTGGCGAGTGGCATGTTGCCGATGATGAAGTGCGGCTTGGGACCAGGCGGACGCATGACACTCAATTATGACTCGAATCGTGACGCGGGGGTTCGAAATCCCATTCATTTCTGTTTCGGAATCACAGCGATGAATTCAATCGGTTTGTCGCTGAGGTTCTCCCCTGCATGCCTCTGAGCAGACAGCCACGCCGTTTCGCCCGCCTTGTGGTGCTCTTCCCTGGTTTCACCATTCGGTAACGTTATCTTCAAGTCTTGGTCGGTTAACAGTACGACCGCGCGAGGGGTCAGGTGGTGCATGGGAAGTTTGGCGTGGGGCGCGATACTGATACGGACCACCTTGACGAACTCGTTCTCAAATTCTAGTTTGAAGCCGGCAGGCCCGGCATGTGCGTGCTCGTCGTGCGCAGGCATGGTCGGCTCCGTGGGATGACCGTGGGTTGTGCCTTGTGCCAAGGCCAGTAAGGCCAGGCCTCCAAGGAGAATGATTGTAGCGGACGTCCTGTTCATGAGAATTCCTTTCCAGTGCCCACGTGAAACACCGAGGGGCTTCGCTGAGCATTGAGGCTCGCGTGATTTTCAGGCTAGGACTTCCAGTGGACTGCAAGTCAAGCTCCCATCTAGACTCAGTTGCATGAGGATTTCGGAAGCAGCGGACCGGGCCGGCGTCCTGGCGACGACCATCCGCTTCTACGAGAGCATCGGTTTACTGCCTGAGCCTCACCGGGTCAATGGGCAGCGAATTTATGGGCCGAGATCCTGGACCGCCTGGCTGTGATCCGCTTCGGACTGAATACGGGATTCTCGCTGAAAGAGTTGAAGTCACTTTTCTTGGGATTTGGCTCGCGCGCGAACCGGCGACACGCAGCTCAAGGCAAGCTGAAAGAATTGAAGGGCCTGCGCGACCGGGTGGAGCTTATGGAGAGGCTGTTGAAGGAAATCAGTCTTTGCCGTTGCGGGACAATTCAGCAAATCGCAGAACGCGTGATGAAGTCCGGCGGGCCGGACTACTCTTCGCCTGGGACGCGTGTTTCCCGCAGCAATCAGCGCTCCGGCGCCCGCACTAGCTTTAGCAAATTGCGGCAGCTCTGAAAGCAGGCTGTCGCGTAATCGGATTTCTGCAGTCAGCAGTGTATTGTGAGTGCTCATGTCCCGGACTCTCAGGTTTCTATCATGGTTCTTGCTTGGTGTCTCTCTCCTGCAGTGTGCTTCTGCCGAAACCGGGGCTGAAGCGTGGTTGCGGTACACCTCATTAAAGCCTGCGGGACATTCCTTACCTCACCTTGTGGCTGCCGTCGGCGCGAGCAAGATGGTGCGGACCGCTGGCCTTGAACTCGTCCACGCTCTTGGAGAGAAACCTGTAAGCCAGGGCCCGGCACCAGCCCTGCCGAATGCCGACGCCTTTGTACTGGGGCGATGGAAGGATGTTCATGCGCTCTTTCCGGAACTAAATCGGTCTCGCGCTCCTACGGACGACGGTTTCTGGCTGAAAACTGTTCGGCGCGGTCGCGCAAAGTACTGGTTGATTATTGGCGGGAGCGATCGCGGAGTGCTCTATGGTGCATTTTCGTTTTTGGCGCGAATTGCGCAGCAGAAAGAAGTTGCGACGCTCGACGACAGGCAAACGCCATCTGCGCCCATTCGCTGGGTGAGCGAGTGGGACAACCTCGACGGCGGCATTGAGCGTGGTTACGCCGGACGGTCCATCTTCTTTGACAATGGCGCAGTGCGCAGCGATCTGACCCGTGCCGGACAGTATGCCCGGCTGTTGGCCTCGATCGGGATCAATGGATGCGCGATCAACAACGTCAATGCCAGCCCGCGGATTCTGAGCGCCGAGTTCGTCCCGCAACTCGCCCGCATCGCCGATGCCTTTCGTTCTTGGGGCGTGAAGCTGGCTGTCTCCGTCGATATGAGCAGCCCAGTTGTGGTTGGAGGATTGAAAACATTTGATCCGCTCGACGCGGAAGTTGCTGAGTGGTGGCGAAAAAGAGTGGATGCCCTTTACAAACAGATTCCTGACTTTGGCGGCTTCGTGGTCAAAGCCGATTCTGAGGGCCGCTCTGGACCTTCGCAGTATGGACGGACCGCCGCCGATGCTGCCAATGTGATTGCCCGCGCGCTACGGCGGTATGGCGGCGTGCTGATGTATCGCGCTTTTGTTTACAACCATCATCTGGACTGGACCGACCCTAAAGCCGACCGTGCCCGCGCCGCCTACGACTACTTCCATCCGCTCGACGGCAAGTTCGAAAGCAATGTCGTGATTCAGATCAAGTATGGTCCTATTGATTTTCAGGTGCGCGAACCTGCGTCGCCGTTATTAGGCGCTATGCCGAATACCAACCAATCTATCGAGCTACAAGTGACGCAGGAATACACCGGCCAGCAACGGCATCTTGGTTTTCTGGTTCCCATGTGGAAGGAGATTCTCGATTTTGACATGCATGTGAATGGCGCAACTCCGGTGAAGAAAATTGTTTCCGGCGAAACGTGGCACCGCCGTCTCGGTGGATACAACGCCGTCGTGAATGTTGGCCTGGACGAAAATTGGCTTGGACATCCGCTGGCGATGGCGAATCTTTATGGCTACGGTCGCCTGGCGTGGAATCCGGACCTGAGTTCAGAAGCTATCACGGAAGAATGGACGCGGCTTACCTTCGGAAATAATCCTCAAGTGGTCTCGACGATTTCGAAGATGCTGCTTTCGTCATGGCACATTTACGAGGGCTACACTGGGCCGTTAGGGATTGGCACACTCACTGACATTCTCGGGCCGCATTACGGGCCGGGGATTGAGTCCTCGGAGCGCAACGGATGGGGTCAGTGGCATCGCTCTGACGAACATGGAACCGGCATGGATCGAACCATCGCGACCGGCACTGGATATATTGGCCAGTATTCTCCAGAAGTGCAAAAACTGTACGAACCAGTCGCGAATTGTCCCGACGAGCTTCTGCTTTTCATGCACCATGTGCCATACACGTATGTGCTGCACTCGGGCAGGACTGTAATCCAGTACATTTATGACTCCCATTCTCTTGGCGCGGAGCAGGCGGGAAACCTGGTATATCAATGGAAATCGCTGCGCGGCCTGATTGACGAAGCGCGGTACTCGGAAGTGCTAAGAAAGCAGCAATACCAGGCCGGTCATGCGATTGTGTGGCGGGACGCGGTGGTGAACTGGTTCTACAGGGCGTCGGGCATCGAGGACGAGCGGGGGCGCGTTGGGCACGATCCGAATCGCATCAAAGCCGAAGCGATGCAGCTCTCCGGCTACGCGCTGGTCGATGTCACCCCCTGGGAGACGGCTTCGGGAGGGAAGGCCGTGGCTTGCACGACAGGAAGCGTGTGTTCTGCAAGCTTCACTCTTGATCGTGAAGCCGGGATATACAGCATTGCTGTTCAATACTTCGATCAAAACAACGGAGTTTCGCATTACGAGCTGCTTGTCGATGACCGCGCTGTCGATTCATGGGCAGCGGATGATCATCTGCCCTCGGACAAAATGAACGGGCACTCGTCAACGCGCCATACAACGTTGAATGTCGAGCTCAAGCCGGGAAGCGTAGTCAAGATCGTCGGTCGTCCAGATGGTGGAGAGCCGGCGCCACTGGACTACGTGGAAATCACGGCGAAGATCGCCCGAGAAGCACCATAACGCCGGGGCGACCACGAGTCGGGCATCCGGACGCGGGATAATCGGCGCCAGACTACGTTGAAGTTGTTCCAAAGCATTGGAAATTCTCTTCAGACCGTTTCCGCATTCCATTCGGTCATACCGAAATGCCTAACTGCAAAACCCGTAACACCGCACTGCCCTGTCGGCAGTCCAGTGAGTCCTTTTTCGATATAACGGTGATCCCGAACCACTCCTGCGATTGACGAACCTCGCTGCCACGCTCCAAACTGAGATCTAATGAAGAAACTCCGAGTGGGCATTCTTTTTGGCGGGCGCAGCGGGGAACACGAAGTCTCTCTGCTTTCCGCCGCTTCGGTTTTCAAAGCAATTGATCAGGGCAAGTATGAGGTCGTGCCCATTGGGATCACGAAAGATGGGCATTGGTTGACCGCCGCTGATGCTAAAAGATTGCTACAAGGAAAGGCGGGCGAGGGCACCCACACCACACAGCCACAACTTCGCGCTGGCGATCCTGAAGCTACTCCTTCGGCGGCAGTATTGCAGAATGGCGAAGCCGTGGTCGTACCGCCGGAGCCGCACAAGTCAGGGAGGGCGTTGACCCCGTTTCAGACCGACTCTCCGACCCGCCGTGCATCAGACCGGGCAATCAATGTGGACATCATCTTTCCTGTGTTGCATGGGACGTTTGGCGAGGACGGCACAATACAGGGTCTGCTTGAACTGGCAGACATCGCCTACGTTGGCGCGGGAGTTCTTGGCTCGGCGGCGGGCATGGACAAAGACATCATGAAGTCGCTGTTTCGGGCTGCTGGGTTGCCGATTGTGAAACATGTAACCGTACTGCGCAGCGACTGGGAATCTGCTCCCAAGAAGGTTCAGAAGCTAGTGGAGAGCAAGTTGAAATATCCGGTGTTCGTGAAACCAGCGAACCTCGGGTCGTCCGTGGGAATTTCAAAGGCGCATGACCGGAAAGAACTGGGGCCCGCGATTGACGAGGCCGCAAAATTCGACCGTAAGATTGTGATCGAGGAAGGCGTCGGCGGAAAAAAGAATAAAGCCCGCGAGATCGAATGCTCGGTGCTCGGCAATGACAAGCCTGCCGCATCGGTGGCCGGCGAAATTGTGCCTAGCACCGAGTTCTACGATTATTCAGCCAAATATCTGGATGAGGGATCGCAGCTCATCATTCCCGCCAAGCTCAGCAAATCAGAAATGAAGAAGGTCCAGGAACTCGCCATCGCCGCCTTTCGCGCCGTGGACTGCTCGGGACTGGCTCGCGTGGACTTTCTCATGGATCCGAAGTCCCGCAAGATCTATTTGAATGAGATCAATACCATGCCGGGGTTCACCTCCATCAGCATGTATCCCAAGCTGTGGGCGGCTTCTGGAATGGCGTATCCGGAATTGATTCACCGGCTGATTCAGCTAGGGCTGGAGAGGCATGGGGATAAGAAGAAGAACCAGTACAGCCGGTAGCAACGTCGGAGGTACTTGCTCCCCCGAGCTAACAGCAGGTTCCTCGGTGCCTCGCGAGCTCGGCAGCTCGGAATGACAAGTTGAGGGATGGGGCACGGGATGATTTCAGAGGGTCAAAGTCGAGAGCTGAGCGCAGATTTCGCCTTGACGGACCCTTCCTCGCTTCGTATCATTGAACTCACCAGTCGGCTCTTCGGAGCTGACCTTGGATTTCATGCAGAGTGGCTGAGGGACGAGCCCTAAGACGCCACGGCAACCGGATCGGGATCATCTACTCCGACCGCCAGGTGCCAACTCTCGACCCGGAAAGTGCGGGGGACATGAGATTCGGGATGCGAGAATTCTTCAGCATTTCCTGAGCCTCTTTTCCCATTTTCCGGGGAAAGAGGATTTTGGCTTTTTAGGGCTCTGCGAACTTTGCGAACCTAAGCGATCTTTGCGGTTAAAGGCTTTAAAGATTTTGACCGCAAAGGTCGCAAAGACGGCGCAAAGCACGCAAAGAAAAGTGCTCGTCCCGGCCGTTCAGATCGGGTAAGCCATGCGATACGAATTGCGCTGTCGGGAGTGCCACAAGAGCTGGGGTAACGTTCCCAAATCCATTTGTGAGGACTGTTTTTCTCCGCTCGAAATTTTCTACGACTACGATTCCGTCCGTAAAGATAAAGACTTCACTCGCGAAAAGATCGCCGCACGCCCTCCCAATATTTGGCGCTACTCGGCGCTGCTGCCGCTCCCGGAGAACCATGAACCTACGCTGCCCGTGGGCTTCACGCCCTTCATCAGGGCCCCGCAGCTGGCGCGTGAGATTGGCGCAAAAAATCTCTACATTAAGAATGATGCCGTATGCCTGCCGACTTTGAGCTTCAAGGACCGAGTTGTTGCGGTGGCGCTGGCCAACGCCCGCGCTTTCGGGTTCGACACCGTCTCCTGCTCTTCGACCGGCAACCTCGCCAATGCCACGGCGGCGCAAGCGGCGCGGAACGGTTTCAAATGCTGGATCTTCATTCCTGCAGACCTTGAGCAGGCAAAAATTATTGGTACAGAGGTTTTTGGCGCGAAGGTGGTGCGCATCTCCGGCAGCTACGACCAGGTCAATCGCCTCTGCTCGCAGATCGCTGACGAACACAACTGGGGATTCGTTAACGTCAACCTGCGTCCGTACTACGCAGAAGGCTCGAAAACGTTCGGATACGAGATCGCCGAACAGCTCGGCTGGCGTTTGCCGGACAACATTGTCTGCCCCATGGCCGGCGGTTCGCTGATCGTAAAGATCAAGAAAGCTTTTGATGAGCTGATCGAACTTGGACTCGTGGAGCCCAAGCCGGTGAAATTTTTTGGCGCTCAAGCTACGGGATGCTCACCAATTTCTACCGCAGTCAAGCTGGGCAACACCGAGATTGATCCACAGAAACCTTCGACGATTGCGCGTTCGCTCGCCATCGGTAATCCCGCCGACGGGCACTATGCAATCAAGACCATCACCAAGAGTGGCGGCTGGTCGGAAGACGTTTCTGACCCAGAGATCGTCAAATCAATCCAGCTTCTCGCCGAAACTGAAGGCATCTTCACCGAAACCGCCGGCGGCGTAACTCTTGGCTGTGCGCACAAGCTTTACAAGAGCGATCGAATTTTGCCGGATGAAACTACGGTGCTCTGCATCACCGGCAACGGTTTGAAGACCACCGATGTGCTGACTGGGGAATATGAAGCTGAGCAGCCGATCCGGCCGAAATTAGCGGAGTTTGAAAAGCTGCTGGATGGCGCGCTCGAGTTACCGGAAGCCGTCGGAGCGTGAATATTTGCGTAGGGGCGGGTGCCCTCACCCGCCCAGCGGAGCGAAGCTCCGCAGCTTTGGCGAGCACTGCCGCCAACCCGGACGAGGGCGTCCGGGTCTACGTGAATGCAAAGCAAGCCATGAACATTACTGTGCAAATCCCAACCGCCCTCCGCCGTCACACTGGAGGCACTGCCAAGCTGACCTGTGCTGCTTCGAATTTGAACGAGCTCTTCTCTACTCTTGACGAAAAATTTCCCGATCTGAAGCCCCATCTCCGTGATGATTCCGGCCAGATTCGCCGCTTCCTCAACGTCTATGTGAACGAAGAAGACATTCGCTTCCTGGGAGGACCGAGCTACGCGTTTCAGGATGGCGATGAAGTTCTGCTGGTGCCGTCAATTGCAGGGGGGAGCCTCGGCTAACTGCGGAACTTGGCTCGCCGACCGATGCAAGTTCTTGACATGCCACAAGAGCGAGCTGATATATAATTCCTGCCGTTTCTAGTTGAAGAAATCCTGTTCCTACTGCTCGGACCACCACATCCTGTGGAGGATTCTCATGCGTGCATCGTGTCTTGCTCCTATGGTGTTCATCCTTTCTACGGCCACCACTCTGCTGGCAGCCGACGGCGCGTCGAAGCGCCCTTACCTCGCCCTAGGCGACAGCGTTAGTTTTGGCTTCATCACGGAAGCGGGCTTTGCATATGTCAATCCCGACAACTTCATTGGGTTTCCCACTTATGTCGGTCAGACGGCTAGACTCAGCACGACGAATGCAGCTTGCCCTGGAGAAACCAGTGGCAGTTTTCGGTCTGCGGCTGTACCCGACGATGGCTGCCGCACTTACAGAGGAGCGGTCCCGTTGCACGTTCCTTACGCTTCCACGCAATTAGACTTCGCGGTTTCCTTTCTTAAGTCGCACCCCGATACGCGGTTGGTGACGGTCGGCCTTGGGGCCAATGACATTCTCTTACTCAGGAACCTATGTCTCAACAATGCTGCATGTATTGCTGCCGGTCTGCCGGGCACCCTCGGTGGGATAATTGCGAATCTGCATTTGACTATCAATGATCTCGCTGCGACGGGTTTTAGAGGAATCATCGTCGTGGTGAACTATTACTCTCTCGATTATTCTGATCCAAACGAAACTGCCATTACCGCGGCGCTCAACCAGGCCCTCGCAACTGCGGCGGCGCCGACTGGCGCAGTGGTGGCGGACGTCTTCACTGCCTTTCAGACGGCTGCTGGCGCCGCTGGCGGACACACATGCAATGTCGGACTGCTGAATGCTTCGCCGCAGAGCCAATTCACCTGCGACATTCATCCCAGCCAGTCCGGTCAAATGCTGATCGCGCGAACGGTCGCGCAAGCCTATACGGCCGCACTGGACAACGCACATTAGTGCCGCAATCCCAAAGCGCGAACCCGGTGCTGGCATGAATTGCATTCAGGCCGGATTCAGTGTCATCGAAAAGGCTCAGATTTTCAGGCACCATCGACAAACTGTTCCATCAACCAAAACAAAACGTTGGTCGCGCCTCTTCAACAAAGTGATCGAGTGAGACCAAGAAGCAGAATTAAGTTTTGCGGATTCTCGCCGCTGTTCGGCAGCCGGCTCTATTCGTTGAAGGGAGCGCCATGAACGTACTCACCGCCAATCTGCTATTCAGCACTCTTGTGTTTTGGATTGCTACAAAGGTGTACGTGTTTCCAAGACTCCAACAACTGCGGCCTCGAACCATACTGCTGCCGATTTTCCTGCTGCATTCGTTGCGACACCTGGGACTGATGTTCCTCGCCCCGGGGGCTACCTATGCGGGCCTGCCACCGCAGTTTGCCTACCCGGCTGCATTCGGCGATCTACTGGCCGCGCTGCTCGCCCTGGCCGCTCTGTGGGCTGTGGCCATGAATTGGAAAGGTGCGCGTTTTCTGGTATGGCTTTTCGCGGTTGAAGGAACGCTTGACCTCGTCATGGCGATTACATTGGCACAAATCTACCAGGCCGCCGCCTTCATGGGGGCTGCGTATTGGATTCCTGCGTTCTGGGTCCCCGCGCTATTGGTGACGCACTACATAACGTTTGTGGTGCTGGTCAGGCACTGGAAAAATGCGGCCTAAAGCATGGAGTCACCGATCTCCGACCTTCGAATGGCGGCGCTACCGGTATTCCCAATCGTCTAATGCTGGCAGACAGTGCGCTCCGGGCCCTTGATTTTTTGTCTTGGATCAACATAATATAACTAACTGGTTAGTTAATAATGAGCTCTGCTCGCAACGTTCGCTTGGGGACGCGGGGCCGCCCTGAGGAGAGCCGCGCTGCTATTTTGAAGGCCGCAGTTGGTGAATTTGCGCAAGAGGGGGTGGCTGGAGCGCGAATCGATGCCATTGCCCGCTCCGCCGGCGTGAATAAGGCGCTTCTCTATTACTACTTCGAAGACAAAGAAGCGCTCTATCGCGCGGTGCTTGATCAAGTGTTTGGGGGAGTGCGCGCGGCCATCCACGATGCTCTTTCCCAGCAAGTTCCTCCGCGGGAAAAATTGGCGTGCTACATTTGCGCGCACTTCGATTACATTGCATCGAATCCGCAGTACCCACGACTGGTGCAGGCGGAGTTCCTCCGAGCTGGCCGCGATCCGTCGCGCCTCGAGCACATTGCAAGACACTATTTTCGGCCTGTGTTCCTGGAACTTTCAGGGTTGCTGGAAGCCGGAGCGCGGAGCGGAGACTTCCGGAAGGTTGATCCCACACATTTCATCCCATCCATGATTTCCGTGATCGTTTTCTACTTCAATACCGCTCCAATTATGAAGCTCATGACCGGCGGTGATCCTATGTCGCCGAAGCGTCTGGCGGAGCGCCGGGCAGCGGTGGTGGATTTCATATCCGCAGCTTTGTTGGTGCCGTCGAAAGGAGGGCGTAAGTGAATCCGCGAAACAAGTTTCTGATTGTTCTTGGCGTGGTATTCGCAATTTCCCTTACGTATTACCTGATTTCCACGCCGCGTGGGTCAGACCTTGACCTGATCGGGACGGTGGATGCGAACCAGGTGATCGTGAGCCCGCAGATGCAGGGCCGGATCGCGAAATTGCTGGTTGATGAGGGCACTCAGGTTAAGCAGGGTGACCTGATCGCGTCACTCGATCCCTCCGAACTCGAGGCGGAGGCGCGGGGCGCAGCGGCAACCATTGACAGCCTTCGCTCCCAGGTTTCAGCAACGCAAGCCACCAGCACGGCTACTCAGGGATCGACGACCAGCAGTGTTGCCAATGCCCAGGCGCTGCTCGAATCCGCGCGTTCTCAACTTGTCCAGGCCGAGGCGACGCTGACTCGGGTTGAGAGCGATACTCGACGCGCGGTCGAACTCGCAAATCAGGGAGTGGTTTCCGATCAGGAGCGAGTTCAGGCGCAAACCAATTTGAAGGCGCAGCAGGCAGTGGTGCAGTCGCTGCAACAGCAAGTCACGGCGGCACAGGCAGACCTGAATACCGCAGTTGCAAATATTCATCAGGCCCACGCTGCTCAAAGCACCGTATCTTCCACGCGAGCGCAGCTTCTGAATGCTGAGGCGCAACTGAAGCAGGCGGAAGTCCGCCTGGGATACACAAAAATATATGCCCCGGTCACTGGAACCGTGTCAGTCCGCGCTGCGCGCGAAGGCGAATTTCTAAACCCGGGCACGCCCATCGTCACCATCGTTGATTTCGGCGACACCTGGGTGCGCGCGGCTATCCCAGAAACGCAATCCGATCACATTGGCCTTGGCGATTCGCTTCGGGTGCGGTTGCCGAGCGGAACTCTTACCTCTGGAAAAGTTTTTTTCAAATCTGCGGAGGCCGATTTCGCCACCCAACGCGATGTGAGCCGGACTAAGCGGGACATCAGGACTATCGTTCTGAAAGTTCGGCTCAACAATCCCAAGGGCGCTTATGTTCCGGGCATGACCGCGGATGTGCTGGTCTCGCAGGCACAACTTCGGGGGACGTCAGCGGGCGCAAGCGCAACCGTTAAGGGGGCGCAGCCGTGATGTCGAGTTCCAGTCTTCCGGGTCCCCACAAGGGGAACGGTGCGTCGGCAGTGCCCAATGCGATCGAAGTTGATCACATAGTCAAAAAATTTGGGGGCTTCGTTGCGCTTGATGATGTTTCCTTCACCGTGAAGGAAGGCGAGATTTTTGGCCTACTGGGGCCGAACGGCGCGGGCAAGTCCACGCTCATCCGCATGATGACGACGCTAATTCCAATCACAGCGGGAGCCGCGAGAATTGCCGGGTATGACGTGAAGACCGATCCTGACGATGCCCGAAGGGTGATCGGCGTTATTCCGCAGGCGCTGACCAGCGACATTGATCTCACTGTGGAAGAGAACATGAGCATCTATGCGAAGCTCTACGATGTTCCCACTGCAAGGCGTAAGCAGGCGATCGCCGAGCTGTTGGAACTGGTGGACCTGACGAAGTGGCGCTCCGCGCAGACGAAAACTCTTTCCGGAGGCATGCGCCGCCGGCTGGAAATTGCGCGTGGACTGGTCCACAGTCCCAAAATTTTCTTTCTGGATGAACCGACAACTGGGCTCGATCCTATGTCGCGAGTGGCGGTTTGGGAGATGCTGACCAATATCAAGAAGCAGCGCCAGCTCACGATTCTTATTACCACGCACTATATGGACGAGGCGGACCGGCTCTGCGATCGCATAGCCATCGTTGACCACGGGAAGCTAGTTGCGCTTGATACGCCGCCTGCGCTGAAGGCGAGCGTGCCGGGATCGAACGTCATTGAAGCCCAGTTCGAGAATGCGCCCGCAGATTGGGAACAGCGGCTGCACAATCTGGTCGCCGTGACTTCGGTCCAGCATGAAGGAGCGGGCATGTATCGAATTCTGACCGGAGATGGATCGCGCACTACCACTGAACTCGTTGAGTCGGCCGTCCACGCGAGTGTTGGGGTGAAGTCGCTTTCGGTCCAGAACACAACATTGGACGATGTATTCGTCCACTACACAGGCCGGCAGTTACGCGACGAGTTGGTAAAAGCTTATGGATTCGTGATGCCGTCCAGGCCGGGGATGCAGCCATGAATCGAATGATGGCAATCGTAGAACGCGAAATGCGAAAGTTTTTTCGCTCGCCGGCGCTGATGCTGGTCGCAATGGTTTTCCCCCTGGTGCAATTGCTGGTGCTCGGCAACGCGTTTGGAGGAAAAATCCGTGACGCCAAGCTCGGCTTGGTGGATGAAGATGGCGGAACTCAGGCGCTGAGAATTCGCGAAGCCTTCGACTCAGTGCGCAACAACATGCGGACATTTGAGCCGATTTATTACTCGGACGAAAAGAAGGCGCAGGAGGACGTGCGCAATGGGAAGATTCAGGGCGCGGTCATCATCCCGCCGCAATACTCGCGCCGCGTTTATGAGCAGGACCAGCCGCGAATCGCGTTGATTGTTGACAACAGCGATAACTTTATGACCGCGACGCTGGAGGGAGAACTCTCAGATATCACCGTTGCACTGAACAATCCCGTGGTGCAGCCGCGGGTGCTGCAGCAGACCGTGCTGCAGATTGTCGAACTGTATCCCTACATTGAGTACATGAAATATCTGCTGCCGGGCTCGATCGCACTGGCAATGTTTGTTTCAGTGATGATTGGCGGCGGAATGCTTTACATCGACGACAAAGCCCGCGGCGTTCATGAAGGTTACTTGGTCACACCAATTACGAAGGCTGAGCTGGTGCTGGGATTGAATGCGGCGGGCGCCATCAAGGCGGTGATGACGGGCATTGTGATCAGTTTTGTTGGAGCCTTGCTTTCTGGGGTGGGAACGATTTTCAATCCTGGGACCATGCTGGGACTTGCATTGATGATTCTGCTGACTTCGCTGGCATTCAACACGATGATGTTTCTGCTGATGGTGAGGGTGGAAGATCCGCTGGTTCCACGGGCGATTTTTGGAATTCTCAACACACTGCTGTTTTTCCCTAGCGGCTCGGTTTACCCCATTCAGGCCTTTCCGCGCTGGTTGCGGGCCATTGCTGTAGTTGACCCCTTTACCTTCGCTGTCCACGGCTTCAAGTCGCTTTTATTGAAAGAAACCGGAATAATGGCGATCTGGCCGGATATGTTGTACCTCTCGCTCTTTGCTGTGATTACCTTCTCGATCGCTGTGCCTTTGTTTAAACGTACGCTCTAAAGAGCGGAGACGTAGCGGAGCTAGGTCTCTACAAATCACCGGGACGGCCAATCGCTGGGAACTTTTTGTTATTGCGCGGCTTCCATTATGCTTAGGCCATGACGCTAATGGATGCGCAGCAGTATGACGAGGGGCGCGACCGCCGCCGCAGGAACCTGATAATCGGCGCAGTTCTTGCCGGACTGATCCTGGCGTGGGTCGCATATCATCTTCGGAACTATCCCGAACGTCATGCTGTGGATAAATTCTTTGCGGTGCTCCAGCAGCAGGATATTGAGAAAGCCTATGCGATCTGGCAGAAAGACCCAGACTGGAAGCAGCACACTGACCGCTATGCAAAATATACGTTCGGCGATTTTTCTCGGGACTGGGGACCGGCCGGGGAGTGGGGGAAAATCAAATCGTACTCGGTCGATTGCTCGTATTCGAGTGGAGGCGGAGTGATTGTTCAGGTCACGATCAATCAACGGGCGGAGCAAGCTTCGGTCTGGGTGGACAAGTCAGATAAGAGGTTGTATTTCCCCCAAAACCCAATTGATTGCGGGAACTGGTGGGGCTGGCTCACGGAGTAACTACCGCCAAAGCCTTTTGCCCCAGCGGGGCAAGTGAAAATAGCCCGGCGTTTCAAACGCCGGGAATTGGAAGCATCGAAATAGTCCCGTCAGGGACGACTGAAACTCAACGCTGCACTTCCTTTGCGCTCGCATCTGTCACCGTGCCGCTCATTCGAGGGCCGCTCTCGCAATCGCAACACATTGTGGCAGCGGCTGGTCGGTATCGATGACTGTCTTTGGTAGCGTGATTTCCTCGAAGCTCGCCTTGATCTGTAAATACAAGTTAAAGTCGCGGTTGGCGGCTACGTGTTGGGCATCGCTCTCGATTCGTTGACGCGCGGTCTGTTCGCTGCAAACGCATTCCAATATGCGCCATGGCTGGCCAATGGCAGCGGCGTACCCGGTGGCCCGCTTCAGTTGATACTGGCGGGAGAAGGTGCGGCCGTCGAGGAAGACGCGACGTGATGGGTCTTTACGCAAGATGTATCCGGCCACTTTCAGCATTATGCGCATGCAGAATTCGTCTTGCTCGGTCGAATACTCGATGTCCTTGGGATCGAAGAGCGCGGCGCGGACGTGATCTTTGTCGATCACGGTACCGCCAAGTTCGAGCGCCAGACCACGACAGAGCGTACTTTTGCCGGTGCCAGGAAGTCCGGCCATCAGGATCAGCATGAACTGAGTGTATGCAAAATGTCGCGCGAATTCCTGATTGAATCAATGCCGTCCAATGTCGCGAGCAGCGGCTTCCTCGAATTGCTCTCGCAGGTCCGGTTCTTGACTTGGAAACTGTTGCGTCATCAAAATGGCAATCGTTTTTGCATTTGAAAAAACAAAAAAAGCATTTCCATGAAATCCAGCCCAGCCGTACACGGGGCCCGCGTGGCCATCAGTACGTGTCTCCACTCCTAGCCCCCAGCCTTTCCCCTCACTTGCCGACGGATAAAGCTTGCCCACCTGATTGCTGGTCATTAGCGTGACGGAATTTGCGCTGAGAATTCTTCGTCCACCCAGCTCGCCGCCATTCGCGAGCATTTGGCAGAAGCGCAGAAAATCGTTGACCGTAGTTCTCAGACCGCCTCCTCCGCTCAAATAATTTGGCTGAGGATCCTCGCCTGCCGCTCTTTTTTCGACAACCTGACCATCCTGTAGAGCATAGATTGCGGACAAGCGATGCAAATTTGCTCCGCTCACGTAAAAGGAAGTCGAGTTCATTCCGAGAGGCTTGAACATCTTTTCGGTTAGGAACGCACTCAGGGGTTTGCCGGAAACATCTTCGATGATGCAGCCCAAGACGTCATATGAGACGCCGTAAAGGTACTGCGTTCCCGGCTGAAACTGCAGAGGGACGGAGGCCAGCTCACGGCAGAATTCATGAGTGCTGTGGACACGAGCAGCGATTGTATCGGCGGCTGCTGCGAATGGGGTGTTGTCAAAACCGGGCAATCCCGCGGTGTGGGTAAGCAGATCCAGAATCGTAATTTGCCGCGCCGCAACGGTCCGTCTCCGCGTGCATTATGTCGCTGCCTGGCTTGATGGCGCCAGGTGGAATTACTCTGACTTTCGCCCATTCGCTCAAATACTTCGAAACGGGGTCGGACAACCGAATACGGCCTTCCTTCACAAGGATCATGATCGCCGACGCAGTGATTGGCTTCGTCATGGAAGTGATGCGAAAGATGGTCTCGGTCGTGATGTATTTTCGAAGAGCGGAAGTGATTTTGAACGGACGATCACAATATGCGGAACATTTCCGTTCTGAGCCACCAGAGCGACAGCGCCTGCAAGCCGCCCCTGATCAACCTCGTGCTGCAGGAGCAAATCCACGGCGCCCAGAGTTGCCTGTGCGGTCGGAGGAGTTGTCGGTTGCTTACCATCAGCAGAAGCGAAAACGAAGATGGTGATAACGAACAGTGCACATACAAACGTAATTTGAACGGCGCGACGTGAGTGCTTGCTCATTCTGAACTGATAGACGGCGCAGCGGAACAGCGGTTAGCCAGGCCCTCTCCGCTTGGTTTGACTTGCTGAATTCGAGGGGCAGGGTGCAGTGCGATGAGGGTGAGTCTCAGATTGTTGCAAGGTAGAGTTTCTGAGTTTCTCAAATGGCGGTGGGGAGAGGGACCGGTGCGATTGCTCGCGCCGATTCGGGAAGAGCACGTGTGGCGCGGGCGTCCCGAGCGAAGTCGAACTGGGCCCTCGCCCGCGAAGGGCCTGTTCTGACCGACGTCGAAGGGTTCGTATCAGGGCATGGCTTCAGACGTGCCGAATGACGATCAATTGAACTGCGTCTTAAAGGAAAGCTACATAGACGATACGCGTACTTTCGAACCTATGATTACGAGATGTTTTCGATACTGCAACGGCCGAGGAACCAGCAAGCCAGGGCGACTATTTGCCCGCTAATCACTTCACAGTCAGCGAGAGACTTAGAGGGCGGCTCTGAGTACCCGAAGAGGCAGTCACGGTAAGAGAGTAAGTCCCCGGGAGCGTACCTTGGACAATCGGTGGAGTTGGCGGTGGTGCTGTGCTTCCTCCGCCGCATGAACAAACGAAAATCAGTATTCCTAGTATGAGACATGCGAGAGACTCTCGCTGGTTCACACTTACCGAGGGCCTGACCCGAACCAACAATACGCCCCAGGGAACTAATACTCCGAGCCAAGACATTGCGAGGAAAGATAAGTGTCGTTTTTGATTTGCCGAGCTCGCTGAAGGTGCCGTGGTGGAAACACTTACGATAAATAGTACCGCACTCCCGGAAACGATCACGCTGCGAGGGTTTACAGAGCATGTGGTTTTGGCCGGCGCACCCGTGCATTGAAGGGATACTGTCCCGGTAAACGCACCCATTGGAGTAATTTGAAGGTTGTAGGTCGCAGTCTGACCTGCGGTCACCGATACAGTCGTACTCCCGCTCGGAGACTGTGGGAGAAAGTCAGTGGCATTTCCAGACACCACCACCGGCTGGGGGCTATTGGATGCGTTGTCGGAGATAGTTAGCGTTCCCGACTGCGCGCCCGCCGCCGTCGGCGTAAAAGTAACCGAAATTGAGCAACTCATTCCTGGGGAGAGTGCAGCTGGGCAAGTATTCGTTTGGGCGAATCCCACAGGGGCAGCGATATTGGAGATGTTCAAGATAGTATTGCCTGTGCTTGACAGGCTTAACGTCTGCGCGGCACTGGAGCTGCCTATGTTCTGAAACCCAAAATACAGGGCTGAAACGGACAACGCAGCACCTGCGGCAGTTCCGCCAACTCCAGTCAAAAGTGCGACGTGAGCGGTAGACGCATCGGAAGCCATGATCGTCAAGTTACCGGTTCTGGTGCCCTGGGCTGAAGGCATAAACGCAATGGGAAAGTTACAGCCCAAGAATGGAGCCAACTGCTGTCCTGCTGCCAGAGACGGAATTTGTCCAAGCTGGAAATCATTTCCGTTAAGTGCAATGCTCTGAATAGTAATCGGCGACGAACTATTGTTTCCGACACCTATCCACATTTGTGAACTGCTTCCAACGGGTTGCATACCAAAGTCAAGCGAAGCTGGCTGGAAAATCAGACGAGTAGTTCCGCTTCCGGTCAAAGACATAAGCTGCGGGCTTCCAACGCCACTATGCTGAATACTCAAAGTAGCAGACAAAGGGGCACTAGACGTGGCTTTGAATACCATGTTCACAGTGCAGGAGTTTCCAACCGCCAATGTGCTCGGGCTCAGAGGGCAATTGCTCGTCTGGGTGAAGTGCGAGTCTGTGAACGTGAATCCCGAAATGCTAAGCAGTTTTGAACTCACGTTTGTGAGCGCAACCGTTCCGCCGTTTCCAGGCCCCCGATCACAGCGGGTCCGAAATCCAAGCTCAAAGGTGAGATTGCCAGGTCTGAAAAGAGCTTTCCGGTGCCGGATAAGGATATGCTAGCTGGCGAACCCGATCCCGAGAAGGGGATTAGCAAGCTTCCGGATGCGAAGCCATTGCTCGTCGGGGCAAAGGTGACCAGGATTCGACAGCTGCCCTGCGCTGACAGCGCGCTGTTGCAATTGCTGCTAAAGGAGTACGGACCTGAAACGGAAATCGTCCCCAGAGGCACTGACGCGGGCGTGGAGTTGATCAAAGTCACAAGCCGAGGATTTCCTGGTAGACCCGCGTACTGGCTGCCGAATGTGAGACTTTGAATGCTGGGGAAGATACTACTAGTGGTCGGCTGGCCGAAGACCCACACGAGATCTTGGACAGTAGGAGGATTCCCAGTACCCGTGATGAACGGAGCGCTGTAACTGATTGTCAACTGGCCCACAGCAGTAGTGCTTGTGGGGCTGAAAGCGACAGAAAAGGAGCAGGAAGCCCCGGCAGCTAATGTGCCGGTACAACCGTCGTCGATCAGGAAATCGGGTGCGCTTGCCTGAATGCTATCGACTGTGAGCGGCTGTAACGCCAGATTTGTAATCGTAATTGCCTGCGCAGCGCTGGTCGTACCGACGTACTGTGGAGCGAAACGTAAACTTCCTGGCGAATAGACCCATTGTGGCGTCACTGCCGTTGAAGGTTGGATGGTGAATGTTTGCGGGCTGGCAGCTGCGTTGCTAGTAACAACGACGTTCGCTGCCACAGATGGCGGCGGAGATGTTTGAACAACAACTAAGAAACACTCCGTTCCAGGCGCGAGTGTGACGCTATTTCCGCAATTGCCTCCCGCCGTGAAAGTGACACCAGGGACTGTGGACGACACTGAAATGTTAGTGATGTCGATGGCAACCGTACTGACGTTCCGAACATGCACTAGGGGCTGCAGGAGAGAAACGGCAATGCCCGGGTTGTTGCTGGGTGAGATCTTGGCGATAAACCCGGGACCCGTTGTGGATTGCAACGGATTTACGATGGGAAAGTTGCCAGAGCCTGTAGATCCCCCAACAATAATGTTGTGCGAACCGTCAACGGCGATACTCAATGCAGTCTCACTATCTGACATGCCCGACAGCAGAGTGGAGAATGTCGGCGTTCCGGATGTGTTCAGTTTCGTCACAAAGGCGCCGCCAACATTATTCGGGAAACTGGACTGACCGACTTCAATCGGAGTCCCCTGTGGGAAATAATTGGACATTGCGTTGCCTGCAACGTAGACATTCCCCGATGTGTCGACGGCTATTGCGTTCGCGCTTCCATCTCCGAGTAGAGTTGAGTAACTGAGTGCACTCCCTGAGGAATTCATCTTCATGACGATTGCCTCTGGACCGGAACATGCAATCGCGCTCGATGGCGCGATCGTAAAGGTGTATAGGCAAGCCGTCTTAAAAGCATTCAGAGTAAACGGGTAGTCCAGAGTAGTCACGCTGCCTGAAATGTAGGCATTGCCTTGGCCATCCACTGCAACGCTGTTCGGCTGGTCAGATTGTCCCCCCGTTCCTAGCAAGGTTGAATAGACCAGAGAACTTCCTTGGGGACTGAATTTGGTGATGAAGAAAGTTCCAGTGTCCAACTGGAGAGGATTCTTGGTTGGAATCGTTCCTCCGCTCCTCCCAACCACGTAAGCACTGCCTGAGTTGTCGACCGCAATCGCCGTGCCCACATCACTACCGCCACCCAGATAAGTCGAATAAAAGAGCTGGGAGCCGGTGGAATCCAGTTTCTGAACGAAGGCGTTGCGGGTGGAAGTGCTCACCTGTCCGGAAAAAGTCGACTGAAAGGCGCTCACGATTGGCAGGTCGTTGGAAGCAATTGTGCCGGTGATATAGGCATCGCCCGCACTGTCGACCGCGAGGCCATGCACGGCCGCATTGCTTCCCCCAGTATAAGTTGAGTACAGCACCGGTGGGGTCGAATTTCGCAACAAACGGGGTATTGCAGATACCCGGGTATTGAGTCATAAACGCGCCATTCGTGGTCGGGATGTCGGGTGACGCAGAGTTCCCCGTGATGTAGGCGTTCCCCGCTGCATCGAGCGCCATCGCAATGGCCCCGTTATTTCCGCTTCCGCCGAAATAAGTTGAGTAGATGAGGTTATTCGACGCAGGACTAAATTTTGTTATGAATGCAGCCTCAGAACTGCCCGGACTGCTTTGGTACGCCGCCTTTAACGGCAGGCCGACACCCGCTTGACCTGCCATATAGATGTCCCCAGTTGAGTCCATGGCGATTGAAAAGATAGTGCCATTGAAATAAGTGGAATAGGACAGTACGGGATCAATAATGAGCTCACGCGTCTTGTCGTAAGACCCGACGCTGAAACTCACGACTCTGGCGGTGTCGATATTGAAGGCACCATCAACCACGTGCTTGCCGTTTGAGAACTCTTGATAAATGGAAGGCTTTCTAAAAATGATGGGACCTACTTTTGTATTAACAACCAGATCTCCGGAGGGATTGAGGTGGACGTCCGCGGCGCCTTCGAATCTCATACTGATGGTGGAGACTTCCGCTCCGGGACTAAGAATAAAATCATGCTCCAGGTTGTGCGGAGTCCCATGGAAAGCAAGATCTATACCGCGATATAGCGATTTGTATCGTACTCGTGCATATTGAGCGACTCCGAGATGCCATTTGGTAGATTCGCCTAAATAATAGTTCACATGGCCAGGTAAGCGATTTTGTCCTACGATTCCTGGAGAACTATAGAGCCCAGGAAATTCATACGAAAAACGCATTCTTGTTGGTTGCCCTTCGCCCCTGCTACGGGCATATGAAAGGTGACACTGTCGCGACTAAAAACTGCTGTGTAGGCGGCAGCACGGCCCACAAATACCGCTGGTGATTCGGCTTGGCCTCGATTCTCCTCGAATGCAAAGGGCAACGAATAAAACGTGGTTGTCGGATCGGTCTGAGCGTGAGATTGTGGAGAACTCAGCAGGCATAGGACAACAACAGCAACAGAAAGATTGATGTTGTATAGAAAATTCAGTTCAGCCCCTATACGGATCATGAGGTTTCTTACGACAGATCACGGGAGTACACACCATCCCTCGCGCTTGCTGCGCGAGCATGTCGTCCTCTCTGCCTGTTTTACCCCACGGGGAAGTGTGGGTATCGCGAAGTCGCGGATAGCATAATGTACTTACCTCATAATGGCAAGGCCGACTGGCTCCGGAGCTGCAAGAGACGTAAGTCAGAAAGCGGCTAATTGGCGAGATGTAAAAAGGGCGCGATTTCTCGCGCCCTAAATCCTGCCTACTGAATTCTTGCTCCGGACTCGCTAATCCCTAACCCCATCCAAAAACGCCCTCAACTTCCGCGATCTGGACGGATGCCGCAACTTCCGCAGCGCCTTCGCCTCGATTTGCCGTATGCGTTCGCGCGTAACCGCGAACGATTGCCCGACTTCTTCGAGGGTGTGCTCGCTGCCGTCTTCGAGACCGAAGCGCATCTTGATTACTTTTTCTTCGCGTGGCGTCAGAGTGCGAAGCACGTGCGAAGTCTGGTCTTTCAAGTTGACGTTGATCACGGCCTCGGCGGGCGAGACTACGGCGCGGTCTTCGATGAAGTCGCCGAGATGCGAATCTTCCTCTTCCCCAATCGGGGTTTCGAGCGAGATCGGCTCCTGAGCAATCTTCAGGACCTTCCGGACTTTTGCCACCGGAATATCCATGCGCTTGGCGATTTCTTCCGACGTCGGCTCGCGTCCCAGTTCCTGCACCAGCTGCCGCGACGTGCGGATCAGCTTGTTGATCGTTTCGATCATGTGGACAGGGATGCGAATCGTACGCGCCTGATCAGCAATTGCACGAGTAATGGCCTGCCGAATCCACCAAGTGGCATAAGTTGAAAACTTATACCCGCGGCGGTATTCGAATTTGTCCACCGCCTTCATCAGGCCGATGTTACCTTCCTGAATCAGGTCGAGGAACTGCAGTCCGCGATTGGTGTACTTCTTCGCAATGGAAACCACCAAGCGCAGGTTGGCTTCGATGAGTTCGCGCTTGGCGTACTCCGCATCCATGTCGCCCTGGATGATCTCGCGCTGAGTGCGTTTGAGTTCCTGAAAGGAGACTCCCGCCTCGTGCTCGAGTTTTTCCAGTTCGCCATGGACCGTTCGCGCCTGACGTTTGTACTCCTTGCGCTGATCGTCACTGCGAGTGGCGTCGGCTTTTTTTTCCAGGTTCTGGGCCTGACGGTCCAGCGAACGCATGGTGTCAACCGTCTTGTTCAAACGCTCGATCAGTCGCTTGCGCTCAATGTTGGTGAAGCCGAGTTTCCGCACCGCCAGCGACACGCCAACTACTGCGCGAGCCAAATGGTTGCGGAGCCGCCGATACGTTTTCGGGTTCTTCTTCTGCGAGACTTCGGCGAATTTTTCCTGTAGCTGTCCGGCCTTCTTGTAGGCCTTCGCCAGCTCATCGATCTTTCCAGTAAAGTCGTTGAGCCGGTTCTGCAGGATTTCGTCGGTAATCTCTTCCTCGTCGAAGGTGACAACTTCCTTGATGGAACGGACACCCTTCTTGAGGTCTTCGCCCATGGCGAGCAATTCGCGAATCACAATGGGTGATCGCGAAAGCGCCTTGAGCACACGCAGTTGTCCCCGCTCGATCCGCTTGGCAATTTCAACTTCGCCTTCGCGAGTCAGCAGGGGAACGGTTCCCATCTCGCGGAGGTACATGCGGACGGGATCATTGGTTTTTTCGAGAGCTCCGGGAGTGAGGTCAAGTTCAACATCCTCTCCGACCTCTTCATCTTCTTTGTCGAGAGCAGTGGAGGGCAGTTTCGGGCCCTCCAGTACATCAATGCCTTGCGTTCCAATTGTAGTCAGCAGATCGTCGAGGTCTTCTGGAGATTGCACATCCTGCGGGATGAGGTCGTTGACCTGGTCATAGGTCAGATATCCTTTCTCCTTGCCTGTATCGATCAGCTTTTTAATGTCATCGTACTTGTCGTCTAGAGCCAAGACGGGTTGCCTCTTTTTGTCCGACTGACGGACGTGGAAAGTTTATTAAGCGGTGGGAACGTGCGATGGCGAGGTTAGCGCCAGCACAAACCTACAAATTTTAGCACGAAAGTGGGCGCACGCCTATTCGGGATATATCCCGATTCGCCCTATGTCCCGTCCCGCTAAATACTTAGATGGCGCGAAGGGCGGTTTAGTTTCAGGGGTTTGGGCGAGAGACATGAATATATAATTTGGTTCCACAAGACTCTTCCGAGGTCACGAAAATGGCGGTATTTCGCGTCTTTTGTCTTTGCATTCTGACTACGTTTTCCCTGCCTCTAGCTCACGCTTGTTCTTGTTCGTTCTCTGGTCCTGCGCCGTGTGCAGGATTAAAGGGCGGCGGTTCGCTATTCGTGGGGACAGTAACCGATATTTCTGAAAGGCCGAACGCCAAGGAATGCTGGAACAAGTGCAAATCCGGTTTCGCATCGACGAGGTTTTTTCCGGGATCAAAGGCGATTTCGTGGAGGTTTATACGGGCAACGGCGGTGGTGACTGCAGCATTCGAGTCGAACAAGGAAAGCAGTACCTGATTGACGCATGGAAGGACAAAAACGGAAAACTGAAAGCCGGATCTGCAGCCTTACACGAAGCATTGAAGATGCCGCCGCCCTGCTCCCACAACTGAGGGCTATGCGAAATCACGAGAGGCCAGCATCGCTGTATGGAATGATTAGGTAGGCATATCGAGGATTTGATGCCGATTTTAACGATCCCTACGAATCTCACTTCACTCCGAACATCGTCGTTCGAGTGCGTGGCAGTGACAAATCCTTCGAGACCGTTTCCGATGCAAACGGTGCATACGTTTTCGCTGATATTCCCGGCGACAACTATAAGTTGGAACCTGTATTACCGGAGGGATGGAGGGCTGAAACTCCAGAATTCAAGCTCCCAACAGGTAGCTGCTTTGAGGAGACATCATCTCTCGCCGGATACGAGTATTTCCGGAAGGGTGATCGATGATATGAACCGCGGCGTTGCTTACTCGAGCGTCGAATTGGTCCCGTTCAAACGCGCTCAGGATAGCAAGTCAGGGGTCCTTGGGAGATCGCGAAAGAAGACGGCTCCTTCAAATTCGAACACGTCGCACCTGGAGATTACTTATTGGTCTTTGACCGGAAGGGTCGCATTGATCCAGACAAGCCATACGGCACAACCTACTTTCCAGCCGCAACAGATGTAGCTTCCGCAAGTACCGTACATTTGGCTCTAGGGCAGCAATTTAAGAATGCCGATATTCATGTAGCTGGAGGTGTTCCGGTCCGTGAATTGATAGTTCGTGTCCAGTGGGCCAACGGCGTTGCTGCGAAGGATGCGCTGGTGTTCGGTCGGGCAACAACTGTTAATGGTGAGATGTCACAGCAGGAGATTGCACACGGCGCTTGGCGCGTAAAACTGCTTCAGGACGTTCGGTACGACATCGGCGGACAGATGATCTGTCAGGCTTGGGGAGACGGTTGGGTTGGACCTGGGAAGCGGTTCACCACTGACGTTGTCACAATTCCTGCGGACTCGAACCCGCCCGAGCTCAAGTTGGTCCTGAACGGTGATCTTTGTCCTCCCGGATACGTAAAAGGACCGTCACCACAGCATTGAAGTCGGTAATGCAGCGTCCTAAGAAACACGAAAGCCCCGGTAGTCATCCGGGGCTGAAGTCAGATACTGGACGCCGTCTGTAGATTGAATGATAACTCCGCAGGTGCTGCTGTCAAGCCAATTTGCGTGTTGTCGAGTGACTGCGGAGAGTGAGGGACTCGAACCCTAATGGCTGACGAAGCCACTCGATCGTTTTACAGACATCGTCCGCACACGAGATTGTAATGATCTTTCCCGACCCTAGTCGCTCAAATAGCAACTAAATATGAGCCAAGTTCCGATTCGGGAATTGGAACTGAGACCTCAATCCGCGGAGGCTGCACCGAGTTCGTCCCCGGTCACGCTGGGGTTCATCAAAGCTCGCTTCAGGCGGAGCTTTTCGTCCATCAACGCATTCGCTTGCGTGGGATTGGCGGTGCGCAAAGAGGTGAGTTGAGTTTGGATCTCCTGCAACCGCCGCCGGATCTGGACGCGCCGCAGCGCCCGGACTGCGCCGTCGATCTTCTCTGCCGACAACTCCTCGTCATCTTTCATCAGGATGGCGGCCAGCAGGTTGCGCTCGTCACTCGAGATCGACACGTCCATTAACTCTGCATTCTCGGGTGCGTTCAACAGCGCTTCAATCAGAGACTCGGTGCCGAGCCCCACGTGCAGGCGTTCGGAAGCGAGCACATATCGCGCCTGCCGGGCGGGATCGAAAGCATCATCCGCTCCGGAGCGACCGGAAACATACTCTTCGCTCTGAAATTGCTGGCCTGAGGTCAATGCGCGAATCAGTATCTTCTCCGCATCGGTGACCTGCGCTTCTGCCGAGGTTTTCACCGTGGCAGTTTCGCGGGAGTTGGCCGCGTGTTTCAGCTCCTGTCGAAGGACCGCCGAATCAATGTTCAGCTTCTGCGCGATCTCCTCGGCCAGCCCATCGCGAACAATCCGGCTGGGTACGCGCTGAATGTGCGGCAACAGATAATTCAGAGCCTTATTCTTGTCCGCCGCACTGCGCACCGGAAATTGCGCCCGCGCCCGGTCGATCAGGTAAGAAAAGTATAGGTTCGAACCCTGCCTCAACTGCTGCGCGTAAGCCTCTTTTCCTTTTCGCCGCACGAACAGATCAGGATCAAATCCAGGCTCAAGGGTGAGCACTTTAATGTCAAATTCCTCTTCCACCAGAAGTCCCAGCGTGCGTTCGGTAGCCTTGGCTCCGGCTGCATCGGGATCGAAATTGACCACAATTTGTTTGCTGAACCGGGCGAGCAGCCCCGCTTGCGCCGCAGTAAACGCCGTGCCCGAACTCGCAATCACATTGTGAAATCCCGCCGCGAATACCGAGATGCAGTCCATCTGGCCTTCAACCAAAATCGCATAGTTCAAGACGCGGATGGCTTCTTTGGCCAAGTCAAGATTGAACAGCACTCGCGACTTTGAGTAGATCGCGGTCTCCGGAGAATTCAAGTATTTTGGCCCGGCTTTTTCGTCCGTCGAAAGTGTGCGCCCAGTGAAGGCGATTACGCGTCCGCTTTCGCTGGCAATGGGAAACATGATCCGGTTGCGGAATTTGGAATACATCGCGGAAACGGCGGCCTCAGGCTTTAGGCGGCGGGCTTCAGGCTCCGAACGACCAGCAGGTCCCTCGGCTTCAGCGGGTCGCTCGCTTGCTGGTGATCCACTTTCGCTCGGGATGACAGAGTTTGGTGGGGCTGGCTGAGTGCTGACTCCTGAGAGCTGAGTGCTGCCTTCCTGACGGCTGATGGCTGACGGCTGAGAGCCTTCTTTCCACGAAAATAACCCACTCTCGCGCAGCACCTCTTCGCCAAACTCCCCCTTCAGCCGATCCCGCAGCACAAAGCCGGAATCCGGCGCGAACCCAAGCCGAAATTTCTTAATGGTCTCTTCATTCAGCCCGCGCCCGGCAAGGTATTCCCTCGCCCGCGCCCCCTCGGGCCGCCGCAAACAGTCCTGGAAAAAGGCGCACGCACGCTCATGGATATCCAGCAACACTGTCCGCAACCGGGCATCCTTCGCCTCCGCCTCACTGCTGAATGTCTGCTTGGGCAGGGCCACACCCATTTTCTGCGCGACCGCCCGCACCGCCTCCGGAAAGGTAATGTTCTCGATCTTCTGGACAAAACTGAACACATCCCCTTTCTCGCCGCAGCCAAAGCAGTAATAAAACTGCCGCGTCGCGTGGACGGAAAACGACGGCGTCTTCTCTTTATGAAACGGGCACAGCCCGGAGAAGTTTTGTGCCCCAGCCCTCTTCAGTGAGACGTACTCGCCTACCACGCGGACAATGTCCGCCTGCAGCTTTAGGCTTTGCGCGAAGTCGGAAGAGAGGGTCATGGGGAACAATCGGCTGCTGGTCGGGGCATTGGGAACGCTGTGTCCCAGACAGATTGTGAGGCAGAGAATCGCTGATGGGAATATGTCAAATGAGAGTCGCTGTGGAGAAGCTGTGGAATCTGCGGCTATTCGGTTCACGGCATAGGAAAAGAGGCTAGCGTCCTGGCCAGGGCGCGTCTGGATCAAAACTGCGTCTTATCGCCAGGACAACGCCGCGCATCCGGGTGCCAGAGAGAACTCGCCGCTCTCGCGTGAGTAGAGCTTGCTTGGACAGTGTCTGGATGAAGTGCCCCTTTACGAAGGATGGTCCCGGTAACTCGGTCTCACCGGGAGGAAGCTGCAGTACAGTCGTTCCCGCTGGACCGCTGTTGCTCAACGGCACAACTAGCACCGAATCTCTACGATCGCTTAAATTCCTTTCGTCGAGAGAAACGACCAGCACCCAATGGCGGATCGGCGGATTGCCCAGGTTAGCCGTCCATATCTCCCCGCGACGGGGCAACGGGCTACCGATCAAAGTTGATACCTGCGGCACTCGGAGACAGCGCCGCCTCCAATCGTTGTTCCTCCGCGGCCTCTTCTTCAGTCAAGTTTGCAAAGTAGGATGCAGTATCGTTCGCCAGTCGCTCACGATTTTCGTAAATAAGAAGTCGTTCGATGGCGTGGTCAATGGCTTCAGCCAGAGTTCGGGCCTCCCCTACGCGGATCATGCCCTCTAAATACCCGAGGGCCAAGGACGAAATTGTGGTCGAGATTTTCTGCCTTGTTAGCCTCGCAGACGTCGCCATACTACTATCCTCCATTTATCGGACATTTTATCACATTTAATGGCTACAACAGAATTACAGTTGCAATACTTGTATAATACTAATTATAAATGCTTTATAGTATCACCCGCTCCTCCCCAACCCGCCTCGTCACCCGCTCGCGGTCGAGATACTCCAGCAAAGGGATAGCATACTTCCGGCTGACTCCGGTGAGGTCTTTGAAACGGGCAACATCCAGGCGGGGTGAGATCTGTTTTTGGGCGGCCAAGCTCTTACGCAACTCCGCCAGCGCGGATTGATGAAAGACCAGATCGTCTGAAATTTTGATGAGGACTTTTTCGCGCAGTAGCAAGGTCATGATTTTCTGCGCCCGACCTTTGTCAATTTTCAGTCCGGCCAGGACGTCTTTCAGTGCCGGGACTCTCAGCCCTGCCGAGGCGAAACTCTGTTCAATTGTCTTTCTCGATTCCGCTTCGTCATCGTTCATTACCACGCCGCGGCTCGGCAAATGGACGAGTTCTCCAGATATCCCCAGCCGCTTCTCGTGAACAGCAACATCGATGGCAAGATTCAAGACCTCGATCGGGAGCCTCACCTGCTCCCGCAGAGATTCCTTTGAAATCCCGGCGACGAGCGGGTTGCGATGGTGAAACTCTGTGACGAGATTGTGAAGCCGGGAGACCAACTCGTTCAGAGCGCCTCGATCAATGAGCCGCGCGCCCCGCCGCGCGACTGCACCCTGGGTTACGAACTCGGACAGCAGGTTTTCGATACGATCTGCCGGTGCACCGGTTTCAGACACTACTTGAGACGAAGTTGTCCCGAGTTGCCCACGACGGCGAATTCGTGCCAGTACCGCCGCCTTCAGATCGCCTTCGGCCTGAATCTTCAGAAATTCCAGTCGTGCCGACAGCGGCGTCTTCTGCAGGGGTGCGGCATCCAACCCGACTCCGCCACCAATCGTCAATACCGGCGAGAACTGACGGATGATGAATCGGTCTCCAGGAACCAGCAACAAGGGAGAGCTCAAACGGAGTTGCGCGAATGCATCCGTTCCGGGCGCAAGCTGCTTACCTTGGAAAAGAGTCACAGCCGCGATCGTCTCTGAGGTAAATGAATGGAAATGAACTCGCGAACCAGTCTTCCAGGGCCTAGCCGATTTGAGGAGCGCCAGTTTCACGTCCAGGCGCGACGAAGTCTGTAGCAGTCCGGGTGAGACCAGTACCATGCCGCGTTCGAGATCTTGCTTCTCAACTCCGGCGAGGTTTACTGCGGTGCGTTCTCCCGCAACGGCCCGCTCGGCGGGCATTCCGTGAACTTGAACTCCGCGCACCCGTACTCGCTTCGCGGACGGAAACAATACCAGTTCGTCTTCTTTGCGGATATTGCCTGCGACAAGTGTTCCGGTAACGACTGTGCCAAAGCCCCTCATCGTAAACACTCGGTCAATAGGAAGCCGCGTGATTGCCGTCGAATCTTTGGCCGGAGTCTCACGGCCAATGCGTACCAGCTCTCGTTTCAACTCATCGAAGCCGGTTCCGTTCAGGGCACTGACTGGAATGATGGAAGATTTCGTTGAATCGAGCGCTGGATCAAGAAATGACCCGCGCAGAAACTCCGCTACTTCCAGCCGCACGACTTCGAGTGCCTCTCGATCCACGAGATCAGATTTGGTCAAAACGGTGATCCCGCGCTGAATGGCCAGCAACCGGCAGATATCGAAATGTTCACGGGTTTGTGGCTTGATGCCCTCGTCGGCTGCGATGACCAGCAACACCAAGTCAATTCCGCCCACTCCAGCCAGCATGTTGCGAACGAAGCGCTCATGGCCAGGGACGTCCACGAACCCGAAGCGTAGTGTTTCTCCATCCGGTCCCGATACTTCGAGATGAGCGAAGCCCAGATCAATCGTTATTCCACGGCGTTTTTCTTCCTCCAGCCGGTCAGCGTCAATCCCGGTCAAGGCTTTAACCAGCGCGGTCTTTCCGTGATCAATGTGGCCGGCAGTGCCGACGATGATGGATTTCATTGGATTGGACTCCCAGTATATTCGCGGTTTTCGTTCTACCCATTCGAATCGAGAAATGCGACAATAGAATTTCCCCACATGACCACAGCGACCCTGGCTATCACTCCCGAAACCCTGCGAGATCACGGGTTGACGGCGGAGGAATACGAGCGGATCAAGTCCTTGCTGGGCGGGCGTGAACCGTCATTGACCGAGCTCGGTATTTTCAGCGTGATGTGGAGCGAGCACTGCTCCTATAAGTCCTCACGCGTTCATTTGAAGCGGCTGCCAACACACAGCCGGCGCGTACTACAGGGGCCGGGGGAGAATGCCGGCATCATTGATATCGGCGACGGCTGGGCGTGCGCGTTCAAGATTGAGTCGCATAATCATCCGTCATTTATTGAGCCTTTTCAGGGTGCGACCACTGGTGTTGGCGGGATTCTGCGAGATATTTTCACCATGGGCGCGCGGCCGGTGGCGGTGATGGATTCTCTGAGATTTGGGCCTATAGAAGAGTCAAATGCGTCGGACAAGAGTGTCCGACCCACACCGGCACAGGCCACACAAGACGCAGACATTCGTCGCAATCATTCCATTCTCGAAGGTGTAGTCAGCGGGATCGCGTCGTATGGAAATTGTTTCGGAGTTCCAAACGTTGGCGGTGAAACCAAGTTCGAGCCATGTTACTCCGGCAACCCTTTGGTGAATGCGTTTGCTCTTGGGCTCGTACGCAAAGACCAAATTTTCTACGCGAAAGCTTCCGGCGAAGGCAATCCTGTAATTTACGTTGGCGCGAAGACTGGGCGCGATGGCATCCACGGCGCCACCATGGCCAGCGAGGAATTCAGCGAAGAGTCCGAAGCAAAGCGGCCTAATGTCCAGGTGGGCGATCCATTTCTGGAAAAGCTTTTGCTCGAAGCCTGCCTCGAAGCCATGCAAACCGGCGCAATTATTGGAATCCAGGACATGGGCGCTGCCGGGCTGACCTGTTCGACTTGCGAGATGGGCGCGCGTGGGCATGTCGGAATCGAAATTGAAATGGACCGCGTTCCGCAGCGAGAGACCGGGATGAGTGCCTACGAGATCCTGCTTAGCGAATCCCAGGAGCGCATGCTGCTGGTCGCGCAAAAGGGCCGCGAGGAAGAGGTCTATCGCGTGTTTCGCAAGTGGGGACTCGACGCGGTCGATGTCGGACGCGTGATCACTGAACCTAAGATGCGAGTCTTGGAACATGGCACGGTCGTCGCCGATATTCCGAATACTGCGCTCACCGATGATGCTCCGGTTTATCGGCGTCCGCTGGAGCGATGGGAACCGACGATTGCGCGCGAAATGCCGGGTCACGTGCAGCTCGGCAAGAGCACTGATCTGACTGGGGACCTCAAGCGCTTGCTTGCCAGCCCGAATATCTGCAGCAAGCGCTGGGTTTATCAGCAGTACGACTCGATGGTTCAGACCAACACGGTTGAAGGCCCAGGCGCCGGAGATGGAGGAGTGATTCGCATCAAAGGCTCGCAACGGGCGTTATCCATGGCGCTCGATGGCAACAGCCGGTGGTGCTACCTCGATCCCAAACTGGGCGCGATGCATGCAGTCGCTGAAGCCACCCGGAATGTGTCTTGCTCGGGAGCAACTCCGGTTGGCGCGACCAACTGCCTGAACTTCGGCAATCCTGAGAAACCACATATCATGTGGCAATTTTCGCAAGTGATTGACGGCATCACTAAAGCCTGCGAAGAGCTTGAGGTCCCCATCACCGGCGGAAATGTCAGCTTTTACAACGAGACTTTGGGCGAAGGCATTTATCCGACTCCGGTTCTTGGGGTGGTCGGGATTCTGGAGGATGTCAGCAAAACGACTTTCCCGTATTTCCGCGAGGCGGGGCGCGCTCTCGTGCTGCTGCGGGGATCGGAGCCAGGAGACGCCACCGATGCCGAGGTCGAGTTTGGCTCGTCTGAATATGCCAAGGAGATTGTCCGAGAAATGTGGGGATTTCCTCCTGCTCTGGAGCTCGCGCGCGAAGCCGCCCTGCAAAAGGCTATTGTTGAGCTGATTGGCGCGCGCCTGGTTGAGTCGGCTCACGACTGCTCGGAAGGTGGATTGGCGGTGGCGCTGGCCGAGGCCTCATTTGAAAAGGGGATTGGCTGCGCAGTGGAAGTCCACTCGAATGAGGTTGCACCGGAATTTGGGCTCTTCGGCGAAGACGCCAGCCGGATCGTGATCTCCTGCGACCAGGCTAGCCTCCCGCGAATCAAAGAAGTAGCGGCGAGATACGGTCTTTCGGTGGACGCGTTGGGGGAAACCGTTTCTGGGACGATAGAAATAAAAGTGGATGGCAGGGTGGTTGTGTCGGCTAGAATCGCCGAGTTGAAGGATGAGTACGAAGGCGCGCTGGAAAGAGCTTTGCGCAGTGGGCCGGCGGTGGTTGTCGGAGGTTAATCTGGACATGTAGGCCCAGACGCCCTCGTCTGGGCGATGTTCCGCGCTCCGCTTGACGGCAGGTGAGGGCACCTGCCGCTACATGAGCGGATCGTGGTTGGACTGAGTGCTGATGGCTATTTCCGATAAATTTCGTGACGAATGCGGCGTGGTAGCAATCTACTCGCATCCCGAGGCGGAGACCCTCGCATATCTCGGACTGCATGCCTTGCAGCACCGCGGGCAGGAGTCTGCTGGCATCGTCACTTCGGACGGCCTCTCGCTGCACATTCACAAGGCCATGGGGTTGGTCGCGGACATCTTCACCGAGAAAAAACTGTCGAGGCTGCGCGGAACGCTTGCTATCGGGCACACACGTTACTCCACGACCGGCGATTCAGCCTTGCTGAATGCGCAGCCGATCATGGTGCAATCGAATAAGGGAATGATCGCTCTGGCGCACAATGGCAATCTTACTAATGCGCAGGAAATCCGCAGTCGCATGGAAGCGCAAGGCTCAATCTTCCAGACCAGCAGCGATACCGAAGTGATTGTTCATCTCATCGCACAATCCCGTGAGCATACGCTGCCTGACGCGATTGCTGACGCACTCCGCCAAGTTGAAGGCGCGTTTTCTCTTGTGATGATCAGCCCCGACCGCATCTTCGCGGCCCGCGATCCGCGCGGATTCCGTCCGCTGGCGATGGGGCGAATCCCGGCGCTGCCGAACCAGCGGGAGGACACGCTAGTTTTTGCATCGGAAACCTGCGCCTTCGACTTGGTCGGAGCAACCTACGAGCGCGAGGTCAAGCCCGGCGAACTCGTTATTGTTGGCCCTGAGGGGACCGCTTCGCTCTTCTATACTCCGGCGTTGGCGCAGTCGAGCTGCATTTTTGAGCACGTATATTTCTCGCGTCCCGACAGCCGAGTTTTTGGACGTCCAGTGCAGGAAAGCCGGGAGCAGCTTGGCCGCCAGCTTGCCATTGAAGCTCCTGCAGATGCTGATCTGGTCGTGCCGGTCCCGGATTCCGGTGTTACTGCGGCGATGGGTTACGCGGCCGAAAGTGGGATTCCATTGCGATTCGGCCTGATTCGCAACCACTACGTCGGGCGCACGTTTATCGAGCCGCAGCAATCTGTCCGCGACTTCGGTGTGAAGCTCAAGTTGAATCCAGTGCGGAGCTTGCTTGAAGGCAAGAGCGTGGTGCTGATTGACGATTCCATTGTGCGCGGCACTACAAGCAGGAAAATCGTGCGCATGGTTCGCGGCGCTGGGGCAAAAGAAGTCCACATGAGGATTTCCTGCCCGCCGACCATTTCCCCGTGCTTCTACGGTGTGGACACTCCACGCAAAAAAGAGCTCATTGCTGCGAACAACACGATTGAAGAGATCCGGCAATACATCGGCGCCGACTCCCTGGCTTATCTTTCACTCGAAGGATTGAAGAAAGCCTGTCACGACGGCGAGAAGACGACGTATTGCAGCGCCTGCTATACCGGAAGGTATCCAACCAACCTGGTTGATGTTGAAGAGATACTGCCTGCGACGGTGGAAAAGCCGTAAGAGGTTGCTAGCCTTTCTCCATTCTCACGCAATCTTGATCATGTCATTCCGAGGAGCGAATGTGACGAGGAACCTGCTTTGCGGATGGAGAAAACAGCAGGTTCCTCGCTGCCTCGCAAAGCTCGACAACTCGGAATGACATGGTCTGGGTGTTATAAGAGGAATTAGGCCCTTTGCGCGGATGCCACTCGCGGAATGCCTTGAAGGTCGTCCGTGATCTGAACATTGTTCCAGGCCGAAAACAACTCCCGAACGCGTCCCGCAATCGATCCGCTGATCTCCATCACCAGCCAGCCGCCTGGTTTCAGGACTTCGCTTGCCTGCGGAATCAATCGTGCGATTACTTCCAGACCAGTGGGTCCGGCGAACACCGCATTTCGCGGCTCGAACTTGCGGACCTCGAGTTGGACTGAGTCTTCCTCGGATTCACCAACGTAAGGTGGATTCGATACCACGAAGTCGAATGCGTTCTTCTCCATTCGGGCCAGCAGATCGGTCTCGTGAAATTGAATTCGTTTATCAAGTTGAAGGCGGACGGCATTGGCGCGGGCGATTTCGAGGGCGGCGGGAGAGATGTCCGTGGCGTGAATTTCAGCCTGCGGTAGCTCCTTGGCAAGCGCCAGCGCGATGCAGCCCGATCCCGTTCCAACATCAACAATGTGGAGATGTGGAGCGGGCGGGGACGCCCGCCGCTCCAGACTCAAATTCTTTTGTGGAGCGACGGGCGTCTCGTCCGTCCAGCTTTTCTTTGCAGCGACAAGCTCCAGCATAGTTTCAATCACGTGCTCCGTTTCCGGCCGCGGGATCAGCACTGCTGGAGACACGATCAAATCCATCCCCCAGAATTCCTGATGACCGGTGATGTACTGGGCCGGAATGCCTTTTGAACGCTGAGCCAGAGCAGCTTCATAGCGCGATTGCTCATCCCTAGTCAGTTCGCGCTCAGGATGTCCGTAGAGATAAGCACGATCGCAGCCAATAGTGAACATGAGCAGAAGTTCGGCGTTCATGCGTGGAGAAAGGACGTGCGCGGCGGTCAGGTGCTGGATTGAGGAGTCCAGGATTTTGCCGAGAACCACAGGAGTAGTTTAAATGGAGTCAAATACGTGGAGCCTACTATAAGTTTGAGCTTTACTTTGCCAATGTCGCAGGCCGAGAGGGTGCTGGCGCTAGTTAAGAGCTTTGGTGAAACGGAGACCAAAGCCGGAGTGTCTACGAAAAACGCAGGGGAGGAGCCGGAGAGTCTCGCATTTGGAGCCCCGGTGCAGTTCACTCCCGTTTACCACGCGGAACAGAAGCTCAAGTACCTCTTAGATGGTCGGCCTGGTCTTCAGCGGGTGGTCCGTTTCATCGTTCAAAAAGCGGGCAAGTTCTATAATGATGAACTCGCCGCAGAATTAGGAATTGACGATTCCCGTCTCACGTTTAATAGATTGGGGCACATCACGAGAAAATTGAGAAAGACCGGGATCCGCGCTGAAGGCTTTCGCGGACCAAACTGGTATAGCCCGATTCCATCTTCCGGGCGGACCATGATCATAGTTCGCGAGGATGTTCTTCCCGTTCTTGCTGAGGCTTTGGAGGGCTGAACGTTCTTCGAAGCGTGTGGCTGGCGTTTGCAGATATCTCTGCCGGGTTTTGCGGCCCGCCTTTTCCGCCAGCCACATTTGTTTCTAGGAACCCGCTCGTACCAGACCGAACTCTCGCCCCTCAACCGCTCCGCTTGAAAAATGCGCGACCTGAGTTCGATAGTGGGCTGAAGTTTGCCGTCCATGACTTTCGGCAATTGATGAATCGTCAGGGTGATCCCGTTTCTTTCAGTCCGTTCCTAATCGCATAGGCCTCCGTTTCAGTGCCGCTGCTTGCCTAGCCGCCTCAGGCTGTCTAGAATCTGAAGGTTTGCCCGCTGGCACCAGTCTCATTCCTCGCCAGCACCAGCAACGTGGTCATAATCGGAGATCCTATGAAGACTGTTTCCCTCGAACAGGAGATCAATCCCTGGGAGGCGCAATCGGCGCGATTCAACTTTGCCGCGCAAAAACTCAATTTGGATGAAGGCCTGTGGAAGGTCCTGCAATATCCCAACCGCGAGTTGATCGTCCACATTCCGGTCTCCATGGACAATGGCAAGCTCGAGGTTTTCACCGGATTTCGGGTACAGCATTCCATTGCGCGTGGACCTGCCAAAGGTGGCATCCGTTATGGTCCGGACGTCACTCTTGATGAAGTCCGCGCCTTGGCGAGTTGGATGACTTGGAAATGCGCGGTGGTCAACATCCCATTCGGCGGAGCAAAGGGTGGTGTTATTTGCGATCCTCACAAGATGTCAATGGGCGAACTGGAGCGCATGACCAGGCGCTATACCGCCGAGTTGATGGAATTCATCGGACCCGAAAAAGACGTGCCCGCGCCCGACGTCAATACCAACGAGCAAACCATGGCCTGGATCATGGACACCTACTCCATGCACAAGCGCAAGACAGTGACCGCGGTTGTGACCGGCAAGCCCATCAACATTGGCGGATCGCGTGGCCGGCGTGAAGCCACCGGGCGCGGAATCATGATCGTCTGCGATGAAGCAGTTAAGAAACTGGGCTTGCGGCCCGAAGACACTCGCGTCATCGTCCAAGGCTTCGGCAATGTGGGATCCAATTGTGCCCGCCTGATGGCGCAGTCAGGTTACAAGGTTATCGGCGTAATTGAAGTGGATGGAGCAATCTACAACAAACATGGACTGGACACCGAGGCGCTGTGGACTTACCGGGAGCAAGCCCGGGGTATCGCTAATTTTCCCGAAGCTGAGAAGGTTGATCCTGACGAGTTGCTGCTCACCGAATGCGAAATCCTTGTCCCCGCCGCGACCGAAAATCAGATCACCAGCCAAAATGCGGACCGTGTTAAGTGCCGGATATTGGCCGAGGGAGCCAATGGTCCGACGACGGCCGCCGCCGATGAAATTCTGGCCGACAAGAAAGTCTTCATCATTCCCGACATCCTATGTAACGCTGGCGGCGTCACAACCTCTTACTTCGAATGGGTTCAGGACCGGCAGGGTTATTTCTGGAAAGAGTCCGTGGTCAATGAGCAGCTCGCAGACATCATGGTCAGCGCTTTCGGTGACGTTGTGCGCTATGCCGAAGCCCACAACGTGAACAACCGCATTGCGGCGTACATGCTGGCCATTGATCGGGTGGCCTACACCATTAGGCAGCGCGGAATTTACGCGTAAGGAGGAGAAACTATGATTAAGCGATTGTCAGAGACGCGATTTTTGTTTTAACTTTTGTGTTCAGCAGTGTCGGAATTCTTACAGCGCAAGCCAATACTTCAGCTTCACCATCCAAACCGGCCAAAACAACAGCCGACAACGGAGAGAAGCTGGACATCAACACTGCCACGAAAGTCCAGTTGGAGGCTCTCCCCGGCATCGGGAAACCTATGCGCAAAAGATTATTGACCAACGGCCATATCGCACGAAACGCGATTTGCTGACCCGGAAGATCATCCCGCAAGCCACTTACGAGAAGATCAGGGAGCAACTCATCGCCCACCAGGCCACGGCAAGTTCGATGAAGAAGGCGGACAAGAAATAGTGAGTGGCGAGTGGTTAGTGGGCATTGCGGCCCACATACATGAGCCATGTTTGTGAACCCCGGAACGGTGCGGAGGGCTAACAACTGGTTACTGACCACCAATCACTAGCCACTGACGACTGCCATCCGTCTTCCGTTGCTTTCGCAAATCCCGCGGAGGATAATCTATTATCGTCCCGATTCTGGGTGCGCCCTGTGGTCGTTTTTCAGTGAATCTGCCCAACTCCATCACGCTAATCCGGATTTGCATGATCCCTGTGCTTATCTGGATTCTTTCCACCAACAGGTTCTCGAGCACCAACGGTGAAAAGGAGCTGCTCGCTTCCGCCCTGTTCATTGCGGCCTCTATCACCGACGGTATTGACGGATACATTGCGCGCAAACGCGGCCAAATCACAACTATGGGGATATTGCTCGATCCGCTTGCGGACAAGTTGCTCATCGCGGCGGCTTTCATCACCTTGGTGCAATTCAATCCGCGGCTGGTTCCGGCATGGATTGCGGTTGTGATCATCGGGCGAGAATTCCTGGTCAGTGGCCTGCGCGCTATTGCCGCGTCTGAAGGTTTCACGATCGAAGCCAGCGACCTGGGCAAATTTAAGATGGTCGTGCAGATCGCCTCTGTAGTGGCAGTCATTCTCGACCATCGCTGGAAGGAGTGGCCGATTTACGGAGGCTACTTCTTTCCGCTGGAATGGATTGCATTTGCTGCCATCTGGTTCATGGTCGGGTTATCGCTGATTTCCGCCCTTGATTACTTCCTGGCGTTTTGGTCCAAAATTGACCGCCAAGTGGTGAAGCGTCGCAGACGTGCTTTCATCCTCAGCCGGCGGAAGAAACGCGATGTCGCCGCCATTTGAATCATCGCTGTCCTGTATCGCCAAGCAGGAATACATTCCCGAGGAACGGAAACTCCTACTTGAAATTGCTCGTGATGCAATCTCGTCGCTCCTCGAAGGCCGCGAACTTTCAATATTCACGCCATCCACTCACCTCTCCGAACCACGCGGCGCTTTCACCACTTTGTATCTGAATGGAAACTTGCGAGGTTGTGTGGGATATCCGTCCCCCTTCATTCCCCTCTACCGCGCAGTCATCGAAACGGCGCGAGCAGCCGCGGTTGATGACCCGCGTTTTGTTCCAGTCTCGATTGACGAGGCCCCGAAATTACGGGTCTCGCTCAGCGTTCTTTCAGCTCTTCAGCCCATCGCCGCGGAGCAGATCGTGGTTGGGCAGCACGGCTTGGTGGTTTCACAGGGCTCGCAGCGAGGATTGCTGCTGCCTCAAGTACCGGTCGAGCACGGATGGGACCGCAGTACCTTCCTTGAGCAGACTTGCCTCAAAGCAGGACTACCGCCGACAGCGTGGAGGACGGGCGCAGAAACAAAAATCGAAGCCTTCACCGCTGAAGTATTTGGCGACCAAGAAACCGACGCCTAGAATTTGCTTTCTCTGTGTTCTATGTGGTGAATCGGTTTTGACCTGCCTCAGAAAAATGCACGCCGCAGTTTGTGTTAAAAATTCTATTTGGAGCCCATCACTCATTTCTTAACTGGCGCATGCCTGGCGCGAGCAGGATTCAATCGCAAGACCGCCCTCGCAACCGCGACCATGACCCTCGCGGCGGAGGCGCCGGATCTGGACGTGCTCTCCAGCTTCAATGGCCCGGTTTATGGCTTCGCTCACCATCGTGGATTCACGCATTCTTTTCTAGGTTTGATTGTTGTTTCCGGCGCTGTCGTCGGTCTCATGTACCTGCTTTGGATTCTGCGCGGACGGAAAACCAATACTCCCGACATCCCGCCACGCTGGGGCTTGCTGTTCGTCTTTGCCTACATTGCCGGATTGAGCCATATCCTGCTTGACTTCACCAACAACTACGGCATACGCCCTTTCTGGCCATTCTTCGAGAAGTGGTACTCGTGGGACATCGTTTTCATCGTCGAACCCGCTCTCTACATCTTTCTGATCGCTGGGTTGGTGTTGCCTGGGCTGCTTTTGGGACAACAGCCTTTGCCCCGCGGGCGGATGGCGGCAACAATTGCCCTGCTGTGGGTTGTAGCGCTGTATGCTGTCCGGGACCACGAGCATCGTCACGCCCTGCATGCGATCGAGCACGAGCATTCCGCAGGCGCCGCACCCCTTCGAGTATCTGTGTATCCGTACGCCTGGAGCCTCTTTCGCTGGTATGGTGTAGTGGAAACCAAGGATTCGTTCATAACTTCAGACCTGGACTCTAGAACTGGAGAACTGGATCGTTCAGAACTAGAGCAAATCCCAAAACCTCCCGAAACTCCCGCCACGCTCGCTGCCAAGCGATCGTACCTTGGCCGCGTTTATCTGGATTGGGCGCGGTACCCTCTGGTAACGGAATCATCGGATGGACTGGATTATCACGTGGAGTTCAGGGACCTGCGTTTCGGTTACCCGCGGATGGGGAGAAGCGTCGTCCTATCGGCTTCGGTGGACCTGGACGGAAACTTGCATGTGATACGGGAACGATTCGGCAGGCGAGATCAGCAACCACCTCTTGACTAAATTCCCAACTTACGCACTCACCTTCACTTGACGTATTCCCCACTCAACCGCCACAATCAAAAGCGCCGAGGTGATTCATGTTGGTTTATCTATTCGTTGTGCTCGCCGTTGCCGCCCGCTTCATACCGCATGGCATGGGCTTCACTCCCGTAACGGCTTCCTTGCTGTTTTTTGGCGCTCGTGGGTCGCGACGCCAATTATGGTTCCCTATGGTGTTGCTGGCCGCTTCGGACATATTTCTGACCAAAGTGATCTACTCCTATCAGTTCTCCTGGGACCACTTTGTCACTTGGGCGTGGTACGCGGCCGTCCTCGCGCTCGGCACGCGGCTGCGCGAAAACTCCAAGCCCTTGTGGATTCTCGGCTCTGCGCTAGCCGGCTCTGTTTCTTTTTTTCTGGTGAGCAACTTCGCGGTTTGGGCCGCCTTCGGCATGTATCCCAAGAATTTCGCGGGCCTGATGACTTCCTACGCCATGGCCATTCCGTTCTTCCAACGTGGGTTGGCCGGTGACTTATTGTTCACCGCAGTGATGTTCGCAACTCCGGTAGCTATGAGTTCGTTGTCGGAAAGGACCAGACGCAGCGGTTCGATCCGCGCGGCCTAGCCAATCGCGGTAAAGAAAAAAGAAAGCGGATGATCTGCTGCACGCTCCGAGAGGACCTGCTCGTCGAGTTATCGAAGCTCGCCCGCGAGGGCCGCTTCGATTATTTGCTCGTGGAGTCGACGGGGATCGCGGAGCCGCTGCCCGTCGCGGAGCCTCGCTTGGGCCGACGGACGGTCCTCACCTTGCCGCTCCTACCTCCTCCGCAGAAGAACTGATCGCCACCATCGGACTCGAGCCCCGAAACGCCCACTCCGGGCGGCATCTCGAGCCTCTCCAGGACCTCTCCAGTTCGAGGATCGACTCGCCTCAAATTGCTCTCGTCGCCTTCCCAGGTGCCGATGCCAGAGCTCTCCGTTGATCCAAGTGACCCCGGTGACGAAGCGGTTGGACTCGATCGTGCGAAGAATCGCCCCCGTTTGGGGATCGACTTGATGGATCTTCCGGTCCCGATACTGCCCCCCCAGAGCGTCCCTTCGGCCCACGTGAGCCCCGAGTCACCGCCGCGGCCGGGCGCCGGGATCGTGGCGAGCACACGGCCGATCTTCGGATCGATCTTCTGGATGCGATCCTCGGCGAGCTGAAACAGGTGCTGGCCGTCGAAGGCCGTTCCTGCATGCGGGGCGACATCGATCGAGCGCAGCGTCTTCCCGCTCGCAGGATCGAAGGCGATCAGCTTGTCTCCAGCAGCGAACCAGACGTTCTGCCCGTCATACGTGACTCCATGCACGCTGTCGGCACCCGAAAAGGGTCCATACTCACGGACGATCTCGGCGGTTGATCGACTCATGCTTGCATCTTAGTCAATCGGCAGCGGAGCGGGGAGTAACAAGGTCATCGTGAATCCCGGCACGGGCGGGGTCAATCCAACGACGAGCTCGCCCGCGCCCGAACGACTGCGACCTTGCTTGCTGCCGCAAGCGAGTCGAGCGCCCGCTGCGCGGTGCGCTGGCTCAGTTCCAAGCGCAAGGGCTGAGCTCGACCACGATTCACCGTCGGTGAGGAAGGCGAGCACCGCCGCATGCTCCTCTTCGACGGGCCGCGCCAGCACGACTACTTCCCGTGCGCGGCGCGGCGCCAGCGCAAAACCTCGCTTCGTCGCGCTCACGTCGGCCAGCGTCCGAAGCACCGTGCGAAGCCGCCCTACTTCGACTCGCAACCGCGCACGATGCGATTCATCGACGAGCTTCGATCCGAATGCGCGCGCGACGAGCGTGTCCCTCGGTACGTCTCCCGGCCACGCTTCGCCCAGCGCGCGTGCGAGCGCGAACTACACCGGACGCTTTGCGAGCGAGACCACCTTGCTTTCGTCACGCACGACATGACGGTAAGCGTCCACGACGAATGCTTTCGACGCCAGCAACGCTTCGACCTCCTCGAGCAGGAGGAGTCGTTCCTCTCCACCCGCAATCAGGCGCGCAGCGGGCGTGTTCAGGACGAGGAATCCGCTTTCGACCTCGGCCGTCAGCGCAGGGATACGTGCGTGGCGCGCTGCGCGCTCGGCCCGAGCGAGTGCAGCGCGCGCCGCCTTCGTCCGGAGACGCCGCATCGCGATCCCCGCGGCCACCAGCTCGTGGGCGGTCCTCGACGCGGGAGGGAAGGGCGCGGGGGCGAGCTCGGCGAGCGTACGCTCGGCCGCGTCGATGCGCCCGACCAGCAGGAGGCGCCGGACCTCGAGATACCGCGCATGCGCGGCGTTTACCCGGTCCCCGTGCTCTTCGAGCGTCGCCCGCGCCGCGTCGAGCGCCTTCGCAGGCCAGCCCAAGTCGCGCGAGACGAGCGCGATCTCGGCCTCGGCGACGACGCACCTCGCGCGGGCCACGGCCTCTTTCGGACCGAAGGCGCGCGCAGCACGTCGCAGGAGGGCCTTCGCTCGAACGAGATCGCCGAGCTGCGCCATCGCGATGCCTCGAAGCGCGAGCGCAGGCGCGTCGTCGCGCAAGGCGACCCGCTTCAGTGCGCCGAGGGGAAACCGATTGCTTTAGGCCAAAAGCTTCGCGGCATCTTTCGCGAAGTAGGTCAGAATTATGCTCGCTCCCGCGCGGCGGATCGAAGTGAGAGATTCCAGGATCACGCGATCGCGGTCGATCCAATTATTGCGGGCGGCGGCTTCGATCATGGCGTACTCGCCGGAGACTTGATACGCAGCAATCGGCACATCGAAACGTTCCCGGGCGGCGGAGATCACATCGAGATAAGGCATGGCGGGCTTGATCATGATCGCGTCAGCGCCTTCTTCAATATCGAGCGCGACTTCACGCATGGCCTCGCGGAGATTAGCGCCATCCATCTGATAAGAGCGGCGGTCGCCGAACTGCGGAGCAGAATCAGCGGCCTCGCGGAAGGGGCCATAAAAGGCCGAAGCAAATTTGGCCGCGTAGGAAAGAATGGGAGTGTTCTCGTAGCTGGCTTGGTCGAGGGCTTTGCGAATCGCGGCGACGCGGCCGTCCATCATGTCGGAAGGGGCGATGATGTCAATTCCTGCGTTGGTGAGTGAAACCGAAGTTCGGGCCAGCAGTTCCAGCGTTGCGTCATTGACAATCTCGTAGTCCGTGCCAGTGGTGGGAGGACTGGCGACCGCAGCCCCTAACGGTCGCGGGCTAGATGGTTTCACAATCCCGCAGTGTCCATGCGACGTGTACTCGCAAAGGCAGACGTCGCCGATCAAAACTAATTCCGGGATATCGCGCTTCATGGCGCGGGCGGCGCGTTGCACGATGCCATCTTCTTCCCAGGCGCCAGTCGCTACTTCATCCTTCTTCTCCGGCAAACCGAACAGAATTACTGCTGGAACTCCGAGCGAGTGCGCGTCTTCCGCTTCGCGGACTGCCTCGTCCACTGAGAGATTGAAAACTCCCGGCATGGAACTCACTTCCTTGCGAACACCCTCCCCTGGGCAAACGAACAGCGGGTAAACGAATGCTTCAGGAGTAAGACGGGTTTCGCGCACCATGGAGCGCAAAGCGCTGGTGCGGCGCAGGCGGCGAAGGCGGGTAGCCGGGAAGGCCATGCGGAAATTCTAGCAGGAAGAGGGAGGACCGGATTGGCGATGCAGGTGGGTGCGTTCCACATGTAGGGGCAGGTGTCCTCACCTGCCTGCGTCGGCAAGGTTCCGGTAACATACAGTTCGTGCACCTGATGGAAAACACATCCGCACGCGTGCTGGAATTCGATGCTTTGCGTGACATGCTGCGGGGCCACGCGGTGTCTGACCTGGGGCGCGCGCGAGTGGCTGCGCTTGCGCCTGCGTGTGATCTCACCTGGATGCAGAATCAACACCAGCTCACCTCGGAAGTCCGCGAATTCCGGCGCGTGGGCGCGGGCTTTGAGTTTTCCGGCCTGAGCGATATTTCTAAGTTGCTCGAGAAAGCCCACATCTCAGGCGCGGTGCTGGAGACGCTTGAGATTCGAGACGTAATCACAGTTGTAGATCGTGCTGCGGAATGGCACGAAATTGCTTTCAATCCTCCGCAGGGAATGAAGCAGGACTGGACTGCGGTCCGGCAACTCTCATCGGGCATTCGAGACTTCACAGGCTTCCTGCGCGGCTTTCGCAACAAGATACTTCCCGATGGCACACTCGATGACCGTGCCTCTCCGCAGCTCGCGAGCATTCGGCGAGAGATTGAAAAACAAAAACGCGCGATCCAGCAATCGTTGCAGAGTTATCTGCGGCGGCTGTCGGAAGGCGATGCTCTGCAGGAAGAAGTAGTCACGATACGCGGCGAACGATTTGTGATCCCGGTAAAGGCCGAGCACAAACGGCGCGTGCAGGGCGTAGTCCATGGAGTGAGTTCCAGCGGACAAACCGTATTCGTCGAGCCGCTGGAGACCATTGAACAGAATAACGAGTTAGTCCGGCTGCTGGAAGAAGAGTTGGCCGAAGTGCATCGCATTCTGCTGGAGATGACAGAGCGCATCGGACACCGGGCGCAGGAGATTCGTGCTGCTCTCGATGTTCTTGCTGAACTGGAGCTGCAGTTTGCGAAGGCACGGTTTGCGGAGGAATACGATTGCGTGGCTCCGGCGCTGGCCTCATCCTCCGAGGGTGCCCCATCCTTCTCGCGTTCTTTGCGAGAGGGTGGGGGTGTTGACGTTATTCCGCAGCCGATTGCCCTAATTCTGAGGGATGCACGCCATCCGCTCCTGGAGAGGAAATTGAAGTCAAAAACCCCACCCTCTCGCAGACAACGCGAGAAGGATGGGGCACCCTCGTCCGACTCGTCGGGAACTCCACGAGAGATTGTCCCAATCACGATTGAGCTTGAGGGGAAGCGGCGCGAGCTTGTCATTACTGGGCCGAACACCGGCGGCAAAACTGTCGCACTCAAGACGGTGGGGTTGTTGGTGCTGATGGCGCAGTCGGGGATTCCTGTACCGGCGACTCGCATGGAGATGCCGGTCTTCGACAGCGTGCTAGCGGACATCGGGGACTACCAGTCTATTGAGCAGAATCTCTCAACATTCTCGGCGCACGTCACCAACATTGACTTCATATCGCGGACGGCGACGGCCAGTGCGTTGGTGTTGCTCGACGAATTGGGGTCGGCCACCGATCCGGAAGAAGGCGCCGCGCTGGCGGTGGCCATCGCCGAGCATTTCCTGCGAACCGGATGTTGCACCATCATCTCCACCCACCACACTTCCTTGAAAGTATTTGGCGCGAACTCGGAGGGAGTATTAAACGCAGCGGTTGGATTTGACGAAGCTACACTCAAGCCTACCTACGAGCTTAAGATTGGCATTCCCGGCGCTTCGTCGGGAATCAATATTGCGCAGCGGCTTGGACTGAATCCGGCGATTATTCAGTCCGCCCGCTCTCGCCTGGGAACTCAGGCGCGTGATGTGGGGCAATTCCTTGACCGGCTGCACCTGGAAATACGCGAGGCGGAAGCAGAGCGCCTGAGGCTGCGCCACAAGGAAGAGGAATTAGATCGTGAGCGAGCGCGCCTGGCATCGGAAGGCAAGCGGGAGCAGCAGGAAAAAGTCAGAGAGCTCGAAAAGAAAGTCGAGTCGTTGCTGCGCGATTTCGAGTATCACGCGCGGCAGGCGGTAAGCGCGATTCAGGACCGGGCAGCGTCGCAGAAACTATCGAAAGATGCTGAGCGCCGCATTGCGAAGTTGCAGCGGGAATTTCGCGAGAATTTCGATTCGGTAGTGGTTGCGCACGTGAGTGGCGCCGATCGCGGCGATCCGAACGCCCAGCCGCAACTGGTGCAGCATGTATCCGAAGGCGATTTCGTGAAATTAAAGTCGGTTGGGCGAAATGCAAAAGTCACGCGCCGTTTGGACGATCATCACTTCGAAGTTGAAGTGGGCGCAATGAAGATGAGGGTTGCGCGGGAAGACATCGCAGAACTTGTGACTCGGGTTGCAGAAACTCCGATCAAAGCGGCGCGAGCCAAGGGCGTCTCAGTCACGCTCGAACGGGAAAGCGAGAATGCTCCGTCGGAAATAAACGTAATCGGACATACTGTGGATGATGCCACGCGCGAGGTGGAAAAGTTTATTGACCGCGCATTTCTGGCTGGGTTGACGCGTGTGCGAGTCGTTCACGGCAGCGGCATGGGGATTCTGCGGAAGGCATTGCGCCAGTTCTTGCAGAAACACCCTCATGTAGAGTCCATCGCTGAACCTCCGCAGAACGAGGGTGGAGCGGGGGCTACGGTGGCGGAGTTGAGAGTGTAGGAAATCGTGTAGGGGCGGGTGCCCCCACCTGCCCACCTGAGCGTTAGCTCGGGCAAGCGGCGAGCAAGGCTCGCCCACCCAGACAAGGGCGTCTGGTTCGACATGGATTATGCAAATGCTAAGAATTCGCTCGACAACTCGTGAAGATGTTCCTGTCTTGCTATCGCTGATCCGCGAATTAGCAAAGTACGAGAAGAAGCCACACAAGGCTGTGGTTACGGAAGACGACCTGCTGCGCGATGGATTTAGTCCACAGCAGAAGTTTCGCGCGCTGATTGCCACCTGGGAAGACGAACCCGCGGGGTACGCTTCGTTCTTCTATTTTTATTCCACATTCCAGGGACGCCCAGCCCTATTTCTGGAAGATCTGTTTGTGCTCGACAAGTTCCGCGCCAAGGGACTTGGGAAGGCGCTGCTGGCAGCAGTTGCGAAGCTTGCGATCGACGAAGGTTGTTTCGGCATGCGCTGGGAGGTATTGGACTGGAACCGACCGGCGATTGAATTTTACGAGAAGCTTGGGGCGACGTTTCTGAACGAGCGCCGGGCTGTGTCATTCGATGAGGGAGCGTTGCGAAAAGTGGCTGAAGGCTATTCACCACAGAGTCACAGAGACACAGAGAAATCGAGGTAAGAGATTTTCTTCTCTGCGACTCTGTGTCTCTGTGGTGAAAAAGGTGTTGAAATGCGGCAAGTCAAAATCATCGGTGCGGGACTGGCGGGATCGGAGGCGGCGTGGCAGTGTACGCGGCGCGGGGTACCAGTCGAGTTGTATGAAATGCGCCCGGTGCGCACGACCCCTGCGCATCAGACTGGGGACTTCGCGGAGTTAGTATGCTCCAACTCCCTTAAATCTGAGAGCGAAAACACCGCGCCGTGGTTGCTGAAGGAAGAAATGCGCCGGGCTGGGTCGTTGCTGATCGAGATCGCGCAGAAGTGCGCAGTTCCGGCGGGGCATGCGCTGGCCGTGGATCGCACTGTGTTCGCGGCAAGAGTCACTGAAGTGATCTCAGGCGCGCCGCTAATTCGGATCCAACGAGAAGAAGTGACTGAGATCAGAGAAGATGAAATCACCATCATCGCAACAGGGCCGCTAACTTCTGACGCGCTATCGGCAGAAATTGGAAGGCTTAGTACAACAGCAAATGAATCAGAAGAGTCGCGGACGGGGGCGTCCGCGCCACACAACCCCCCTCACAATCTCTACTTCTACGATTCCATCAGCCCCATTGTCGAAGCCGACTCAATCGACATGTCGCGAGTTTATTTGGCAGCGAGATATGACAAAGGTTCGGCCGACTACATTAATTGTCCCATGTCGAGAGAGGAGTACGGCCGCTTCTATGACGCACTGGTCGCCGCGGAATCGGTAGAAGCAAAAGAATGGGAGAAGCTGAACTACTTCGAAAGCTGCCTCCCAATCGAGGAAATTGCCCGCCGCGGTCGCGATACCTTGCGCTTTGGCCCGATGAAGCCCGTAGGATTGAAAGATCCACGCACCGGGCTGCGGCCGTATGCAGTAGTGCAGTTGCGGCAGGAGAACCTGCGAGCGGATTCGTACAATCTCGTCGGGTTTCAGAATCATTTGAAATTCGGCGAGCAGGCGCGGGTGCTGCGGCTCATTCCAGGCCTCGAGAATGCGCGCTTCCTGCGCTTTGGGCAGATTCACCGCAATACGTATATCAATTCGCCTGCGCTGCTGAATTCAACGCTGCAGATGAAAGCGCATCCGCAAATTTTATTTGCGGGACAGATCTGCGGAGTAGAAGGTTACGTCGAGTCGATTGCAACCGGACTGCTGGCAGGGATCCACGTGGCCGCACTAGTCTCGGGAGATGTTCCGGTTGCGCCGCCCAGGTCAACAGCTCTCGGATCGTTGATGAACTACGTGACCAATGCCGATCCCCAGAAATTTCAGCCTGCGAACATCACCTTTGATCTTTTGCCGCCCCTGGACCAAAAGGTTCGCGATCGCCAACTGCGCCACAGGATGCAATGTGAGCTGGCACTGACCGAGCTAGCGAGATGGTTGGAGGAAATTGCAGAACTAAGAACTCAGAATGCCGAAGTCGGCCGAGCTTCATAGATCCCGCCTCATCAACCAACAAAGAAATTAAACCTGGTTTTGAACAGGGGATGGGCAACCCGGTCAAGACTTGCGTCTCTAAGCAAGCGAATATTTCGAAGATACCGTCCTGGGGAAGCCGAAATCTGTTCTCGATTAGCTGGCCCCAAGGGCAGTTCGTCGAGCTTCGGGCCGAGTTCTTCGCTAAAGAGTCGAGTACCGATCGGGTGATGGCGTCTTCTCAAGACTAGCCGCACCGGCTTGATCCAGAATCGCCCATATCACCACACAGTAACCAGCTACGAATCAGCCACGAAATTGATGGGGTGCAGAATGCGAGTACAAGAGTTAATGTCCCGGCATCCTGTGTGCTGCCGCATGAATGACACGGCGCAGTCCGTTGCCAAAATCCTTCGCGATGAGGACATCGGCTGCGTCCCGGTGGTTTCCAACGAAGATTCGAAGCGGCTGGAGGGAATAATCACCGACCGTGATCTTTGTTGCAGCATTATTGCTGCGGGACTGGATCCGAACACGACTGCGATTGGATCTTATGTGACGCGGAATCCCGTGACTTGCCGGCCTGAGCAGAGTCTGGATTCGTGCGCGAGGTTGATGCAGGTGCACCAGATCCGCCGAGTGCTCATCGTTAATGGCGATATGGAGTGCGTAGGGATCGTTTCGCAGGCCGACGTGGCTCGCTGGGAGGATGGCGAGAGCGTACACAGAACGTTGGCAGAGATATCGCGTCCAGCGCAAATGATTAAGCTGCCAGCAGCAGGATGAGGATCATATGACAACTCTATTGATTGTAGATATCGAACAATTACGCGATAAATGGGGATGGCTACTGGCACTCGGAATCGCCATGATCGTTCTTGGAACGATTTCACTCGCCATTGTTCCCGCTGCGACTATAGCGACAGTCATGCTGTTAGGCTGGCTGGTCGGACTAAGCGGCATCGTCGAGACGATTCACGCCTTTCACTTACGCGGATGGGGAGGCGTATTTCTGCACTTGATGGGCGGAGTTCTTGGTGGGCTCGTCGGCCTACTGGTAATTACTCATCCATTGGCCGGAGCCCTTGCCTGGACGTTGCTGTTTGCTTCTTTCCTGACCATCATTGGTTTGTTCCGGCTGGTGGCAGCGATTCGATTGAAATTCACTCATTGGCAGTGGGCCGCACTGGATGGGACTGTTACGCTGATGCTCGGAATTCTGGTTTGGGCGGGTTGGCCGTGGTCAGGAATTTGGTTCCTGGGTTTGAGTGTTGGAATTGCACTGATCATGCGCGGCTGGTCTCAAGTTATGCTGGCGCTAGCCCTTCGCCGTAGCTTTCCCGCGCGAGAGACGAAATTGCCTCGGGCGGCATAAGGCGACTGCCTCAAACTGCGCCCTCATTCGCGGGCTTGGTAGGATTTCCCGCCTCTCTCATTCGTGTTTCTTTGAACAAATCTCCTTTTGATTCCGTACCACCCGTCAGGAACGCCTGCCCTCAGCTCACTTTCCGCCCGGACAAGCGTCCAATCTTGAGCCGCAAATATAGTCATGGTCCTGCGCGATCTCATTGGCGATGTTTTTCGCACCCTTTGGTCGCATAAGCTGCGTACATTCCTCACCATGTTTGGGATCGCCTGGGGAATTGTTTCCATCGTGCTGATGGTCGCCGCTGGCGAGGGCTTGCGCAAAGGACAGGAAGATCAATCCAAGACCCTTGGCAAAGACATCATGATTGTTTTCCACGGGCGCACCAGCCTTCAAGCTGGAGGAGCCCGGGCGGGGCGCGTGGTTCATTGGGAAGATGCCGACGTTCAAGCCGTGCAGGCTGAGGGGCCGGACTGTCAGTATGCAATCCCGGAGCTTGAGCAGGGTGATGTCCGCACCCACAGCAATTACAACAACGCGGCTTTTCTGGTGACCGGGTCCTATCCGGAATTTGGTGAGATTCGCAGCCTCAACGTTGGCCACGGCCGTTTCTACAACTGGGATGATGAAAAGGAAGCGCGCCGAGTCGCATTCCTCGGCACCGATGCCGCCAAGCAGCTATTTCCGGAAGGCCGAAATCCGCTCGGGGAAAATGTTTATCTGAACCAGATCCCTTATCTCGTGATCGGCGTCATGGCCAAGAAGAAGCAGGACTCAAGTTACGACGGGTGGGATGTAAACAAAGTGTTCGTCCCATTTTCGGCCATGCGGCGAGATTTTCCGGACAAGCCTCCGGCAACGGCACGCACCTTCGATCAGTTATTAGTGACGCCGAAGTCAGTGCTGCAGCATGAGGCTTGCAAGCACCAAGTGAGGGCGGCGCTCGGCAAGATGCACAACTACGATCCCACTGACAAAGAGGCTTGCCCCATCTGGGATACGGTGCAAGAAGCGAAAGCTTTCCAGCAAATGACGGATGGGATGAAGTACTTCCTGGGCGCGGTTGGGTTTGTGACGCTGTTTCTGGGCGGCATTGGCGTTATGAACGTGATGATGGTTGCGGTCCGGGAACGCACTCGGGAAATCGGGATGCGAAAAGCATTGGGCGCGCCGGCAGATGCGATCCTGAAGCAGTTTTTCATTGAAGCGATGGTGATTGCTTTGTTTAGCGGGGCTGTTGGCCTGGGCGTCGCCTATGGACTGTGCTGGCTCGTGGATCTGCTGCCGATGCCGGACTTTTTCGCCGGACTGTTGCCGACCTGGAGGTCGGGACTCCTGGCATGTGGAATGCTGGGTGGGATTGCTGTCCTCTCAGCCTTCTTTCCTGCGCGCAGAGCGGCTTTGGTGGATCCGATTGAAGCCTTGAGATTTGAGGCAGGCGGGTAAAAACATGTGAGTGGTCAGTTGTCAGTGGTCAGTAAAATCGACAAGCCTCCGGTCGGACGCCTTAGCTAATCCACGATAACGGGCGACTGACCTCTGATCGATACCTGGCCACTGATAACTGTCCACTCACCACTTAGGTTGTTTTTGCGGAGGTGGTGACCAGTGGTCAGTGGCCAGCTGCCAGTAAGCCAGACAAGAATGAGCATGATCACTGACAACTGACCACTGCTTTCTATGCTGACTGAAATCATTCGCGAAGCTTGGGTGGCGTTAAAGCGCAACTACACGCGCAGCTTTCTTACCATGCTCGGCATTGTGTGGGGAATCGCAACCGTCACCTTGCTGATCGCATATGGCAACAGCTTCCGGAATGTCCTCGTCAGCGGTTTTGATGCGTTTGGAAAAAGCGTTGTGATCTGCTGGCCACAGCAGACCAGTGAACAGCCCGGCGGACAGCGCGCGGGGAAGAAGGTCCGGCTCGAGCAGGCTGACTTGGACATGGTAAAAGCGAATGCGCCGCTGGTCAAGTATGCATGTCTTGAAACTGTGCGCCGTCCGGGGATTTCCTATCAAGACCGATTGGTGGGAACGGCGGCGATTCGCGGTGTTTGTCCGGAATATGGCGAGATGCGCAACGAAGTTGCCTCCGAAGGGCGCTGGCTTACTGCCAGCGATGAAATCGAGCGTCGCCGTGTGGCCTTCCTCGGCGGAAGGATTCGCGAGCAGTTGTTCAGCGGGCGTCCCGCGGTGGGCGAAACGGTGACGATTGCCGGAGTGCGCTTTGAAGTTGTGGGTGTGATGCAACGAAAGATTCAGCTCAGCAATTATTTTTCGAGCGACGACGATTCGGTTTGGATCCCATATTCGGCCGCCGGCGACCTATGGAATACACGATACGCGGCCGTGCTGGTGTTTGAGCCGATTGCTCCGCAATTCGAGAAGAAAGCCATGGCCCAAGTGCTGGCAGCGATTGCTACACGCCAGCAGTTCTCCCCAACTGACCAGAAAGCGTTCCAAATGTTTGGACGAGACGAGTTCCGTCCAGTGATTGACGCAATTACGATCGGCCTCGAAGTCCTGCTCACGTTTGTGGGCGCGTTGACACTGGGAATCGGCGGTGTGGGTGTAATGAACATCATGCTTGTGTCTGTCGAAGAGCGCATTCGGGAAATTGGCCTACGGCGAGCTTTGGGTGCGAAGAAAGTTCACATCAAGCTGCAATTTCTCGCGGAGACGTTGTTAATCATGCTGCTCGGCGGGGCGATCGGAGTGCTGGTTTCTTACGTGGTGGCGGCAGCAGTGGGGACGCTTCCGATGATGGGGCCCTTGTTTGAGGATGACTCGGGCAAGGGAGATATTCACCTGCATATTTCGATGATGACGGTCGCGATTTCGACTATGGTGCTGTTGTTTGTGGGAGTGATCAGCGGCCTGATTCCGGCATTTCGGGCGTCGAAGTTAGATCCGGTGGAAGCTCTACGGTACGAGTAACCCTTTCTAACCTAAGAATTTCATTGACCCACGCGAGCGATGGCGGTACCTTTCATCGCATCCTTACGTCACTTCGCGAGGAGCTCTTGTGCAACCATCTGCCGTTGATTCGATCAGTCCTGCGTTCCAGCACACGAAAGCACAACTCTTCCGTCCATTCCAATTGGGCCAGTGGACGCGGCTCGCGATGGTAGGACTTTTCGCCGGTGAGATGACCTCCGGCGGCGGATGCGATTTCCATATCCCGAGCACGAACACGGGAGGGCATCGCGATTCGGGGTTTGCGGCGTTTCCTAATTCCGCGGCATTGGGACTTCTCATCGCAGTTCTATTCGTAGTCCTCCCGATACTTTGGATTTTGTTTATGTACGTCAGCAGCCACATGCGCTTTGTCCTCTTTGACAGTGTGATTAAGAAACGGTGCGAGGTCCGGCACATGTGGCAGGCAAGACGCGGTCCAGCGTTGCAATACTTCGTGTGGCAGATTCTGTTTTCGCTGGTGACGCTGGCCGGAATCGCGGTTTTAGTTGGGATTCCGGCCCTCGCCGCTTTTCTGCTGGGATGGTTTTCTAATCCTCGCGAGCACCTGTTGCCCTTGGTCCTGGGAGGTGTTACCGTCTTTTTTGTTTTTGGCGCCTGGATGCTGCTTTCGTTGGGCGTGCACGTGTTCACCAAAGACTTTGTGGTGCCGCAGATGGCTCTGGATAACGTTTCGGCGTTCGATGGGTGGCGGCGATTGTTGACGATGTTGCAAGCGGATAAGGGCGGCTATGCCGGTTATGCAGGGATGAAACTGGTGATGGCAATCGGAGCGGCGTTCGCCATGGGAGTGCTGGCAATCATCCTGATCATCATCCTGCTGATTCCCATTGGAGGGCTGGGGGCGATCAGTATGATCGCAGGGCAAGCTGCGGGCGTGAGCTGGAATGTATTCACAATTACTTTGGCAGTGGTTGCGGGTTTCCTGTTTTTGCTGGTGTTTCTATATGCGCTGTCACTGGTTTCGGTCCCGATGATTCTATTTTTCCCAACATACGCAATTTACTTTTTCGCGTCGCGATACCCACAGCTAGGCAGGATAATCTATCCGCCGGCCCCGGCGGTTTCTCCCGCTCCTCCGACCATACCTTATCCGGAGCCGGCGGGGTGAGTTGAATCAATGCGGCTCGCATGATGAACTGAAGATTGAAAGGAATTCGCGGATCGGGATCGCTCACATATCACTGTGTAGCTTCTGACCGGACCAACACCACAGCCGCGCTGGACGCCATCGAATCGTAATAGGTAACGAAGCGGCGAGGTTCAGGCGCGTCATAGGGGGCAAGATTGTGTGCCCAGCGAAATCCTATGGGCTGATACCACAACTCGGCTTCGACGTGGAACGGTCCCCGCCCATCGCCAAGGGGCACCGAGTACCTAACCAGACTCCCCGCGCCGGTAAAGTCGGGATCGTCTGCGGCTTCACCAACAACTGCAATATCTTTTTCGGCAGTATCTTTGGCAAATCCTGAAGGTAGCAGCCGGTTGTCTTTGAGGTATCCAACTGCGTTGAGCAGGCCGGTAGTCACTCGCCCCCCCGAGTCTTTCAGTATCGGCTCATAGATCTCCACCTGATCGCTCCTGGTAATCTCGCGGTAGTGCGGTTCAAAACGCGCGGGGTCGGCATCGTTGTCATTTCCCTGAATAGACCCGTCAGGATTCAGAGCGCCTGATTCAAATACCGTGCGTCCGTCGTGATCTTTGACGACCATGTGGAGCCAGGCACGGCGCGATGGGTACGCAGTCGGGAGTTTGTGACCGCTGAGATTTTGCACAAATATCTGCGCTTCCAGGTTGCCCGAGACTATGCCAATGCTACGAATACTGACGCAAGCAGATTCGGATTGTAGAAAGGCAACCGTTCGCTCGGATGCCGCGGTTAACTCCTCCGGCAGCGCTGCGACGCTAAGGTCCTGGCGATAGCGATTCAGCATCCCTTGTACAAAAAAATTCGCGGCGACAAAAGTGTGGCGATGCACTCCGGTGCGCGGCACGCCAAGAACTGCGGTAACCGGAACCGGCTCGTGTACTTCGGGCATGTGGCATGACTGGCAAGTACTCTTCTTGGGATAGTCGCTGTGCAACCATTCCTGATACGGCATCTGCTCCGGAAATGAGCCGACAACCTTTCCGCCGCTGCCCAGAGTTTCCGTAATCAGCGTGTGGCACGTTCCGCAGAGCGCAGAGTCCCGGATGTGCGCAGCGGCTTCGGTGGGATGAAATCCGGCTGTAGAGGTTTGCATGATGCGTTGCTGTCCTGCTTGAATCGGAAAAGGACCGTACTCCGGATGGTTTCCGGGAGACTTTGGGGCTTCGATCACAAATCCGCCGTTGAAACTCTCTCGAGTTCCCAACTTTTCCCGGCTGATCTGGTGACACACCGAGCAGGACACGCCATCTTCAGCCAGAGCGGATTTTTTTGGGTCGGCCTCAAAAGGCAAAAAGGAAAACACCTCAGCCTTGCGGCCTTGCCATTTCGCCTCGTAGTGAGACATAGGCATATGGCACGTGGAGCAGACATCTTCGATATCGGCGCGCGACTCCGGATGGTCGATCGATTCTCGCCGCACGCTACCCTGCCAATACGGGTCGCGCGAAGAATTCGCCATCATGCCGGAACGCCAATCGATCCCGATGGAGACATCTTGTCCCGAAGATGTCACCATGCCGTTATGACAGGCCAGGCAACGGTCCGATGTGTGAAATTTACGGTCCAGTGCGGGATGCTCCGCGCCACTCATCATCATGGGCGCCGCAATGATGAGGGCTCCTACAAAAGATAAACACCACACGCGCTTTGACATCACCAACCTTCAGTCAACTTGCCGTCTTGCCAATCCCACAGAATGTAAAACATCAGTTGGACCGGTCGTGCAGCCGTATTGCTCACCGGCGTGCGAACGCCCAAGTCAGCCTTGACGTGTTGCCGCCGGCTGATCGTCACTTGCATTTGCGGCAAGACGTCCCAGTTTGTCTTCGCTCCGGTCGTGAGATCTCGGTCGGCCAAAAACTCGACCATCGGCGACCATAGACGGCCCAGCCCGTGATCCGCCGCAAAACTCTGGCCTACCGCGGTCCGCCAGAACAGCGCTTGAGGAGAAATATCCGTGTGGCGGGGTAAATCTGCCCCCATTTGAAATTGCACAAAAGTATTCGTTGGAAAGAGTTGGTCAAAAGCCGCAAACGTCTCGAATGTCGTTGTGCCAGTTCCCAAGCCATGGGTCCTGTTGCCGGTCGGCACTATGACCGAGCCCTGCAAGCTCAAAATGGATCCAGAGCGCAAGCTGGAGAACATTTCTCGCTTGATGCCGAGCGTCGTATCGCCTACGCCGCCATGCCAGACGTGGTTCTGATTCATAAAATTGACAGGTACGTCGATCTCAATCTGGTTTTTCACACCGAAGCGCTGCTCGTGAATAACGTCATTGGAGAAGCCCGCCACTCCCCGCGCATTGCCTGCGCTAGAAATTACAACTTCGTCCTCGGGATATGCTTTCTCGGTCACCAGCGCCCTGGGCAGATTCAACTCTCCGCGCGCCCAACCCCTCTCCCGGCAGAAACCTCGCATGTACTTGATCACCTTACTGATCTGCTCAGGATTCAGAGCATCCCCGAATGCGGGCATGATTTGCGAGAATCCGCGAGAAGGCCCGCCGTGCGTGATCACGTCCTGCCATGCGACGTTAGGCTCCGGAGTTGTCTGATCGCAGCGTGTGAAGTCCGGAAACGAGTCCGGCGGCTCAAATCCGGCGATGGTTTTCGGCGTCCCTTTGCCATATGGACCGTGGCAGGCTATGCAAGCTGATTTGAAGATGTGCTCGCCGGTATCGAGTTGCAGGTTCGATTGATTTCCAGCTTGAGCCAACAACAAGACAGGAGCAGATAACAGCAATGGAAGGATGTGACGTATCGAGAGGCGAATACAGGTACGCACAACAAAAAGTCTAGCAGACAAATCCACGGTACCAATTCCGTGCGGGCGATGGAACTTATGTGAGATAGCTATTGTCCAATCCCTCAGACACGCGCGTGCTTGAGAGGAGCTTCACATGGCATTCTCGACAGCAGGCGGTGGTCCGCTCCGAGCAGAGATCAACATCACTCCGATGATTGATATTTTGCTGGTGCTCATTATCGTGTTCATGGTCGTAGTTTCAATGTCGCAACAAAAAGGGCTGGACGCGCAGATTCCGCAACCCGCGCCGAAAGATGCGCGCCCGCAGCCAATTGACCGCACCATTGTGATTCAAATTGCGTGGTTGGGGGAAACCCAACCTCCATCGTTGAAAATCAACGAGGAAAGTGTAAATTGGGAGAACCTTCACGACCGGCTATCCGATATTTTCAAGGGCCGGATGGAGAGAGTGGCATTTGTAAAAGGCGATGGCGAGGTCGATTTCGAATATGTCGCAGACGCCATTGCGATTGCGAGGAACTCGGGTGTGCAAAGAGTCGGATTGATGACAACGGGCAGAGCAGAGACGCCCTAGTGTCAATTCTTGGAAGAGTGGGTTGAAAACCAATCGAGGACCCTGCGTTCAAATTCTTGCGGCGCCACCTGGTGAGCCCCGGTATGCCCTGCTCCGATGACGTTCCAGAGTTCAATATCAGACCGATTACGCGCACGGATCTGATCGGAGTGGTATGGAGGTATGTTGCGATCGTCGAGACCGTGAATGAGCAATATCGGAACACTTGTCCCAATTACCGCCTGCTCCGGAGAGGCGGTCTCCAAGTTTAAGCCATAGCGAAAACGGACGTAGAGAAATCCAACATCAACCGTGGGGCGAAAAAATGTCCTGCCAAGCCAAGGACCGGTGTGGAATGGACGACCGAAGCGGGCGTAGGCGACCTCGCGGAACGTCGCGAAGGGCGATTCGCCAACCGCTGCACAGAAGCGGCGCTCCGGTCTCAGCGACTGCAGCGGCGGGCCGCGCCCATAGATTCGCCGAGGCCGAAGATGCAGTGTGGATGGTCATTCTCGGCTAGCCAATTCACCCATTGATGAATGTCGTCGGATTCCTTCAGGCCATAGGTTGCTATTTCTCCTCCGCTGACGCCGTGGGCGCGAGCGTCGGGCAATAGAACGCTGTAACGGTTCTTCGCCAGCCAATTGCCGTAACCATACACGCCGAGACGGTTGTCACTCACGCCGTGAAGAAGGATCACGGCGTGCCCATTCGCTGCTGCCGGCCGAATAAACCAGGCACGCAAGACCGCGCCATCGGAGGCTGTGAGCATGACATTGCGAAATTCGGCGTGTTCGGCTTGAGCGTTAGTTGCCGCTTTGTGCTGGTCGTCAGCGGTCAGCGGGCGGCGACCCGGATGCAAAGCAATCGACCCCAGGCCGATGCCGCCAAAGATTGTGCCGATGACGTATAAGGCCACGAGAACTGCGAACGTGCGCGGGAGAAACGGACGCCGCAATTAGGGCTCCTTTCAGGTTCAGTATTGGTACGTGGCGCAGTCTCGCTGAGTTCCGAATGCGTTAGTCTCTCGCCCTCACCTTGATCCAAATTGGCGCTCCAACGAAGCCAAATACCTTCCGAATTTGATTTTCCAGGAATCGCTGATAGGAGAAATGCAGCCTCACTTGGCGGTCGGTGAAAAGGATGAAAGTGGGTGGCGACACTGCGGCCTGGGTCAGGTACAAAATTCTTACGCGCTGGCGGACGGGAACTGAAGCGCGGTCGAAATCAATGTGCTTGAGGAAGCGGTTCATCTCGCCGGTCGTGATGCGCTTGCGCCGCTCGGCTGCGACTTTCTCCAGTGTCGGGAAAATCTTCTCTGTGCCCTTGCCGCTAGACGCTGAAATGAAAAGCACCGGGGCATAACTGAGAAATTTCAGCTCGTCGCGAAGACGATCTTCGTAGGCTGCACGGTCACTAGGGAGCCGCTTATGTGGGTTCTGCCGGTGTGACGCGGGCGCGCCAGCCCGCGACTCTGCCAGGGCGAGCGCACTCTCCCCACACAAATCCCACTTGTTGACCACGATAACCAACGAACGTCCACTCTCATGTGCGTAACCGGCGATGGCGGCGTCGAGAGCACTAACGCCCTCGGTGGCGTCGATCACGAGGAGAGCAATGTCGGCGGCTTCAAGATGTTTGCGCGCCATCACGACGGAGAGTTTTTCCGCCATCAAGTGGGTCTTCCCTTTGCGCCGGATTCCAGCCGTGTCGATGAAGCGAAATTGTTTGCCGTCACGTTGCACAAGTTCGTCCACTGCGTCGCGCGTCGTACCGGGAACTGGAGAAACTATAGAACGATCCGCGCCGGTGAGCCGGTTCAGCAGTGTGGACTTGCCGACGTTGGGGTGTCCAATGATGGCAACTTTGACCTCGGTCGCTGGTTGGTCGTCGTTGATCGTTGGAACTTCGTTGCCGGTACTCGCTTCCGGCTCTGGCGGCTCAATTCGTGTCCTTTGCCGTCGGGACCGATGGGGTACCTTTGGAGTTCGAGTTTCGGGTGCGGCGGTTTCGAGTCCCAAGGTTGCAAAGATTGCGTCCATGAGTTCATCAAGTCCCCGGCCGTGCTCGGCGGAGACCGGAAACAGGTTGCGGATGCCGAGTTTGTGTAGATCGTCTGCAAGATGGACTTGCTTCTCGGAATCAACTTTATTCGCGGCCAGGAAGAGCGGCTTTCCGGCTCGTTGCAGCAATCGCGCAAGCTCAAGATCAGGTCCCGTCAGCTCGCTACGCGCATCCACAACCATCACGATGGCGTCAGCCTCGTCGAGCGCAACTCTGGCCTGGCGAAAGATTTCTGAGGGAATGAATTCTTTCTCTTCCGGAATGATGCCGCCGGTATCCACTACCCGCAGATCGCGCCCGCGCCAGTGCGCTTCTCCGTAGAGCCGGTCACGGGTGATGCCTGGTTCGTCGCCGACGATTGCACGACGTGAGCCAACCAGGTGATTGAATAGCGTTGACTTGCCGACGTTGGGGCGGCCGACGATGGCTAAAGTGGGCATCCTGGTCTCATTGAACGTGTAGGGGCAGGTGCCCTCACCTGCCTTGCCGACTCGAAGAGTCGGCATTTCGGCTTGCATGGAGTAAATGTCAAGCTTCGCTCGACCGGGCGGACGAGGGCGTCCGCCTCTACATGAGCTGTGTTAAGAAGAACTGTTTATTATAGAGACTCTGTGTCCTTGAGTTCCCAGCCCGCCCCTGCCACGACATCCCGCGGCTCAGTCCCATCGAACGGTACTTCACTCTACCAGTTCTTCGCTCCCGGCGGCCTGCTTTCGCGCACGCATCCCGCATACGAATTTCGCAAAGGACAATTGCAGATGGCCCAGGCGGTCGAGCAGGCGCTTGAAGAACGGCGGCATCTGATCGTCGAAGCCGGCACCGGGACAGGCAAAACACTGGCTTACTTGATGCCGGTCATCCGCTCCGGCAAGCGCGTGATCATTTCAACCGGGACCAAGAATTTGCAAGAGCAGCTTTTTCATAAAGACGTTCCGTTCCTTGAGCAAGCGCTCTTCCCCGAAGGCAATCGGAAGCTAAGTGTCTGTTACATGAAGGGTCGCAACAATTATTTGTGCCGCAAGAAGCTCTACGACCTGACCGGGCAGCCGGTGCTGAACGGACTGGATGAGATTGAGCAGTATCGCGCCATCGCCGCATGGGAGCAGACGACCCACAGCGGCGACCGCGCGGAACTGGCGTCTCTTCCTGAGGCGAGCGCCCTTTGGCACAAGCTGGATGCGCGGGCCGACACCTGTCTGGGACAGAAATGCAGTTCGTGGGAGAAATGCTTCATCACGGAGATGCATCGCCGGGCGGCAGAGAGCGACATCATCATTGTGAATCACCATTTGTTTTTCGCCGACCTGGCGATCAAGCAGCAGGCCGATGGCGCGCCGGATGCCGGCATTCTCCCGGATGCTGGCGCAGTAATCTTCGATGAGGCACATGAACTAGAAGACGTGGCGGGCAGCTACTTTGGAATTTCTGTCAGCGCCGCGCGGCTGGAAGAACTTTGCCGCGATGTCGAAGCTTCACTCCAGCGCAACCGGATGTACACAACCGGGCTCTCAGGCGCGATCAAAAGCTTGCGCGAACGTTCAGGATTTTTCTTTTCGCTGCTGCCGGAAGGAGATGGACGTTTTGCATTTGAGAACCGCCAGGAATTTCTCGAGGAAAATGGCGATGAGTTTCGGGGATTGCAGCAGTCGCTGGCGCGCCTGAATTCCGAAATCGAGAACATGCCCTCGAAGCCCGAGGAAGTTTTCGCGTTCACCCGCCGTGCTCAGGAAATTCAAGTACAGCTGGGGTTTCTGATGGAGTCAGAAGATCACAACACAGTGTTCTGGATTGAACGAAGGCGCACCGGCCGCGAGAAGTTGAACATTTCCATTCAGGCCACGCCCATCGACGTCGGACCGGTCCTTCGCGAATGCCTGTGGTCGAAGCTGGAAACAGCGGTCCTGACTTCGGCTACGTTGGCGGTCGGTGGAGGGTTTGAATACATACAGCGGCGGCTCGGGATTGAGCATGCGCGCGAATCGGTGCTGCCGTCGCATTTTGATTATCAAAGCCAGGCACTGTTCTATGTGCCTCCAGATCTACCCGATGCGCGCACGCCACAATTTGGGACAAAAGCCGCGGACAGAATTCGGCGTTTGCTGGAGATCACCCACGGGCGAGCGTTCGTGCTGTTCACCAGCTACGCGCAGATGAGAGACATTTACCAGCGGCTGATCGGTGAAGTTGACTTTCCAATGCTTTTACAAGGCGACGCTCCCAAAAGCGCTCTGCTCGAAGAATTCCGCCTAACCCCGAATTGCGTGTTGTTCGCGACGTCTTCATTTTGGCAAGGCGTGGACGTACAAGGAGAACAACTAAGCTGCGTAATCATCGATAGGCTGCCGTTTGCCGTCCCTTCTGATCCTGTCGTTGCCGCTCGGATTAAGGCAGTAGATGCGGAGGGTGGCAATGCCTTCTTTCAATACCAGGTGCCGGCGGCGGTAATTACTCTAAAGCAAGGATTCGGGCGTCTAATCCGATCCCTCCATGACCGCGGGCTGCTGGTTCTTCTCGACAATCGGATCCTTAAGAAGCAATACGGGCGCGTGTTTGTCGAGAGCCTGCCGAACTATCGGAGGACGACGGATTTGGATGTGGTGGAACAGTGGTTCGGTGGAAGAGCTTGAGCTACGTGGGCACAGACGTGCTTGATCACGGCTGCATTCATCTCGGAAACCGAAACCGGCTTGCCTGGTTTTCGAAACCGCCCTTTTAATTCCTTGATGCTCTTGTCTTTTGGGTGCATAGCGGCAACTAACCCACCAGAATTCTAACATTTCACATCGGCTACTTACGGTTCTGTACGGCCCGTCCGGGGCAGTACAATTACATCAGGCCGATGGGTGGCTGCGGGAGGCCTTTTGGGGGAACATTGTTCGAAGTTACTGTAGAAGATTCATTTGCTGCTGGGCACTACTTGCGCAACTACAAGGGCAAGTGCGAGAACCCGCATGGGCATAACTACAAAGTGCGGGTGACTTTGGCCGGGAAGGAGCTCGACAAGGCCGGCTTGCTATTGGATTTCAAAGACTTGCGGGAAGTAATGAAGCACGTGATTGACCGGCTCGATCATCAGATGATTAACGATATTGCCCCTTTCACCGAGCTGAATCCTTCAGCAGAAAATTTGGCGAAATATTTTTATGACGAGACCAACGGACGGCTCGGCCAAGGGACGAACGGGCGGGTTTTGGTCAAGGACGTTACGATTTTCGAGACGGACAGTACGACCGCCAAATACAGCGAGTGAGCACGCGGAGGGAATGGAGCCACGGGTGTCCCGCCCGTAGCTCTGGCGGGCGAGGACGCCCGTCGTTCATTTTTCGCTTTATGCAGATCACAGAAATCTACAAATCGCTGCAGGGAGAGTCCACGTACGCCGGACTGCCGTGTGTTTTCGTGCGGTTGACAGGATGTAATCTCCGATGCACTTGGTGCGACACCGAATACAGCTTCTATGGCGGAAAAAAGATGACTCCAGAGCAGGTATTCGATGAAGTGGAAACCCTTACTCCGATGGGAGGTCTGGTTGAGATTACCGGCGGAGAGCCCATGCTTCAGGAACGGGAGCTCGTTCCGCTGATGCAGCGTCTCTTGGATGCGGGCTACAAGGTACTGCTCGAAACCAGTGGCGAGCGCTCGCTGGAAAACGTGCCAGATGGTGTAGTCAAGATTGTGGATGTAAAGTGCCCGGACTCTGGCGAAGGCGATACGTTTCGCTTAGAGAACTTTGAAACACTAAAACGCCACGACGAGGTCAAGTTTGTCATCAGCGGCAGGAACGATTACGAGTTTGCGCGTGATTTTACCGTGCGACACGATCTGGCTCGCCGTGTGAACGCCGTGCTCTTCTCTCCCGCCTTTCGCAAAGGTGCCACTGGAGCACGGGATGCATCCAATTGCCTGCTGGATCCGCAGGAGTTAGCGGAATGGATGTTGGAAGACAACGTTCCTGCGAGGCTGGGGTTACAGATTCATAAGCTGATTTGGGACCCCGCGCTGAAAGGAGTTTAGGAATTGAATCATCGAGGGATTGAATCATTAAACCTGCCGTTCAATGATTCAATCGCTCAATGATTCAATCCACCAAATCGCGAGCCGTGGTTCTGCTCAGCGGAGGCATGGATTCCTGTGTATGCGCGGCCCTCGCGGCACGCGATCATGAACCCGCGGCCCTGCACATCAGCTATGGGCAGCGCACGGAAGAACGCGAGCGCCATTCATTTCATGCGATTTGTGACCAGCTTGGCATTAGCGACCGGTTGGTGGCTCGCAATGAAGCCTTGAAGCTGATTGGCGGTTCGGCGCTGACCGACAGCTCAATTGAAGTTCCTGAGTCACAGCATCTGGGCCGCGAAATCCCGGTCACCTACGTGCCGTTCCGCAACGCCCACTTCCTTGCTGTCGCAGTGAGTTGGGCTGAGGTGCTGGGAGCATCTAAAATATATATTGGCGCAGTGGAGCAGGATAGTTCCGGATATCCCGACTGCCGGCCTGTCTACTATCAGGCATTTAACGAAGTTATTAAGGCCGGGACGAAGGAAGGCGGCATCGAAGTGGTCACGCCGCTCATTGCGATGCGCAAGGCTGAGATCGTGTGCCTCGGCCTCGGACTGGGCGCGCCCTTAGATCTAACGTGGTCATGTTACAGTCGCGAGGACCGCGCCTGCGGAGTTTGTGACAGTTGCGTGTTGCGGCTGCGGGCCTTTCAGGAAGCGGGCGCTGCTGATCCGCTCCCCTACGCCGTTGCAGTTCAAACAGTTTGATTGGTGGCCGCTGTGATTTTGTCATTACAACGCTGCGGCCCAGGAGAATGCAATGAAACTAAGAATTGCTTTTGTGGCGCTGGTTGCGTTCGTCACACTTATGTGTACCATCCCGGTGGTCTCGCAGACCTCGGGTTTAGGTAGCGTCAAAGGCGTGTGCAAAGACTCACAAGGCCAGCCCATCGTGGACGCGCAGGTGGTCTGGCACAACGAAGAAACCGGCCGTACTTACAACCTGAAGACCAACAAGAAAGGCGAGTACTTCTCGCTCGGCATTGAGCCAAGCCACAAATACACGATCACCGTGAGCAAAGATGGCAAGGTGCTGGAGACGAAGAAGGATTTTCCACTCCAGGCCACTAATGGTGAGACGCAACTTGACTTCGACCTCAAACAAGAACAGGAACAGGCTGTACAGGATACCGCCAAACAGCATGGGATGACTCCGGAACAAGTCAAGCAGATGCAGGAGCAGCAGGCAAAGGCCGAAAAGTACAACACCAATATCAAGGCAATGAACGAAAAGCTGAAGGCGGCCACTACCGCGCAACAGGCGGGAGACTATGACACTGCCATAGCATCGCTGAATGAAGCTTCACAGATGGGCCCAAACGAAGATTTGATTTGGTACCGCCTCGGAGGCGCGTATCTGGAATCCGCGAAAAAACAGACCGACGCTGCGGAGAAGATGAAACGGAACACCGAGGCCTATAACGACCTACAGAAGGCAATCGATCTAAAGAAGAATGCTCCCAAGGCCGAGGGCCAAAACGGTGCTCCACCGCCAGGCGGAAAGCCAGCCGACCCGGCCGCTGAGAACGTCCGCATGGCTGCCTACTATGACAATCTCGCGGCAGCGGCATCGAGAATTGGCAAGCCGCAGGAAGCGGTCGCGGCTTACAAACAGGCTGCGGAACTAGATCCAGCCCGTGCCGGCCAGTACTACTTCAACCTGGGAGCGGTATTGACCAACGCGAGCTCCGATCCAGCCAGCAAAAAAGAGGCGGTGGAAGCATTTGATAAGGCAATTGCGGCCGATCCCTCGCGAGCGGATGCCTACTATTGGAAAGGATCGAACATGATCTCGCTGGCCTCGACCGACGCCAACACCGGTAAGATCATCGCTCCGGATGGAACCGCAGACGCGTTCAAGAAGTATCTTGAGCTGCAGCCCGAGGGGCCGCACGCTGAAGAGGCGAAGGCCATGTTAACAGCTCTGAACGCCACGGTTGAGACCACTTATGGCTCGAAGAAGGCGGCCACCAAGAAGAAGTGAGTTCAGCAGAAAGGCTATCTGGGCGGCCGCGGCCGCCCTTTTTCTACCCCAAATTGATGGGAAGCCTGAGTTACGAAGGTCTATGAACAAGCTGTTCTTTCTAGAACGGTTGCTTCTATTTCGCTAGAGTTGAACTGAAGTGTAGGCAAAATTCGTTCAGCGAAAACGCGAATGGCAGCGACTGGCACAGCTCCGATACAAATTTCTCTGGATCAAGCTTCCACGGGCACGGCAACCGATGATTTGCTCACCGTGATGCTGCGCGCCAATCCTCGCGTAAGCGATTTGATCTTTTCTCCCGGCAGGAGGCTCCAAGTACAGGTGAACGGTGAATTTGTTCCCGTCGAACTGGAGGGACTACGAACCCTCAGCGCCGACGACACGCGTGGTGTCGCCTCCGACCTGATTGGCAGCAACAAAGCCGCGATCAGCATGCTGCGCGAGCAAGGCTACTGCGATATCTCTTATGCCCTCTCCGGCGTGGCCCGGTTTCGCGTGAACATTTTCATCCAGAGGGGAAGCTGTGCGGTGGTGATGCGAGTGATTCCGACCGGCATCCCGGATTTTAAGACGCTCGGACTTCCCGAACAGTTGCGCGAAATTGCAGCTCTGCATGATGGGCTGGTGCTGGTGACTGGTCCCCGGGGATCAGGCAAATCCTCCAGTGTGGCGGCTCTGCTCGATCACATCAATGAGACTACACGCTGCCACATAATCACCATCGAGGACCCGATCGAATTTCTGCACAATCACAAGCGGGCGACGTTCCATCAGCGCGAGCTTCACAGCGACACTCCCACCGTTGCCCACGCCATGCGCGCGGCGTTGCGGCAGGCGCCAAATGTAATTGCGGTAGGAGAGCTTAAAGACCACGAGACTATGGAGCTGGCGCTGGAGGCGGCTGAGACGGGTCATTTGGTGTTCTCTACACTGAATACCATGAACGCCCGGCAGACAATAGAGCGGTTCGTGGGGACCTTCCCCGCGGCAGAACAGGCTGCCGTTCGCGACCGGCTGGCGAGGATGTTGCGTTATGTGATTTCGCAGCGCCTGATACCACGCCAAGAAGACGGCGGGCGGGTCGCCGTATTCGAGATTCTGAAATCCGGTTCGAAGTTAATGGATAGCTTGGTGCTTAATGGCTGCGAAAATTCTCTGGCGCCGGCTGAAGTTGTGAACACGGTTGATGCAGAGATCGAGCAGCTAGTTCGTGCTGGAATCGTCAATCCAGAGATTGCCCTGGCGCATGCCGTTAATCCGCGTGAGCTGTCCAAGAAACTTGCTGTCCGCAAGCGGAACAGTGGGGGCTAGCACCCGCATTCGCTTTTCTCTGCCGCCGCCCCTTATCATTTCTGTATGGCCGCTCACCCGCAGCAGTCAAACGTCCTTAGCTTTGAGGAAGCCCGCGGCATAGTCGAGGACCGCGCTTCTAGCTTGCGGCCGAAGGGTCGCGAGTTAGTGGCTTTGCTGGATGCCGGCGGACGCGTATTGGCTGAATCTATTCATGCCGACCGCGACTTCCCTCCCTTCCCCCGGGCCGCTCGTGATGGCTACGCCGTCCGCGCGGCTGATCTGGAGAACCTCCCCGCCGAGTTGGAGATAGCGGGAGAAGCCAGGGCCGGAGCGCCTGAAAGTCCGCAGGTCACTTCGGGCAAGGCGGTCGCCATCATGACGGGCGCAGCTGTCCCAGCCGGTGCGGACGCTGTGGTAATGGTGGAGCGCACATCCTTGCTGGCGGGACGAGTCCAGGTCAACGCGCGCGTTTCTGCCGGGGAGAACATCGTGTCTGCGGGCGCAGAAGCTCGCCGCGGAGAGCAGATGTTGGCATCCGGCACTCGCCTCGGCTATGCCGAGATCGCCGTGGCGGCTTCTCTGGGGCGTTCGCGTCTGGTGGTGCACGCCAAACCGAAGCTCGCGGTGCTCTCGACCGGCGATGAAGTGGTCGATGTGGACGTGCCGCCCGGCGTGAATCAAATCAGAAACTCCAATAGCTATTCACTGGCAATTCAGATTCAAGCCGCCGGTGGGGACCCCATCCTGCTGCCCATCGCTCCGGACGAACCACGTCGGCTGCGAGAGTTACTGACCGAAGGAATGGATGCCGACCTCCTCTTGATCGCTGGTGGCGTCTCGATGGGAAAGTACGACTTGGTCGAGCAGGCGCTAGCAGAAATGAAAGCCGAGTTTTTCTTTGACGGAGTCCAGATCCAGCCCGGACGGCCGGTTGTGTTTGGCCGTGTCCCGTGTGGCGCGGGCGCCCCCGCCCCCGAAGGCTTTTCGCAGGCTGAAAACCACACCTACTTCTTCGGTCTGCCAGGAAATCCCATCTCAACCATGGTCACCTTCGAATTGTTTGCCAGGCCCATGCTGGAAGCTCTGGCCGGGATGTCTCCCAGGAAGCTCGCCTTCCTCCACGTGAAACTGAACAAGGAGATTCGCACCAAAACTGGTCTGAAGCGGTTCTTGCCGGCCCTGCTTTCCGGTGAATACGAAAACTCGCACGTGGAAGTCGTGCGCTGGCAAGGTTCCGGAGACATTGCCGCAGCGGCGCGTGCCAACTGTTACGTGGTTGTACCGCCGGACCGGGAGCGGATCGAAGCCGGAGAATGGGTTCCGGTGCTGCTAAGATGAGTTTTCTCCAGGTCAGCGACATTGCCAGATAAACTTTCCCACTACGACCGGTCGGGCCGCGCGCGCATGGTTGACGTTTCCGCAAAAACCCCTGCGGCGCGTGAGGCCGAGGCCAGCGCTTTCGTTGCAATGAAGCCGGAGGTGCTCGCAGCGCTTGCATGCAATCCGAAGGGTGATCCCCTGGAAGTCGCGCGATTGGCAGGCATCATGGCCGCGAAGAAAACATCGGAGCTGATTCCGCTCTGCCATCCCCTGCCGCTCTCGCACATTGATGTGGAATTGCGGCAGTGCGAGAATGGGATCGCGATTTCTTCCATCGTACGAACCACCGCGGAGACCGGAGTCGAAATGGAGGCGCTAGTTGCTGCCAGTGTTGCCGCGCTGACAATTTACGACATGTGTAAGGCGCTCGATAAAGGTATCGAGATTCGCGAAGTGTTGCTGCAGCGGAAATCGGGCGGCAAGAGCGGTGACTATGTCCGCAGACCGAACCGAATTCCCTGATGGCTGACGGCTGAAATCTCTCATGCACAACGACGTAAAACTCCTGCTGGTTGATGACAATCCGATGGTGCTGGCCATGCTGCGGGATGCGCTGACTCCGTTGGCGAAAGTCACTACCGCTGATGACGGCGCCGACGCGCTGCTGAAAGCCGTCGAAGAAGCGCCCGACCTCCTGGTCAGCGACTATCGCATGCCCGGCATGGACGGGAAGCAGTTGGTCGAAAAGCTCAGGGGGAGGTCGAGTACGTCTGGAATTTCTGTCATCCTGCTGGCTACGAAATCGGATATCTCAGAAAAGCTGTCGTTGCAGGACCACTCGGCCGATGACTTCGTGGAAAAGCCCTTCTTCCTGAGAGAGGCGACGCAACGAATCAAGCGCCTCATTGACAAGATTGCCCTCGAAAAGATGTCGAAGTCGTCTTCATCTGATGGCGTTGTTCGTGGCAGTCTGGCGCAAATGAACGTGATCGACCTGGTGCAATCGCTCGAAATGGGTCGCAAGAGCTGTCTCCTCACTCTCACCCAGAAGGATGACAAGTGTGAGATGTACTTCAAAGACGGGCAAGTTTCCCACGCAGTTTATGGTTCTCTCAGCGGGGACGCGGCGGTGTTCAAAGTGCTGCGCTGGACCGGCGGAAATTTTCAGATCAACTTTGAAGGCAAGACCAAGCAGCAGTCTACAACCCTGAACACGCAAGGCCTGCTCATGGAAGGACTGCGGTTGCTGGACGAGTCGCGACGCGACGACGGCAGCCAAAGTGAGGAGGAGGAAGATGTCCTCCTCGATTCCTGAGACCTTTCGGGCGGCCGTGCTGACGGTGAGCGATTCCTGCGCGCGGGGAGAACGTACCGATCTTTCCGGTCCGGCAGTGGCGCGCACGCTCCAGGAACATCATTTCGCGATCATCGAAACCAGAATCGTCGCCGACGACCATGGTTCAATCCAAAAGGCGATCGTCGATCTTGCGCGCAAGGCGCGGCTGATCGTGACCACTGGAGGAACGGGTATTTCGGCACGCGATGTCACCCCCGAAGCGACACGCTCAGTCTGCGGAAGGATGCTTGATGGCGTGGCGGAGCGCATGCGACGGGAGGGGGAAAAGAAGACGATGTTCGCCGTCTTGAGCCGGGGCCTGTGCGGAGTTTGCGGCACCTCGGTGGTTTTGAATTTGCCGGGGAGTCCTGCTGGGGCGGTGGAGTCACTGCAAGCGGTGATTGACGTGCTGCCACACGCGATTCAAATCTTGGCGGGAAGAACCGAGCATATGACGAATTAAAAACCCTTTGGCACCACAGAGTCACAGAGCCACAGAGAAAATCAAAACAGGCATGTTGTTCTTGACTTCTCTGTGGCTCTGTGACTCTGTGGTGCCAGGTTCCTGCGTGCTGATTGAACTCTGATGAACACCCTCAAGCACATCCTTACCCGCTACACAGCATTTCTGTGGGCGATCCTGCAACCACTCGGGGCGTGGGGTGTATTCGCGGTTGCGGCGCTCGACGGGGCCGCGGTGGGTCTTCCTATGGATATCGTGGTGGGCGGGTACGTCGCCCAAAATCACAAGCGCATGCTTTTGTATGTCCTGATGGCAGCAGCGGGATCGGCGCTCGGTAGCCTGGTGGTTTATGCCATTGGATACAAGGGCGGTGAGGAGCTGTTGCGGAAGCGAGTTTCGGCAGCGCGATTCGAGAAGCTGCATGCTGCATTCGATAAACATCCGTTCTGGAGCCTGATGTTTCCGGCAATGCTGCCACCTCCAACCCCATTTAAGCTGTTTGCGCTAGCGGCAGCGGTCACCGAAATGAGCCTTGGCCATTTCGTCGCGGCAATCTTCTTCGGACGCATGGTGAGGTTTCTAGTCCTGGGGATCCTGGTGCTGAAGTTTGGGCCAGGAGTCGTGCATACTCTGCGAATTTTCTTCAGTCACCATTTCCACTGGGTGCTGATTGCAGCCGTGGCAGGAGCGGGAATTTGGTTGGCTCTGAGACGGCGGAAGGCAAGAACGCGGATGTCGGTGGCACCTTAGATCTGTACTGCCGCCGTCTCTTTAAACCTAATAGCACCGCGCAATAGTTATCCAGAACAGGAATGAGCAACTTTACTGCTCAAGTGCTACTCCAAAAGGCGCACGGGCCGTCGCGTCTCAAGGAGTCGCTCAATGCGGTTTTTTGCTGCTTCCAGCTCTCGTTTTGACTTTGTCAACAGTCTCTTTTTCAGCCGGAGTTACTTTCAGCGGAACTCTCTATGGCAACACGCCCGGGGGTGCGCAAGGTGGGGTCGTCTCGGCCGATCTCAATCGAGATGGGTTGCCGGACATGGTGATCGCGAACCCGCAAGGAGGCAACTCCGTCTCCGTTTTTCTGGCCACCAGCCCGGGAGTATTTAACAAGGAGGCTGACTATGCCGTTTCCACTCCAAGCCCGGATTCGCCTGTCGCTGCAGACCTGAATTACGATGCCGCCCTCGACATTGTCGTGCGTCACTGGAACTCGCCAAAGCTCTCGATCTTGTGGAACAATGGCGATGGGACGTTCCGGAGTGGACCAACGGTCTCACTGACGAACCCGGCCGCTTCGTTCGTAGTCGGAAATCTGGACAACAACGGCGGACTGAGCGGACTGGACATAGCCACCGTCGAATGTGTGGTTCCAGCCGGCAGCCCGTGTTCCATGAACACCTATACAGGGCAGGGCTATGGGACGTTCATCCGGCGGCAGTCTGTTCATCTGACGGGTGCCGCCGGCCAGCTGCACACCGCCGATCTGGATGGTGACAGCAATGTTGACCTGGTGATGGCGCGCACAAACCAGGTCCTGCTTTGGTGGGGACAAGGCAATGGAATGTTCTCCGCGCCATCGTACCTGACTCCCAACAGCTCACAGAGCGTGGCTGGAATCACCGTCGGTGACTTCAACAACGATGGAAGACTTGATGTGATCGCCAGCACGTACCAATTCACCAGCTCAAGTTGTATCGGGAGTGGGTTTGGCTACAAGAACGCGGGCGGCAGAAATTTCTCGCTCGCCTGGACCTCATCCCAGGGACGCTGCGCCGGGATATTTCGCGCCGACCTCAATGGGGACCTCAATCAGGACCTCATTCTGGAAAATGGTGATGAGTTCAATGGTTTCTTCTTCGGATTGCTGGGCAGTGGCAATGGTACCTTTCAGACCACCCCTCAGTCGCTGCCCAATCCCAACGACATTGCCGACGTATATGTTCGCGATCTGGATTTAGACTCACGAAACGATTACATCGCCACTACCTGGCTGGGAAGTTCGGCAATGGTGGCTTTGCAGACGGGCGGCTACAAGAATTGCACTCCGCCAAAGGGGCAGTACCAAACCGTCAAGATCTGCACCCCGGCGGGCGGCGCAACTGTTACATCGCCTGTGCTCATTCGCGCTGCGGGAAATTCGCCGGAGGGAGTCATCCAGATGCAGGTTTGGATTGACGGAGTGAAGAAGGCAGTGCGGTGGAACGACCAGCTGGCGAAAAAATTTACTCTGTCCCCGGGAAAGCATCGCATCGTGGTAATGTCGCTCGATAAGTGGTACCTGTCGGCTGTGGGGACAGGGATCATCATAACGGTGCAGTAAATCGCGTCGCCCGGCTCAGCTCTCAAGCGCATTCCCCTCACATCTCCCCATGGCTGACCATCGCTCCATGCCTCATTGATCCCCCTCGGGGTGGAGAACACTTAGGTCCTTTGCATACACTTTCGCGCGTATTTCAACAGTTTCGCTTTGATGCCCTCGTCTGGGGGCTTCGGCTACTTGCACGTGGCGATGAAGCCCGTGTAGCCGGAGAAGCCCGTGATCAAGCCTTTGTTCGAGCTCACGCCAGCTGTGCTTGTCGGGACATTGGTGTACGGCAGGACAATTTTCTTGAACGCGCCGCTTTGGTAGCCTGTGGGTGACGGGGGACGTCTATGAACCGCTCCGCCAGGATGGGACAGCACAAACGGCGGCTGCATAAGCCGGGCCCAACAATATTCCATAGAAGTTAAATGATGCAATCGCTGAAAGACAGAACCCAGTGAGCAGAAGAATAGTTTGATCACGCGGAAGCCGATTCGTTATGGGAAAGGTTTGCAGCAACGAGATCCACTCGCCTTGTTCGGGTGACTGCGGGCTATCGCCAGATCCATCGAGATCGCCAATCAGATGGCAGCACCCAACAACCCAGGCCCGTCACTTTTGGTGATAGGGCCTGGTTTAAGATCGAACCCCCAACGTGCACCGGGCCCCCATGTGGGCCCTTGAGAGTGCGGATAGAAGCCGGGTCGGAGTGGTGGTTGCAGGCGAGACTTTGAGAAACGCAAAGGTGCGAAGCGCCGATCAACTTACTTCTGCGAACGAACGGAAATGATTCGAGGAAAGCAGTTCGGAAGCGGCCAATACGAACTGAACACCGAATCCACTAAGGATGAAGCGACGTGCAGAGCTGTTAAGGGTCCAGACGAACGTCCCCTGCGG
>WNGE01000044.1_pt1 | contig 181471 bp, 154 predicted proteins | sample 5400651 | NCBI WGS metagenome assembly WNGE01 (sample SAMN13153370, study PRJNA577476) | soil metagenome | isolation source: 60 cm soil or saprolite under grassland replicate 2 | place: USA:California | collected 2016-06-15
CCTCCTCGGAGGTGTTCGCCCTGGTCACCGACCTGCTCGATGTGGAAGAGTACCCGGCGCTGGACCTGGCCTGCGCCTACCCGATGCGGTGGGGCTGCGAGACCGTGATCGGCCACCACAAGACCGACATGGGCGAGGGACAGCCGGTGCTGCGCAGCAAGGACCCCGAGGGCGTCGCCCAGGAGATGTGGGCCTTGTTCGCCGTCTACCAGGCCATCTGCCAGCTCATCGGCGCCGGCGTGAACGCGGCGGGCATCCCCCCGGACAAGATCAGCTTCCCCCATGCCCTCGCCGCCGCGACCAGCACCATCACGGCGGCTTTTCCCCCTGACCAGCTTGACCTGGCGCTGGCCACCTTCCTGCTGAAGATCCCCGGCCCGCAGTTCTTCGTCCGCGACCGCCCCCGCCGGGCCAGCCCCCGCAAGACAAAAAAAGCCGGCGATTTCCCCCGGCGCGGTGACCACGAGCCGAGCGTGACCCACGTCACCCGCCGAATCGAACTCCACTGCCTCGAACACCTACGAAGCGCCTAAAGGCAAGGTCATTGAGCCTGGTGCCCGTCCAGGTGGCATTGAGCGCAGCCTCGTGGTAAAAGAGCGTCTCTTCTGTGCCGTTGTCGTCGGGCCTGGCCTGGATATCGGTCATGACGTGGCCTCAGCTCCCACTCCGGTGGCCGCCGCGCCGTTCAGCGCGCTGGCGACCACCCCGGCAGGCGGATTCAGGTCGGCGACCGGCGAGGCGTCGGGCACACCGTAGTCATATGGCCCGGAGAGCACGACAGGGACGCGGGCGAAGTTGTCTGGCGGGGGCCCGGCGAGGGCACCTGCCACTCCAGCCCGCGCGACCGCCACGGGTTCGCTTGCTCGCGTTCGCGGACGATCACGGTGGACAGGATGAAGTTGATGACGAAGATCAGAATCGACCCGCCAAGCAGGAAGGCTGAGATCGACACCCAGTCATTGAGGGTCTGTAGCTGGCGCTGATACTCGAACACCCGGCGCGGCTGGCCGAGCAAGCCGATGGCGAACAACGGCAGGAACGTCGAGTTGAAGAACACGAACATAGTCCAGAAGTGGATCTTGCCGAGCGTCTCGTTCAGCTTGATCCCCATCATCTTGGGCAGCCAGTAATAAAGCCCGCCCATGAACGCGAAGATCAGGCCGCCCATGATCGTGTAGTGGAAGTGCGCCATCACGAAAAAGGCGCCGTGCTCGGTGGTGTCGGCAGGAACGTCAGAGACGAATACCCCGGTGACGCCGCCGATGAGGAAGTTGAAGTAGAAGCCGAGCGCGAAAAGCATTGGCACGGTGAGCCGGATCTTCGCCTTCCAGAACGTTCCCATCGCCACAAGGAAGATGAACCCGGTGGGGATCGAGATGAGCTCGGTGGTCAGCATGAACAGCGGCCGCATGTCCGGGTTGATGCCACTGTTGAACAGGTGGTGCTGCCAGACGAAGAAGCTCAGCAGCGTCACCCGATCATCCCCGCCGCGGCGATGCGGTAGCCGAACAGGGGCTTCCTGCAGAAGACAGGAATGATCTCCGACACGATGCCGAAACCGGGCAGCGCGAGGATATACACCTCAGGGTGGCCGAAGAACCAGAAGAGGTTCTGGTACAGGTAGCTGCTGCCGCCGAGATTGTCTGTGAAGAACGCGGTCTGAACCGTCCGCTCGGTCAGCATCATGTACATTCCGCCGACAAGCACAGGAGCGGCGAGGACCATGAGGAAGGAGGTCGCGACCATCGACCACACGAACATCGGCAGGCGGCTCCAGCGCATGCCTGGCGCGCGGTAGCTGATGACCGTGACGATGATGTTGAACCCGGCCAGGATGATCGAGATTCCCATGAGCCCGAACGCGACCGCGTAAGCGTTCATGCCCTGGCCGGCCTGGAGGGAGAGCGTGCCGTAGCCGGTCCACCCGGTGGGGAACCCGCCGAAAAGGATGCCGGAAAGCAGGACGATGTAGGCGGCCGGCGTGAGCCAGAACGAGAGCGCCTCCATCCGCGGGAACGCGACCCGCTTGGAGCCGATCATCAGCGGCACCAGGTAGTTGCCGAGTGGGCCGAGGATGACCGAAGTCATCATCATCATCATGGTTCCGTGCTCGCCCACCACCATGAGGTAGGCGTTGGGGTCGAGCACGTGGTACGAGGGCGACAGCAACTCGGTTCGGATCGCCATGGCGAACAGGCCGCCGGTGAGGAAGTAGATGATCATTCCGACCAGGTACTGGATGCCGACCACCTTGTGATCGAGCGAGTACCTGAAGTACCTCGCCACGCCGGAGGCCGCCTCGACCTCGCGCTCGCGTCGCACCCGCCCGATCATCTGGCCCAGCAGGTCGTTGAACACGCCGAGGCCCGCAAGCCAGCCAACGACGCCGCAGGCGTAGCCGAGAACGACGGGCATGTCGCTCGTATCTGAGGACGGGATCTGCTGGTAGTCGCTGGCGAGGAAGTTGCCGAGCCAGTGGCCGATCAGGTACCCGAGCACCGCGCCGATGAGCGCCGTGTGGATCACCGGGCGTGCCCACCACTGCCTGGCCGGCCGTGGTCCCGTCGGCTCATGCCCGCTCGGCTGCTGCGCCTTGTCCGGCTGGATCATGTGCGGCCCGAGGGCGAACCAGATGATCGGATCGACGATCGCGGATGCGACCAACCAGATAAGGAAGATCCGCAACCCGTGGCGGGGCTCCGCGGCGCCGGTCGCGGTCTCGGCGGCCATCAGGCCACAACCTCGATCTGGCCGGTCATGTAACCGTACGTGGACATGGGACCACCATTGCCATAGATAAAGCCGCCACCACAGGGAACCCGGCACTGCCAGATGAAGGTCCCGCCCTTGGCGGGCGTGCGGAAGCTGAAGGTAACCACGGCGTGCGGGCCCGATGTGCACGGCGCCGTCGCGCACAGGTTGTTGTTCTCCTTCAGCGTCGTCGGCGAGGCGACCGGCACGCTGAGGCCGAGGCCCGGGATCGCGAACGTGTGCTGAACGTTACAGGCCGCCCACGAGTCCAGCGTGGAGACCGGTTGCCGTTGAGGTACTCAACGTTGCCAATCGTGCCCGTGACCTTGCTCCACAATGGGTTGCGCAGCGGCGTGCAGCCGTCGTACGCCAGGATCGTCACGTTCACTTGGGTATTCGCAGCCAACTTAAGCAGGGTCGAGTGCTCCCATTTACCGGTCTGCGGATTCTTGATGAAGTAGGAGACCCAGTCCGGTCTCGAACTCACCGTGGTCTCGGGAGTGGTCTGCAGCGTTAGGCTGACCTGGCCACCCTTGGCCAGGGAGGTGAAGTCCTGCACCGGCGGGTTCCCGAGCATGTAGTGGATGACAACGAACGCGGCCCCGGCGACCACCGCCGCAAATGCGACAATGAGGGTAGCGACACGAACCGGCAGCGACACAGTCACCACCTCGCTTTCTCACCTCAGGCGGTACGCCACGGTGTACAGTCGGCACCGCTGAACCGGCCGCGCCGGGCCGCACACGATTGCAGCCAAACCCATGTGCTCTCGAGCGCAATGTTCCGAAACACAAGTACTGCGGGCAAGGCCACCTGCCTTGGATGACCAAATTGTCATGGTCGGGGTAACTTGGGGTTGACCCCGTCCGGGCAATGGAGTAGACGAGCACGAAGGCGCCTCGCGCGTTAGCGCGAGGGGACGGGCATGCTACCAGGCCGAGCGGCGCTGCCGGTGGCTGAGGTGATGTGGCAGGGCTGGGATGAGCACACCGCAGGCGGAGGACGATCCGCCGCATAGATCGCGAATCCTGCTTGTTGACGATGAGCCCAGGATCCGTGACTTCATCGGCCGCGCGCTGACCGCAGCCGGGATCACCGTAGAGTTCGCCGCGACCGGCCGGCAGGCGCTGCAACTCGCCACGGCGGGGGACTACGATCTGTTAATCCTGGACCTGGTCATGCCCGATGTGGATGGCAGGCTCGTGCTCGAGCGCCTCATGCGGATCCGGCCCGAACAGCCGGTGCTTGTGCTGTCCTGCCTGGCTGACGTCTCGTCAAAGGTGGACTGCCTCGACCTCGGCGCGCAGGACTACCTGACAAAGCCACTCTCGCTGGCTGAGTTGCTTGCGCGGGTCCGCGCCAGGCTCAGAGCCGACGGGCACCAGCCGAGCGAGGTGCTGCGCGTGGGTGAGCTGACCCTGGACACCGGCAGGCTTCAGGCCGATTGCGGTCACGGCGCGGTGGCACTTACCCGGCTTGAGTTCTTGTTGCTTCGTGAGCTGATGGAGCACGCGGGCCACTCGGTGCCGAAGGGCCAGCTGCTCTCGTCGGTATGGGGATACGCGTTCGATCCGGGGTCGAACGTGGTGGATGTCTGCGCCCGGCGGCTGCGCAGGAAGCTCGGCTTCGAGTTGATAAAGACGGTGCGCGGTGAGGGTTATCAGCTCGCGGCAGGCTGACCAGGCGTTCGGCGGCCGGCCGTGGCGCGGCCGACGCGTCTTGCACGTCCTGAGCTGGCCCACTTCGCGTCCATGGCCGATCGGGCGCGTCCGGCTGGAGTGGGTCGACATCGCCTGGGCGGTGTTCTCGCTGGCCAACCTGATTGCGATGCTCGTTTTCGCGCAGTGGGAGACGGTGCCATTTCACTTCATCTGGATCAGCCTGACGCTCCTCTACGGCTTTCGCGTGTGGGCGACCCGGCCCACCGCCTGGGTGCTCGCGGTCGTCATGCTGACGACCTTCACGGCCATCTTGGTTGATGTGCAGCGCGGCACCGAGCCAGCCGACGAGCTGAACGAGGTGCCGCTGATGGCGGCCATGTTCGCGGTGATGGTGTGGCACGCCCGGCGGCGGCTGACCGCCGACCGCGAGCGGCAGCGGATGAGCGAGGAGAACATGCGCATGCTCGCCGCGCAGCGCAGGTTCCTTCAGGACGCGTCACATCAGATGCGGACCCCGATCACGATCGGGCTCGGCCACGCCGAGCTGCTCGCCAGGGAGCTTGTCGGAAAGCCCGAGGCGAGCGACATCCAGGTGGTCGTCGGCGAGCTATCGCGGCTGCGCAGAATTGGCGAGCGGCTGCTCGTTATCGCCGCTGCCGAAGATCCCGACTTCCTGCGCCCCGAGCCCGTCGCGCTCGACGCCTTCACAATGGAGGTGATCAGGCGCTGGCGCCCTGCGGCCGAGCGGCGCTGGCAACTTGGCCGCCTCGACGAGGTCGCGGTCGTGGCCGACAGGGAGCGGGTCGGCCTCGCTGTGGACGCGCTGCTTGAGAACGCGGTCCGGCACACGGGCAGCCAGGACGTCATCAAGCTGTCAGCCGTCGCTGATCACGGTGGTGACACAGCATCACTGCTCGTCGCCGACGACGGCGACGGGATCGCGGCGGCCGAACTCGCGCACATCTTCGACCGGTTCGCGACCGGCACGAGTCCCACCCAGCCGCGGTCCCGCGGCACGGGCCTTGGCCTGGCGCTCGCGCGCGCCATCGCCCGCGCCCACGGTGGTGACATCCGGGTCCGCAGCAGCCTGGGCGCCGGCAGCGAGTTCGAGCTTGTGCTCCCCGCTGCGTGCGCGCCTCACGGCGACCGCCACGCGATCGACGGTCCTGGTAGCCATGACGGTGACCGGCTGGCCGCATCGGGGCTTGCGGGCCATGCGGCAGGGGGTGCCGCGGCACCGCTCGGCGCCGCGCCGTCGCTCGGCGCCGCGCCGTCGCAGGCAGCGGAGGACCCGGTGACTGCGCGCGGCAAGCGGCAGCGGATGCGCCAGCGGATGCGCCAGTGACCACGCCAGCGACGCACCCGAAGCCCGCCGGGCCCGCTGCCTCGCCAGCGCGGATGAGGAACCAGCGATGGCCGGTGCGCCGCGCGCCTGGCTGGCTGGTCGCAGCAGTGGCGGCCCTCATCGCCGTCGCGGTGCTCGTCGGCCTCAGCCATCGGCCGTCTAACCGCGAGCGGGCGGCCGACCTGCATGGGCTGATCAAGACACTGAACACAGGCATCCAGTCCTGCGCGGGAGGGCTTCGTGACTCGCTGACGGCGCTGACCGCGATCGAGGCCGGTGAGAGCCGTGACGCGGCCACCGCGGTCAGCATCGCCCGCGACGGTGCGGTGAACTGCTCGCCGGCCAACAACCAGCAGCTCGCCGACCTGGCTCAGTATCAGGTGCCAGAATCGCTGGCCCGGTTCGCCCTGCCTGCCGCGGTCAACGACCTCATCACATGGGCGTTTCCATGGGCGCAGCGGGTGCAGCGCGACGTCGCGGACGTGCTGTCCGCGACCGACGCGGCCGGACGCGCCAGGGCCGGCGTGGCGCTTCGGGCCGACCGGCACCAGCTCGACTCGCTGCGAGCGAAGGTATATGGCCCGCTGTCGCGTGCCGCGCGGTCGCTCGGCACGAACGAGAACCCGCCGAACTTGCCACGGTAAGCAACCGGGGCGGGGTGGCGAGCCCTCGCGGGCAGGCAAGCGAAGAACCGCGTCGGCAAACGGAGAACCGCGGGCGAACCGGCCACAAAACCCGGCACGCGGACTGGCCGCGATGGGCTCTGCTACACATAGCATCGTGACCGTGGCAGACATGAAGCCGGACGAGCGCCCACCGCCGACGACGGAGCGGCCGTCGCCCCGCCAGGGCCCGGGCATTCTCATCTGCCGGCCGTTCGGGATCGGCGTCTACATATCCCCGTACTGGTTCCTTATCGCCGCCGTCATCATCTATGTCTACGCGCAGAACTTCGCCTCAAGCGTGTCGACGCCCGTCAGGTACATGATCTCGGCCGCCTTTGTGCTGCTTCTGTATATGTCGGTGCTCGTTCATGAGCTCAGCCACTCACTGGTAGCGAGGCGCTTCCAGCTGCCGGTCCGGCGGATCCTGCTCTACCCGCTTGGCGGCGTGTCGGAGATCGACAAGGAGCCCCCAACGCCGGGCCAGGAGTTCTTGGTGGCGGTCGCGGGCCCCGTGCTCTCGCTCGCTCTGGCCGCGGCCGGCTGGGGTCTCACCAAGATCGTCCCGTCGGCGGGCGGCAGCCTGCCTGGCCTGCTTGTGGACCAGCTCATGCGGGCGAACCTCATCGTGGGCATCTTCAACCTTCTGCCCGGGCTGCCGCTGGATGGCGGGCGACTGCTGCGCGCAGCCGTTTGGAAATTCACTGGGCGGCCGCAGACCGCCACGATCGCCGCGGCGTGGGGCGGACGGGTGCTCGCCGGGGTGCTGCTGCTCATCCCGGTGATCACCGTCGCGATGGGCGGTCAGGGCACCAACCTGTTCGCCACCGCGTGGATCGCCGTTATCGCGGCATTCATGTGGCTCGGCGCGGGCCAGGCAATCCAGGCGGCGCGGCTACGCGAACGGCTGCCCGCGCTGCGCGCGCGGGCTCTCGCCCGACGCGCCGTCCCTGTCGCCGCGGATCTACCGCTCGCGGAGGCGGTCCGGCGCGCGGACGAGGCAAAAGCGGGAGCGCTCGTCGTGGTCGATCACGAGCAGAAGCCAATTGCCATCGTGAACGAGTCCGCGGTGATCGCAACGCCCGCACAGCGCCGGCCGTGGATCGACGTGGGCTCGCTTGCGCGCACGCTCGGCCCTGGCATGGTCCTTTCCGCTGATCTGGCCGGCGCGGAGCTGCTCGAGGCGGTGCGGCGCGCCCCGGCCACCGAATACCTGCTCGTGGAGCAGTCCGGTCAGGTCTTCGGGGTGCTCGCGACGCGTGACCTGGACCGGGTCTTCGCCAGCGCCTAGACAGCGGGTAAGACAGCGCGCACGACAACAGCCAGCATGCGGGTACTGCCTCCGGGCATGCCGCGGCACCGTACGCTTTCCGCCATGACGCGACCGCCGAGGGGACCGTTCGTGGCCGGTGATCAGGTACAGCTCACCGACCCCAAGGGGCGCCAGCACCTGGTCGTGCTGGAAGCTGGCAAGGTCTTTCACACCCATCGCGGCGCCATCGCGCACGACGAGCTGCTCGGCAAGGCGGAGGGAAGCGTCGTGCGGTCGTCAGGCGGCACCCCTTATGTGGCGCTGCGCCCGCTGCTCGCCGATTACACGCTCGCGATGAAGCGTGGCGCCGCCGTGGTGTACCCAAAGGACGCCGCGCAGATCCTCGGCTTCGCCGACCTTTTCCCCGGCGCGCGGGTGCTCGAGGCTGGCGCCGGATCCGGCGCCCTCACCTGCTGGCTGCTGCGTGCGGTCGGTGACGGCGGGCTCGTTGTGTCCTACGAGCGCCGCGCGGACTTCGCCGAAATCGCCCGGCGCAACGTGGAGCGTTTTTTTGGCGGCCCGCATCCAGCTTGGCGGCTGGTCCACGCGGACCTGTCGGCCGATCCGCCGCCCGATGAACTTCCGGCAGACGTGGAGTTCGACCGGGTGATCCTCGACATGCTCGCGCCATGGGAATGCCTCGCCGTCGCCAGTCGCGCGCTCATGCCTGGCGGGCTAATCTGCTGCTATGTGGCGACCACCACGCAGCTGTCAAGAACTGTTGAGGAGCTGCGCGGCCACGGCAGCTTCGCTGAACCGAGCGGATGGGAGGCTCTCGTCCGCGGCTGGCACGCGGACGGGCTGGCTGTGCGCCCAGAACACCGGATGGTCGGTCACACGGGTTTCCTGATCACCGCGCGCCGACTCGCCAACGGCGTCGAGCCACCGCTACGCCGCCGGCGCTCATAGTCACCGGGCTCGTGACGGCGACTCTACGGTCCGCCTCCGCTGATTCACGAGGTTAACCAGATAAGTTGCGCATGCCTGCGAACGGAACCGAACGGCGGCAGGTAAGGCTCCGTTTGGTCAGGTTACGGCAGGCTCCCGGATAGGTAGGGTCTACAGTAAGTCGGCTCTCGGAAGGGGGTGATGGGTGTGGCAGCTCGCGACGATGACGCCCGCTCCGCGCGACATGAACAGGAGGTTTCTGACCTCACCACACAAATCTCCTTCCTCGAGGAAGAAGTCGCGGTGCTCCGCCGTCGGCTGTCTGACTCTCCACGGCAGGTAAGGGTGCTCGAAGAGCGCCTGCGCGACACCCAGGTCAACCTCGCGGCGGTCACGAGCCAGAATGAGCGGCTGGCCGCCACATTGCGTGAGGCGCGCGATCAGATCGTCGCGCTGAAAGAGGAGGTCGACCGGCTAGCGCAGCCACCGTCGGGGTTCGGGACCTTCCTCGAGGCGCGGGATGACGGCACGGTGGACGTGTTCACCGGTGGCCGCAAGATGCGAGTGAACGTAAGCCCTTCGGTGGAGGTGAGCGAACTCAGGCCCGGCCAGGAGGTCGTGCTCAACGAGGCGCTCAACGTCGTGCTCGCCCAGCGCTACGAGACCGTGGGCGAGGTTGTCATGCTCAAAGAGACCCTTGACGACGGCGAGCGCGCGCTTGTCATTGCGCACGCGGACGAGGAACGCGTGGTGCGCCTCGCCGAGCCGTTGCGCGACGCTCCGCTGCGGGCGGGCGACTCGCTGCTGCTCGAACCGCGCGCGGGCTACGTCTACGAGCGGATTCCCAAGGCGGAGGTCGAGGAACTCATCCTTGAGGAAGTGCCGGACATCACCTACGCCGACATCGGTGGCCTCGGCCCGCAGATCGAGCAGATCAGGGATGCGATCGAGCTGCCGTACCTGCATGCGGACTTGTTTAAGGAGCACATGCTGCGCCCACCCAAGGGAGTGCTGCTCTATGGCCCGCCGGGTTGCGGCAAGACGCTCATCGCCAAAGCCGTGGCGAACTCGCTCGCCAAGCAGGTCGCGGCAAAGGTTGGCGGGGATTACAAGAGCTTCTTCCTGAACATCAAGGGCCCGGAACTGCTCAACAAGTACGTCGGCGAGACCGAGCGCCACATCCGCCTGGTATTCCAGCGCGCTCGCGAGAAGGCCAGCGAGGGCATGCCGGTCATTGTCTTCTTCGACGAGATGGATTCGATCTTCCGGACCCGCGGCTCCGGCGTGTCCAGTGATGTCGAGAACACCATCGTGCCGCAGCTTCTCAGCGAGATCGACGGCGTCGAGGGCCTGGAGAACGTCATCGTCATCGGTGCGTCCAACCGTGAGGACATGATTGACCCGGCAATTCTGCGGCCGGGAAGGCTGGACGTGAAGATCAAGATTGAGCGGCCCGACGCCGAGGCGGCCCGGGACATTTTCTCCAAGTACGTGGTCACCGGCCTCCCGCTGCACCCCGACGACATGGCCGAACACGGCGGGTCGAAGGACGCGACGGTGGACGCCATGATTCAGCGCGCCGTCGAGCGCATGTACTCAGAGACGGAGGAGAACCGGTTCCTCGAGGTCACCTACGCCAACGGCGACAAGGACGTCCTGTACTTCAGGGACTTCAACTCCGGCGCAATGATCCAGAACATCGCGGACCGGGCCAAGAAGCAGGCAATCAAGGAATTCCTCGAAACCGGCCAGAAGGGGTTGCGGGTCGCGCACCTGCTTACCGCGTGCGTGGAGGAGTTCAGCGAGAACGAGGATCTGCCCAACACCACAAACCCGGACGACTGGGCACGCATCTCTGGCAAGAAGGGTGAGCGTATCGTCTACATCCGGACCTTGATCTCCGGCAAGCAGGGCACCGAAGCGGGCCGGTCGATCGACACGGTCGCCAATACCGGCCAGTACCTGTGACCGGTACCTGGGTAGCGCCCGACCCTGAACAAGTTCGCGCTCAGCGACATTAGGCTTTCGTGCATGAGCGTGCGGCGGGTGATGGGCACAGAGACCGAGTACGGCATTGCCGTGCCCGGCCAGCCAGGTGCCAATGCGATGGTGACATCGTCCCAGGTGGTCAACGCCTATCAGGCTGCGACCGCGGCCCGCGCACGCCGCGCCAGGTGGGATTTCGAGGAGGAGAACCCGCTGCGCGATGCGCGGGGGTTCGACCTTGCGCGCGAGGTAGCTGACCCGACTCAGCTCACCGACGAGGACCTTGGGCTGGCCAATGTCATCCTCACCAACGGCGCGCGGCTCTATGTCGATCATGCCCATCCCGAGTATTCCACGCCCGAGTGCACCAACCCTATGGACGTGGTGTGCTGGGACAAGGCTGGCGAGCGTGTGATGGCCGAGGCGGCCGCCCGCGCCGCGCAGATGCCCGGCGGTGCGGCCATCCAGCTGTATAAGAACAACACCGACAACAAAGGCGCCTCGTACGGCTGCCACGAGAACTACCTGATGCGCCGTGCGACGCCGTTCGCCGACATCGTGCGCCACCTCACCCCGTTTTTCGTCTCACGACAGGTGATCTGCGGCGCCGGCCGAATCGGCATCGGTGCGGACGGGCGCGGCGAAGGCTTTCAGATCAGCCAGCGCGCCGACTTCTTCGAGGTCGAGGTCGGCCTCGAGACCACACTCAAGCGGCCGATCATCAATACGCGCGACGAGCCGCACGCCGACCCGGAGAAGTACCGCCGGCTGCATGTGATCATCGGCGACGCGAACATGAGCGAGGTATCGACCTACCTCAAGCTGGGCATGACCGCGCTGGTGCTCGCCATGATCGAGGAGAAGTTCCTCGACATCGACCTCTCGCTCGACGCGCCCGTGGCAGAGCTCCGCGCGGTGTCGCACGATCCGGCGTGCAGGCACTTGGTGACACTGCGCAATGGCAGGAAGCTAACCGCCGTCCAGCTCCAGCTCGAGTACCTGCAGTACGCGAGGAAGTACGTCGAGGACCGGTTCGGCACCGACGTCGACGACATGACTCTGGATGTGCTCGACCGATGGGAATCGGTGCTGAGCCGCCTCGCCGCCAACCCCATGTCCCTAGCACGCGAGCTGGACTGGGTGGCCAAGCTCGAACTGCTGGAAGGCTACCGGGCACGGGACGGGATCGGCTGGGGTCATCCCCGGCTCCAGTTGGTCGACCTGCAGTATTCCGACATCAGGCCGGACCGTGGCGTGTACAACAAGCTCGCCGCGCGCAACCGGATGGTGCGGCTGGTCGACGACGCGAGAGTGGCGAGCGCGGTGGAGCACCCGCCGGGCGACACGCGCGCCTACTTCCGCGGTCGCTGCCTGCGCCAGTACGCGGACGCGGTCGCCGCGGCGTCCTGGGACTCGGTCATATTCGACATACCTGGCCGCGAGTCGCTGCAGCGTGTCCCGACGCTTGAGCCGCTGCGGGGCACCCGCAAACATGTCGGCGCCCTGCTCGACCGGTGCGCGACCGCCGCCGAACTCGTCGCCGCGCTGACCGGCGGGGACTGAGCCACGGATGTGTCGGTAGCGGGTCCTTAACGGCTGCCGCGGCGCGAACCACAGCCGGTCTGCAGCCTGGATCCGATGCGGATCCACGAGCGGCCGGCCTCGGGGCGGTGCTGTCTGAACGGCTCACGCTTCGTGACACAAGCGCGAAGGTGACACAGTCCTCGCGGGTTCCTTATCGATACCGATGCGCGTTGGCAGGGTTGAGCAAAGCACTGCTGGGCGAAGATAGCGTTGAGGCTGGGAGGAGAGGATCACTCCTCAGATCCACGGAGGTGCCGGCAATGGCGACCAAGGACACCGGCGGTCAGCGCCAGACCACCCGGCGGACCGAAGAAGTCGAGGAAACAGAATCGCAGGCCAACGAGGATGTGCAGGAGCGGCACGAGAAGTTGTCCGAGGACGTCGACGCGATTCTCGACGAGATCGACGAAGTGCTTGAGGAGAACGCCGAGGAGTTTGTCCGCTCATATGTCCAGAAGGGCGGTCAGTGACGCCGCTCGGCAGGGTTCGCCGTAAGCGGACGGGCACGGCGGATGATCATATCGGCGCGCGCGCGTTTGCCGCAGTAGGGTCTGGTCAGATGCTGGCTGATCGAGCAGGACCGGAAGGAGCCGCGTGAAGTCTGGCTTCGATGGCGAAGCGCTGTGCCCCGCGGCATTCATCAGCGCCGCCACCTCGTCGTTTAGCGAATTTCTCGCGTCGTGTTCGCCGGGCATGCTGCCAGGGAATGTCCCGGTTCCCGGGCACGCGACGAGCCAGGCGGCCGGTCAGACGGCCGATTTCGCGGCACAGGTGCCGCATGCGACCACGATCGTGGCTGCCGCGTGCCGCGGCGGCGTCGTCATGGTGGGGGACCGGCGCGCGACGGCCGGCAACATCATCGCGCAGCGCGACATCGAGAAGGTGTTCCGCACCGATGATTACTCCTGCGTGGGCATCGCGGGCGTGGCCGGCATGGGCCTGGAGGTAGTCCGGCTCTTCCAGGTGGAGCTCGAGCATTACGAGAAGCTGGAGGGCCGCACCCTGTCGCTGGAGGGCAAGGCCAACCGGCTGGCCACGATGATCCGTGGCAACATCGGCGTCGCGATGCAGGGCCTTATCGTGGTGCCGCTGTTCGCCGGCTACGACGAAGACCGTGAAGTCGGACGGATCTTCAGCTACGACGTGGTCGGAGGCCGCTACGAGGAGCACCGGTTCCATAGCATCGGCTCGGGTTCGATGTTCGCTCGCGGCGCATTGAAAAAGCTGTACCGTGATGATCTTTCCGCCGGCGATGCGGCGCTGGCGTGCCTGCAAGCGCTCTATGACGCGGCGGACGACGACTCTGCGACCGGAGGGCCCGACCTGACCCGGGGCATCTACCCGGTCGTCGCGACGGTCACCGCCGACGGGTTCCGCCGGCTCCCCGACTCCGAATCCGGCGAGTTTGTGCGGACGGTGGTGGATGGCCGGATGAGGTCGCCCGGTGGGCCGTCCGCTCCGCTCACCTAACCCGCACGGGCCCGCAGGCCCCGCGCAGGCAGCGAGCGTGCACCCACGACGGCCAGTGCGACCAGCACCCACCCGCACCGATGAGCAAAGGAACGTGACGACGGTGTCCATGCCCTTCTATGTATCGCCAGAACAGGCGATGAAGGACAAGGCGGACTACGCGCGCAAGGGCATCGCCCGGGGCCGCAGCGGGGTTGTGCTCCAGTACAGCGACGGGATCCTCTTCGTGGCCCCGAACCCGTCACGCGCTCTCCACAAGATCAGTGAGATCTACGACCGGATCGCGTTCGCCGCGGTCGGCCGCTACAACGAGTTCGAGAACCTGCGCAAGGCGGGAGTCCGCTACGCGGACGTGACGGGCTACCTGTACGACCGCGACGACGTCACGGCGCGCGGGCTGGCCAACTGGTACGCGCAGGCGCTCGGAACAATCTTCACGGAGAGCACCAAGCCGTTCGAGGTCGAGATCGTCGTCGCCGAGGTCGGCGACAGGGCGGAGCGGGACCAGATCTACCGGATCACCTTCGACGGCTCAGTCGCTGACGAGCATGGTTTTGTCGCGATGGGCGGCCAGGCGGACCAGGTCGCGGCCATTCTGAAGGACCGCTACGCCGACGGCATGCCGCTCGCCCAAGCGATCAGCGCGGCCCTGGCCGGGCTTGGCGGACAAGGCAACGGGCCCGATCTCCCCGCCAGCCAGCTCGAGGTGGCGGTGCTTGACCGCGGTCGGGCGCACCGCAGATTCCGCAGGCTCACCGGCAGCCGCCTCGACGCGTTGCTTGCCGAGGCCAGAAGCCCCGCCGCGGCGGCTGAGCCCCCTGACGCCGCAGACGCCAACCAACGACCCCCGGGCGGCGACGTTCCCGCCCCGGACGCCAAGGGTGACGCCAATGGTGACCCGGGCGGGAAAGGCGGAGGCAGCGGCGCCGCTGATGGTGACGCCGGCAGTCCAGGCAAGAAATAGCGGTGTCCGGATGGACCGACGAATCTTTGGGCTCGAAAACGAGTACGGAGTAACCTGCACCTTTCGCGGCCAGCGGCGGCTGTCGCCGGACGAGGTGGCGCGTTACCTCTTCCGCCGGGTCGTGTCGTGGGGCCGCAGCAGCAACGTGTTCCTGCGCAACGGCGCCCGGCTCTACCTTGACGTGGGCAGCCATCCCGAATACGCGACGCCCGAATGTGACAACGTCGTGGACTTGGTGGTGCACGACAAGGCCGGTGAGCGGATTCTTGAAGGCCTGCTGATCGACGCTGACCGACGGCTTCGTGAAGAGGGCATCGCCGGCGACATCTACCTGTTCAAGAACAACACCGACTCGGCGGGCAACTCCTACGGCTGCCATGAGAACTACCTGGTCGGCAGGCACGGCGAATTCGGCAGGCTGGCTGACATCTTGATCCCGTTCCTGGTCACGCGGCAGATCATCTGCGGCGCAGGAAAGGTGCTGCAGACCCCGCGGGGCGCGGTCTACTGCGTCAGCCAGCGGGCGGAGCACATCTGGGAAGGCGTCTCGTCCGCCACGACCAGGTCACGCCCGATCATCAACACCAGAGACGAACCGCACGCCGATGCCGAACGGTTCCGGCGGCTGCACGTGATCGTCGGCGACTCCAACATGAGTGAGGCGACGATGCTGCTCAAGGTCGGCGCCACCGACCTCGTGCTGCGCATGGTGGAGTCGGGCGCCGTGATGCGGGACCTGACGCTGGAGAACCCGATCCGGGCGATCAGGGAGGTGAGTCACGACATTTCCGGCCGCCGCCGGGTGCGCCTCGCCAACGGCCGGGAGATGAGCGCGCTGGAGATTCAGCAGGAATATCTGACAAAGGCGCAGGATTTCGCCGACCGCCGCGGCGCGGACGCCGTTGCCAAGCGGGTGCTCACCATGTGGGAACGAGCGGTGCGTGCGGTAGAGACGGGAGACCTTGACCTGGTCGCCCGCGAGATCGACTGGGTGACCAAGTACCAGCTCATCGAGCGCTACCGGGCCAAGCACGACCTGCCGCTCGCCTCGCCGCGGGTCGCGCAACTCGATCTCGCCTACCACGACGTGCACCGCGAACGCGGCCTGTACTACCTGCTGCAAAGCCACGGCGCAGTCCAGCGTGTGGCCAGGGACCTGGACATCTTCGAGGCCAAATCGGTGCCGCCGCAAACCACCAGGGCCCGGCTGCGCGGCGAGTTCATCAGGCGAGCACAGGAAAAGCGCCGAGACTTCACCGTGGACTGGGTACACCTGAAACTCAATGACCAGGCACAGCGCACGGTCCTTTGCAAAGATCCGTTCCGTGCGGTGGACGAACGGGTCGAGAAGCTCATCGCCGGTATGTGACCGTCCCTGCCGTCACGTGTCCACAGGCGGTGGCGCTGGCCGGTAGGCTGACGGCGCATCACTTCTGGATCTCTGCACATTCGTTGAAAAGGTTCTCATGCGCCGCATCGCCGCTGTTCCCATTCCGCTCGCCATCCCGCTCGCCGTAACGGCCACGCTGCTCGCAGGCTGCGGCGGTGGATCGCCCAGCCGGAGCCCGCAGGTCAATGTCCGTGGGACATTCGGCAAGAACCCCGCGGTGACGATTCCCAAGATCAAGCCGGGCAAGCGGCTGGTCGTCAAGACGCTTGTGAAGGGAAACGGCCAGCAGCTTGGCAGCGCCGATTCGTTCGTAGGCAACTTTGTCGCCTACGACTGGAGCGGCACCAAACACACCCAACTTGCCAGCACGTTCAGCCAGAACGCGCCGACGCTGTTCGCCGGCCGGCTGCTGCCTGGCCTCGAGAAGGCGCTGCGCGGCAAGAACATGGGCAGCCGGGTGCTGGCCGTGGTCCCGCCCGCCGATGGTTACGGCTCACGTGGCAACCCGCAGGGCGGCGTCAAGGCCACCGACACACTGGTCTTTGTCGTTGACCTGATCAGGGACTATGCGGCCACGTCATCCGCCGGCGGCCAGCAGGTCTCGCACGGCGGTGGCTCGCTGCCATCGGTGGGCAGCGCCCAGGGCCGCGCGCCCTCGGTGACGGTTCCGCGCGCCACCGCGCCGCGGGCACTTACCGTGCGCACTCTCATCCGTGGGACCGGCGCGGCGGTCCGCAAGGGCCAGTATGTGATCACCCAGTACGTCGGTGAGAACTGGCGGACGCGCAAGGTGTTCGACTCCACCTGGCAGCGTGGCCAGCCCTTCGGCGCCCGCATCGCAGCGCAGCCGTCTCAGGTGATTCCCGGCTGGGACAAGGGCCTGGTCGGGCAGAACATAGGCAGCCGGGTGCTCCTTGTGATCCCGCCCGCCGACGGTTACGGCAAGACCGGCAACACCCACGCCGGCATCAAGGGCACGGACACTCTCGTGTTCGTGGTGGACATCCTCGGCGCCTACGGCCCCGGCACCGCCTAAACGGCTTCCCGGCGCCGTCTGGCGGCATTCAGCGGAGCACCGGGCACAGGGACGAACGGCGATTTCGGCTTCCCATAGAGGCACCGTCTCATTATGGTTGACGTGGGCAACTAGTTAGCTGACTCCGTCAGCTAACTAGTTGCCCACCAGCCGAGGGATGGCAGCGGAGATGGGCGACACCGGGACAGCCGAGCGCGGGAGCGGAGTGCCACCGAGCGCAGCCGTTCGGGAGTTTAATCGGTTTTACACGGGCGTGATCGGCCTGCTGCGGGGACGGTACCTGCGCACGCCGTACTCGCTGACCGAAGCACGGGTGATCTTTGAGATTGCTCAGCGAAGCCACGGGCCGGGTCGCGATGGCGCCGGGACCGATGCGGCTGAGCTGCGCCGCACGCTCGACTTGGACGCGGGCTATCTGAGTCGCGCGCTTGCCAGGTTCGAGACCCGCGGGCTGATCAGCAGGAACCACTCGCCCACTGATGCGCGCCGTCGGCTGATCAAGCTCACGGCGGCGGGCCGCGCGGCATTCGAGATGCTCGACGAGCGGGCCGAAGCACAGGCCAGGGCGATGTTGTCCGCGTTCACCGAGGCGGACAAGCGGCGGGTCGTCGGCGCCATGGCGGCGATAAGGCAGATCATTCAACGGGTGCCGCACGGCAAGCAGGGCGCTGCAGCGACCGGAGCGCCGGGGTCCGCGGAGGGCGCCGTGTCCGCCAGGGCGAGCATCGTACTGCGCGCGCCGTTGCCCGGTGAGCTTGGCTGGGTCGTGCAGAGGAACGGCGCGATCTATGCGCACGAGTACGGCTGGGACGAGACATACGAAGCTCTCGTGGCCCGGATCGTGGCCGACTACGCCGCCAGCCACGACCCGCGCCGCGAGTCGGCCTGGATCGCCGAGGTCGACGGTGAGCCGGTCGGCTGCGTGTTCTGCGTGCGGGACAGCGACACCGTCGCCCGGCTGCGGCTGCTCCTCGTCGAACCGCACGCGCGCGGGATGGGGATCGGCGCCGGCCTGGTGGCTGAGTGCGTCAGGTTTGCCACCCGGGCCGGATATCGCGAGCTGGTGCTGTGGACCAATGACGTTCTGGTTCAGGCCCGGCGCATCTATGAGAAGACCGGCTTTGAGATGACAGAGTCCGGGAGGCATCACAGCTTCGGCCACGATCTCGTTTACCAGACCTGGCGGCTACCTCTGCGCTGACTGCGCCCGCGGCGGCTCACGGTGCCAGCGACGCGGCGGCTCACGGTGCCGGCGACGTGGCGGCTCACGGTGCCGGCGACGCGGCGGCTCACGGTGCCAGCGACGCGGCGTGGCGGCCAGCGGCGGCCGCCGCCAGGAAATACGCGGGATCTTCATCGAGACCGCGGCCCATCGTGGAAAGCCGCACCGGGCAGTCACGCAAGGCCTCGTACAGGCCGTCCAGCGGCACCCGCACGAGCGAATGCCGCGCGGCGAGCGGTTGTGCTTGGGCTGCGACCCGCGCGCCGAACACGCCCGGCAGGTCAGGTACGACCACGTCGGCCCGCGCGAGCGCAACCCGGCCATAGGCGGTCATGCTGTGATGGGAGATGCCGCGGTGCCGGTCGCGCCGATCGGCATCACTGACCCGAAGGGACGCCACCGGGCGGCCGCCGAGCACGGCGGCGGCGTTGACCGCCTCGCCGCAGGCGACCCCGGAGAAACCCCATTTCGTGCCGGTGCCGAGGTTGCCGGGGCCCTGCGAGACGATGGCGAGCTCCGCCTGCAGGACACGGCGGGCGGCGAGCAGCCCGGTGTGTACGGTCACCGCCTCCATGTCACCGCCGAACGCCTGGCCGACCGTCACGACTGCGGCGAGCCAGCCCGCTTGGCGAAGCTCGCCAGCAGACCGGGAGAACCACGCGGGAAGCGCGCCTCCGTCCAGCATCACGTACACGACCTTCGCGCCCGGCTTGTGGGTGTAGAACGCGGCGAGCACGGCGGGAAGCGCCGAATGCAGATCGGCGATGACGACCGGCATCTGGTCCAGATCATCGGCGTCGGCGAGCAGGCCGTGCTGAGCCGAGCCCTGCTCGTCCACGCCGAGCACGGTCGCCTGAAGCGGCGTGTAGCGCGCCTTCACCAGGTGCCCGGGGCCAGCGGGGTCCGGCGGCAGCCGGTCAGGCACGGCGATCACAAGCGCATAACCACCGGTGCCCAGGCTGAGGTCGAGCGCCGTCGTGTTGAGCAAGACCCGGTCCCCGGGCTCAGGGCACCCGGTCAGCTCGGTGTAGGCGAGCGCGCGGCAGACCCGCTTACCGCTCGTCTCCTCGACCAGCACGTCGAGTTCGGCGGCCCCCGGCCACTCGCGCGTTTTTGCCGATACCACGCCGCTCCGCCATCTGATCACGTTGGCAGGGTAGCGTCGGACACGCGGAGGGAGTGCGATGTCGAGGCGGAAGACCGAACGGCTGCTCAGCCTGGTCGTTTGCCTGCTGGGCACGCGGCGCCACCTGTCGGCAGACGAGATCCGCGCCGCCGTTCCCGGGTACCCGCCGCCGGGCGAGGCGTTCAAGCGCATGTTCGAGCGCGACAAGGATGAGCTGCGCGAGCTTGGCATCCCGCTCGAGACGGGCCCCACCGAGCGCGACGAGGCCGGCTACCGGATCAGCAGGCAGGACTATGAGCTGCCGGAAATCACGCTGCAGGCGGACGAGGCTGCCGTGCTCGGCCTCGCGGCGCGCGTGTGGCGGCGGGCGGAACTTGCCGAGGCGGCGGCGGGCGGACTGCTCAAGCTCCGGGCCGCCGGAGTGGAATCGCAGGACGTGCCCGGTATCGAGCCGCGTGTTCGCACCGACGACGCGGCTTTCCCGGCAATGTGGCAGGCGGTGCGTGATCGCAGGCCGGTCGTGTTCAGCTATCAGGCGGTGGGGCGCACGACGCCGCAGCAGCGCCACCTCGAGCCGTGGGGGGTCGTGAGCCGCCACGGCCGCTGGTACGTGGGCGGGTACGACAAAGACCGCGGCGCGCCGCGGGTGTTCCGGCTCAGCCGGGTCGTCGGCCCGGTCGGGTTCGATGGGCCGCAAGGAAGCCTAACCGTGCCGGACGGCGCCGACGTGCGCCACCTGGTGCGCTCATGGGGCGGGCATGAGCCTGACCACCGCACGGCGACGCTGCTCGTGCGCCAGGGCGCCGGCTATGGATTGCGCCGGTGGGCCGTTCCCGCGGAGCGACGCCCGGCTGCCACGGCGCAGGCACGCCCGGCTGCCGCGGCGGAGGCGCCAGACGAGGCGGGCTTTGACCGGCTGGAGTTCGGCTTCTCCGACGTGGACTGGCTTGCCCCTTACATTGCCTCGTTCGGTCCGGACGTCGTCGTCGAGGACCCGCCCGACCTGCGGGACGCGGTGATCGGATGCCTGAAGGAGGTGCTGGCATGAGCGCGGAAGCGGCGTCGGATGCCGCTCGCGCCCCGCGGGCGAGGACCGCGCCGCGAACTGGCGCGGCCAGGCCGAGCACCAGCCGTCTGCAGCGGCTTCTCGCCCTCGTGCCCTACGTCACGAGCAGAAAGGTCGCGTCCATCGGGGAGACCGCAGCGGCATTCGGCATCACAGAAAGGGAACTCGTCGACGACCTGAACCTGCTGTGGTGCGTGGAACTGCGCGAGCCTGACCCATACTGCCCGATCGACCTGTCGTACGAGGGCGGCGAGATCGTGGTGAGCCAGGCTGACCCCGTCGCCCGGCCGCTGCGGCTTGGCACCGACGAGGCCAGCGCCCTGCTCGTCGCCCTTCGGATGCTAGCCGACCTGCAACAACTCCAGGATGCCTCCGCTGCGCACCGGGTCATCGCCAAGCTCGAGGCCGCCTCGGGCACGGCAGCCGCGCCGAGCAGCCAGGTCACCGTCCAGGTCGATTCTGCAGGTCCGGAAGTTATCGCCCGCGCGAGGCAGGCAATGGCGGCCGGGCGGCGGGTACACCTGACCTACTATGTGCCCGGCCGTGACGAAGCCACAGAACGCGACGTCGACCCGATGCGCCTGGTCCTGGTGGATGGCCGTACCTACCTGGAGGGATGGTGTCGGCGTGCGGAAGGCGTCCGCCTCTTCCGCATTGACCGGGTGGTCGCGATCGAGGTGCTGAACGTGCGCGCGGCGGTGCCTGCCGGCGCTCAGCCACGTGACATTGACCGTGACCTGTACCAGCCGTCGCCCGACGACATGCAGATCGTGTTTGAACTCGCGCCGCAGGGCCGCTGGGTCGCGGACCATTACCCATGCGAGGGCACGCAGGAACTCGAAGATGGACGGCTGAGGGCCGTACTGCGCACCGCGGACCCGCGCTGGGTGCGCAGGCTCGCGCTGCGCCTTGGCGACCGTGGTCGCCTGGTCGCTCCCGCTTGGCTGGTGGACGAGGTGCGTGAGCTAGCAGCCTCCGCGCTTGCCCGTTATGGGGATAGCGGGACAGATGCGGCGTAGTGATTTCCCTCGCCAAGGGTGTGAGCTGGTTGGCGGCGGCGCGTAGAATCTCCACGAGGAGACGCAGCGGCCGGGTGGCCATGTGGCGTCTCCGTCCAAGCCCCTGCTGAAGAGGACCGATATGGGTTTCGACGCACTCAGCCCTTGGCACTTGCTGATCCTGGCTGCGGTGTTCGTCGTGCTGTTTGGATCGCGGAAGTTGCCCGACGCGGCGCGCGCGCTTGGCAAGTCGATGCGTATCTTCAAGGCTGAGACGAAGGCTCTCCGCGACGGCGATGACATCGGTGACCAGGGACGGCAAGTCCAGGCGGCGCAGCAGGCTACGGTCCGGCAGCCGTCCGCACAGCAGCCACCGGCACCGGTCGCGACACCAGGATCTGACGACACGGTGAGCGACGCTGTGAGCGACGCGCCGCTTGCGGAGGCGCAGCGTAACCAGCGGTCCACCTGAGCCCTGACCCCGGGAGCTGACCGTGCCACTGCGCTGGCCCGGGCGCACGACTTCGCGGACTTCCGCTACTGCCGCGGCGCGCATAAATGCTGCCCGCAGCAAGCGGAACCCGGACGGTCGGATGCCGCTCATCGAGCACATAAGGGAGTTGCGTTCCCGGCTGCTCAAAGCTCTGGCCGGCCTCGCCGTGGGCATGGCTGTCGGCTGGATCTTCTTCAACCCGGTATGGCATTTCATCGAGCAGCCCTACTGCAGGATCTCAACTGATCACCGCACTGGCTGCCACGGGCTCGGTCATGAGCTCGTCGTGAACGGTGTCTTCGATCCGTTTCTGGTCCGCCTGAAGGTGGCGTTCGTCGTCGGCCTCGTGCTCTCCTCGCCGATCTGGCTCTACCAGCTTTGGGCATTCGTCGCGCCTGGCCTCTACACGAGGGAGCGGAAGTGGACGTACGCGTTCGTCGGAACGGCGGTGCCGCTTTTTGGCGCCGGCGGCGCGTTCGCGTACCTGGCGATGACCAGAGGGCTGCGGTTCCTCCTCGGGCTGACACCGAACGGCGTGCTGCCGCTGATCACGATCGACACCTACCTCGGCTACGCGACCGCGATGCTGCTGATCTTCGGCTTGGCCTTTGAGCTACCGCTCGCGCTGGTGATTCTCAACTTCGCCGGCATCCTCACGCACGAGCGGTTCAGGAAGTGGCGGCGGTTGTTGATCTTCGGCGTGTTCGCGTTCGCGGCTGTCGCCACACCCAGTCCGGACCCGTTCACGATGCTGCTGCTCGCCATACCATCCGTGGTCCTCGTCGAGCTTGCCGAACTGGCCGTGTGGGCCAACGACCGGCGCCGGGCGCGCAGGCCATCACCGTATGCTGGGCTTTCCGACGACGAGGCATCGCCGCTCGACGACGTCGAGTCGGCCGACGAGCCTGCCGGCGCCGACAGAAACTGATCTGCCGGGGTCCTAAGCTTGAGTTCATGACCACTCCGGCGCAGCGGTATGCCGCGTCCCGGCGCCGGCCAATCGCCTTCGAGGCGCTGTACAACTTCGCGTTCGACGACTTCCAGCGACAGGCCTGCGAGGCGCTGAAGGCTGGCAACAGCGTCCTCGTCGCCGCCCCAACCGGCTCGGGCAAGACCGTCGTCGGCGAGTACGCCGTACACCTGGCGCTCGCGGCGGGCCGCAAATGTTTTTACACCACGCCGATCAAAGCGCTGTCCAATCAGAAGTACGCAGACCTGGTCCGCCGCTACGGCCCGGCCAAGGTTGGGCTGCTCACCGGCGACAACAGCGTCAACGGCGAGGCGCCAGTGGTGGTGATGACCACCGAAGTGCTCCGCAACATGCTCTACGCGGGTTCCGCCACTCTGGCTGGCCTCGGCCATGTGGTCTTGGACGAGGTTCACTATCTCGCCGACCGGTTCCGCGGGGCCGTGTGGGAAGAGGTCATCATCCACCTCCCCGAATCGGTGCAGCTCGTCGCGCTGTCCGCGACTGTGAGCAACGCCGAGGAGTTCGGCGAGTGGCTGGTGCAGGTTCGCGGTGACACCACGGTGATCGTGGACGAGCAGCGGCCCGTGCCACTCTGGCAGCACATGCTCGCGCAAGGGCGGCTTTTCGACCTGTTCACGACCGGCGCTGATGCACAGGCCGACGGGCCGGCGCCCGGGGCCAGCGCGACCGCCGAGCCGGGTTCACGCGGGTCGCCCACCGGGGCGAGCATCGCCGCGCACGTCAACCCGGAGCTGCTCAGGATCGCACAGCGTGCGGACTGGGCGGCGCAGGCCAACCGCCGACCGCAGCGGGGCGGGCGGCGGCCGCGCCGGTTCCGCCCGCCGAGCCGGGTCGAGGTGATCGAGCGGCTGGACGCAGCCGCCTTGCTGCCCGCGATCACCTTCATCTTCAGCAGAACTGGCTGCGACGCCGCGGTGCTGCAATGTCTGGCCGCCAACCTGCGGCTCACCACCCCCGGCGAGGCTGCCATCATCCGCGAACGCGCAGAGCGGCGGACCGCAGAGATCGAGGACGAGGATCTCAACGCGCTCGGTTACGGTGAATGGCTCGAAGGGCTGCAGCGCGGCATCGCGGCCCATCACGCGGGCTTGCTGCCGGTCTTCAAGGAGGTGGTGGAGGAGCTGTTCGCCGAAGGCCTGATCCGATCGGTGTTCGCCACTGAGACGCTTGCCCTCGGCGTGAACATGCCCGCCAGAACCGTGGTGATCGAGCGTCTCGACAAATGGAACGGCGAAACGCACGCGACGCTCACACCGGGGGAGTACACGCAGCTCACCGGCCGGGCAGGGCGGCGGGGCATTGATGTGGAGGGCCACGCGGTGGTGATCTGGCAGCCGGGCACCGATCCCGCTGCCGTCGCGGGCCTCGCGAGCACGCGGACCTACCAGCTCAACTCAAGCTTCCAGCCCTCGTACAACATGGCCGTCAATCTCCTCGGCCAGTTCGGCAGGGAACGGGCGCGCACACTGCTTGAATCGTCATTCGCGCAGTTCCAGGCCGATCGCGCTGTCGTCGGCATCGCACGCCAGTTGCAGCGCGGCAGAGACGCCCTGGACGGCTACCGCACGGCCATGAGCTGCCACGCCGGTGACTTCGAGGGTTACATGCGCCTACGCAAAGAGCTCTCCGAGCGTGAGGGAGAGCTTGCGCGCAGCCGTTCGGCTACAAGAAGGGCAGAAGCGCAGCGGTCGGCAGAACGGCTACGGCCGGGCGATGTGATCAGGGTGCCCGCTGGACGGCGGGCCGGGGTAGCGGTGGTGCTCGACGGGTGCGCGCAGAGCAGAGGGCCGCTGGTGTTGACCGCTAACCGCCAGGTCAAGCGGCTGTCGATGATGGACTTCAGCGTTGCGGTGGAGCCCATCGAGCGGATCCGCATCCCCAAATGGTTCAGTGTGCGGTCGCCACAGCACCGCAGGGATCTCGCCTCGACCCTGCGCAACCGGCTCGCTGGACGCGACCTGCCCGCGCCGCGGCGTGGCCAGGCGCCCGACGACGCTGAGATCAGCAATTTGCGGGCGCTGATCAGGCAACACCCGTGCCACGACTGCCCGGACCGTGCGGAGCACGCACGCTGGGCGGAGCGCTATTCCCGGCTGAATCGGGAGGTCGAAGGCCTGGAGCGCCGGGTGGCCAGCCGGTCGCATGTGATCGCGAGGACGTTCGACCGGGTCTGCGCCGTGCTCGAACAGCTTGGCTACACCGACGATGACAAGGTGACGGCCCTCGGCCGACGGCTCGCTGGTTTCTACACCGAACTCGACCTGCTCGCCGCGGAGTGCCTGGAGCGCGGCCTTTGGGACGGCCTCGCTCCGGCCGAGATGGCCGCCTGCGTCTCGGCATTGACCTATGAGGCCAGGCAGTCCGATGACGCTGCCGCGCCGCGGTTGCCGCACGGGCGCGCGAGGGAGGTTTTGGCAAGTACGGTCCGGCTGTGGGGCGAGCTGGACACGATCGAGCGAGACAACTCGCTTTCTTTCCTTCGCGAACCCGACTTCGGCTTCGCGTGGGCCGCCTGGCGCTGGGCGCGCGGGCACCGGCTGGACGCGGTGCTCACCGAATGCGGGCTAACGGCTGGCGACTTCGTGCGCGCCGTCAAGCAGCTCATAGATCTCCTCGATCAGATATCAGCCATCGCGGATCCAGACGTTGCGGCGTCGGCGCGGGCGGCGATCGACGCGATGCGACGTGGCGTGGTCGCCTACTCGTCTGTGGCGTGACCGCGCCGAGACCGGCGCAACGCGGCCAGCGTGGCGGGCACGTCATCGACGCACAGCGCGTCGGCGCCTGCCGCCGCGTACCGCAACGCCGCCGCCGGGCTTGGGCACCAGACGAGCACATCGAGCCCCGCCTCGTGAGCCGCGGCGATCGCGCCGGCCGCGGCCGGGGACGGCAGCTCATCGCCCGCCTGTTCTTCGCCCGCCTGTTCTTCGCCCGCCTGTTCCGCGCACGCCTGTTCTTCGCCCGCCGGGCAGCAAGCCTCCTTCCGCTGGCCGAACGAGCCCGTGTGCAGCCCCACTGCCTGCATTCCGAGACCAGCGGCGCCGGGAATGGCGTGCTGCAGCGGAAAATTGAGCCAGGTGAGCAAGCCGAAGCTGACCTGCGGGAGCGCTGGCCGCAGGCTGATCAACAACCCGGGATCGAATGAGGTCACAAGGAGCGGCCGCCGCCGTGACTCCTTAGCCAACGCGGCGGCGAGCAATGCGCCGGTTCGCCTGGACGTCAGCGCCGTCGCGTCGGCGAGCACCGTCTTCACGTCGATGTCGATGCCGATTTCCGCGGGCACCGCGTCGAGCACGTCGGCGAGCCGCGCGATGCCCTGGCGAGCGAGTTCGGCGGCCGTCCGGTCCACGATGCAGGCGCCATCCGGCGCCGTCCAGTCGTGCCGCAGAACGAGCTGGTCGTCGGCGGTCCGCTGGGCGTCGATCTCGATCCATGACACGCCCGACTCGACCGCCGCAAGACACGATTCGACCGTGTTCTCCGCAAAACCACGCTGCGTTCCGCGTCCAAAGCCCCGATGCCCAACCACTGCCGGCTTCTCGGCGAAGATCACGCGTCCCACGATCTCACACGAACCACCCGATTCGGCTCCGCGTCGACGGCCACGCGGCCGGTGCGCTCGCAGCGAAACGCCGCCGCATCCGGTGCGCTCGCAGCGAAACGCCGTCGCGGCCGACGCGTGCGCTCGCACGATTGATGCCATGAGGCTCCTGGTGCTCGGCGGAACACATTTCGTCGGCCGCGCGGTCGTGGCGGCGGCGCTCGACCGCGGCGATACGGTCACCGTTGTGACGCGCGGCAAGACTGGTCGGCCCGCGCCCGCCGCGGAGGCAATTCACGCCGACCGGACGTCGGCGGGCGCGCTGTCGGCCGCGCTTGCGGGCCGCGCATGGGAGGCGGTGATCGACACCTGGTCGGGCGCGCCTCGCGTGGTGCGGGACAGCGCGCGGCTGCTGGCGGGGCGTGCCGGGCACTACGGATACGTGTCGAGCCGTTCGGTGTACAGCTGGCCAACCCCGGTCGGATCGGATGAGACCGCCACGGTGGTCAAGGCCGACCCATCCAGCGGCGACGACACCGATTACGCCGAAGCGAAACGGGGCGGCGAGATCGCAGTCGCCGAGGCGTTCGGTGAGCGGGCCCTGCTGGCTCGCGCCGGGCTGATCCTTGGACCATATGAGGATGTCGGGAGGTTGCCTTGGTGGCTGCGCAGGCTTCAGCGCGGCGGGCGGGTGCTTGCGCCCGGCCCTCCTGACCGGCCATTGCAACTGCTCGACGTGCGGGACCTCGCGGCCTGGATGCTCGCCTGCGCACAGAAAGGCCTGGGCGGTGTTTTCAACGTGGTCAGCCGGTCCGGGCACGCGACAATGGGCTCGCTGCTCGCCGCGGCGAAAAGGGAGTCCGGGCCAGACGCCGAACTGGTCTGGGCCTCGCCGGAGGCGATATCGGCGGCCGGAATCGAGGCGTGGACGGAACTGCCGATCTGGCTGCCGCCCACCGGAGAGGCAGCCGGGCTGCACGATTGCAACGTGGAGCGGGCGCACGCCGCCGGGCTCGCGTGCAGACCCGCGACGGATACCGTGGCAGACACCTGGCGTTGGCTGTGCGCTGAAGGCGGCTCGCACGTGCCGCGTGGGCGTCCGCCCGTCGGTCTCGATCCGGAAAAGGAACGGCGGTTCCTTGCCACCCGCACATGACATCGAACTGGAATTATGTCTGCGTGAGTCCACATCTGATGCTGCTCGACACCCCGGCGCTGTACTACCGGGCGTTCTATGGAGTGCCCGATTCTGTAAGGGCACCGGATGGGATGCCGGTGAACGCGGTACGCGGCCTGCTCGACATGATCGCCTGGCTGGTGCGGGGCGGCAATGGCAGACCGCGCGGCCAGGCCGGTCCAGCCGGGCGCGACGCGCAGAGTCGCCGGCCGACGCGGCTCGTCGCCTGCATGGATGGCGACTGGCGGCCAGCCTTCCGTGTTGATGCGCTGCCCAGCTATAAGGCGCACCGTGCCGCGCCTGACGGGTCTGAGATCGCACCTGATGCACTCACCGCACAAGTACCGCTGATAGGTGAGGTGCTTGACGCGGTGGGCATAGCCCAGGCCGAGGCGCGAGGCTACGAGGCCGACGATGTGATCGCCACCCTGGCCACACGGGCCGACATCGCCGTTGACATCGTGACTGGTGACCGGGATCTGTTCCAGCTCGTCGACGATGCCCGGCAGATCCGCGTCCTGTACACCGCGCGTGGCTTCGCCAGGCTCGAAGCCGTGGACGAGGCGGGAGTGACCGCGCGCTACGACATACCCGGCCGGGCCTACGCGGAGTTCGCGGTGCTGCGCGGTGACCCAAGTGACGGCCTGCCGGGGGTGCGGGGAATTGGCTCCAAAACGGCTGCCGCGCTTGTGCGCCGTTTTGGCACGGTCGGGGCGATGCTTTCGGCGCTCGACTTGGAGCCTGCTGCGAGCGGGCTCGGTAGCAGCAGGCCGAAGCTGGCCGGCGCCCGCGACTATCTTGAAGCGGCGGTGCCCGTCGTGAGAGTAGCCACCGATGTGCCGATTCCTGCGCTCGATGACCGGCTGCCGACGGCACCGAAGGACCTGGCCAGGTTGGAGGGTCTCGCCGCCCGCTGGAACCTCCGATCCTCGCTGGACCGTCTGCTTTCCGCGCTGGCAAGGCCTCGCTGAGACCGTCTGAAATATCCCAATTTAGGCTGTTATGCGAAGTTAATATACTAAAACTTGCCTATTTATTTGACTTTTCTTGACCATCACTCGGCGTACATTCACGGCGACTGTCGCGGATGCGGCGCAACGGGAAGGAGGCAACCGAATCGCCGCATCACGCCCCCGCAACAGGAGAAGGAGCCCGCATGTTACGACGATGGTGCATACCCCTCGCAACCTTGACGCTGGTGATCGGTTCGATGCTCGCGGCAGGCACCGCCGCGGCGACGTCGCATGGGTCCCGCACGGCCGGACACCTGATCAGGCCATCCGCGCACCTGGTCAGACCCACCGGGCACGGGACCGCGCCGCTACTCGGACGCGTTGGATCACGAAACGCAGTGGGCAGCACCAACTGGTCAGGTTACGCGGCCACCGGCACCAACGGCGCGTTCAGCAGTGTCTCGGCAAGCTGGGTGGAGCCCACCGGTCACTGCTCATCCGGTCATCAGTACTCGAGCTTCTGGGTCGGCCTGGACGGCTTCAGCAGCGGCACAGTAGAACAGACCGGGAGCGAGGTCGACTGCAACGGCAGCACGCCCGTCTACTACTCCTGGTACGAGATGTACCCGGCGTTTCCCGTCAACTTCAGCAACACCGTTCGCCCCGGTGACGTTTTCAACGCTTCTGTCACCTTCAACAGCGGCAGCAGCTTCACGCTCTTTCTGCAGGACGTCACGCAGGGCTGGAGCCACACCATCAGCGCCTCACTCAGCGGCGCCGCCAGGTCGTCCGCCGAGGTGATCGCTGAGGCGCCGTCCTCGTCCGGCGGCGTGCTGCCGCTGGCCAACTTTGGCACGGTGAACTTCAGCGCTTCCAAGGCCAACGGTTCGAACCTGGGTAACTTCAACCCGACCGAGATCATCATGGTCGGCAACTCCGGGCGCCCGAAGGTCAGCGTCTCCGCACTCAGCGGCGGCACCAACTTTAGTGTCACCTGGCTGCGTAGCAGGTAGGCGCCCAGGCAGCAGCGCTCGGCATGGCCTGACAGCTCGCACGGAGCGCGCGTCTCCTGCGCCGTCCCGGCAACCCGCGTGGTTCGCCGGGACGGCGCGGTCAACACACAGAGACCGACTCGATCTCGGTTCCATGCGGAGCGCGAGGACCTCGCAGATTTATAGACCGTGAGACTTGATAACTTCCTCGTAAGCGTGGTGACACTCACTCAGGAATCAAAACGCCCAGCCTTGGCTTTGCTCAGGAAGGATCTCCAAGCCTGTGCCCCGAAGACCAAGACGGGTCCTGCGGCGTTATCTTTGCTGTCACGAACCGCAACGCTTCCAACGTCGAACTGGCAGATTTCAACGCAGTTGCCGTTCATCGAGGAACATTATCCGCGATGTGGAGATCTATAACCAGCCTGCCGCCGGAAGCTCATCCTGGGCGGGCGCTTGGCTCATGACAATGACAGGTCGAGCCATCAAGGTTCGGACGCGCGGATTCCGCCGTCCCGTCAAGGGTCAGGACGCCACGCGGTTCAGTACCGTCAGCGCGACTTGGCCGCAAGACTAAAACGTCCCCGCAAACCTGGGTCTGCGGGGACGTGGCCTGATCTCCAGAGGCTCACAGATCAAACTGGCCTCGCTTGACTCTTTGTACGAATTCCCGCCAATCGTCGGGGGCCAGGACCAGCACCCGACCGGCGATATTGTTGTCCTTGCTGTCCCTTATTCCGACGCTGGCACCCCGCAACTGCGCCACCTCGACACAGTTGCCATTGTAGGAACTGAGTGCGCTCTTCCGCCAGCAAATCTCTTTCAAAGACTCGATATGGTGCATCGCACGCGCCCCCCGTAACATATGACGCACGTCGTGCGTCCGCGCTTGCTCACAAGGCCCCGGCTGTCCGCATGATGGTCTAACGACCAAATTGCCCTGTTTCGATACATATATGCCCTTTGTTGTAGAAAGATAGTCCGGTGTTCGCACATACCAGGACTCTAGACTCCAGGCAGCGTAGCGGAAAGGTCAATCGCTGTCGGCGAAACGCCGTACTGACCGAAGTAACGATCATGCATCGGGGGGACGATGCCGAAACGAAGCTATTCAAGGTTGCGCACCGGGGCGGCGCACCAGCGAGCCCGCTGCCTCGGCCGTTCGGGCGCGCGCCGCATTTCGGCAGACGCGACCGCGCCATGGAATGAAGTGCTCACCCTGTCTTTCTGTCAGGCAGGAACTGCGCCGGGGCAGGTGAGTGGGGTCATTTCCACTCTTCTCGCGCGATTTGGGCGATTCGCGCGCGAGATTGATCGGGGCCCATCGCATGTGTCTGCAAATACTGAAAAGCTAGTTGATAGTAGTATATCTCCGGATCTTCTTTCACAAAGAAGCTGCTTGTTAGATACTCGACACAGACCACGTTCGGCATCGCTATCTCGTGCGCGTATGGAAAGCGGAAGATGACGAAACCCCCGGTGCCGATCGGGTGATGCCCCCGTAGTTCAAGAATCTGGAGCTTGGCATTTGGCAGCTCCGAGATCTCGATTAGTCTTTCCAGCTGCTCATGCATGACGGCCTTGCCAGCAAAGCGTCGGAGCAACACGGATTCATCGAGAACAACAGATAGCTCGATGGGATAATCCCGGATAAGAACTTGCTGTCTCGCAAGCCTTGCTTCAACTCGGCGCTCTACGGTCGAAGGCGTGATCGTGACGAACGACCGCCAGCTTTGAATGATTTCGCGCGCGTAGGCTTCCGTCTGCAGCAAGCCAGGCACCACTTCGGATTCCCAGTTCGAGATCGTTTCCGCCTCGGCTTCCATGCCTATGAAGTCAACCAGTTCATCGGGGATGTCGGTCGAATAGGTCTCCCACCAGGCCTTGCGGCTTGCCTCGCCCGCCATTGCGAGCAGTTCGCCCCTGCGTCCGCCGTCGACGCCGTAGAGGTCGAGCAGCCTCTGGGCGTCGGCTGGCTTTATCCCCGTACGTGTGTTCTCGATCCTGCTGATCTTGGCTTGCGACCAGCCGAGGCGCTCGGCGACTTGATCTCCGGTCAGGCCCGAGCACTCACGCAGACGGTGCAGCTCGGCTGCCAAGCGCCGCCGCACCGTCGGGCTGCCATGGTCGGGCACCCGTCCTCCCAATCTTGGGGTGTTACCCGTTACCGAGGTATTTCAAACGTAGCCCAGCTGGCGATATCAATGTGCCGTGCAGGTTCCATAAGCGTCTCTATTGCAATCGTCATTTGCATGTTGCATCGAATCATACAGTATCCGACAATTAAACCAGCGGGCCAGTTCCTTACGAGGGCAGGAGGGGGCGCGCCATGGTGATCGGGCGGGGCGTTACGGCGATAGCTCCGCCATCTGGTTCTGCCTCGGGGCGGGGGTTGGGTTCCGTCTACGAACGGCGGAATCGACCGTCAGGCGCCAGTGCGCGGCGACCGCGCCCTGGCCGACCGCCGACTCGGCGGACACAGCGACGCTGCGTTGGCCTGCTGGAGAAGCCCTCTGTGCAGGGCATTACCGTGAACTCGAAGCGATTAATGGGGGTAGCGTTGTTATGACCGCGCCGATCATACTGGCCGCGATTGCCGGCGGGATCATCATGGGCTGGTGCCTCACCGTGACGGTTGCCGCGGCAGCCATGTCGCGTTCGCAGACTCGCATGCTCCGCAAGGTGAGATATTGGCAAACCGAGGCAGGCAGCGCTCGGGCCGAAGCCGAACGCCTCACTGCGGGCGCAATGCCACAGCTCACCGGGTCCCGGGCTCGATGACTGACCGCTCGGAGCATGCCGCTTGATCATAGGGTCGGCTTCGCTCATCAGAAAGAGGGCCCCCGCGAGGGGGCTCTCTCCACGCGAGGGGGGTCAGAAGCGCTGCCGCAGGGCCGATCATCCCGAGCACCGATGCGGGAGCGGACGGGTTCGGTCTGGGGTGGTGCCGATGACTCGGGGGTGGACGGTCAGGTGGTGCAGATGACTCGCGAGTGGACGCTTATTGGAGTGCCGAGCAGCGCGGGCGCGCACCATGCGGGTCAGGAGCGGGCGCCGGCCGCGCTGCGAAAGGCCGGCCTGCCTGAGCGGCTGCGCAGGGCGGGGCTCTCACTCGACGACGCGGGCGACCTGCCAGAGACGCCGTTCTCGCTGGATGACACCGATCCGACGCGGCGCAACCTGGCCGCCGTGGTGCGCGTTGCCGAGCGGGTGGCGGACGCCGTCGCGGAAGTGGCCGGGTCGGGCAGGGTGCCGCTGGTGCTCGGCGGTGACTGCACGATCACCCTAGGAGCGATCGCCGGATATCGGCGGCACGCCGCCGATATCGGTCTGGTCTACGTCGACGCGGACGCCGACGTCAACACGCCGTCGACCACGGGATCGGGCATCTTCGACTCGATGGGAGTGGCTCACATGCTCGGCGAGGGCGCGCCTGAACTGGCCGGCCTGGCCGGGACCGTGCCCCTGATCGACCCGCGGCGGCTCACGCTGCTCGGCTGCGACCCGCGGGAGGTGGATCCGGGGCCACGGCAGTTCCTCGCCACGCGGGGGGTGAGCATCCAGGACTCCGCCGACCTCATCGCCGACCCGGCCGGCGCCGCCAGCCGGGCGCTGTCCTTGATCGGTGACGCCTCGGGCCCTGTTCTTGTCCACTTCGACGTGGACCTGGTCGACTCAGGCGACCTGCCGCTCGGGAACTTCCCGCACTACGGCACCGGCGTATTGTTCGACCGGGCGGTCGAGTGCCTGCACGCGCTTCGCAAGCACCCGTCGTTCGGCGGCCTGGTCTTGACCGAGGTCAACCCGACACATGACGCCGATGGACGGCTCGTCGAGCGGTATGTGGCCGGCATCGTCGCCGCGCTGACCCGGAGCTTGGATTAGATTGGCTCGGTGGACACTGAGCTGTACCCAGCTGGCAGAGTTGGCATGGTTGCCCCCGCAGCCGACGCTGCGGGGCTGGACGCGCTGTTGCTCACGCCCGGGGCGGACCTGCGGTATGTGACGGGCTATGACGCGCCCAACTTTGAGCGCCTGACCTGCCTGGTCGTGCCCGCGCGGGACGCGCCCTTCATGGTGGTTCCGCGCCTGGAACTGCCTGCGGCACAGGCCGCCGGGGTGGACCACCTCGGTGTGGAGCTTGTCGCCTGGGACGAGACGCAGGACCCGTACGCGCTGGTCGCGAGCCGACTCGCGCGAGTAAGGCGGGTCGGCCTGGCCGACCGGATGTGGGCGATGATGGTGCTGCGGCTGCGCGCCGCGCTGCCGGGCGCCGAGCAGGTGCTGGCCAGTCCGGCGCTGCGCGAACTACGGATGCGCAAGAGCGCCGCCGAGGTGGCAGCCCTCGCCGGCGCCGGCGCCGCGATAGACCGGGTGCACGAGCAGGTTCCGGGTCTGCTCCGACCCGGCCGCACGGAACGAGAGGTCGGCGCGGACATCGCCGCCGCGATTGTGGCAGAAGGGCACGCGTGCGCAGACTTCACCATTGTGGCTTCCGGGCCGAACGCCGCGAGCCCGCACCACGAACTCAGTGAGCGCACACTGCTCGTCGGCGATGTGGTGGTGGTGGACATCGGCGGCACCATGCCGAGCGGCTACTGCTCGGACTCCACCCGCACGTACGCGATCGGCCCGCCGCCCGCCGAGTTCCTCGCCTACTACGAGGTGCTGCAATCGGCGCAGGACGCGGCGTGCGCCGCCGTTCGGCCCGGAATCACGGCGGAGGCCGTCGATGCCGCCGCACGTGAGCCGATCGCGGCAGCCGGTTACGGCGACTATTTCATCCACCGGACCGGCCACGGCATTGGCTTGGAGACGCACGAGGAGCCCTACATCGTGGCGGGCAACGCCGAGCCGCTCGAGCCGGGGATGGCGTTCTCGGTGGAACCGGGGATCTACCTCGGGGCGCACGGTGCGCGCATCGAGGACATTGTGATCTGCACCGCGCACGGCGGCGACCGGCTGAACAAGGTCACCCGCGACCTCGTCGTCGTCCCCGTCTGATGCAACGCCGAGGTGCGCGATGAAAGGCCACGAGCTGGATGACGAGGTAGCGGCGCTCCTCGAGCTCACCGACGAGCTCGTCGAACGGGAGGTGCGGCCCGCCGTGGCGGCGGCGGAGGAGTCCGCCGCGTTCCCGCGCGCGGTATTCCGCACGCTGGGCAAGGCCGGCCTGCTCGGCCTGCCCTACCCTGCGGCATACGGTGGCGCGGGCCTGCCGTACGAGGTCTACCTGCGGGTGGTGGAGAAGCTCGCGGCGGGCTGGCTCGCCATCGGCCTCGGCCTGAGCGTGCACACCCTCGCCTGTTTCCCCATCGCCGCCTGGGGCAGCGACGGCCAGCGTGAGCGATGGCTGGCCGGACTGCTCGGCGGCGAGCTGCTCGGCGCCTACTGCCTGTCCGAGCCGCAAAGCGGCTCGGACGCGGCGGCGCTGGCCACCCGCGCGGCACGCGACGGCGACAGCTATGTGATCGACGGCGTCAAATCCTGGATAACCCACGGCGGCGCGGCCGACTTCTACACGCTGTTCGCCCGCACGTCGGGCGACCCCTCAGGACCCGAACGCGCGCGCGGGATCAGCTGCCTGCACGTCCCCGCCGGCACGCCCGGAGTGTCCGCCGCGCCGGCCGAGCACAAGATGGGCATGGGCGCGTCTGTCACGACCCAGATGATTTTCGACGGGGCTCATGTGCCGGCCGACAATCTCGTCGGCGAACAGGGCGCGGGATTCAAGATCGCGCTAGCGGCGCTCGACGCGGGCCGGCTCGGCATCGCGGCATGCTCGGTCGGGCTCGCACAGGCCGCGCTTGACGCGGCGGTCGGCTATGCGCGTGAGCGGCGGCAATTCGGCCGGCCGGTCATCGAGTTCCAGGGCCTGTCGTTCATGCTCGCCGACATGGCGACCTCGGTTGAGGCCGCTCGCGCGCTGTACCGCGCGGCGGCGCGGCGCAAGGACGCCGGGCAGCCGTTCGGCACCCAGGCCGCGATGGCCAAGCTGTTCGCCTCCGACACCGCGATGCGGGTGGCCAGCGACGCGATTGGTGTTCTCGGCGGCTACGGCTATGTGGCGGATTTTCCCGTTGAGCGGTATTTCCGCGAGGCCAAGATGCTGCAGCTGGTCGAGGGCACGAACCAGATTCAGCGGCTGGTGATCGGCCGGGCCCTCGCACAGCCCGCACAGCGTACGTAGCACCGCGCGGAGCCGTTAGGGAAAATGGGCGGCGAGCACCGCCCGCGCACGTGCGGCCGGGCAGGCATTGACACCGCACGCCTGGCTGCGCTGTTGTTCGGAGTGTCAGATCGTTTCGGCCTCGCCGTGTCCGGTGTGGCGAGGCCGGGTGCCGCATGGCCGACCGTCACCCCGGGGACCACCACGGCGCCGCACCGAGAAGGGTTCATGACATGGGCGAGTGGGACGCAACGTCTTATGAGGGCAAAGGCACGATCCTGCGGGTCGTGCGCGCCGAGGCCGACCGCATGTTCGCGCTGGCCGAGCCGCCCGACGCCTGGGAGGCGCCGACCGCGTGCGCGGGCTGGACAACCCGTGACGTGGTCGGGCACCTGGTCGACACAACCGAGGGCTACTTCGCCGCCTTCGACGCGGCGCGCGGGCTCAGCCAAGCCGAGGCGGCGTACGGCCTGGCGGGCATGAAGGCCAGGGTCGACGAGAAGGCGACGGGATTCCGCGACCTCAGCCAGCAGGAGATGACGAGCAGGCTGCGCGCTGACTTCCAGAAGATGACGGGCATCCTCGACAAGCTCGGCCCCGAGGAGTGGACCGGCTTCATGGTGCCGCATTTCTATATGGGACCGCTGCCCGCTTTCTTTTACGCGGCCGGCCAGCTGATGGACTACGCGGTTCACTCGTGGGACATCCGCCAGGGGACGGGGCGCGCGCATGGCCTGTCCGGCGACGCCGCCGACCTGCTCGTGCCGTTCATGTTCGTGCTGTGGCAGTCGACCGTGCGGGCGGACGCGGACCTCACGCCGATGCAGCTCGGCGTCCGGGTGAGCGGCCGCAACGGCGGCGACTACCGCATCACGGTGAACGAGAAGGGGATGTCCTACGAGCAGGGCTCCGCGGACGACCTGCCCACGGTGCTCGAGTTCGATGCGGGCAGCATGGTGCTGAGAACGTTCGGCCGCGGCAACGGTGGCACCGTGCGGGGAGACATGGGCATCGCCGATCGCTTCCTGAACCTGTTCTTCCCCATCTAGCCTGGAGGTTCACCGGCGGCGGCCCCGGGCTCGGCGTCGTACTCGGCTGGCGTGTGCCCAGTCGGCAGCTCGTGTTTGGCCACCCGCGCTGTTGGCGTGCGCGGAAGCTCGGCGATCGCCTCCCAGAACCGTGGCACCTTGTAGGACGCGAGCCGGTCGGCGGTCCAGTCACGCAAGGCGGCGAAGTCGAGCCGCGCACCAGGCACGGGCACCACGAACGCCTTCACATCCTCCTCTGAGAACTCCGAAGGGATCCCGACCACGGCGCAGTCAAGCACCGCCGGATGGCCGAGCAGAACCTCCTCCACCTCAAGCGGCGAGAGGTTCTCGCCCCGCCGGCGCAGCACCTCCTTCTTCCGAGCAACGAAGGTGTACGTGCCGTCGTGGTTAACGGTGACCAGATCCCCGGTGCGCAGCCAGCCGCCGGACAGCACCTGTGCCGTCTCGTCCGGCATCTGCCAATACCCGGGCGTCACCGCTGGGTTGCGTAGGCGCAGTTCGCCGCTCTTGCCGGGCGGAACGTCGCTGCCGTCGTCCGCGACCACCCGGGCGTGGTTCACCAAGCCGAGCCGTGGGTGCTGCCGCGGCGCCCCGAGCGTGCGGAAAGGCCGGGTGCCATGCGGCCAGACCAGCCCGTACGGCGTTTCGGACAGCGCGTAGCCGCACACGATACGCAGGCCGAAGCGGCTCTCGATCTGCTCCTGTCGCTGCTTGGTCGGCGCGGGGCCGGTGTAGCAAAGCCGCAGCGGTGTGTCGGCGTCGTCGGCTCGCTCCGGCTGGCGCATCAAGATCTCCACCATCGCGCCGATGGCATTGAACTCCGTGGCGCCGTGCCTTCGGGCCGAATCGAGGAACCCGCTGGCGGAAAAACGCGGTAGCAGCACCAAACCGGCGCCGCAGGCCAGCGAGCCCATGACCGAGTACGCGGGCGCGTTGATGTGAAACAGCGGCAACGACGTCATCAGGCGGTCGTCCGCGGTCAGCTCCAGCCAGTAAGGGAACCCCTCGCCGGCCATCGTGTAGGCACGATGGGTCTGCATGACGAGCTTGGACCTGCCGGTGGTACCGGAGGTCGGGATCAGCACCGCGAGGTCATCGGGTCCGACGGCGCTGGGCAGGTCGGCGCCCGTCTCCTCCGGCGATGTCCAGTCGCCGACGACCTGGTGAACGTCGAGTGCGCCAAGGTCGATGCCCTCAGTCACGATGCTCGGCGCGAGGCCGGGGTCGGTGATGATCGCGCGCGGCCTTGTCTGCCTGACGAGGCCCACTAGCTCGGCGGCGGTGCCTCGCGGGTTCGTCGGCACGGTGACGGCGCCAATCGAGGCAAGCGCGAGCCAGCAGAGCAGGTAGGGCGGGGTCGTGCGGGTGGTGACAACGACGAGGTCGCCGCGGCGGATGCCGGCCTGCCGCAATGCTCGCGCCGTCGCCGCGACGCGGGACGCCGCGCCGGCGAAGGTCAGCTCGCCGTCGTCGGTCCGAAGCCACGTGCCGCCCGGGTCTGCGTCTGCGGCGCGGGACAAGATTTGCGGGATTGTAAGGAACAACCAATCAACTCCCGAACGGCTGCCGCACTGTGACCTGTCGCCGCAGATGACTCTTGCACGAATGCGCCGACCGCGTCGAGCCGTGGCGTCGCCTGTCGCCTCCGTGCCTTTGGGCTTTGCGGCTTTGCCCGGCATGTGCCATCGTTCGGACCGTGCGGAAATATGTGATCATGGGTGTTCAGGGCAGCGGCAAAGGGACGCAGGCGGCCATGCTGGCGCGCGATTTCTCCCTCACGCAGATCGGCGTCGGGGACATCTTCCGATGGCACGTGCAAAGCCACACCAAGCTCGGTGCGCAGATCCGCCGGACCATGGCGCACGGCGAGCTGGTCGGAGACGAGGCGGTCGAGAAGGTCGTTCGGGACCGCCTAGACCAGCACGACTGGAACTACGGGTTTATCATCGACGGGTTCCCCCGCAACCGCCGGCAGGCGGAGTTCTTCCTCGAGAGCTACGACATCGACGGCGTCATACACCTAGACCTGCCGGATTCCGAGGTCCGGCGGCGGGTGCTCGCGCGCCGTCTGTGCTCGCGCTGCGGCATGGACTACAACCTCATCGCGCACCGGCCGAAGGTCGAAGGCAGGTGCGATGTGTGCGGCGGCGAGCTGGTCCCGCGCGAGGACGACACGGAGGACGCGCTGGTGGCCCGGGTGCGGGACTACCACGAAAAGACCGATTCCGTGCTTGACCTGTTCCGGCGTAAGGAATACGTCTTCACCGTGGACGCGAGGCCGGACAAGGCCGCGGTGCAGCGGGCCATCCGCCAGCAGCTCGGCCTGCTCGGCGACCTGCGCGCCTCGTCGGCGTGAGCTAGCGCGCACGCTCCGCGCCGCATGGGCGACGCGGTGCGGGTCGGGAACAACTTATGAGCGAGAAGGCCCCGGATCGCCCTGCGCTGGCCGGGGACGGCCCACGGAGGTGCGCGTGACCGAGCTCAGCCGCGGCCGACGAATGCTGGTGCTCGGAATCTGCTGCATGAGCTTGCTGATCGTGAGTCTCGACAACACGATCGTCAACATCGCGCTGCCGTCGATCAAACACGACTTTCACGCCTCCATCTCCGGGCTGCAATGGACGGTCGACGCCTACCTGCTCGTCCTCGCCAGCCTGCTGATGCTGTCCGGGTCGACGGCCGACCGGATCGGCCGCAGGCGGACATTCCAGCTTGGTCTGGCCCTGTTCAGCCTGGGCTCCCTGCTGTGCAGCCTCGCGCCGTCGCTCGGTTGGCTGGTGACCTTCCGCGCGCTGCAAGCCGTCGGCGGGTCCATGCTCAACCCGGTGGCGATGTCGATCATCGTCAACGTCTTCACGCAGCCAAGGGAGCGGGCCAGGGCGATTGGCGTGTGGGGCGGTGTCGTCGGTATCAGCATGTCCCTCGGCCCGATCGTCGGGGGAGCGCTGACCGCATCCGTCGGCTGGCGCTCGATCTTCTGGATCAACGTGCCAATTGGCCTCGCAGCCATTGTCCTGACCGCGCTCCGGGTCCCCGAGTCCAGGGCGCCTCGTCCGCGCCGCCTCGACCCGGTGGGCCAGCTGCTGATGATCGTAACTCTCGCCACGCTGACCTACGGGATCATCGAAGGCCCCCGCTCCGGCTGGGCGTCAGCGCCGATTCTGTCCTGCTTCGCGATCGCAGCGGCCGGGTTGACCAGCCTGATCGCTTACGAGCTTCGGCGCGAAGAACCGTTGATCGACGTGCGGTTCTTCCGCAGCGCGCCATTCGCGGGCGCTACGCTCATCGCCATTTGCGCGTTCGCCGCACTGAGCGGCTTTCTCTTCCTCAGCACGCTGTACCTCCAGGACGTCCGGCACTTCAGCGCCTTTCACGCGGGCCTGTACATGGTGCCGATGGCAGCCATGGCGCTTATCTTCGCCCCGCTCTCGGGCCGGATCGTCGGCACCCGTGGTCCGCGGCTGCCGTTGGTCGTCGCCGGACTCGGCATCATCGCAAGCGGCGCCGCGCTCACCACGCTTTCTGCCCAGACTGCGGTCGGCTGGCTGCCCGCGACGTTCGTGATCTTCGGCATCGGGTTCGGCATGGTGAACACGCCGATTACCAATAACGCGATCTCCGGCATGCCCCGGGCACAGGCGGGCGTGGCGGCCGCCGTGGCGTCGACCAGCCGTCAGCTCGGCCAGTCGCTCGGCGTCGCCGTCATCGGCTCGGCGGTAACCTCGCGCATCCATGGACCGTTCACAGCGAGCTTTGCTGCCGCGAGCCATCTCGGGTGGTGGATCGTCGTCGGATGCGGGATCGCAGTCCTCTTGCTTGGCTTGCTGACCACGAACCGCTGGGCACAAGCCACGGCAGCGGCCACGGCACGCCGGCTGGCCGCCGATGAGGCGCTTGCCGGTGGCGACGAGCCCCCGGAACCCCCTGCTCACCTGCCGTTTCCGGTGAGGACCTGGTGAGCGTGCGCGGGGCGGAAGGATCCACGGCGCGCCCGTGAACCGCCCGCAGCCGTGCGCTCGCTCGATGCTGCGGATCTGGCCGCCCTTGACCGGATTGTGGCGAAGCTGCAGGTCTACGGCCAGCCCTGAACACGCGGAGGCCCCGCCCGCAGATCCTGGCTTGGGCGGGGCCTTTCGTACGTCTTTCGTAGTGTGGGTGCTACTTGAGCGCACCTGCGGTGAGGCCGGAGATGATGCGCTTCTGCGCGAAGATCACAAGCAGCGCGACCGGGATCGTCACGATCACCACCGCGGCGTCGATCAGGTTGTAGAACACGTGGTACTGGCTGTGCCCGATGTTCACGATGGCGAGTGGCGCGGTTGCCCTGCTGTCACTGGTGATGAACGACAACGCGAACGCGAAGTCGTTCCAGGCGAGGATGAACGACATGATCGTCGCGGTGAACACGCCAGGCAGCGCCACCGGCACGATGACCTTGCGCAGCGCCTGCAGCCGGGTCGCGCCGTCCACGATCGCCGCCTCCTCAAGCGCGGCTGGGATCTGGGAGAAGAAGTTGGTCAGCAGCCAGGTCGCGATCGGCAGCGTATAGATGAAGTAGGCAATGATCAGCCCGGGCAGGGTGTTCAACAAGCCCACGTTCTTATAGGCGATGACCATCGGGCCGACCATCGCCAATATCGGAAAGAAGCTCACGATCAGGATGAAGCCAAGGATCGAACCCTTGAACCTCATCCTGGTGCGGGCAAGCCCGTAACCGGCCAGAGCGCCGATGAAAACCGACAGCACGGTGACACCCAAGCAGACGATCGCGCTGTTGATCAGCGGCTGGATGAAGTTGTACTTGCTGAAGATGGAGGTGTAAGCGCTGAAGGTCGGATGGTGCAGGAACAGGCCCGTGGTGCCGCTGCTGAGCTCGTTCCCCGACTTCAGCGAGGTGATCAGCATCCAGTAGAACGGGAACAGGCTCGCCAGCACGAAGATCGCGACCAGCACGTAGAAGAGCGTTCTTGACGCGATTTTGCCTGGCCGCCATGACCGCCGTGAGAGGACCTGCGGCAGGCGGGCCGTGATCGCTTCTGTGCTCACTGTGTCACCTCGTAGTCGGTTCTGAAGACCCGGACGTAGATCGCCGCGATGGCCAGGGCCATGATCACTAGCGCCACGGAGACGGCGCCGCCGTAGCCGTAGTCGGTCTCCACGAGGAAGGCCCGCCAGTCGAGGTAGGACAGCACGCTGGTGGAGTCGGCCGGGCCGCCCCCGGTCATGATGTAGACCACATCGAAGATCAGGAAAGTCTGCAGGGTGCGGAAGATGAGCGCCACCATGAGGGCGGGCTTGAGCAGCGGGATGGTCAGCCGCCTGAACGTCTGCAAGGCGCTCGCGCCGTCCACCCGGGACGCCTCATAGATGTCGCGCGGGATCACCTGCAGCCCGGCGAGCAGCACGATCGCGATGAACGGCGTGTTACGCCAGGCGTCGGCGGCCAGGATCGCACCCCAAGCGGTCCACTGCTCGCTGAGCCATGAGGTGTGGCCGAGCGGCAGGTGCAGCGAGGTCAACATGTAGTTCACGAAGCCCTGCTGCGGGTCGAAGAAGGTCTTCCACAGCTCGGCGGAGACGACGGTCGGCACCGCCCACGGGACGAAGATCGCAACGCGCACCAGGCCGCGCCCACGGAACGGCTTGTCCATGACGAGCGCGAGGGCGAGACCGATCACGAGCTCGACCGCCACCGCGACGACGGTGAAGCCAAGAGTGCGGACAAGTGTGGGCACAAAGGGCGGGGGCAGCAGTGGTGAGCTTTGGAAGATCTTCTGGTAGTTGGACAGGCCGGCGAACGTGCCGACGCTGGCCGGATCCAGCTTGTAGTCGTGGTGGAACGAGTTCCACACGTTGTAGAAGAGCGGGTACGCGGTGATGGCAGCCAGCACGATCACCACCGGCGCGACGAGGCCGTAACCGAACCGGCGGTCCTGCGCCTCGGGGCTGAGGGACCGCCGCTGGCGGCGCCCCGTGGGGGCGCCGCCAGCGGACGGTACTTGCTCGGAAACGGCTGTCATGCCAGCCTCAGCCCGACGAGACGGTTTGCGAGAGTTGCTTCACCGTGGGCGCCGTTGCCGACAGGGCGGCCGACGGTGCCGTTGCGCCGCTAAGAACCGAGGAGATCATGGTCTGCAGCTGCGTGGAGATCTGCGGGTACACCGGTGTCACCGGGCGCGGGGTCGCCGCCTTGAACACCGCCACCTCCTGCTTGTAGTACGGCGCCTTGGCGAAGAGCTGCTGGTTGTACGCCGACTGGACGGACGGCGGGTCACCAGCGTTGATGGCGCGCGTGATCTGTGCGTCGTTGCTGGTGAGGTACTGGATGAACTCCCAGGCGGCGGCCTGGTGCGTGCTCTTCGCATTGATGACCAGGTCATCGCCGCCTAGTGATGCCTGCGGCGTGGCGGACGGGAACGGGATCCAGCCAGTCTTTCCCTTCACCGCTGGCTTGGTCTGGGATTCCGCCATGACATAGGGCCAGTTCAGCGCGAAAGCGGTCTGCCCTGATGTCCACGCGCTCTCAACGTTGGGCTCCTCCCACGTCGTTACCGCCGAGGGCGCGATGCCGGATGTGATGGCGGAGCGCATGAACGCAAGCGCCTGCTGGGTGGCGGGGGTGTTGATGTTCGATGGGTCGAGGTTTCCGCCGAAGCTCTGCAGTGCGGTCACCGATCCCTCGTACTTGTCGCCCTCGAACGCCAGGCCCTCCTTCAGCGACTTGTTCTTCGCCATCGCGTTCTTGGCGGCGGTCATGAGCTCCTGCGCCGTAGTCGGCGGGGTGGGCACGAGGTCGGTCCGGTAGTAGATGCCCTCAGCATTGATAAACCACGGGATCGCGTAAACGTGGCCGTTGTACTTGCCGGTCGCCATCTGACCCGGGAAGAAGGCGGCCGTGTTCGGATGGAACCGGTCCAGCGGGGCTATCCACTGCGACCTCGCGAACGTCGGCGGCCAGATCACATCCGAGGTGATCACGTCCGGCGTGCTTGTGCCGGCGATGAACCGCTGCTGCAGTTGCTGCAGCGCGACGTCGCCGGTCGGCGAGAGGGTTTGAATCTGCACGGTGATTTTGGGGTGCAGCTTCTCGAACGCCTTGACCGCTGCGGTGCTCGCCGCGCCCTCACCGCCAAGGCCCTGGGTGGCGAACACGATCGTCTGTTTCGCGCTCGCGGCTACCTGCTTGGACGCCCCGCCGCCGCCGCTGCTGCCGCAACCGGCGGCTGCCACGAGCACGGCTGCCGCGCACACCGCAGCCGCCGCGAGCGGCGTCTTCCGCCGTCCCGTGGCGGCGAGAGTGTCTCGGCCCGCCTCCCTATGTCTCATCTCGGCTACCTCCTCGATCCGTTATTTTTGACGCGACGTCGCGTCGACCAAACACGATTGTTTCATGACCATCATCGCGCCATTAAGCGGCGGTCATGAAGGTGTCGTTGCAGAATTGTAATTCTCCCCAGCGCTCAATTTTTGGGTGCCTGACAAGCGCCAATCGGCTTACCGACAGGCGCTGCGCGGGCGGTTTTGGTCAGCCTCCTCTGATGATGTTGTTTAGCTGCGCGGACAGGTTGTCTATTGTCACATTCACCGCTTTCCTGAGAGTCAGAGCCTGGTAGACGGAGCTGGAAATCGCCAGGCTAAGCTGGTTGTAGTCCGTGGTCTTGGGCCGGGGCTTGGCCGAGAGAATTGCCTGCCGCAGCACCGGCAGGTAAGGGAAGCGTTTGATGAGCGCCGGATCCGCGTAGAGCCGGACCCAGACCGGCGGGAGCGAGCCCTGAACGAGGATCTGCCGCTCACTCCTCAGGCCGGTGAGGTACTGAATAAATCGGAGCGCGGTTTGCTGATGCCTCGAGAACGCGCTTATCGCCAGGTCCCCGCCACCGAGCGAGCTGGAGCCGCGCCCGTTTGGTCCCGGCAGCGGCGCGACGCTGAACCTACCCGCCACCCGGCTTCCTTCGCCCGTCCGGCTTGCCAGGCCATAGGCCAGCGGCCAATTGCGCATGAACAGCAGCCTGCCGCTCTCGAACACGGCACTGGCCTTGTTCTCGTCCCAGCTCAGCGCGGCCTTCGGGATCCAGCCCGCGCCAATGCCGCGAACAAGGAATCCGAGGCCGGCCCGGGCCTGCGGCGAGTTGAGCATCACCCGCTTTCCGTCGCTGGACAGGATCCCACCGCCCGCTGACTGCACGGCCTCCGCGAAGTTGACGGTGAGACCTTCGTAGAGCTTGTACTGCCCGGCGTACCCGTACATGTGATGGCGTGGGGCGAGCGTGCTGGCCAGACTGGCGAGCTGCGCCCAGGTCCGCGGCGGCGCGGAACGCGCGCTTGCGAGGATGTCCTTGCGGTAGTAAAGGAGTCCGGCATTGCTGGTGTATGGCACTGCCCAAAGCCTGCCGTCCCAAACGGCGGTGTCGACCGCGGGGTGCAGGAATTGGCTGAGCGGGAACAGCTTCGGGTTGAGCGGGACGATCCAGCCCGCCGAGGCGAATTCGGGTGTCCAGATCACATCCATGTTCAGCACGTCATACAGGCTGCTTCTGGCCTGTAGGTTGGCCACCATCTGCGCGTGCTGGTCGTCAGCGTCAGCCGGGAGTTGGACGAGCGTCACCCGCTCGCCGGGGTGGCGCGTGTTCCACGCGGTAAGCAGCGGGCGGAGGTATCCGCTGGTGTCGGCGCCGGTGACGAAAGTGATTGGGCCTTGACCGTTCAATGCGGCGGATGTGCTCAGTCCCTGCGTCACGCTTGAGCCGCCGCAAGCCGTGGCGACCAGCGCACCAGCCAGCAGGGCGGCCCGCATCCTGTAACGCCTCATCGACGCGCTCCGGCAGGGCCGTGGATAGCTATACCTGTACGTTATCTATGACGGTTAGCTATCTTGTCAACAGGGTTGGGCGGTTGGGCGCGGAACCATCCGCCCAACCTGGGCTTCCACCGTAGGCCCGGATCGCACCATCGTGACAGCTGCCACGGCAACCCGCGCCGGCGACGGTGTTGCCGGCGGTGTCATGGCGGCCTTGGCAACCCACTTGACGGCCAGCCTTGACAAAGGCGCGAGGTTGGTGCATTCAGGGTTGGGGAGGTGAGGGACCGTGCGGCTGCCCCTGCTCGCGCTTCTCGCGAAGGAACCCGCGCATGGGTACGAGCTGAAGCAGGCGCTCGAGCAGACGTTCGGTCGTGCCTACCCCGCGCCCAACATCGGGCAGATTTACGTCACATTGCAGCGTCTTTCCCGCGACGGGCTGGTGCGCTGCGAGGATGTGGTTCAGTTCAACCGGCCGAACAAGCGCGTTTACGAACTCACCCAGGCGGGGCGGGACGCGCTCGCGAGCTGGGTGGCCGAACCCTCGGATGGCGCGCACGTCAGGGACCAGTTCTTCATGAAGCTTGTACTTGCTCCGCTGGCGGGCGCCGCTGACCGGATGTCGCTGATCAACAAACAACGGCGCCACTACCTCAATCTCATGCGCGGCTTGTCTAGTCTGGCTACGACCACCGACCGCGACAACCCGATTGGCAGGCTGCTGATCGAGGGCGCGATGCTGCACCTACAGGCCGATCTCGACTGGCTTGAGCGCTGCCAGGAGGAACTCGTTTGACCTTGTTCAAGCCGCCGCGGGCGTCCCGCGGGCGGCAGAGCCGACCCGGAGGCTCGGCGTTGCTCTCAGCCGATGGGCTGGTCAAGGTTTACCGCGCCGATGGCGTGGCGGTCCACGCCATTCGCGGCGTGGACATCCACGTGCGGCGCGGCGAGTTCATCGCTGTGATGGGGCCGTCCGGGTCGGGAAAGTCGACTCTTCTGCATCTTCTCGGCGGTCTGGAGCCGCCGACCTCGGGGCAGCTGTGGCTGGATGGTCGCCGGGTGGATCGCATCAGCCAGGCGGCGTGGGCGATCCTGCGCCGCCAGCACGTCGGGTTCGTGTTCCAGTTCTTCAGTCTGATCTCCAACATGACCGTCGCTGACAATGTGGAGCTTCCCGCGCTGCTCGGCGGCGCCACCTCGCGGCAAGCCAGAGCCCGGCGCGAAGAGCTCCTCGCTGATCTCGGGCTGGCCAGCAAGGCGGGCACGGTGCCATCGCGGCTGTCCGGGGGGGAGCAGCAGCGGGTGGCGCTCGCACGAGCGCTGGCGAACCGGCCCAGTGTGCTGCTTGCCGACGAGCCAACCGGCAACCTCGACAGCTCGAACACCAGGGATGTGCTCCGCTTGCTCACCCGTGTACACGGCGAGGGTCAAACGATCATCCTGGTTACCCATGACGCCAGAGTCGCCAGCGCCGCAGACCGGGTGATCGCGCTGTTCGACGGAATGATCGCCGACGATGCGGTCATCCAGGCCGATCCCGCGGAGCCGGCGGCGGTGAGCGGCGTGCTCGAGCTCAACGGCTGAGTCGCGTGCGCGCAACGCTTCGCTGGGTGCGCAGCGACCTGTTCGCCAGAGGCGGTCAGGCGCTGCTGGCCGTCTTCGTCGTCGCGAGCGCGGTCGCTGCGCTCGTGCTCTCCGCGACGACGCTGCAAGGCGCGACAAATCCGTGGCAGGGCTTGTTCGCGCGGAGCAAGGGTGCCCACGTGCGGCTCCTGCTCACCCCTGGCGCCAGCACGGGCGAGCTGCGCTGGCTGCCCGGAGTCACCGCTGTCGCGGGCCCCGATCACGCGGCCGCGGCGGCGGTGCTTCGCGGCCCGGCCAAGGTTCCGGTCGAGCTGCACGCAATCGGGGCCCGCATGCCCGCTGTGGACAGCCCACTGTTGCGGCAGGGGCACTGGCTCAACCCTGCCGTTCCCTACGGCGCCGTCCTCGAGACGTCATTCGCCGCCGCGCTCCACGTGAGCCCGGGCGACCTGCTCGTCGCCGAGAGCCTTGACGGCGGGTCGGTGAGGGTGCGGGTGGTCGGCCTCGCCGACACGGCCGACCAGGGCTTCTATCCAGAGCAGACGCCCGGCCTTGTGTGGGTCCTGCCGACCCTGCTGAGTCACGTGGAAAGCGTCGCCGCGCACACGCAGCAGGCCGTTGGACTGCGGCTCGACGACCCTTCCGCGGCGCGCTTCGTCGCGCAGGAGGCCGTGGACGCGGTCGGTGAGGATCACGTGATCTCGGTATCCACCTGGCAAGACGTCCAGCAGTCGATGGCGCTGAACAACCGGCTGCTCGGCCTGCTGCTCGCGGTCTTCGGGCTGGCCGCGCTCGTCGCCGCGGCGCTCGCGATCGGCAACGCGACCGGTGGCCGGGTGCTCGTCCAGTTGCACGACATCGCGATGCTGAAGGCGCTTGGGTTCACACCTGGGCAGGTCATTCGCATGCTCGTGGCCGAGCACACGGCCCTCGGCGCTGTCGGGATCGCGGCGGGCCTCGGCAGCGCGAGGCTGCTGACGACATCCCTGCTTCAGCGACCGCCCGCCGCCGCGCTGAGCGCCGCAGCTCCGCTGCCGACCGGATGGGCGGCTCTCATCGCAGCCGGCACAGAACTTGCGGTGGCACTGGCCACGCTGGTGCCAGCCTGGCGGGCCGGCCGGGTCTCACCCGCCGGCGTCGCCCCTGTGGCACCCCCCCGCGGGCGGCTGTCTCGCCTTGCCCGGCTGGCGCTGCTGATCCGCCTGCCGCCCGCGCTCGTCCTCGGCGCACGTGACGCGTTCACCCGGCGGCTGCGCGCCGCGCTGATCATCGGCGGCCTCGCCGTCCCGATGGTGATGATCACGATCGGCCTGGGCTGCCTGGCGACTCTGCACAGTTTCACCGCGCAGCCACGCCGTATCGGCCTCGCTGCGGCCCTGACCGTTCGCCCAGGCGGGCTGAGCGACGCGCAGACCCGCCATCTCATCGCGACCGATCCGCACGTTTCGTCCTTCTACCCGGGATTCAAGGTCCCCGCGCTCGTGCCCGGTGCCACGACATCCATCGCGACCCAGGGGATGGGCACGTCGGCTCACCCGTATCCGTTCGACGTCGCCGAGGGGCGGATCTTCCGCGCTGACAACGAGGCAGTGGCCGGCCAGGGCCTGCTCGACCTGCTGCATGTCCGGCTCGGCCAGTGGGTGCGGCTGACCGTCCAGGGTGTTCCGCTGGACGTGCACATCGTTGGCCGGACCATCGAGCCGGCCGACGGCGGCGAGGTGCTGTCCTACGGAACCGATGCCCTCGCGGCCGCGGGCACCGCGGCGCCGGTCGAGTTCTACAGCCTCGTGCTGCGCGGCGGCGTGAGCCCCGCAGCTGCGCGCGCGCGGCTGCTCGCGGCCTCAGGTAACCGGCTTGACGTCTCGGTGACCGCCAATCCAGCCAGCCGGCTCGGCATCGTCCGCCTGGTGATCACGGCGCTGATCGCCGTCCTCGCGCTGATCGGCCTCACCAATCTGGTGACGGCCGCGGCGGTCGGCCGCCGGGACCACCTGAGGGATGTCGCGGTGCTGAAGGCGATCGGGCTCACCCCACGTCAGGTGACCGCCACCCTCGTGACAAGCATGAGCCTGCTCGCGATGATCGCTGTCCTGGTCGGCGCGTGGATCGGCCTGGCTGTCACAGGCGGCCTCATCAACTTGCAAGGGCGCACCAGCGGCATCGGCGCAGGCGTCGCCGCGCCGCCGTCGGCCAAGATGATCCTCGTGACGGCCGCCGCCGCCCTGGCGGGTGCCACCGTGACGGCGTTCTTTCTTGCGCGCCGCACGGCGCGGATCGAGGTCGCCGCCGTCCTGCGGGCGCCGGGCGACCACCAGCCCTCCAGCTCGGCGACCCAGATCCGCATCGGCAGGCAACCGCTCGCCGTCTCCCGCCAGCTCGCCAACCGCCGCTAGACCGGCCCCGCGTCAGGCAGGCGTCTGCGCCTCGGCTGCGTCCGGGTGACCAATCGCAAGGCCGCTCACCTTGTCGAAGAACTGCAGGTTGCGGGTGTCGATGGCGAGTTCGAGCGGGCTGCCCGTGCGAGCCGCGCTTCGCGCGTTCACCCGCGCTGTCCATTGCGACTTGCCCTGCGCGAGCGGGATGGCAACGTCATCCTCCTCGCCCACAGTCGGCGCCAGCGCCGCGCTGGTGGTCTGCTCGACCGGCGGGGCGTCGATCGTGAAGATCACATGGATCTCGCTGCCGAGCGCTTCGACCGTGTTCGCGGTCACAGGCATACTCGCGCCGTCGCTGTCGCCAAGGGCCGCGTCCTCGAAGTCGGATGGCCGGATGCCGACGATCAGCTCTTTGCCGAAGTAGCCATCGAGGCCGGGCCGCGAAGTCAGCACCTCGGCGGGCACCGGCAAAGTCAAGCCGGCGAAACTGACCGCCGGACGGCCGTCGCGGACCAGCTTCGCCGCGACGAAGTTCATGGACGGCGAGCCGATGAAGCCAGCCACGAACAGGTTCACCGGCGAATCGAAGAGGTTCTGCGGCGTGTCGACCTGCTGGAGTTTCCCGTCGCGCAGGACGCACACCCGGTGGCCAAGCGTCATCGCCTCGATCTGGTCGTGCGTCACGTAGACCGTGGTCACGCGGAGCCTGTCATGCAGCTGGCTGAGCGAGGCCCGCATCGATACCCGCAGCTTCGCGTCCAGGTTGGACAGCGGCTCGTCCATCAGGAACGCCTGTGGCTCCCTGACGATCGCCCGGCCCATGGCGACCCGCTGGCGCTGGCCACCGGACAGCGCGGCCGGCTTACGCGCGAGCAGTTCGTCGAGGCCAAGCATCTTGGCCGCTTCGAGCACCCGCCTCTTGATCTCGTCCTTGGGCGTTTTCCTGAGCTGCAGGCCAAACGCGAGGTTCTGCTCCACCGTCATGTGCGGGTAAAGGGCGTAGTTTTGAAACACCATAGCGATGTCGCGATCCTTGGGCGGGAGGTCGTTGACGACCCGGTCACCAATCTGGATCGTGCCGTTGCTGATCTCCTCCAGGCCGGCGATCATGCGCAGCGCCGTGGACTTGCCGCAGCCTGACGGCCCGACAAGGACCATGAACTCGCCGTTCCTGATGTCGAGGTTCAGCTCGGAAACAGCGCGGACGCCGCCCGCATACAACTTGTCAACACGGTCGAGAACGATTTGTGCCATCGAAGCTCCAGTGATTGCGCCGATGCCGGGCAGCGTAACCGCTCAGCGCTCGCCGTTACAGACCTGCGCCCAGGCTGTTACATGAGCGTAAAGGCCGAGATCTGCCCGTGATGTGCGTGTTGCGTCCGGTGTGCTCCAGCGCGGCGGCGTTACGGTGACCTGGTGGAAGAAATCGACCGGCAGATTGTCGCGCTGCTTTCCCGTGACGGGCGGCTCAGCTTCACCGAGCTCGCCCGCCGGACAGGCCTGTCGGTGTCCGCTGTCCACCAGCGTGTGCGTCGGCTTGAGCAGCGCGGAGTGATCAAAGGGTACGCGGCGCTGGTCAGCTTGGACGAGTTCGGCTTGCCGCTTACCGCGTTCGTTTCGATCAAGCCGTTCGACGCCGCGGCGGCCGACGACGCTCCGCAGCGGCTGGCACATCTGACAGCGATCGAGGCCTGCCACAGCGTCGCGGGGGAGGAGAGCTACATCCTGAAGGTGCGCGTCGCTTCGCCTGCTGCCCTCGAGGAGCTACTGCAGCAGATCCGTGCGGCCGCTGCCGTGTCCACCCGGACCACCATCGTGCTGAGCACGCCGTACGAGAATCGCGCGCCGCAGTTGTGAGGCAGCGCACCCACGCACCACCGCGGGCCGCTAGCCCGTGCCCGGCCCGAGCGCCTGCGCCGCCATTTCCCCCGAACGGCTGCGCCACCTGGCGCACGCTCTGCGCTGGTGCCCGCCCCTGGGAGCGCTGTTTCACGGCCAGACGGTGATCCGGCGCAGGCGGCGGCCCGCTAGCTGGCTGCCGGGCGGAACGAATGCGACGGTTCCCCGGTGGGACAGCGCCACAGCAAGCACAGCGTCCGCGTCGGCGCTGGGCGCCGCGACCACGGTGGCGCCGACGGTCAGGGCGAAATCCAAGAGCGTCGAATAGCCCCTGCCGTCGCCGCATGGCGGGCCCGCGACGATGACATCCCACGCGGCGAGCTTCGCATCGCCGGCGAGCCGCCGAAGCTCGCGGCCAAGCTCGCAATGCGTAACTGGCAAAGTACGCGGCTTGCCTTCTTGCCCGGGCGCAAAGGCCAGCAGGGCCAGGTCATCACCCGCGCGGGGAACTGCGCGCACGGTCCCGGTCCGGAGCAGCGCATCAAACCGGGTGGCGCCGCTCGCATGTGCGAAGCTGATCAGTTGGCGGACCCGCGAGCGGTCGGCGAGGTCACGCGCGGCGGAGACGAGCGCTCCATCGGTGATCAGGATCCGGGCGTCATGGTCGGCGAGCCACTCCGCGATGCCGTCGCCGCACGGGCCGGGACCGATCGGCGCTGGCACGCCGCCGGCGGTGCGGATGGCGTGGCTCGCCAGCGCGAACTGGGCCGGGCGGCTCACGTAGACCCCGGCGACATCACCCGGCCGCATCCCGCGCCTGGTCAGCCCGGCCGCCGCGGCGCGCACCGTGGCAGCGAAGCTGGAGTAGCTGATGACCACGCCCGAGGCTGCGTCCACGAGCACCGGCCGCCCATTGCGTCCCGGCGCCAGGCCAAGGATGTGCTCGGAGACGGTGACGTCGGCGCGCGGTGTCTCGGCTGTCGTCATAGGGCCCTTCAGCCTGCCGGATGTGACCTTCCCGGCGATCACGCTACGGGTGGAGCCGGCCGGGCACATCGCCAGGAATATGTAGCCCGGTGTGTACATAGCCATGCGCTCCGCCCGCGCGTCGGGTTGGGGTGCTGGATCATGGCCTCCACGCCGACTGAAGATCCCGGAGGGGACCCCTCTCTCGCTGTTATGACGGGGAGTGCGGGCACGCCGGTAGCGAGGTATGGGTCGAGCCTGTTTGGAACCCCGAGCCGGCCCCCGTCGCGCCACACAAGCACAGCGAGCCGGAACTCCAAACAGGCTCTGCGGCGGGCCCGGGCACACCAGTGCCCGGGCCCGCCGGTCACGGCCCCCTTGGCTACCAGCCTCCCCCCCGGTGGCCTTCAGAGCACTGCGGCCTTCAGAGCAATGCCCTGGCCGGGTGGCGCGCGACGAATATCACGCTACGTAGCCTGTGTCACGGCCACATCCGCCGACCTGTGCATACGGGTATGTATCTATGCAGCGCGGTGCATGTAGAAGGGCGCACCAGGTTGGGACGGGCACCTGGCGGCCCGGCGGGTCTTGGGCTTTGCGTTCGTGGCGCGTTTGGACAGGCCCGGTCGGATCCGGGGGTGTCAAGCAGGCTCTTATACGCCAGCCAGCGCGGAAAGGTCGGCTATACGCCAGCCAGCGCGGAAAGGTCGGCGAGGATGTCATCCCAGCCGGCGGCGGCGAAGATGAGGTGGCCCGCACCCGGTATCAGGTGAGCGCGTGCTCCCGGGATGTGCAGGCTCAGCCAGGCGCCGTGCGAGTAGGGCACCATCCGGTCCTGATCGCCCTGCCAGACCGCGACCGCCCGGACAGCGTCGAGCGCGAAGCCCCAGCCGCGAACGAACGCGAGGTCGTCGTCCCGCCACCCGGCGACTCCTGCGATCAATGCCGCGCGGAAGGACGCGGCGAGGAACTCGGCGAAGTCGGCGGCCAGGACCGCCTTGTCAGCTGCGGAGACAAGGCCGCCGAGTGACTCGGCGACCTGCGCGGCCGCGACGTTGGCGAGCCCGTCGGCTTGGGCCTGCAGGTACCCGGTGAGCGCCGCCTCCCCCCGCTTCGCAGCGGCGAACTCCTCGACGTTCTCAGCGGCCATCCCGGCGGCCCAATCGAGGCCTTCGGCGAGGTACGGCGCCACGCCGGCGACGCAGGCGGCTGCCAGGCACCGGCCGGGCAGCAGGGCCGCGCACGCCAGCGCGTGCGGCCCCCCGCCGGACCAGCCCGCCGTCATGAACGTCGTCGCGCCGAGCGCACCGAGGATGTCCGCCACGTCACCAGCCGCGTCAGCCACCAACCGGCCCGGCTGCGCCGTCGAGCCGCCGTACCCCGGCCGGGAGTACATCACCGTGCGCATGCCGCGCGCGCTTGCCGCCGCGACCAGCGGCTGCAGGGGCACCAGGCCGCCCGGGGTGCCGTGATGGAACACCAGCGGCAGCCCGCCGTGCGGACCGGCGACGAGCGCCTCGAGCCGCCGACCGTCCGCTGTCTGCACCGTCAGCCGGTCATCCGCCATGGCCGCAGGTTAACCGCAGCACGCCCGAAGCGCACCCGTGCGTGCCAGGCGGGTGCCCGATACCCGCGCCGCCGATCAGCTCACGGCACCGCCGATCAGCCGATCTCACGACCGCGAAGGCCAGCCAGGCCCGCCACGATCGCGCCTGCGGCGACCGCTGTGAGCCAGACGAGCGGGGTGGCCGCGAATGGGGCGCTCCAGCTCCGGCCGGCGCGCGGATCGCGGAGACCATGGCATTCTTCGAGTTCCTCCAACTGGAGGTGCCAGCCGTAATCAAGAGATGGCGTGAACACAAAGGGTCACTGCTCGATGAGCGGTAGAGCAGGCGCGCCGCGGCTGAGCGCAGGCTTGGCACAACCGAGCGTACGGGCATTCGATCAGGCGGCGCTGGTGACCTTGGCCGTGGTCCACGCAGTCACCAGGCGATACGATGAAGCCGCTGCAGAGCCTGTGAGGCGGCATGGCAGGGTCTTCGGTGGTCAGCCGGCTGGCGAGGCGATCGCCATCCGGGCGGCAATCGCGTGCCCCGCAGATCCGCGGGAGGGATGCATGACCGCGGGCCTTCTCAACAGGGCTCGGCGCTGGAATACTCCCTGCTCTGCGTAGTCATTTTCCCCGGTGGGAGGGCCAAAGCAATGGCAGAAAACAAGGAAGCGCCGGTATCTGAGGCCCAGATAGCCGTGCACTGGCGTGAGGAGGGCTATTTCTATCCGCCCGCGAAGTTCATCGGCCAGGCCAACGCCTCGGACCCCGCTATCTACGAGCGCTTCAGCGAAGAGAAGTTCCCCGAGTGCTTCAGGGAGTACGCGGACCTCCTCAGCTGGGACACCTACTGGCACACAACCCTGGACACGAGCAACGCGCCATTCTGGAAGTGGTTCGTGGGCGGCAGGCTGAACGCCTCCTACAACTGCGTCGACAGGCACCTGGCCACGAACAGGAACAAGGCCGCGATGATATGGGTGCCCGAGCCCGAGTCGGAGGACCCGGTATCAATCACGTACCAGGAGCTTTACGGGCGGGTGAACGAGTTCGCCGCGCTGCTGCGCGACTTCGCCGGCGTTCGGACCGGTGACCGGGTGACGCTGCACATGCCGATGGTGCCCGAGCTGCCGATCGCCATGCTCGCCTGCGCCAGGCTGGGCGTCATCCACTCTCAGGTCTTTGGCGGGTTCAGCGGCGCCGCGTGCGGGCACCGGATCGCCGACTCGGGCAGCCGGATCCTGATCACGATGGACGGTTACTACCGCGGCGGCGCCCTGGTCGACCACAAGGTCAAGGCGGACGAGGCCGTGGCGGCGGCGAGCAAGGAGAGCGCCGAGGTCGACAAGGTGCTCGTCTTCCGCCGCCACGCGGGCCAGTACTCATCCAAGACACCGATGGTCGACGGCAGGGACCACTTCGTCGACGACCTGCTTGCCGACTACCGAGGGCACGTCGTACCTGCGGTGTCCATGCCGGCCGAGGCGCCGCTGTTCCTCATGTACACGAGCGGCACGACCGGCCGCCCGAAAGGATGCGAGCACAGCACCGGCGGATATCTCGCCTACGTGGCGGGCACGTCGAAGTACTACCAGGACATCCACCCGGAGGACACGTACTGGTGCATGGCCGACATCGGGTGGATCACCGGGCACTCTTACATCGTCTACGGCCCGCTGGCGCTGGGCACCACCACCGTGGTCTACGAGGGGGTGCCGAACTACCCGGACGCAGGCCGCCCGTGGCGGATCGCAGAACGGCTCGGGGTGAACATCTTCCACACCTCGCCGACAGCGATCCGCATGCTGCGCAAGGTCGGCCCGGAGGAGCCGAAGAAATACGACTACCATTTCAAGCACATGACCACGGTGGGCGAGCCCATCGAGCCGGAGGTCTGGCGCTGGTACCACCAGGTCGTCGGCAAGGGCGAGGCGGTCATCGTGGACACCTGGTGGCAAACGGAAAACGGTGGCTTCCTCGGCAGCACCATGCCCGCGCTCAAGCCGATGAAGCCGGGCAGCTGCGGCCCTGGTGTGCTCGGGGTCTACCCGGTGATCTGGGACGAGGACGCCAACGTCGTCGAAGCAGGCAGCGGCAAGGCGGGCAACATCTGCATCCGCAACCCCTGGCCGGGCATCTTCCAGACGATCTGGGGACAGCCCGAGCGGTTCGTCCAGACCTACTACGCGAAGTACAACACGGACCCAGACAGCAAGGACTGGCGCGACTGGCCGTACTTCGCCGGCGACGGAGCGGTTCAGGCGGCGGACGGCTACTTCAGGATCCTTGGCCGGGTGGACGACGTGATCAATGTGGCCGGGCACCGGCTCGGCACCAAGGAACTCGAGTCGGCAACCCTCACCGTCGACGAAATCGCCGAGGCCGCCGCTGTCCCTGTGGTGGACGAGCTTCGCGGCCGCATCGTCGAGATGTACGTGTCGCTAAAGCCCGGGCTCAGCCCGGGCAAGGAGATCCGGGACAAGGTGGTGGCGGCGATCGAGACCGAGATCGGCAAGATCGCCCGGCCGAGGAACGTGTGGATCGTCTCCGACATGCCGAAGACCCGGTCTGGGAAGATCATGCGCCGGGTCATCGCGGCCGTGTCCAACTTCACCGACGTGGGGGACGTCTCCACGCTCGCGAACCCGGAGATCGTGGACGAGATACGCCACCAGGTGCAGGCCGAGAAGGAGGCACGGGGCGAAGTCCCGCGCGAGCTTTCCGAGGCGGAGGCCCAGGAGATCAAGGCCTTCGGACAAGCGGAGTGACGGCGCGCGTCTGCTGGGCGGCGGGGGCGGCCCGCACAGCAGACGCCTGTCACGCCCAAGGGAGAAGCCTGTCACGCCGAAGGCGCCCGCCGCCCGCGTGTCGCGCCAACGCGCCGTCGCGACACGCCGCGCGCGGGGGCGCGACACGCCCACGCGCGCAGGGCGGCTATGCCGCCGGGGTGAAGGTCACTGGCAGCTCCTTGAGGCTGCGCACGTTCGGGGTGACCCGGTAGGACAGATCGCCGACCGGGACGCCGAGGGTAAGGTCGCGGCACCGCGCGAGCAGCGAGCGTTCATCCGGCCGCCCGGGACGGTCACGTCGAGCAGGCGGTCGGCGATCCCTTGCACCAGCGGCCGCAGCGCCTGGACTCGCCGCGGCGTGAAGGCCTTCGACACCAGCCGCCGCATCCGGCTGTGGGCGGGCGGATCGGCGAACACGATGGTCTTGCTCAGGCCGATCATCTCGGGCGCGATGACCCACCCGACCGAGCGGGCCTCGTCGCTGGCGTTGGCGATGGCGGCAGAGAACCGCGGATCAGAGTAAACCGCCTCGGCATCGGCGAAGCGGGTCACCAGCCACGCGGGCAAGCCGTGGTAGAGCACGGGGCGGACCGGCTCTTCCTCGCGCAGCTGGGCCAACAGTGGGTACGGATCGGTGATGAACCGCGGGTCGGATAACAGATCGAGCCGGTCCTCGCGCATGGCAAATGCTCCCTCCGCCGGGCCGGGGCTCAAGGCCGACCGGCTAACGCCGACTAAAGGCCGGCCGACGGCCGCTGACCACCCCGGCCGATCACCCATGCCGCGACCTGGGCACGGGAGCTGAAGCCCAGCTTGGTGAAGATGTTCGCGACATGACGCGCGGCGGTTGCAGGGCTGATCACAAGCTCGTCAGCGATTGCCCTGTTGCTGAGACCGCGGGCGATGAGCTGAGCAATTTCCGATTCACGAGGCGTCAGCATGGACCCGGGCTGCGGCCGGGAAACGGCGCCCACCGCTGTGTCCTGAACGCCTCCAGGCAACACGGAAGGCCCGGCCGCCGATTCCGGGCTGAGGGGGTCGGCCGCGTACCTGACAGCCTCATCCGCGAGCATCGCCGCACCCTCTGCGAGCAGCGCCGCGGCCGCTGCGTGACCGAGCTTCCTGCGCACCGGGTCAAGCAGTTGCTCGAGTCGCGCACCCGAGCCCGGCGGCGCGCCGATCGCCGACCGCAGCGCCCGCGCCGCGCCGGCGAGCCGCACCGAGCGGGCGTGCTCCGCCTGCAACGCCGCGAGCTGCGCGAAGGCTTCAAGCCCGCGGGCGACCGCCAGCCGCTGCCCGGTCGCAAGGCTCAGCCGGAGGCTCTCGGTCAGATGGGACCTGGCCACGCCGAAGTCGGCCTGCGCCATGGCGACCCGGCCGAGCCCGGCCAGGCAGCGCGCGATTTCTGGGCGGGCGTCGAGCTCACGGAACGTCACAAGCGCGTCGCTGAAATAGCCGACCGACGCCTGGTGATCATCACGGGCCAGCGCGAGCGTCCCGACGCCGTAAAGGATGTGAGCCACACCCCAGCGGTTGTTGTCGCGCAGCGCCTCAAGGGCAGCCTCGTAGCAACGCTGCGCCTCACGGATCCGGCCTTGCCGCGCCGCCGCGGCGGCCCGCGTGCCGAGCGCCAGCCCTTCCTCCCAGTAATCCTTGGTGGCTTGCGCCGCCGTGGCCGCCTCGTCGGCGAGGTCGTGGGCTCGCGCGGCATTGCCACGCCGCAGCTCCACGGAGCCGAGCACCTGCAGGGCACCCGCCACGAACGACAGGTCCCCGGCGCGCCTGCATTCCGCCAGGCCCTCCTGCGCGCGGCGCTGCGCCGTGGGGTACTCCTGGTGCTCGAAGGCGAGCGCCGCGCGGACCACAAGCGCCCGTCCGAGCGCGGCGTGCGCGGCGTCGCCTGCCTGCCTGAGGAAGCGGTCAAGCCAGGACGCGCCTTCGGCCACGTCGCCATCGGTGACCCAAGGCGAGCGCAGCGCGATGCACAACCGCAGGCCCTGCTCCGTCTCACCGCGGTCAAGCGACCAGGCGAGCGCGGCGCGGAAATTGTCGGCTTCCTGGCAGGCGCGCTGGTACATCCCGACCCGAACCGGCCACGGCGGGTCACCGCGGTTGAACGCGCGCCCGGCGATGCCCTCGATGAACTCGAGCAGGCAGTCCCGGTGCCGCCGCCGAAGCTCCGCCTCCTCGCCGGATACGGCCAGGCGCTCGGACGCGTACTGCCGTATCGTGTCGAGCAGGCGGTAGCGGGCATCGCCTGCCAGCTCAGGGTCCAGCGTGACCAGCGACTTGTCGATAAGCGCGGCTAGCAGATCCAGAACGGCTTGCGCGGGGAGCATGTCGTCCGCGCAGACCCGTTCGGCCATATCCAGGTTCCAGCCGGAAAACACGGCCAGCCTGCGCAGCAGCAACTGCTCCGCGGGGGTGAGCAGCTCATAGCTCCAGTCAACGGTCGCGCGCAGCGTCCGCTGCCTGGGCGGCGCCGTGCGGTGGCCGGCGGCGAGCAGTTTGAACCGGTCGGTGAGACGGGCGTTGATCTGCCCCACGGCGAGCGCCCCGACCCGCGCCGCGGCCAGCTCGATGGCAAGCGGCATGCCATCGAGAGTGCGGCATACTCCCTCGATGGCCGCGGCGTTGGCCGGGCTGAGCGCGAAGCCGGGCCGCACCGCGGCCGCACGTTCAATGAACAGGCGCACCGCCTCGTGCGCGGAACGCTCGCTTGACACCGAGTCGGCTGAGGGCAGCGACAGCGGCGGGACCCGCCATACGGTCTCGCCGGGCACCCGCAGCGGCTCCCTGCTCGTCGTGAGCACGCGAAGCCACGGGCAGCGGGCTAGCAGCCGCTCACACGCGCTGGCGCATGCGGCGACGACGTGCTCGCAGTTGTCGAGAATCAGCAGCAGACGCCGGCCGCGCAGCGCATCTGCGAGCGTCGCCTCGAGCGGCTGTCCGGGCTCCTCACGCACGCCAAGCGCCCCGGCGATCCGCGTGGTGACCAGTGCGGGCGCGGTCACGTCGGCCAGGCTGACCAGCCACGCGCCGTCGGGGAAGCCGTCGGCGACGGTGCCGCCGAGCCGCAGCGCGAGCCTGGTCTTGCCGATTCCGCCAGGCCCGCACAGGGTCAGCACGCGGGCGTCGGTGAGCAAGAGCGCCAGCTCGGCCAGATCCCGCTCGCGGCCAATGAAGCTGTTCGGCTCCGCGGGGAGGTTTCCCCGCGCAAGCGCAATATCAGTTGACATGAGCTCCTGCATCGTGGGTGCCCTGATAGCTGAGTCTCTCACCTCGTCGCAATGTTCAGACAGCAATCGACACGGGGACGGCGGCGGTGTAGCGCACCCGGCCGAAGTAGCAGACCTTGACCAGTGCCCACCACCCGGCGCCGGGGCGCGCGGCGGCTGGCGCGGCCACCTCGTACCGCACGGTCGCCTCACCACCGGGATCGACCGCGAACCCCTGCGTCCACGGCGTGATCAGCTCCCACGTGCCGAAGGGGCTGAGCAGCTGCGCCTCGCCCCGTATCCGCGAGCGGGCGCCGCTGGCGAGCCGTGCCACAAGCTCGCCGCGCCCGCCCGGCGCCAGCGTGAGGCTGCCGGGGGAGAGCGCGACGTCGAGTTCCGCGGCCGTCGCCCGCTGATCAGCCTCGAGCAACGGCAGCAGCGTGTCGAGCGGTGTGTCCAGCCGTGGCGCCGGCCTTTCGCCAACCGCGACCATGGCGGCATCCTCGAGCCGCTGCCCAGCCGCGTCGCGGATCCAGGCGGCGACGAAATAGCGTCCCGGCGCGCCGGTCGCGCGCACGGCCACGTCCCAGCCTGCGTGCCCACCGGCGGGCAGGTCGTAGCGAAGCGGCCCGTGCGGGTCGGCCACCAGACCCTCCGGCACGTCGAGCTCGACGCTTCCGGCCGCGGGCGCGGCGCCGGTGACGACGGCGACGCGCAGCGGGACAGGGACGGCGCCGCGCTCACCGCCACCCGGGATGGCGCTTCTTGCCGGGGAGATGTGCACCGCCGTCGGCAGGTAGCCTGCCGGGGCCGGGCCCTTTCCGTGCAGCCAGTAGCGGGTGAAGACCGGCTGCGCCGGCTCGGTGGCGGGGCTGGACCCGGCCGCGCCGGCCCGGGATGGCTTCGCAGGGGTGGCAAGCAGGGTCATCGTGCCGTACGGCGGCAGGCTGGCGAGCACCGCGTCACCCTCGGTTTCCAGCGCGGCGCCGTCCTCGTCTTCAAGGAGGTTCGTCAGCCGCGCGGCACCGATGCTTGCGCCGGCCTGCGGCGGCACGCTCAGCCGCGCGCGGGCCGGGCGGCCGGACGCTTCCCGCAGCCGGACCGTGATCGCATCCGCCCGGGCAGGGCCGTAATGGCCCGGCGAGCCGGTGGCGGCGGGGTAGCCGCCGCGTTTCAGCGCGCTCAGCGTCACGTTGTCGGGCGCCTCAATCGCGAGCAGGCTGGCCGCGCCCGGCAGCGAGCCCGTGTGGACGTGGGTCTCGCAGCTCAGCAGCGGATGGTTGTAGTCCTGTCCCGCGCAGGAAAGGCCGACCTCGCGCCAGCTGCCGTGGCCGCTCACCAGCGCGTAGTCGAAGGTGTGGGTCCAGTGCTGCCAGCTGAAGCTCGATCCGTCCGGTGCGGTCCTTCTCGGCTCGTCGATCCAGACCCCGGACGGCCAGCCGCTGCACGAGCGCATGAGCGAGATGGCCAGGCCGCCGTCTGTCGTGGCCACACAGCCCGGGGTGCCCCGGTTGAGCAGCCCGGCCGACCATTCGGCCAGCGGCGCGGCGATGACCGGGCCTGCCAGGCCGGCCGTGACGGCCGCGATCTCGCCATCGTGCAGGCCGTCGGCGAGCGCATTCACGGTGGCCGCGAGATCGGCCCCGGCCACGATCAGGACCGGCAGGTCCCGCGCGCCACGTACGTCGGCGCCTGGCACGAACGCCTCCGCGCGAGACTTCGCCGCGGGCACCCAGACGCGCGCCGCGCCGTCGTCCGCCAGCCGCTGCGCAAGCTCCTTGGCGTAGGCGGGGTCCGCGGCGGACAGCACCTGCGCCGTGAAGCTGTTCAGGTCGGGCCCGCCGATCGAGATCCGCGCGTCGGGCAGGTTGGAGTCCAGGTCGATGGCGCCGTAGCGGGGCCCGTCGGCGGCCGAACAGGTCGCGGTGACTCCCTGCCTGGCGAGGGCGGCGATGAGGCGCCGGACCGCGCCGCGGCAGCCGTCAAGGCTGTGCTGCTCCGGGGTGCCGACCCACCTGGACCCCCCGCTCGCCCCTGGGTGGTTCGCGCCGCGGCTGCCGTTAAGGCTCATCGGGCTTATCACCTCCGCCACGCCGAGCGCCTCGGCCCAGCGGGCGCCGCCGCCGCCGGTCACCAGGACCCGCGCCGTCCCGCCGAGCCCAAACCACGTGTAGGCGGGGTTGTCGAGGGTGAACCAGTGCTGCGCCACGTCGATGTCGGTTGGGCCGAACGGCCGGCCGATGACCGCCGCCGCCGTCTCGTAGATGGGCAGGCCGCCGGGCACGTTGAGCGGGAAGCGGACGCGCAGCAGCCGGTCATGCCCGATCGAGCCGTCCACATGGGTGCGGAACTCAAGCCGTCGCGCTCCGTCCCACAGCAGCGTCTCCTGCGTCACGGCCAGGTCTTCCCGGGTCCACCGTGCGACGAGCCGGCCGCCGATGGGACAGCGCTGCGCCTGGACCTCGGCGGTCATGGTGGCCGAGCCGACGCCGGCGCCCTTCGGGGTGAGCAGCCACGGCCCTTCCGTCCAGCGCGGGTGGTAGTCGTACTCCTCCTGCAGCACGAGCTCGTTGCCGACCCCGCCCGCCGTGATCAGCTCTATGTCGGCGCGCTTGTCGAGCACCCTGGTGAGGCCTCCGCCGCGGTTCGGGTCGGCCTCGACCAGGTACGCGAGGTTTTCGATCACCGTCCCCGCGGCGGGCGTCCAGCCCGCCTGGTCCGGCGGGGCTAGCTGCGCGGGCCTCGCCCAATAGGTCCGGTACCCGAGCCCGGGAACGTTGCTGGCGCGGAAGGTCAGCGTGACCTCGGCGAGTGTTCCGTCTGGATGGCGGCGCACGCCGTCGGCGAGAGCCGGGACCCGCGCGCCGTCGCTGTCGCGCAGTTCCAGCCAGCCGACGCCGGGCCGCTCGCGGCGCAGCGTGATGGTGGCCAGGCCGTCGCGGGTCGCCGCGAGCGTGTTGAGCACGACGATGGCGCGCGCTGCCGGGCTGCCCTCCGCAACAGCCCGGTCGGGCTGGTCCGGCTGGGTGGGCTGGTCCGGCTGGGCGGGCTGGCCCGGCTGGGTGGGCGAACCCGGCGGCGTGGTGTCGGCGAGGCTCGCAAGGTGCCTCGCGGCGTCGCGGCGCACGCCATCGCCCCGCTCGTATGCCTCGCGCCAGCCACCCAGCAGATCCAGGTAGACCTGGTCCGACTCGGTGCCGGTGATCGCGTCATGGTGACCGCCGTAGATGAGCTGCCGCCAGGCCTTGTCGAGCGCGGCGTCGGGGTAGGGCGCGCCGTGCAGCCAGGCGAGGGTGGCGAGCCGTTCGCCATCCATGACCGCGGTCTCCGCGGCGCGCTGCGCCTGCTTGGTGTCGATGTAGGACACGTCCTTGCCCGGGTAGAGGGGATTCATGTCCCGCGTCTGCGGGGTGAGCATGACGTCGCGGTCGGCAGCGTCGGCGCGGACCGCGCTGAAGAACTCCCTCGGCAGGGCGGTGACGAACCGTGGCCAGACGTAGCGGGCGTTCCAGTCCCTGTGGACCTGCGTACACCAGCGCGATGGGATGACGTGATCGGCGCCGACAGGAAGCAGGACATTGCGGGTGGCTGCGACCGGCTTCAGCGACAGGAACTGGTCGTACGCCTCGCGTTCGGCCGCCGCGAGGGCGCCCCGCCGCTCCATCGCCCAGCCAGCGCCGTAGTGGTTCGGCATGTAGGCGGTGAGCAGCCCGCTGCCGTCCGGCGACATCCACTCGAACTCGCTGCGGAACTGCATGCGCGTGTTGTCGCCGACCGTGCCGCGCGGCCCCCACTGGTGGAACGGCCCGCGTGCCCAGGCTGTCGCGGTGAGGCCCGCGGCCGCCATAAGCGACGGGTAGGACGGGTCGTGCCCGAACACGTCGAGCATCCAGGCGGTTCTTGGGTCAGCGCCCAAGACGTCGCGCTGATAACCGATGCCGTAGACGGCGTTGCGTATGGTGGCCTCTGCGCAGGTCAGGTTGGTGTTCGCCTCGTTGTAGTTGCCGCCCACCAGCTCCAGCCTGCCCTCGCCGAGCAGCCGCTTCATGTCGGCACGCCGCTGCGGGTGAGCGTCGAAGTAGGGCTTCAAGTAGTCGATCTCGGCAAGCACGAACTTGTAGTCCGGGTCGTCGCGCGCCATGTCCAGGTGCAGGCCGACGAGCTCGAACGCGGTGCGAAACTCGGGCAGCTTGCCGTCTTCGTCCGGAAGCAGCAGCCTGCTCTCGGTGAACTGGCCTTGGGTGTTCCACCACACGGGGTCGTAGTGAAAGTGGCTGACCATCCACATCGTCCAGCCGGGCACGGCGGCGATGATCTCCGCCGACGCCTCCGCTCGGGCGCCGGCGTGCTCCGCGATCACCGTGGCCCGGCGGCGGCTGCCCTCGGCGACCGGCGCCGCGAGCTCAACGCCTACCTCCACGACGTGCGGCCCGCCGTTACGGGCAACGGTCAGCGCGGTGGGCCGGGGAGTGCTTACCGTAGGCCCTTCCACGCGCACGGAAATAGCCACAGCGCCGGCTTTGGCTGCCGATCCGCTGACCGCGTCGGCGCCGCCGGCCGCGTCGGTCTCGTCGGCTAGGACCGTGACGCGCACAATCTGCACGGGCCGCTGCTGCGTCCCGGTGAACAGCTCGGTCGACTCGACCCCGGTGATCCGCATAGGTCACCTCCGTCTGGCGGCCAGCGCGCTGGCCAGGGCGGCGAATCCCGTGTGCCATTGAATCCAACGGAGAGCCGCGCTGGCGAGGGCCCTTTGCCCGCACGCCTAACCGCCGAGGGCGGCGGCCAGCCGCTGCCAGGCCCGTTCGAGCCCCGCGGCGAGGCAGCCGTCCACCACGGCATCCGCGCCGAGCGCGCTCACCCGAACCTCAGGCATGACGGGAGCGAGCCCGCGCAGCTCGCTTTCGACCGCGGTGGAGAATCCGGGCGCCCGGCCGATCCCGCCGCCGAGCACGATCAGCTCAGGGTCGGTGACCGTGATGATCGCGCAGATCGCCTTGGCGACCAGCAGCGCCTCCTCGGCGACGACCGCGCGAGCGCGCTCGTCGCCGTGCGCCGCCAGGTCGAAGACCCGGCTGGCAGAGACCGGTCCCCGGATGCCCGCCCGCCGCGCGGCTCGGACCACCGCCGAGGCGGAGGCGGCCGCCTCCAGGCGGCCACGCCTGCGTGCGTCCTTCTCGTTGAGCCCGTGGCCCTCGGGCAGCGGCAGGAACGCGATCTCACCTGCGACACCGTGAGCGCCTCTGTAAAGCTGGCCACCGAGCACGAGGCCAAGCCCGATGCCGGTGCCCACATGGACGAGCGCGAAGCTGCCAACCCCGTGACCGTGGCCGTGCGCCTGCTCCGCGAGCGCGGCGGCGTCCACGTCGTTCTCCACCATCAGTTCGGGCCCAAAGGCCGCGCGCAGCCGCGCGAGCACCGCGGGAAGCGCCCAGCCGGCCAGCGAGCCCGTGAAGGCGATCGCGTCGCGGCGCGGGTCGTAAATGCCCGGGCTGCCGATCACCACCTGGGTCATCGAAGCTCTGGTGAGACCCGCCGCCTCCGCCAGCGCGTCGGCGAGGCTGACAAGCTCGGCGACCCGGCCGAGCGCGCCCGCGGCATTGGCCCGGCGCGAGGTCTTCGCCCGGACGGCGCCGGTCATGTCGATGACGGCGCCGCGCAGAAACCGGCGGCCGACATCGAGGCCAAGGACAAATCCGGCCTCGGGCCTCACCTCGTACAGGTGCGCGGCGGGACCGGGAGCGCCGGTGCGCCGCCCAGCGGTTCGGACCAGGCCGGCGCGCTCCACGTTGGCCAGCGCCAACGACACCGTGGGCTTGGACAGCCCGGAGCTGCGCGCGAGGTCGGCCCGCGAGCAAGGCCCGCTGCGCCGGATGTGCTCAAGCAGCAATTGCTCGTTCAGCGCGCGAATGAGCTGCGGGCGGGCAGCGGACCCGCCGTTGCTTGGCGCGACCGCCATCGTCCTCACCTCACCTCCCGCGCAGGCCCATGCCGAGCTTGGGCCGTTATCAAGCTGAGCCTTGAAGCCCAGCGTTCGTTAGGATACTTTCCTAACAATCATTAGTGAAGGAGATTTTTCAGCCATGCTGCCTGGTCGGGGACCGGCGGCCGGGGCGCGCGCCGCCGACCGCCGGCCCGGGCACGCGACCGACCGCCCGGACGGGCGTGCGGCTGACCGCCAGGTCGGGCACTCCGCCGACCGCCAGCCCGACCGTCGGCCCGGGCGCGCCTCCGGCCCAGCGGTCGAGCCGCCCCCCGTGGTCCTCGGCATCGACTTCGGCGCAAGCAAGATCGCAGCGGCGGCGTGCGGCACGGATGGCACGCTGCTGGCCTCCCGAACCGTCCCTACGAAGGCGGGCTCAGGCGCGCGGGCGGTGTTCGACCGGGGCGTCAGGGCGGCGCGCGGCCTGCTCGACATGGCGGAAGGCTGCGAGCTCGCCGCGGTCGGCGTGTCCACCGTCGGGATTCCGTTCGCGGACCGGGTGGAGCTCGCGCCCACCATCCCGGGCTGGGACGACTTCGCGCTCGGCGAACAATTGCACGCGGCGTTCGCCGGCGCCGAGATCAGGCTCGCCACCGACGTCAAGGCGGCGGCCTGCGCGGAGGCCCGCTGGGGAGCGCTCGCTGGCTGCGATCCAGCCGTCTACCTCAACCTTGGCACCGGCCTGGCCGCGGCGATCGTCGTCGGCGGGAAGGTGCTCGCAGGAAAGCACGGCGCGGCCGGCGAGATCGGTTATAACCTGCGCGGCATCGGCGACGTCGGACTCACGATCAACGAGCGCACGCTGCTCGAACACAGGGTGAGCGGGCAAGCGCTTTCGCGCCGTGCGGCGCAAACGCTGCGCGGGCGCGCCGACGCCGCTGAGATATTCCAGTCAAGCGGCGCGTTGTCCGAGCTCGTCGACGAATTCGTCGCCGAGCTCGCCTACCACCTCGTCAACCTAGCGATCCTCGTGGATCCGCAACGCATAGCCGTCGGCGGAGGCATGGTCAGGTCGTGGGAGCGCCTTCGGCCCGGTCTGCGCACGGCATTGGCCGCGGGCGTCCCCTTCCCTCCAGAACTCGTCATTGCCGCCTTCCCTTTCGACGCTCCGCTGATGGGCGCCATCGCGCTCGCGGCCGAGGCAGCGGGAGAGCTGCCGGGTGTGCGGCGCGGCGGCGCGAATAACCCTGCAACCCCAGAACCGGCGGCCACTGCCGGCGCCTCCATTCAGCACTGAAGGGCTACCGCAATGAGACGCTCAATGAAATTCGGGGCCATCATCGCATCGGGTCTGCTGGCCACCGCGCTTGCCGCCTGTGGCTCCAGCGCATCGAAATCCACGACGAAGTCGGGCCCAAGTGGGACGCTCACCATTTCCAATGAGCAAGGCTCACTGTGGACCTGCGGCTTCAACCCATTTAACCCAGCCGTACTCTCACAGGGCGTCACCATGGGACAGGTGTACGAGCCGCTGGTGTTCGTCAACTCCCTGCAGAACGCCAAGGCAACCCCTTGGCTCGCCACGGCCTGGAAGTGGAGTGACAACAACAAGGTGATCACGTTCACCATCCGCAAGGGCGTCAAGTTCAACGACGGCACGCCGATGACCGCGGCCGACGTGGCCTTCACCTTCAACCTGCTGAAGCAGTTCAAGGGCCTCGACATCAACTCGATCTGGTCGGTGCTTTCCAGCGTTAGCCAGCAGGGCTCTGACCAGGTGGCCATGACCTTCAAGAACCAGGCGGTGCCGTACTTCTACTACATCGCCGACCAGATACCGATCGTGCCGCAGCACATCTGGTCCAAGGTCGCGAACCCGGTGAACTTCAAGGACGACAACCCGGTGGGAACCGGTGCGTTCCTGGTCAAGCCGTGTACGCCGCAGAACATCACCTACGTGGCCAACAAGCATTACTGGCAGCCCGGCAAGCCGAAGATCGCCAAAGTTCTCTACCCAGCGTTCACGTCAAATGACCCGGCCAACACCTACCTGGCCACCGGACGGGCGCAATGGGGCAGCCAGTTCATCCCGAGCATCAAGGCTTTCTACACGTCCAAGAGCCCGGACAACCACTACTGGTTCGCGCCCATCGCCAACGTCACCCTGATCCCCAACCTGAAGGTGGCAGGGCTGAACAACGTCGCGGTGCGGCAGGCCATGGCCTACGCGATCGACCGCAACCGGGTCTCCCAGATCGGTGAGTACGGTTACGAGCCGCCGTCGAACCAGACAGCCATCGTCACGCCCACCTTCTCGAGCTGGGTCGACACCGCCGCGGCGGCGCAGTACAACTACGGGTACAACCCCGCCAAGGCGCAGCAGATCCTGACGGCGGCCGGATTCAAGAAGGGTTCCGACGGCATCTTCGCCTCACCCTCGGGCAAGAAGCTCGCCTTCACCGCCATCAACATCGGCGGTTACTCGGACTGGGTGGCTTCGATGCAGGTGATCCAGCGGGCGCTGAAGGCCGTCGGCATTCAGGTGGCGGCCCACAACCTGTCCCAAAACGATTTCCTCACCCGCCTGTACGACGGCGACTACCAGCTCGCGTACAACGCGCAGACCGGCGGCCCGGCGCCCTATTACGAGCTTCGCCAGTGGCTCTACTCGGCCAACTCCGCGCCGATCGGCAAGACGGCGGCGAGCAACTGGGAACGCTACAGCAACCCGGCCACCGACCAGCTGATCAATCAGTACGGCGCGACAACTGACGTGGCCACACAGCACCAGATCGTCAACAAGCTGCAGCAGGTCATGCTGAAGGAAGTGCCGATCATCCCGGTCACAGAAGAGGTGGCCTGGTACCAGTACAACACCGCGCAGTTCACCGGCTGGGTCACGCCCGCCAACCCCTACGCTCTCCCGGCTGCATATGCCTACCCTGACATGGGCCAGGTACTGCTGCACCTGCAACCGAAGTGAGATGACTCCCGGGGGCTCCGGCCACCCCCCCGCCGGGGCCCCCGGGCCGGCATCCGGCCAGGCGCGCCGGCCGCGGGCGAGGAGGCGACGATGAACGGGCGCAGAGCATGAGGTTCGCGCTCCGGAGGCTCGGGTTCTTCGCGCTCACGTTGTGGGCGGCGCTGACGCTCAACTTCCTGCTGCCACGGATGATGCCGGGCAACCCGGCCATCGCGATGATGGCCAAGTTTCATGGGCGGCTGACTGGCCAGGCGCTGAAGGCGCTCGAGGTGATCTTCGGGGTCAACTCGCACCAGAGCCTGGCCAGCCAGTACGTCCAATATCTGGGCGACATCGTGACCGGCAAGCTCGGCACATCGCTGTTCTTCTTCCCCGAGCCGGTCAGCCAGGTCATACTCAACGCGATTCCGTGGACGCTCGGCTTGGTCGGCATCACGACGGTCCTGGCGTTCGCGCTCGGCACGGCCATCGGAATCGCGGGGGCCTGGCGGCGCGGCGGGCTGCTTGACAGCGTGCTGCCGCCGGTGTTCGTGATCACCTCGGCCATACCGTTCTTCTGGATCGGGATGATGCTCATCCTGGTGTTCGCCGTCCGGCTGGGCTGGCTGCCCACCGCGTTCGGCTACGACCCCACCGTGACGCCCGGCTTGTCCGGGCAGTTCATCGGGAACGTGGCCAAGCACGCTCTGCTGCCCGCGCTCACCCTGCTGATCACCACGATCGGCCTGTGGATCCTGACCATGCGCAACAACATGATCACCACGCTCGCCGAGGACTACGTGCGGATGGCGCGGGCGAAGGGGCTCACCTCGCGCCGCATCATGTACGACTACGCGGCACGTAACGCGATCTTGCCGAACCTGACCGGCTTCGCGATGTCGCTCGGCTTCGTGCTGAGCGGCGCGATCCTGATCGAGTATGTCTTCTCTTACCCAGGGGTCGGCTACATGCTGCTGCAGGCGGTGGAGAACGAGGACTACCCGCTCATGCAGGCGTTGTTCCTGCTCATCACGGTGGCGGTGCTTGTCGCGATCCTGCTCGCCGACATCGCCACCGCTCTGCTCGATCCGCGCACGAGGTCGGCGAGGTAGCCGATGACCATGATGGGCGCCTCTACCGGGCTCGGCCAGGCCGGTCAGGTCCCCGCCGCCGGCGCGCCGCAGCAACGGCACAGGTCACAGGCACTCGGCAGAATGCTGCGCGCGGTGCGGTCCAACCGCAAGGCGACCGCCGGCAGCATCATGTTCGGGATCTTCGTGGTGGTGGCGCTCGTGCCTGGCCTGATCGCCCGCGACGACCCGAACGCGGAGGTTTACCGCCGGAGCCTGGGCCCTTCGCTGCACCACCTGCTCGGGACCACCGCCTACGGGCAGGACCTCTTCGCCCAGACGGTGTGGAGCGCGCGGCAGTCACTGATCATCGCCCTGGCGGTGGGGGTTCTGACAACCGCCCTTTCCGTCATGGTCGGGGTCGCCGCGGCCTACCTCGGCGGCGTGTGGGACGGCTTGCTCTCGCTGCTGACCGACGTGCTGCTGGTCATACCGCTCTTCCCGCTGCTTGTGGTGATCGCGGCCTACGCGCGCAACGGCGGCACGCTCGTCCTGATCATCGTGCTCACGCTGACCGAATGGTCCTACGGCGCGCGGCAACTGCGCTCGCAGGCGTTGTCCCTGCGCAACAGGGATTTCCTCGAGGCCGCGAAGGTCCGTGGCGAGCGCGCGCTCTACATCATCACGGTGGAGATCATCCCCACGATGACCTCGCTCATCGTGGCGGTGTTTTTGAGCAGCGCCTTGTACGCGCTGCTCTTCGCTTCCAGCCTGCAGTTCATAGGCCTGGGCGACCCCAACTCGCTGAGCTGGGGGACCATGCTGTACTGGGCAGAGAACAACGAGGCGCTGCAGACGGGCCAGTACTGGTGGGCAGTTGCCCCCGGCGCGTGCATCGCCGCGCTCGGCGCCGCCTTCGCGCTGCTCAACTACGCCTTCGACGAGATCGGCAATCCCGCCTTGCGCCCCGTGCGGAGGATCCGTGTCAAGCACGCGAGCTGAGCAGGCCCGCGGCGCCGCGTGGCAACACGCGGGGCCCATGCTGGAGGTGCGCGGCCTGACGGTCGAGTATGCGATGGACCGCGGCCGGGTGCGCGCCGTCGACGACGTGAGCTTCGAGCTTGCCGCCGGCGAGTTCATCGGGATCGTCGGCGAATCGGGCTGCGGCAAATCCACCTTGCTGTACGCCATCGCCCAACTGCTCGCGCCGCCCGCGGGCATCACCGCCGGCAGCGTGACCTTCAAGGGCGCCAGCATGGTGGGCCTCGCCGACGACCTACTCGCGGCGCTGCGCTGGAAAGACCTCTCGGTCGTCATGCAAAGCGCCATGAACGCGCTCAACCCGGTCAAGTCGATCGGGGCGCAGTTCACCGACGCGATGAAGGCGCACGGCGTCGCCTCGGCGACCGAGATCGCCCACAGGTCCGCCGAGGTGCTGCGCATGGTCGGCATCGACCCGATGCACCTGAAGAGCTACCCGCACCAGTTGAGCGGCGGCATGCGGCAGCGATCCATGATCGCTATGGCGCTGCTCTTCACACCCGATCTAGTGATCATGGATGAGCCAACGTCCGCGCTCGATGTCGTCGCCCAGCGCTCGCTCATGGTCCAGATCAAGGAGCTGCAGGCACGGCTCGGCTTCGCGATCATCTTCGTCACCCACGACATGTCCCTGGTCAGCCACTTCTCCGACCGGCTGATGGTCATGTACGCGGGCCAGATGGCCGAGTTCGGCGCCACCAGGCAGGTGTTCGACTCCCCGCTGCACCCCTACACGATCGGCCTGATGGAAGCGTTCCCGTCGATCAGGGGCCCGCGGGTGCCGCTGACCGGAATCCCCGGCCGACCGCCCGACCTCGCGATTATCCCGAACGGCTGCCGCTTCATGCCCCGCTGCCCGAAGGCCATGGCCAGGTGCGAGCAGGCGCAACCGGACCTGTATGAGGTCGGCGGGGTCCTCGTCCGGTGCTTCCTCCACGCGGCCGACCAGAACCCGGGCGGCGGCCATGGCTGAGCCAACGGCGCCACCGCTCCTGCGGGCGGCGGGGCTGACCAAGCACTTCCGCATCGGCAACGCCCTCACCCGGCGCACGCTGCACGCGGTAGACGATGTCGACATGGTCGTCGGCCAGCGGGAGATCGTCGCGCTGGCCGGTGAGAGCGGCAGCGGCAAGAGCACCATCGCCCGGCTGATCGCCAAGCTGTACGCGCCGACCAGGGGTGAGATCTTCTTTCGCGGGACGCCGCTGTCCGGCCTGCGGTCGCGCCGCGACGTGCTGCGCTACCGCGGCGAGGTCCCGATGGTTTTCCAGGACCCGTTCAGCTCGATCAACCCGGTCTACCGCGTGTCCCACGGCATCCTGCGCACCCTGGCCCTGCACCGGCCCGACCTCGGCCGCGCGCAGCGCGTGGAGGAGGCGCACCTGATCCTTGAGAAGGTCGGGCTCACTCCGGCCGCCGACGTCATGCGGCGCTTCCCGCACGAGCTAAGCGGCGGGCAGCGGCAGCGGGTCGGCTTCGCCCAGGCGCTCGCGCAGCGGCCGAGACTGATCGTTGCCGACGAGCCGGTCTCCATGCTCGATGTGTCGATCCGCGTCGGCCTGCTCAACCTGATGGCGCAGCTGCGTGACCGCGAGGGCGTGTCGATCCTGTACATCACCCACGACATCGCGAGCGCTCGCTACGTCGCCGACCGCCTGATCGTCATGTACGCGGGCCGGATCGCGGAGACGGGGCGCACAGAAGACGTGCTGCGCGCTCCCAGGCATCCATACACCCAGCTGCTGCTGTCGGCCGTGCCCGATCCGCGGGCGCCGCTCAACGTGGACGCGCAGACCGACACGGGTGAGCCGCCACGGGTGTTCGATCCCTCGCCCGGGTGCAGGTTCCGCTGGCGCTGCCCGCTCGTGATCGACGAGTGCCATCGCGTCACGCCCGAGCTTCGCCTGCTCTGGCCCGGGCACGCCGCTGCCTGTCATGTCGCCGCCTCGAACGCGGATGAGGCGGCCTCGCCCGGCGCGTCAGCGGCGCCGTACTCAGGCGAGGTGAGCGCGTGAAGCTTACAGTCATCGGCGGCGGCTCCACCTACACGCCGGAACTGGCCGACGGGATAGCGCGCCTGGCGCTGCCGGTCGAGGAGCTTGTGCTCGTTGACCCGGACGCCGACCGGCTTGACGTGGTCGCTGGCGTGTCGTCGCGCATCGTCGGGGCTTACGGTCACGGCGCCAAGGTCCGCGGCACGGGGGATCTCGACGATGGCCTGGACGGCGCGGGCGCGGTGATCCTGCAGCTGCGCGTCGGCGGGCAGGCTGCGCGGCAGCGGGATGAGACGTGGCCGCTGGAGCACGGGTGCGTCGGGCAGGAGACCACCGGCGCGGGCGGGCTCGCCAAGGCCCTGCGGACGGTCCCCGTCGTGCTGGAGATCGCCGAGCGGGCGCGGGAGCGCGCCTGCGACGCGTGGATCATCGACTTCACCAACCCGGTCGGCATCGTCACCCGGGCGCTGCTCGACGCGGGGCACCGCGCCATCGGGTTGTGCAACGTCGCGATCGGCTTCCAGCGGCGGTTCGCGGCGCTTTGTGGGGTGGCGCCGGAACGGGTCGCCCTCGGCCACGTCGGCCTCAACCACCTGAGCTGGGAGCGTTCCGTGCGGGTGGACGGCGCCGAGCGGCTGCCGGGGCTGCTCGACGCCCACGTGGGTGAGATCGCGCGCGATATCGGGCTGCCGGCCGACCTGGTGCGAAGGCTCGGCGTTGTCCCGTCGTACTACCTGCGCTACTACTACGCCCACGATCTCGTGGTCGCCGAGCAGCTCGGCGCGCCCACCCGCGCCGAGCGGGTCGCTGAGCTGGAGCGGCGGCTGCTCGCCATGTATGCCGATCCCGCGCTCGACCACAAGCCGAGGCTGCTCGGTGAGCGCGGCGGCGCGTATTACTCCGAGGCCGCGGTGGACCTCATCTGCTCCCTTTCCGCCGATGTCGGCGACGTCCAGGTCGTCAACGTGCGCAACAACGGCACGATGCCGTTCCTGCCCGATGACTCGGTGATCGAGACGCCCGCGCGGATTGGCCGCCGCGGTGCCGCGCCGCGCGCCGCGGCACCTGTCGAGCCCGTGTTCGCCGGGCTGATCGCGCATGTCTCCGCCTACGAAGAGCTCGCGCTTGACGCCGCGCTCCACGGCGGTCGCGCTCGGGTGTTCGCCGCATTGCTCGCTCACCCCTTGATCGGCCAGGCCGATGTCGCGGACCGGCTGGCGGACCGGCTGATCGCGGAAAACCGCGCTTACCTGGCATGGGCTGACAGGACGTTGGCCGGGTGAGCCGGGTGAGCACCGCGCACGGCGCTGCGCCCACCACGGCGGTGCTCGCCATCGATGGCGGTAACACCAAGACCGATCTCGCCCTGGTTGCCGCTGACGGCACGCTGTTGTCCAGCGTCCGCGGTGCGGGTGCGTCAGCGTTCAGCCTGGGCATGGAGGCGTCGCTGCGCATCCTCGGTGAGCTTGTGGCGGCGGTTGGTCTGCGTGCTGGCCTAAGCGCGGGTGACCTGCCGCTAGCCCGGCACACGTGCGCGTTCCTTGCTGGCGCGGACCTGCCCGAGGAGGAGGAGCGGCTGGCGGAGGCGCTCGCGTCCATGGGATGGAGCGAGACCACCCATGTCGGCAACGACACTTTCGCGGTGTTGCGGGCCGGGACCAACCGCGACTGGGGCGTCGCGGTCACCTGTGGGGCGGGCATCAACTGTGTGGCGGTGGCGCCGGACGGGCGCACGACGCGCTTCCTCGCGCTCGGCCGGACCACCGGCGACTGGGGCGGTGGCTTCGGCATCGGTGAGGAGGTGATGTGGTGGGCGATGCGCGCCGAAGACGGCCGCGGACGCCAGACGGCGTTGCGTTCGGCGGTCGCGGCGCACTTCGGCGCGGACCGGGTACACGACGTAGCCGTCAGGTATCACTTCGGCGAGATTGACGACGGGGATCTCGCGCAGTTGACCCACGTGCTCTTCGAGGTCGCCGGTGCGGGCGACGCGGTCGCGCGTGACCTCGTGGCGCGGCTCGCCGACGAGGTGATCCTTATGGCGGCGACCGCGATGCGCAGGCTTGGGCTGCTCGGTGCCGACACCGACGTCGTCATGGGCGGCGGCGTGCTCGCTGCCCGCGACCCACTGCTTGTGAGCGAACTCAAGGCGCGGTTGGGCCGTGCCGCGCCGCAGGCGACCGCGCGCTTCGCCTCGCTGCCGCCCATCGCTGGCGCGGCGCTGCTCGGTCTCGAGCACGTGCACGCCACCCCGGCGGCGCGCCAGCGGCTGCGCGCCGCGTTCGACGGCCCCGACGGCGCAAGCGCGTTTCGTGATCCGTTGCCGCACGGTTTCTCGCCTGCCCCGTCATGACGATTCCGCCGGCCGGCGGAGGCTCAGGCCGTGTCGAACACTTCCTCCTGCACGGTGCCGACCGCAAGCTCCAGGGCGCCCGTCAGCACGGGGTTGGCCTCGACGGTGCTCAACCGCAGCGGCGGGCGCGGGATCGTCATCGCATGCAGCTCGCGTTCGATGCCAGCCCGCAGTTCCTCGCCGCCGGCCAGCGCGACGTCGCCGGTGAGCACGACCAACTCGGGGTCGAGCAAGGCGGTGACACCGGCCAGACCGGTGGCGAGGCGGAGCGCCACCTCCCCGAGGGCGGCGCGTGCCCGCTGCGCGCGTTCGGCTGGGTGCCCCCGCCGAACGGCTTGAGCCGCCGCGCGCATCATCGTGGCGACGTCGCCGCGCAATCCCGCCGAGCGCAAGACCTTGGCCACGGCCGGGCCTCCGGCCAGAGACAGCAGGCCGGCGGTGTTGGGGCGGCGGGCGTCGCGCAGCGGCGCCGACCCGGTGACCGGCATGTAACCGATCTCACCGGCGCTGCCGGTCGCTCCGCGGTGCAGTTGGCCGCCGATGACGATGGCCAGCCCCAGCCCATCGGACACCCACACGACGATGAAGTTGGCCGACCCGGCGGCGGCGCCGTGGGCCCGCTCGGCGACAGCGGCGAGGTTCACGTCGTTCTCCACGTCGACCGCTACCCCGAGCGCGTCGCTGAGCCGCGCGGGAAGCCGCGGCACATGCCAGCCGGGCAGGTGCGGCGCGTACTCGAGGCGGCCCGTCGCGGGGTCGACCGCTGCGGGCACGCCGATCACGATACGGCGGAGCCGCGCTGTGGCGAGGCCAGCGGTCTGGCAGGCGCGGTCCACGGTTGCCCGCACCCGCTGCACGACGTCGCCGCCCGCCCTGCCCGGGGTACGCAGGGTCTGCTCGGCGACCGCCTTACCCGTAAGGTCGCTGACCGCCGCGATGATCCGCGCCGGGGTGACGTCGAGGCCGGCGGCGAAGGCCGCGCCGGGGTTGAGCCGGTAAACCTCGGCGGTACGGCCAGGTCCGCCTTCCCTGATTCCGTCCTGCACGACCAGCCCCGCGTTCTGCAGTCGCGCGAGAAGCTGAGACGCGGTCGGCTTGGACAGGCCGATCAGCGCGCCGAGCTCGGGGCGGGTGAGGGCGCCACGCTCGAGCAGCGCCCTAAGTGCCGCGCGGTCATTGATCGCCCGCATGAGACTCGGCGTCCCCGGTGTCTCCCGCGGGCCGCCGTAGGCCCGCCCGCCCGGGTAGGCGTGACGTGAGGTTCCGCCGGGCATCCCTCCCGGGTTGGCAGTGCCCGAGTCCACCGCCGCTCCCTTCGCAGGTGACCGGGGCTCAGCACCGGTCCGCAACCATGATCCCACGCGGATTCAGGACCTGCGAGCCAGCGAAGCCCCGGGCGCTCGCGCGTGTCCTTGCCTGCGCGTCAGGCGCTGGTCCGTCTCGGCGCGCCGAGGGCGCCGACCACGATGCCGGCCACGATGCCCGGCCCGCCGGCGCAGGCGGCGACGAGGGCGTCGCCGAGCGGCGTGCGCCGGTACAGAACCGATCGCCCGGCGCGCGCCTTGGCCAGCAGCCCGGTGCCGAGCAAGACCGTCAGGTGGTCACCGACCGCGCCGGCGGCGAGCCCGAGGCTGCGCGCCAACTGCGTGGTGCTTGCTGGTTGGGCAAGTTCGGCGAGAATGCGGCCGCGGCTATGGCCAAGCAGGCTGCCGAGCGCGCCCGCGTCGGATGACGCCGATTCCTCCCAGAGCGCGGCGATTCCCTGCGCGGGGTAGATGACCGTCGCCGGCCAGGGCTCGTCCACGCACGCGGCTATCTGCGGCCACACGAATACCGAGGGCACGAGCAGCAGCCCTCGGCCGCCGAGGCTGACGGATTGGTGCGGCGGCTGCCAGAGGATCTCGATGGCGCCGCCGCGCCAGCGCAGCTTGGGGTGCAGGTCCTGCAGCGCGGCGACCCACCCGCCCCGGCTGAGCTGGCCTGCCCGGTGTACGACATCGCGTTCGCAAATGGCGCGAAGCTGTGGCCAGTCGGCCGCGAGCAGCTCGTGCCAGGAGACCTCGAGCGCACGCGCGATACGGTCGACGACATCGGCGCGGCGCAGGATGGCCAACGGGCGTTGGTCGGTGGGTGGTCGCACGGCCAGGCAATGAGCGATCTCGCGCCGCGCGTCCCGCAGCGAGGTGGCACGGAGCGCGGTTAGGTCGTCCTCGATGGTCTGGGCAAGACCGCGCGGCGGCGGCGCCGCGAAATCGGGTCCGTGGCGGCGGCTTTGCAGTGCGAGGACCGCGCCAGATCGGTCTCCGCCCGCAACCGCTTGAAGACCGGCATGAGCCGTGCGCACCAGGCGGTTGGCAGCCGGTGCGGTGATATGCCGGACAACCCGCGCAGGAGGTGGTCAAGCTCGAACAGCGGCGAGATCGCGAAGCGGCTGCGCAGCAGGTCATCCGCACCTGCCTCGAACCGCAGCATGCCACCACCTTACGTCCAGGAACGTAACAATGGGTGCCCCGGCGACCCGCGCCCAAGCTCGGGATATGACCACCATGGGCGTCGAGCGGCAGGCGACTTACCGCCAGGTGCTCGCCGAGCCACGCTTCCGGCTGCTGTTCGCGACCCGATCACTCGCCATCGCCGCGGACACCCTGCGCATGGTGGCGCTGTCGATCCTGGTCTTCGGGCTCACCGGCTCCCCGCTGATGGCCGCGGTGGCCTTCGGCATCGGCTTCGCGCCGCAGGCCGTGGGCGGGACGATGCTTGGCGCGCTGGCCGACTGCGTGCGGCCACGGCTTCTGATCACCACGGGCTACGGCCTGGAGGCCGCGACGGCCGCCGCGCTGGCGCTGCTCGGCATGCCGGTGTGGGCCAGCATGGCGCTCGTCGCCGCGGTGGCGGGCCTGACGCCGGTGTTCGGCGGCGCCTCCGCCCGGCTCGTGGCCGAGGTGCTCGGCGGGGACGCCTACGTCCTTGGCCGCTCCCTGTCCAACATCGCGTCATCGGCCGCGCAACTTCTTGGCCTCGCGGCGGGCGGTATAACGGTCGCCACCCTCGGCACCAGACATGCGCTGCTCGTCACCGCCGGATGCCATCTGGCGGCCGCGGCGGCGGTCCGGCTCCGGCTGCCCGACCTGGTGGCCGCGGCGGAGCCGGCCGGGCGGCGGCGCGGGTCCGTCCTACGGCAGAGCCTCACCGGGAGCAGGCAGCTCATCACCGACCGCGCGGTGCGCGCGCTCATGCTGGCGCACTGGTTGCCGCCGGCCTTTGTCACCGGCACCGAGGGCCTGATCGTGCCCTATGTGGCGCTGCGCGGCTTTCCTGTGGGTTCCGCTGCCCTGCTGCTCGCCTGCCTGCCGGTCGGGATGATCGTGGGCGACCTCGCCGTCGGCCGCCTCCTGCGGCCCAGAACCCGCGAGATGCTCACTGTCCCGTTGATGGTCACGTGCGGGCTGCCGCTGCTCGCCTTCGCTGCCCATCCGCCGTTGCCCGCGGTAGCCGCGCTGCTGGTGATCACCGGCGTGGGCCTCGCCTATACCCTTGGCATCCAGCGCAGGTTCCTCGACACCGTGCCCGAGGCCATGCTCGGCCAGGCGTTCGGGCTGCAGTCGACTGGCCTTATGACATTGCAGGGTGTCGGCCCGGCCGGGTTCGGGGCGGTGGCCCAAGCCATCTCGCCCGGGCCCGCCATGACGATCGCCGGCGCCGGGGCGGTCGCGACCGGCCTGGCCCTGAGGCCATGGCTGCCCCGAGCGAACAGGCCACCAGGCCGCTGAAGGCGCACGCCTAGCGCGCATAATGCACCGGCCTGCGCCCAGTCCCGGCAGCGGCCATAGCAACAGTGCCGGCACCATCCAGGATGGCACCCGACCCGCCGACACCAACACGACCCTCGCCATTGAATGCGCTCCGGCTTTCCCGGACACTCAAGGTGTGGGAAGACTCGTTCGCCACTCCGCCATCATGGCGCAGTACCGGCAAACCCAGGGTGGGCCGACGTCAGACTTTGTCAACATCAGTGCGCGATCGGTCGGCTCCCTCAGCCAACTCACGACGGCGTGGCGATCTGTCCTTCGGAAACCACCTGGTGAGGGCTCAGCATGTCGGCGGCAAGCTCCGCCGAAACTAGGCGGACAATTTAACATCTGCCACTACATTTACATGATTTCTACGAAACGTACCGTACGCAGTGATCCGGAGGATCTACTCTCTTTGTGCTATGGAGCGATTTCTAGGTGGGGCTTTTGCCCGCTTCGTCCTCGTTCCACTGCTTGGCGTGGCTCTTGCCAACTTCGCGCGGGTCTTATCACGTCGCGGCAAGGGGAGCGGCCAGGAAGCGTCCAGGCGACTGCGGCCGGAAGACCTGGCCGTAGGTCTGGACATGACCGTACTCGCGATCGTCAGCCTGCTCGGGCTTGCGGTTGAACGGATCCATGCCGTCGTGACAAGTGATAGTCAGCTCATCAAGCTGTTAGCCCACAAACCGCTTGACGCCGGGGGACAGGTCAAGGCTTCCCACCTCGCTGCTATCTCTCAGAGTGCTGACGCCGACTACGCGAGTTATCTCGTCGCGGGATTTCTATTCACGATCTTGCTGTTCGCTCTTGCGGCAGCCGTGGAGCGTTTCGGCCGAGATCCCAAAGGTGAGCTGCGAACCGCGATGGGTATCATTGGCCCGGCAATGTTAGGTGCGCTTCCCCTGCTCGTAGTATGGATTCTGGCAATCAGAGGAGGCCCCACATGAGGCACCAAGTCCAACCCTGGTTGCTTCCTGGAGCCGTGACTATTGTGGTTGCGGGTGGCTCAGCCATTGGCCTCATCGGTCTCGTGACCGTGCGCGGCGGGACCGCCGCTGCGGTACTGGCCTCCGGTGGAGCAGTGCTTCTCGGTCTCCTTGCGTCTGGGTTCGCTCTATCGCTTTCTCGCGCTAGTGAGCGTGAGGTGCGCATTCTGCTCTCACACTCTCGCGCCCAACGAAGCGAGGCCGAGCGTCTCCGCGCTGCCTTGGAGCGAGTCAACCGTGTACGTGTTAGTGATCCTTCACAGGATCTGATGCCTGGCCAGAACTGGATTGAGGCTTTGCAAGACGAGCTGCGCCATAGTGATGTGCTGCTCGTTCTCCTTAGCAAGCCGGATGCCGACCATGTTGATCAAGATTGGCTCGCGAGGGAGCTGAAACTAGCCCGTGGGTTGAAGGTTCCCATCATCCCAGTGCGACTCCGTGAGGAAACTTCGCAGGACACACCCGAAGGCAACAGCAGTGAGCCCGAGTCTTTAAGAGATGTTGTGGGAATGAACGTATCTAGCCCTGAGGAGTATGGAGGAGTAGCGCGTCGTCTCGTCAGCGCTGTCCGATCAGGACAGCTCCGCCCGAGCCAGTCTTAACGGTAATCAGAACGGAGTGGATGTGACATACGGCGCTCGGGTGCCGTGGCGCTGGATCCCCACCTTTCCTGGTGCCCGTTTCTCTTGCAAGACCACCTGGGCTATCAGGAGCGCCCTATGCGCGCGGTCAAGCGTAGAGAAGCTCTCAGGTCGCACTTGTTGCACCGCGCGCTGGGGCGCTATTGGCCTTGGCGATGGACTTGCGTGCACGGTCTAGGACGGCGACGAGTTCTCGCTGGCCGTGGGGGTTATGGGGGTCTTCGAAATTAACCGGGGGACTGCTATCACTCGTGACTGACGGTGACGGCGCGGTGCTGTGGTTTTGTGGCCGCCGGCCTGGCGGATGCTGCGCGGGCCCCGCGGCCTGCGGTGCTGGTTGCTCAGCCCGCGGCCAGCGCCGCGGTGTCAATGCGACGCCAGATCTTGCCGCCGTCGCTGGTCGCGTAGATGCGGCCGCTGCCCCTGGTCAGCAGCCAGGCGTGGGTAGCGTCAAGTGCCTGGAGTTGCGGCGCCTGGCAGGTGTCTGCTGGTGTGGTCCCGGGGACCGTGATGGCGGTCCAGTGCCTGCCCTGGTCGGTGGTGCGGTACACGACTGTGCGGCGTCCGTGCGCCGCCGCGGCCCATGCCACCGTCCGGGACGGGAAGCTGGCCGACGGCAGGGCCGGGCCACAGGTACCGGGCCTGACCGCCACGGCGGGCAGCGTGGAGACCAGCGACCACCGTGCGCCGCCGTTGGTGCTGCGGTACAGCCGCAGTTCGTGCGGGCTGCCGGCGACGACGGGTTCCAGCACCGTGCCGCCGAGCAGCGCCGGCAGCCCGAACCAGGAGCCGGCCGGCGCGGGGATCGCGGCCCGGTGCCAGGCCCGCCCTTGGTCGCTGGTGCGGTACAGCGCCTTGCTGAACATGCCGCCGCCCAGCCAGCCGATGTGCCCGCCCGGCTCGAACTCCACCGGCCCGAGCGCTGGCAGCCGGCCCAGGGGGCCGCTGGCCATGAAGTGCCAGCTCCTGCCACCGTCCCTGGTCATGAACAGGCCCTCCCGTGGCGCGGTAGGCATGGTCTGGGTCAGCCAGCCTTCGGAGGGGGTGAGGAACTGAACGGTGTCCACCGCGCCCGCGGCCACGTTATGTGAGGGAGCGGAGAAGGCCTGCCAGCTATGGCCGCCGTCCCTGGTGCGGTAGAGGGTCTCCCGCAGGGTGTTCACGTTGAAGACGGCGAACCAGCCATCCTTGCGGTTGAGGAAGAACACGTCGTCGGTGACGGTCCAGGCGCCGGTCCGCGGGCTGATGGCGGTGAACGAGCGGCCGAAGTCGGAGCTTGCCACCAGCCGCGCCGAGCCGCCGGCCTGCGGCCCGGCGCCAAGCCCGACCAGGCCCAGCCGCTGCGACAGATCGATCAGCTCGGTGAGCTCCCGGGATGATGCTGGCGCGGCGGGCGCCGCCAGCGAAGACACCGTCGGGTGAGCGGCCCGGGACGCGGTCCCGCGCTGGGCCGCGGCGCCGCAGCCGGCCACCAGGGCGCCGATGCAGGCGCCGGCCGCCGCCGTCCGGCCGCAACGAGCGGCCGCCTTTCTCGTGGCCATCGCCCTGCCTCCGGTCGCTGAGTCATCACTACCTGAGACAGTGATGAGCCCCCGCCGGTTGCGCGGTCTGGCGCGAGGAAGCGATCTGTTCGTCCACGAGCGGATGCACCAGGCCGGGGCTGACCCTCGGCGTGATCGCGGCGATCACTGTCGTTGAGCGCGGGCGGCAGCGGCATCGTCATCGGGGTGGACGGGCAGGCCGAGAAGCCCGGCGCAGAAATGCGCGAGCGTTCCGGGCCGGGTCTTCGAACGTGAGCCGGGTAGTGGGGTCATCTCGTGACTGAGTGTGATCAGCCTGGAGTCTCCGGAGCGCCCCCGGCAAGCGAGGCGCCGTCCGCCAATCGGGGCGTGTCGGTCCGTCGGTGTGCCCGCAGCCCTCAAGATCATGGTTCTTTCCAGAGAAACGTGATCACTGGAGAGCCACGGGCACTTGGGCCAGGATATGGCGACGCGGCTGTTCGCGCTGGAGGGCACAGCGGTCGCGGAGGTGGATGCCGGGGCCGGCGGCGGCCGGACGGTATGGGTGGTGACCGATGATCTGGGCGCGGCGGCGTGCCCCGGGTGCGGGACGGTATCCGCGCACGTCAAGGGGTATGTGACGACGCACCCGGCGGATCTTCGCCACGGCCGGGGGCAGATCGCGGTGGTGTGGGTGAAGCGGCGGTGGGAGTGCCGGTCGGTCTCATGCGAGCGCAAGAGCTTCACCGAGTCGCTGCCGGCCGTCCCGCCGCGCTGCCGGGTCACCACCCGGCTGCGCGGGCACGCGGCCGGCCTGGTCGCCGATGAGGGGCGCACGGTGGCGCAGGCGGCCCGCGAATGCGGGCTGTCGCGGCCGGTGGCGCACGCCGCGTTCGCTGACCTCGCCGATCCGGTGCTGGCCCGCCCGCTGTCCCTGGTGGCGCATCTGGGGATCGATGAGCACCGGCGCGGGCGGCCCCGCTTTGCCTATGACGAGGGCAGCGGCGAGTACACCCTCCTGGCGGATAGGTGGCACACGTGTTTCTTCGACCTCTCCGGCGATCAGGCGCTGCTGGGCCAGGTGGAGGGCCGCACCGCCGATGACGCCGCGTACCGGCTGGCCCAGGCGCCCCCGGCCTGGCGAGACGCCGTCCAGGTGGTGGCGATTGACATGTGCAGCATCTACGCCTCGGCGGTGCGCCGGATGCTGCCAGGCGCGCAGGTCGCCGTTGACCTGTTCCATGTCGTCCAGCTGGCGGTCAAGGCCACCGGGGACGCGCGGCGGCGGGTGGTGCGGGCCAGGTACGGCCGCCGGGGCCGGTCCGGGGACCCCGAGTACGGGGTCAAGAGCCTGCCGGTGCGCAACCTGGAGCACCTGCGGCCGGAACAGTTCGCCAAGGTCATGGACACCCTCGGCGGTGACCGGCACGGCCAGGAGATCCTGGCCGCGTGGATCGGCAAAGAAAAGCTCCGCGACGTGCTGAACCCGCGGGCCCGCGTCACCGGCTCCACCCCCTGCGAACGGGACGTCCGCGGCCTGCTCGCCTCCTTCTACGACTGGTGCGCGCAGCACGACGACATCCCCGAGCTGATCACCCTGGCCCGCACGATCTCCCGCTGGGACGACGAGATCGTCTGCGCGGTGCTAACCGGCGTGAGCAACGCCAGGTCGGAAGCCCTGAACCGGGTCGCGAAACTGGAAGCCCGCATGGCATATTCCTTTCGCAACCCGGCAAACCAGCGCAGGCGCGCCCGCATCGCCTGCACTCGCACCGCCCGGCGGGCACAGAACGCAACAACAACAACATCACGCTTGGTGACCGGCCGAAAACACGACCCCGGTTAACTTCGAAGAGCCGGTTATGGGGCCACGCGGCGTAGTCGAATAGGCCCGCAAGATAGGCCAGAGCGCGCGACGGCGGGACCGCCTGCCGCGGTGGCGAGGATCCCCAGCGGCAGCCGTTAGGAAAAAATCTCCACAACGCTTGCCTCGGTGCGGCGCTTAGCCGATGAGGTGGCGCATCAGCAGGTCGTTGACCGCCGGCGCCGCCTCGATGTTGGCCAGGTGCGCCGCCTGCACGAGGCTCAGCCGGGCGCCGGGGATCCCGGCGGCGATCGCCGCGCCGTGAGCGGATGGCGTGGCCGGGTCCGCGGCGCCGGCGATCACCAGCGTCGGTGCGGCAATCGCGGGCAGCGCCGGCCGCAGGTCGAGCGCGGCGATGGCCTCGCAGCAGCCGGCGTAGCCTTCGGCTGGCGTGGCGGCCAGCATCTCGGCGGCCCAGCGGACGGTGGCAGGGTCACGTTCGCGGAAGGCGGCGGTGAACCACCGGTCAACGACCTGGTCGCGTATCGAGGCTGTGCCGTACTCGCGCACGGCGGCGGCCCGGCTGATCCACGCTTCGGCGGGCGGCAGCCACGCCGACGTGCAGCACAAGGCGAGACGGCCGATGCGGTCGGGGGCGCGCGCCGCGAGCCACATCCCGATCATGCCGCCCAGGGACAGGCCGCAGTAGGACACCGCGGCGATGCCCAGCGAGTCCAGCAGGGCAAGCACATCACGAGCGAGCTCGTCAACGGCGTAAGGCCCGGGCGGCACCTCGGAGCCGCCATGACCACGGCACTCGGCGCGCAGCACGCGAAAATGGGCGAGCGCGGCGTCCATCTGCGGCGCCCACATGCGCAACGACGTGCCGAGCGAGCCAACGAGCAGCAGCGGCGGCGCGCCGGGCTCGCCCGCAAGCTCGTAGTTAAGCCGGGCCGCGGTCATCGTCGTCGCGTTCCGCCGGCGCCTGGTGGCGCTGCCTGTGCCGGGCGTGGCTGGCGAGCGCCCGGTCGATGAACCGCGCCGCGGAACCGAGATAGGACCCGGGGTCGAGCGCGGCGTCCAGGTCGCTGGCGGACAGGTGCCGCGCGATGTCGCGCTCGGCCAGCAGCGCCTCGCGGACCGGCCGCCCGCTCTTGGCCGCGTCCGCGCAGACCCTGGTGACCAGGTCCTGCGCGGCACCGCGGCCGAGCGCCGGGGCAAGCCGCGCCACCACGCTCTCAGCCATGATCATCCCGTCGGTCATGCCGACGTTGCCGCCCATCCTCGCCACATCAACGCGCAGGCTGGCCAGCATCTGTCTGGCGTGTGCCGCGGCGCCGCCGGTGAGCCGCACAATCTCGGTCAGCGTGTCCCATTCTGCGTGCCAGCCGCCGGCGGCCCGCTCATGCTCCTGTGGCATGACCGTGAGCAGCGTGGCGACCAGGCCGGGGACGCGTTTGCCTGCTGAGGCGATGAGCACCGCGTCGACCGGGTTCTGTTTGTGCGGGAGCGTGGACGAGCCGCCGCGACCGCGATCGCCAGCCGCGCGCGCCTCGGCGACCTCGGTTTGGGCGAGCAGCAGCACGTCAAGAGCGATCTTGGCGAGCGCGCCGGACGCGACGCCGAGCGCGCAGCCGACTTCGGCCACCCGCGTGCGGTTGGTGTGCCAGGGCAGGACGGGTTCGGCGAGCGGCAACTCCTCGGCCAGCAGCCCGAGCGCGGCGTGCCCGCCCTCGCCAAGCGACGCGAGTGTGCCTGCCGCACCGCCAAGCTGAACGGCCAGGCGGCTCGCCCGGATGGCAGCGAGTGCGTTCGCGGCCTCGTCCAGCGCGACGAGCCATCCGGCGCATTTGAGCCCGAACGTGATCGGCAGGGCCTGCTGCAGCAGCGTGCGGCCGGCCATCACGGTCCCGGCGTGCTCGGCGGCGAGTTCAGCGCACCGCCCGGCGGCCGACCACAGGTCCTCGGTGAGCGGGCCGAGCGCCCGCCAGGTCACCAGCATCATCGCGGTGTCCAGGATGTCCTGGCTGGTCGCGCCGAGATGGACGTACTGCTCCGCCTGCGCTGGCGCGATCGCGCGCAGCTCGCGGACGAGCGGGACCACCGGATTGCCCGTGGCAAGGGCCTGGCCGCGGAGGTTCGCGGCGTCGAACCGGTCGGCCGAACAGCACTCCGCTATCGCCGCCGCGGCGGCCGCCGGGATCAGGCCGGCCCGCGCTTGTGCCGCCGCGAGCGACCGTTCGGCATCAAGCAGCGCCTGCAGCCAGGCGTGTTCGCCGATCTCCCGGTCCACCGCCGGGCTGCCAAACAGTCGACCGAACAGGCCGTTTCCTGGCACGAAGCGCCTCCGGTCACCGATCTCGGCTGTCCATTGCGCCGCACCATGTCCGGTGTGGCCAGCGATGATCGGCGCAGTGGCGTCCTGTTGAAGATACGCGCGGTTGGCGGGAAATCAGCGCCCGCCTCGGCATGTCGGCTTGGGCAGGCGAGGTTCTCGTCCTAGCATTTCGAGCATGTGTTCGATCCGGGCGCCGCCCTGCGCGCGTGGTTGGGCGGCACTATCCGCGGCAACGACGACGGCCCAGTGGAGTCAGCGCTGCGGCTGCGCCGGGACGCGGTACCGCAGCCGGTACTGGTCGGCGGGGATCACGATGTCGCAGGTCTCGACCGGCCGATCACCGGCCAGGTGTGTCCGCTCAACGTGCAGGACCGGCGTTCCCGACGGGATCGCCAACGTGGTGGCCTCCGCCGAGAGCGGCGGCCGGGTAGAGATGTCTTCAACGACCTGGTCCACCCTGATACCGATAGCACCCATGCGAGTGGGCACACCGCGCCCCGCGAGCGGTCCCTCCTCGGGAAGCAGCACCGGGCTGCCCGCGGTGATCTCCATGGGCTCGTAGCTTGTCGCCATCTGGACCGGGCATCCGTCGGCGCGGAGCACATACTTTGTACGCATGACCCGGTCGTCCGGCTGAATCTTCAGGCGCCGCGCGATCTGCGGCGGCGCGCCCGCTCGTTCTGAGTGATGCTCCCAGGAGAGCCGCCGTGCCTGCGCTTGCTCGCGCGCCGCTGGGAGGGCGGACTCGTCCAGCCCGAACGGCGAACCGGGGATCTGCTGCCTGTCATGATCCAGGCGCCTGATCACCGGGGGGTGGCGCACATATGAGCCAGAACCTGGCCGTGGCTCGATGAGCCCTTCGGTGGCCAGCACCGCAAGCGCATGCTTGGCGGCGGTTTCGCCGACCCCGTAGCGGGTCATGATCGCAGCCCGGGATGGCACGCGGGCACCCGGAGCCAGGACGCCTTCGCGGATCTGCGCGCGCAGATCGTCGAGGACTCGGAGATAGACCGGATCGGTCGAGGCGCCCATCGGATAGCAACCTCCCTGGGCAGGTGCTGCGGGTCGCAGCCATTGTCCCCGATTCCCATGACAAGCTGTGACCACAGCGATACGTTGTGGTCACAGCTTCACGCGCAGTGATCGATCTTTGGCCGGAGGTTTGCCCTCGTGGATCGCTGGAGCTGGACGATCTCAATTCCCGGGACGCCCTCAATGGTGCCAGTGGCGCGCACGTTCGTGCGCGCGTTCCTCGCTGACCACCCGCTGGCGGGCGACGCCGAACTTATCGCGTCCGAGTACGTGACCAACACCATCCGCCACACGGCATCGGGGGACGGCGGGGCCATTCACGTCACCGTCGCCGCGACTCCGCAGAGCGTGCGGATCGAGGTGACTGATCACGGCCCGGCTGCCTCGGCACCTCAGTCGGTGCCCGCGCCGCGCCGGTCGGTCGCCGAGGACGACGAGAGCGGCCGTGGCCTGCTGATCGTCGACCATCTGGCGACCCGCTGGGGACACTTCGGCGTTTCTGGCGGGCAGAAGACCGCGTGGGCCGTGGTCGGCGATGCGGCCGAGGAGGAATCCGCGGCTGGCGCGGGGGTGTTCGAGGCGCACGGTGAAACACCGGCGCCCGGCACGGAACCCGACTTGTGAGCGGTCACTTCCGCCAGGCGAGAGTGAGCCCGTCGCCCATGGGCAGCAGCACCACGGTAGCTCGCTCATCGCCGATGACGTGATCGTTGAACTCGCGGATGGCCACCACGTTCGGATCCTGGTTGGACTCGTCGATGACCCTGCCGTGCGACAGCGTGTTGTCCACGAGGATCGCGCCGCCCGGTCGCGTGCGCGGCAGGATCTCCTCCCAGTAGCCGACGTATCCCGGCTTGTCCGCGTCGATGAACGCGAGATCGAACAACGGGCCTGGCGGCAAAGCCCGCAGCGTGTCAAGTGCTGGGCCGAGCCGCAGCTCAATGCGGTCGGCCACCTCCGCCTTCTGCCAGTAGCGCCTCGCCACCGAGGTCCATTCCTCGCTCACGTCACAGCAGAGCAGCCTGCCCTGCTCGCCCACACCGCGGGCGAGGCAGATCGACGAATAGCCAGTGAAGGTGCCTACCTCAACCGCGCTGCGGGCGGCCGTCAGGCGCGTGAGCAAGGTCATAAACGTGCCCTGTTCCGGCCCAATCTGCATGCCGCTGATGTCGGGAAAGCGCCGCGCCGTCTCGTCGGCCAGCTCGAGCAGGACTGCGTCAGGCGGCTCGCTGTGCGCGGCCATGTAGTCGTTGAGCTGCGGGGTGATCTGCTCATGGTGTCGGCTCACGCTCTGAAAGTAGCCCATGCCGCATCGGGCCGCCGCGCCGAGCGGGGTTGGACGGGATCGGCGCACTCAGTGCGCGGCTATCAGGACGACCCACACCTGGCCGCGCGCGAATGTCATCCGGCGGCCAGCCGGCGTCGTGAACGTGGTGCCGCCGTCAGCGTGCGGGCGGGACCAGCGGACCCGGTAGACCTTCCCGCCCCGCAGCACGAGCGCGGTTCCAGAACCGGTGCTCACCGCGAACGGCGGTCGCGATCCCCGTTCGAGGAATCTCGACGTGCTCACCTTGGTGTACTGGATCACCACCGTGGGGGCACCGAGCTGGCCGCCTTCTGTGCTCATCTCCGCAGCGCCGTCCATCGAGACCAGCCAGCGCGCCCTGTGCGCCGACCAGCGGAACCCGAACGACGCGGCAGGATAGGCGACATGCAGCGATCGGATCCGCCGCCCGCCCGGAGGTGGCCGGCCGAACCTGAAGCCGATGTCGCGCGCCCTGCTTGCGCGATGGGCCTCGGCGAGCAGCAGCCGCGCGTTCGCGTAAAGGTTGTGCGGTATGAACCGGTTCGGGTCGCGGAAGTAGCCGCCGACCAAACCGGCGTAGAGGTCCACAATCCTCGCCCGGTGGATATAGGGCAGCAGGTGGCTCTGCGCGCCGGAATACGCGAAGGCCGGCCGCCCGAACTGGCGGAGCAGTTCGAGGTCGTCCTCCCTGGTGCTGCGCACCGGCCCGATCACGTGCGGGAAATGCGAGGAGAAGACCGCGAAGATGCGGCTCAGACCACCTTCAACGGGCAGCAGGTAGACGACGTCGGCGCGGGTCAGCCCGGTCGGCGGTCTGGCGTCCACGACGTTGTCAATCTTGACGACGAGCACTGGGCCGAGCCTGTTCACCCGCTCCCCGGTGAATGGAGATCTCAGCGGACCGGCGGGCGCCGCGGAGGTGGGCGGCGCGGCCGGGGTCGCGGTGGCCGAGGTGGCCGGCTTGGCCGGCGCGGCGCGGTTGACCAGGACCAGGATCGTGACGACGACCAGGGCGGTGACCACCGTCAGTGCGGAGACCGTCGTCAGCACGACCGCGCGACGGCGCAACGGCATCGGCCGCACCTCTCAATCAGCCGTTCGGTCACATCCGGCGGCCCCTCGCGGCACAGAGGACTACTGCAACCGCACACCGTCGCTTCCATTGTGCCCGCTGCGGCCGCGCCTATGGCCAATTCCGGTGGCGGCATGATGGCGCTGACGGAGGGCGCTGAACGCGGGGAGCTAACAGGGCACCAACGAGCGGCGCCGCGGAGGGGAGCTAACGGGCGGTCAGATACGGTCTGGGGTCGCTGATGCGGACCAGCCGCACGCGCCCGACGGGGAACTGCCGCGCGTCGAGCTGAACGCAGATTGAGCCGATCGTGGCCAGCCCCACCCACTGCGCGCCGACCGCGAGGACCCGGAAGTTCACCGCGTAGGCGTCCACCGGGATGACGACATGGCGCCACATGAGCTGCCCCGACCTGAACTGACGGCGCCGGGCGATGACCTCCTCCTCGAACGCCTCATGGCCGGACTCCTCAAGCAACGGCCAGGCCAGCCGCCGGAAGAAGTTGCCAACTGCCATGGCTTCGAGGACCTGATAGTTGGTCACCCGGCGAGACCCGACGTGCAACAGCCCGCCATCGCCTGCGATGTGGGTGAGGCCGAGCGCGGCCACCCAGAGTGGGCCGCTTGGGCGCACGAACATCCCGAACGGCCCCGCGCGGCGGATCACCTGCCGACCCGCGCGCTGCCCCGGGCAGCGGCGCCCGGCCCAATCGGCCGGCAGCCCGAACAGCGGTAACTCGGCGCCGGTGTACCAAGCGCGAAGCGCGCGCCTATCGCGCTGCGCCCCCCAGAGCGGGAGCTTGTGAGCCGTGCCGTTATGACGGCCGCTCCCCGCCGCCCCTGAGGCGCCGCTCGATCTGCGTCCACGCCGAGTGGGCCGAAGCAGTCCCGGCGGCAGCGCGGCCGGCGCCGGGCCCGGTGGTTGCGCAGCCCTCGTACGCCTTGGCTCTGGCCGCCGCGCGGGCTTGGTTGTGCGGACCACCCGATGAGTTCATTCCTGTTACGCCTTGGATGTCAACTATCGCGTATGGTGACATTACCGTGCGTATCGCGGGCCCGGGTGATCATGCGTAGCGCTGAACGAGCCCGGCGAGGCCGTCGGTGATCGCCGGGGCGCCGAGCACGTACGCGCGCCTGCCGCTGACGGTGGTGAGCTGCAGGCAACGGCCCCCCGCCGCAGCCACAAGCGCCCAGCCGGGCGCCAGGTCCCACGGCTCGGTCCCGATGCCGACATATGCGTCGAGCGAGCCGGTGGCGACCCCGAACAGCTCACACGACGCGGAGCCGATGCGGCGGAAATCTCGCACCTCCGGCAGCAGCCGCTCCAGCAGGCGGAAACTCGCCATGCGGCTGTCGCCGAACAGCCCCACGCCCACCGCGATCAGGGCTTCGTCGAGGCGCCGCACATCGGACACGGCCGCTGCCGCATTGCTGCCCGCGGCGCCTTCGGTGTCAGCGGCGAGCCAGTCGCCATAGGCCGGTCGCACCACGGCGCCCGCCTGGGTCATGCCGTCTACCTCCGCGGCCACCGCGACGGCGAACTCGGGCCGGTGGTGGACGAAGTTCATCGTCCCGTCGAGCGGGTCGATGAACCAGCGGACGCGGGTGCTGCCGTCGTGCTCGCCGCTTTCTTCGGCGAGGATCTCATCGGCCGGCCGCCGCTTGCGCAGGAACGCGACAATCGCACGCTCGGCGGCGTGGTCGACGTCGGTCACCAGGTCGCGCTTAGAGGCCTTCGTCGCCACCGCGAACTCACCGTGGCTGGAGCTGACCACCTTGGCGCCTTCGACCGCCGCGTCCAAGGCAAGCTGGCCGAACGCGGACAACACGTCATCGCCTCCCTGGGCATCCGGGTCATACCTGCGGCGCTCACACGCGGGCGGAAACCGCCTCCCCGGGCACCTGCTGGCCGTCCGGCCGGCCGCGCGCCCGCCACCACTGCTGGCCCTGCTCGGGCAGCATGTAAATCGGGTCGTAGTACGGGTACTCGCGGCCCAGCGCGAGCGGGTCCGCCGCCTCCACCGCGGTGCGGTAGTTCTTCGTCCAATAGGAGATGCCAAGCTCGGCGTCATAACGCGCCACCTGGTGCACCCACCGCTTGCCAACATACGGCACATCGCAGACGATCCGCGGCGTCGCGAAGCCGGGCAGGTAGCCCATGATCTGGTGCTGCAGGAACTGCGCCTCGGACAACGTCAGCCGCCAGTGCTCGCTGCCGGGGATCATGTCGCACATGTAGAAGTAGTACGGCATGATCTGGGCGCCGTCGAGCAGCGCGAAGCACAGGTCGAGCAGCGCCGCGGGGCTGTCGTTGACGCCGCGCAGCAGCACGCCCTGGTTGCGGACGTCGCGGATGCCCGTCTCCAGCATGGCGCCGGCCGCCCGGGCGACCAGCGGCGTGATCGACTGGGCGGCGTTCACATGGGTGTGGATGGCGATGCTCGCGCCCCGCTCGCGCGACTTGGCGGCGAGCCGCTCCATGCCCGACCGGACGTCATCTTGCAGCCAGTGCTGCGGCAGGCCCATCAGCGCCTTGGTGGCCAGCCGGACATCACGGATGTTGTCGATGTCGAGCAAAGCGCTGACGAATTCTTCCAGCCGCGGCCAGGGAAGGTTCGCCACGTCGCCGCCAGAGACCACCACGTCCCGCACGCTCGGCGAGTTCCGCAGGTAGTCGAGCATCGCGCCGAGGCGGTCAGGCCGGGCGAGGGTGAACTTGTGCTTGTCCGTCACCGCGGTGGGATTGCCGACAAGATCCATCCGGGTGCAGTGCCCGCAGTATTGCGGGCAGGTCGGCAGCACCTCGGCGAGGACCTTGGTCGGGTAGCGATGGGTGAGGCCCTCGACCGCCCACATCTCCGCTTCGTGCAGCGAGTCGCGCTGCGCGTACGGATGCGATGGCCAGTCTTCTCGCCGGTCGGTGAACACCGGGATCATGTACCGGCGCACCGGGTCGGCGTAGAACGCGTCAGTGAACCCGGCAGAACCCGGCGTCGCGCCCGGTGCCATGGTGTTCACCATCTGCGGCGGCACCAGCATCGACATGGTGGCGCGCTCCCGCTGGTCGCGTTCGAGATCGGCATAGAAGCGGTCCTCGAGCGCGTCGCCCATGACGTTGCGAAGCTGACGGCTGTTCTTCACGCAGTGCGCGCGCTGCCACTGAGCCGACTGCCACTCCGCGGGACTGACATCCGCCCAGCCGGGAAACCGCTGCCAGTCGGGCTCAGCCAGCTCCACGCGCCGGTAGATGTACGGCTGCTCGATCATCAGGGCCTCCCTCGGGTGCGAGACGGCAGATGCCGGACGATACCCCGTATTATCCGTAGGTAACGAAAGAACCTATCGTCATGATAGTTCGCAACGAAAAATTCTCCTGATCACGATGTGGTCAAGATACGCCGCCGCAGGACAAGGATGGGGGAGAGGTGTCAAGGCTTGAACGAGGCTCGCCGGGAAGAACGAGGCGCACCGGGAAGGATGGGAGGGTGAGACCCACACAGCCGACCGCTGAGCGCGGCCAGTCGCCCGCTGAGCGCGGTTCGCCCCTCGGCCTGCACCGCGTGCTCGAGCCCGCGGGGGTGCTGCCGCAGGCCGCCCTCCGGCTCGATCCTGACCCCCGCATCCGGCCGGACGAGGTCCGGGTCCGCGTCGAGCGGCTCAACCTGGACGCGGCGTCCTACCGGCAGCTTCACCAGGAGCACCGCGGCGACCCGGCGAAGATCAGGGCGGCGGTCCTTGAGATCATCGCGGCCCGGGGCAAGATGCACAATCCGGTCACCGGGTCGGGCGGCATGCTTGTCGGCGTGGTGGAGGAGGCGGGGCCCGCGTCGCCGCTGCGGCTGAACCCTGGCGACCGGGTGGCGACGCTCGTTTCGCTCACCCTCACCCCGCTGGCGATCAGCGACGGGCTCGCGCGCTGGGACGGCAGGTCCGAGCAGGTGCCGTGCGCCGGGCACGCGATCCTGTTCGGCCGCTCGATCGCGGCGGCCCTGCCGGATGACCTGCCGGTCCCGCTCGCGCTCGCGGTGTTCGACGTCTGCGGGGCGCCCGCGCTGACCCGGCGCGTGGTTGCCTCGCACGCCGCCGCTCCCGCCGGAGTCGGCCGCGTCGGCCGGGTCAACCGCGTCGGCCGCGGAGCGGCCGACGCGGGCGCGGCGCCCGTGGTCGCGGTCATCGGCGCGTCGGGGAAAAGCGGCAGCCTCGCCGCAGCCGCCGCGCGCTCCGCGGGCGCGGCGCGGGTCATCGGGGTCGTGCCTGACGAGGCCGAAGCGAGTCTGCTCCGCCAAGCGCAGCCGCGAACCGCCGGGCGGATCGCCGACGAGATCGTGATCGCGGACGCGCGCGACCCGGTGACGCTCGGCCCCGCGGTCGTCGCCGCCGGCGGGCCCGCCGACGTCACGGTAGTCTGCGTAGACGTGCCCGGCTGCGAGGGCGGTGCCATCCTCGCCACAGCTCAGGGCGGCACGGTGATCTTCTTTTCGATGGCAACCTCGTTCACGGCCGCGGCGCTCGGCGCCGAGGGCCTCGCCGCGGACGTCACGATGCTGATCGGCAACGGCTACGCTCCAGGCCATGCGGAACTCGCCCTCGACCTGCTACGGAGCGAGCCCGCGGTACGGGCGATCTTCTCCAGGCGGGTGATGCGATGACGCCGCAGGTGACTGCCAAGCTCGGTCTCGATCCGGCCGTCGTCGGCGAGGCCCGCAGGCTCGCGGAACTGGTCGGTCGGCCCATCGTCGACCTCGCCCGCACCCACACCACGGTGTCGGTTGAGCGCGCGGTGCTGCGCCTGGGCGGCTTGGAGGGCGCGGACCGCGACGGCATGCCGTGGGTCAACCATCTCACCGACGCGGTGCGCGAGCAGACCGGGCTCGCCCACGGTGTCGCCCTGCCGGTCTGGGACGCGCTGCGCGGTGGTGGTTACCCGGACCTTCGGGCGCTGGCGAGGGCGGCGGCTGCGGGAGCGGCGCGCTTCCGCGTCCCAGCGGGGCAGGCCGCGGGCGCGGCGAGGGCCGCGGCGCGGCGCGCGGCCGGCGCGGGCATCGGAAGGATCGACACCCGCCGCGCCGAGCGCGCGGCGGTCATACGCGAAACCGCTGATCCGCCCATGCCGTGGATCTATCTGATCGTTGCCACCGGTGACATCCACGAGGACATTCCGCAGGCGCAAGCGGCCGCGCGTGAGGGCGCCGACGTGATCGCGGTCATCCGCTCGACCGGCCAGTCGCTGCTCGACTACGTGCCAGAGGGCGCGACCCGCGAGGGGTACGCGGGAACCTACGCCACGCAGCAGAACTTCCGGCTGATGCGCGCGGCGCTTGACGACGTGTCGCGCGAGCTCGGCCGCTACGTGCGGCTGACCAATTACGCCTCCGGCCTGTGCATGCCCGAGATAGCGGCCCTGGCGGGGCTGGAGCGGCTGGACATGATGCTGAACGACTGCATGTACGGCATCATCTTCCGCGACATCAACCCCCGCCGGACCTTTATCGACCAGCGGTTCTCCCGCCAGATCCACGCCCGCGCCGGGATCGTCATCAACACGGGCGAGGACAACTACCTCACCACGGCCGACGCGGTCGACGCCGCGCACACGGTCGTGGTGAGCCAACTGCTGAATGAGTACTTCGCCAAGGAGGCGGGGCTCGCCGACGAACAGCTCGGCCTCGGCCACGCGTTCGAGATCAACCCGGCGATTCCAGACTCCTTCCTGCTCGAACTCGCGCACGCGCAGCTCGTCCGCGAGCTGTTCCCGAACGCGCCGCTGAAGTACATGCCGCCGACCAAGCACATGACCGGAAACGTCTTCGCCGGTTACCTGCTTGACGCTTTCTTCAACCTGTGCGGGCTGATGACTGGCCAGTCGATCCTGCTGGTCGGCATGATGACCGAGGGAATCCACACGCCGTTCCTGTCCGACCGCGACCTCGCGCTGGAGAACGTGAGCTACGTCCGGCGCGCGGCGGGCCTGCTTGGCGAGCAGTTCCGCCCGGCGGCGGGCTCGCTGGTGACCCGCCGCGCCCATCAGGTGCTCGGCGAAGCGGTCGAGCTGCTGCGCACGATCGGCGCGCAGGGGATGCTGACGGCAATCGCTGAGGGCACGTTCGGCGTGACCAAGCGGCCGCCCGACGGCGGGAAGGGCATGGACGGCGTGGTCGCTCGCGCGGACGGGTACTTCAACCCCGCAGCCGCGTTTCTCGAGGCGCCTGAGCGGCTGCCGCAGCGTGGCACGCCCACGCCAGTGTCATGATCACGACACCGCGCCCGCCCCGCGCCGCCCTCCCGCGGCTTTCCTACCCAAGACCCACCCGCCCTGGGGGCGCTGCCCTACTGACGATCTTGGCAGGTTGTCAAGAGGGCGCGGAAGGGGCGATGTGAGATCTGTGGAAAACTCCCCGGTTGTCCCCAGGCTGCCATGGAAGGGTGAGGTTCGGTGACAGTGATCCGGCCGTACGGCGACACCACGGGGGACGGGCGGGTGCAGCTCTCGTTCACCTTGCCGGTGCCCGCGCGCGACGCCGCGGAGCTGGCGCGGGCGCAAGGCGCGGCCCTGCAGCTCGCCGCGAAGATGGGCATGGACCAGGCGATGGTCGTGCACACCAAGGCCGTGGGCCCTGAGTTCACGTTCTTCATCGTCTACGGGCCCGTGCGTCACCTTGTCGACACGTCGGCCGTGACCGTGGTCGAGCGCGAGTATCCGCTGCTTTCGCCGCACGAGATCAACCTGCGCATCCGCGCCGCGCTCGGCCGGAAACTCGTCGTTGTCGGAGCGTGCATCGGCACCGACGCGCACACCGTCGGGATCGACGCGATTCTCAACGTCAAGGGACACGCGGGGGAGAAGGGCCTGGAGTACTACAGGGAGATGCGCGTGCTCAACCTCGGTGCGCAGGTAAGCGTCACGGAGCTTGTCGCCACCGCGGCCGGGGAGAATGCCGACGCGGTGCTTGTCAGCCAGGTGGTGACACAGCGAGACGCCCACCTGTCCGGCGCCCGGGCGCTGGCGGAGGCGTTCGCGCAGCCGTTCGGGACTAAAAGGCCGCTGCTCGTCGTCGGCGGGCCGCGGTTCGATCCCTCGGCCACCGGCGAGCTCGGCGTGGACCGGATCTTCGGCCGCGGCACCACGCCGCGCGAGGTGGCGAGCTACCTCGTGCATGCCCTGGCCGCCCCCGCCGCGGCGGGCAACGCTGAGGAGGCGGCGCCGCGATGACCCACGACGGCCTGCGCGTCACACATCGCAGGTACGTGCCGTACAGTCACGCCCATTACGGCGGCAACCTGGTGGACGGCGCGTACGTTCTCGGCTTGTTCGGCGACGTGGCCACCGAGGCGTGCGTCCGCATGGACGGCGACGAAGGGCTGCTCGCTTCCTATGCTGACGTGCAGTTCCGCGCGCCCGTCCGCGCTGGCGACGTGATCGAGGCGAGCGCGACCGTGGTGCGCACCGGGCGGCGCAGCCGCGAGCTGGCATTCGAGGCCAAAGTCGTGTGCCGCGCCGGCCCCGCGGCAGGCGCCGGGGCGGCCGCGTCCGCCGCCCATGTGCTTGAGGCGCCGATCCTCGCCGCGACCGCAACGGGCACCGTGGTCGTGCCACCCACCTCCACCGGCTAGAGCGCGCGCCAGCAGGCCGCCCGTCGCCGGTTGACATCGCAGCGCTGGGCGGTAAGTTGCTGCCCAGTCCAGCACCGGGCTAACCGGCCGGGTCGGCCGCCCCGGCTACGCGCGTACTGCACCGACGGGCCTGTCCGCCGCACCGTCGTCTCGCCAGATGCGGCACGTGGAGACGGGGTGTGCCGCGGTTCCGGCCGGGCGGGGGGTTGGACCAGGAAAGGGTCTGGGCGCCCAGTAGACAACGGAACGCGAGTTCGTTGCCGACGGGACGCGTTCCGGTCCGAAGGGACGTCCGGACCCTTTTCCGCCCGCGCGCACAAGCCTTACCGGGTGGCAGGCGGGCAAGGCTCACCCGTGCGACGGTCACGGCAGAGAAAACCCGGTCGCGGCGCGGCGCCATGCGACCCATGGAGCAGGTAGCGTTCCTGCGTGGAAGCCAAAGCGCCGGCGCCGGCCGGTCCGGCAGCGAGCAGCGGCGCCGAGGGCGCGCGGGGTCCCGCCCGAGCCCGCCGCGTGCGGCTGGCGCTGCGCGCATGGCCGGCGGCGGCAGCCGTCGGGGCCGGCCTTCTGCTGACCCTGGCGTTCCCGCCGACGGGCTGGTGGCCGGCCGCACCCGCTGCCGTCGCCTTGATCACGATCGCGATTTGGCAGCCGGCGCGGCGGCCCCTGCGCCGCGGGGCGGCGCTCGGCTTTGTCTTCGGCGCCGTGTTCTTCGTGGTGCTGCTCTTCTGGCTGCATGTGATAGGCCCAGACGCGTGGCTCGTGCTTGGCGTGGTCGAGGCCCTTTACCTCGCACCGCTTGGCGCGGGCATCGCCGCCGTCAGGCGGCTTCGGTTCGCGCCGTTGTGGACGGCTTGCCTATGGGTGGCGGAAGAAGCCGCCCGCGAACGGCTTCCCGTCGGCGGGTTCACCTGGGGACGCCTCGCGTTCAGCCAGGCAGCCTCGCCCTTCACCAGGTATGCGGCGGTCGGCGGCGCACCGATGCTCACGTTCGCCGTCGCCCTGGCCGGTGGCCTGCTCGCCGCGCTTGCCGGCCGCTCGCGGCCGGGCCAGGCGCGGACAGCCGGGGTGCGGCTCACGGCCGCCGCCGCAGTCGCCGGGCTCGCCGCGATCGGGCCGGCGATCCCGCTGCCGCAGGCCAACGGGCGAGTGGTCACGGTGGCGGTCGTGCAGGGCAATGTGCCGCGGCTCGGGCTCGGCTTCCTCGGCCAGCGGGCAACCGTTCTGCACAACCACGTCGCCGCCGTGCACAGGCTCGCCGCGCTCGCCCGCGCTGGCCGACTGCCCCGCCCGGACCTGGTCATCCTCCCGGAGAACTCCAGTGACATCGATCCATACCGGGACCCCGTCGCCTACGCGCTGATCAATTCGGCGGTTCGCGACGTGGGCGTGCCGACGCTGGTAGGGGCGATGACCCACACGGCAGACGGCAAGCACCTGGCGAACCGCGGCATCGTCTGGTCGCCGACCACGGGCGCGGGCACCTCCTACGTCAAGCGGCACCCGGTGCCGTTTGGCGAGTATGTACCGCTGCGCCCGGTCCTGACCACGTTCATCAAGCGATTCGCGCTCGTGCCCTATGACCAGGTGGCAGGACACCGGCCCGGGGTGCTGCGGCTCGGGCCCGTCACAATCGGTGACGTGATCTGCTTCGAGGTGACCTATGACGCTATCGTGCGGGACGCGGTCACCCACGGTGGCCGCGTGATCGTCGTGCAGACGAACAACGCGGATTTTGGCCGCACCGACCAGCCCGCGCAACAGCTCGCCGTGTCACGGCTGCGGGCCGTCGAGCACGCGCGGCCGGTGCTCGTCGCGGCGACCAGCGGGATTAGCGCGATCATCACCTCAGACGGGCGCGTGCTCAGCAAGTCCAGGCAGTTCAGCCGGGCGATCCTGGTGCGGCAGGTGCGCGCCTCGGCCGCCATCACGCTGGCCGACCGGCTCGGTGAGCTGCCGGAGTGGATCCTCGCGGCGGCCGGGATCGGCGCGGCGGCAGCGGGGGTCTGGCTGCTCGCCACGCCCGACGGCAGCAGGCGAAGGCAGGAAGTATGACAGCACAAGACCCGTTCACCGGCCGTGTCGCCGTGATCATTCCCACCTACAACGAACGGGACAACATCGGCCCGATCACGGCTCGGGTACGTACGGCAGTGCCCGGCGCTGGCCTGCTCGTGGTGGACGACAACAGCCCGGACGGAACGGGCGGCATCGCCGACGAACTCGCCTCGGCTGACGACCGCATCCACGTGCTACACCGCGAGGCCAAGACCGGCCTGGGCGCCGCATACATCGCGGGATTTCGGTGGGCGCTCGATCACGGTTACGACGCCATGGTGGAGATGGACGCGGACGGCTCGCACCAGCCGGAGGAACTGCCCCGCCTGCTCAGCGCGCTCACCGAGGCCGATCTCGTGATCGGCTCGCGATGGGTGCCCGGCGGAAAGGTCATGAACTGGCCGAAGTCTCGCGAGATCCTCTCCCGGGGCGGGAACACCTATGCGCGGGTAATGCTGGGCATGCCGTTGCACGACGCGACCGCGGGTTTTCGCGCCTATCGGGCGACCACGCTGCGCAAAGTCGGGCTGAGCAACGTGGAGTCGGAGGGGTACTGCTTCCAGATCGACCTGGCCCTGCGGGCGGTTCAGGCCGGGCTGAAGGTGGTGGAGGTCCCGATAACGTTCGTGGAGCGCACCCGCGGCGCGAGCAAGATGAACAACGCCATCGTGCGGGAGGCGCTCTGGCGGGTCACCCAGTGGGGAATCGCGGCGCGGCTGCGCAAGCACCCCCATCGCTGACCCATGATGGAAACATGCTGAGCCTGCCCTTTCTGGCGCTGATTCTCCTCGCCGCCGCCGAGATTTACGTGATCATCGTGATCGCTCATCTGATCGGGGTGGCATGGACGGTCGCCGCGCTTGTCGCGTCCACCCTCGCGGGCCTGTGGTTGGTGCGAAACCAGGGCAGGCGCGCCTGGCTAGCGCTCCGCCAGGCGGTGGAAAGCGGCGCCCTGCCAGACCGTGAACTCGGTGACGCCGCATTGATCTTCGTCGGCGGAGCGCTGATCGCTTTCCCCGGTTTTGTGACCGATGCAATTGGGCTGGCCACCGCGGCGCCGCTGACCCGGCCGGCGGTTCGCCGCATGCTCGGCGCCCTCATCCTTCGCAGGCAAGCCGCCACAGGCCCGCGCGTGAGGCGGCCGGGCCGCACGGAGGCGGAGGAAAAGCAGACGGGAAAGACCATCCAGGGAGAGGTCATCCGGGAAAGCGACCGGGGTCCTGGCGGGTGATTGCGCTGTTGAGCCCGTGCTTACGCGCTCAAGAGCCGGTGGTCACGCGCTCTTGAGCCGCTGTGTCTTGCCCGGCTCGGTTTGGGTGCCCGCGCGGCCGGCCCGGATGAGCGCGAGCCGCTCAGCGAGAACCTCCTCAAGATCCTCGATCGACCGCCGCTCCAGCAGCATGTCCCAGTGGGTGCGGGGCGCCTTGGCCTTCTTCGGCGTAGGAAGGTCGCCGGTCACCGTCAGCGCGGTGGCTCCGCACACGCGGCACTCCCAGGTCGTCGGGATCTCAGCCTCGGCCGCGAACGGGACGGAAAAGTGATGACCGTTCGGGCAGTCGAAAGAGACCTCCTGGCGCGGGGCGAGGTCGGTATTGCGATCGTTCTCGTAACTCGTCGCTCCGAGACGTGTGCCACGAAGTGCGCGTTCGGCCATAAGTGATTGCCTCCCAGGCGCGTGGTCCTCCGCTAATACCAACGCTGCTGTACCCGGACAAGATTCCCGCTCTGCCCTACTTCCAACCGCGCCGACCGCGGCCATTGCGGCGCGCGGTTCGAGACTGCGGCCGCCGGTTCGAGACTGCGGCCGCCGGTTCGAGACTGCGGCCGCCGATTCGAGACTGGCGACCCGCCGACTCGAGAAGGAACAGCGGTGGTACACCGATGCCATCGGGTCCTGGACGGTCATCGCGCGGTCGGCGGCGCCGCAGACACCGGGCTAAGGCTGCCACCACTGGTCGCGCTCGGTGAGCACGTCCCGCAACGCCACGATGTCGTCGCTCATGATTCCGTCCACGTTGCGGTCGAGCAGGCGCCGCATGACCGCTGGCTCGTTGACGGTCCACACATGGATCTGCAATCCCACCTCGCGCAACTGACTCAGGAACGCCGGGGTCGCGAGGCGGACCGGTATCTGCGCGCATTGCACGCCCACCTGCGCGAGCCGGGCGGACAGGCTGCCCGCCCACGCGCAGGAGCGCACCGCGGCCAGCCCGAGCGGGGATAGCGCTGTGCAAACCCGCCGGTCCGCGGCGCGCCTGAAGGCGGACAGGCGCCGCGAAGAAAACGAAGTGACGCACACCCGGTCCCATGTGCCGGTACGTCGCAGCACCCGGACAAGGGGCGCGATGGCGTGTTCGTCTTTGATGTCGATGTTGAACCGCGCCATGGGCCACGCGGCAAGCAGGTCCTCAGCCAGCGGGATGCGCTCCGTCCCCTCGATGCGGGCAGCGGCGACCTCGCGGTAGGCCAGCCGCGCGATCCGCCCCGTCCGGTCGGTCATCCGGTCAAGCGTGCGATCATGAAAAGCGAGCAGCGCGCCGTCCAGCGTGGCCTGCACGTCCGTCTCGAGATAGCGATAGCCGAGGCCGACCGCGCGCTCGAACGCGGGCCAGGAGTTCTCCGGCGCGTGGGCAGCGCCGCCCCGGTGGGCGAACGCCAGCGGGCCTCGCTGGTCAAGGAAGCCAGACGGCATGCCGTCGAGTATGCCGCGCCGGGGCGGCCCCTGCCGCATCAGCGGCCCAATCCCGCGTCCAAAGCCCGGCCACGCCCGGGTGCCCCCATGCCCTCATGCGCCTCATTGCGCCCGGTCCGGGCCATCAGGCGCACCGTGGTGGTGGCCTGTCGGCCAGCCGATCCACTCACGCCGCCGGGCCTCGGCGAGCGCGATCGCCGCAGCCACCGCCGCGTTCAGCGACCCGACCCTGCCCACTTGCGGTATGTAGGCCACAGCGCTGGCCGCGGCAAGAAGCGCGGGCGAGCAGCCGTGGTCCTCATTGCCGAGCGCCAGGCACACATCCCCGTCAAGCGGCGCTTCGTGCAGCGGCACCGCGCCGCCCGCCAGTTCCACCGCGACGACCTGGAAGCCTGCGGCGGCTGCGGCTTTGGCCGCCGCCCCGGCGGACGGCTCCTGGTCGAAGATGACGAACCGCTCGGCGCCAAGGCTGACCTTGCGTGCCGAACGGTGATCTGGAGGCGCGGTGTTGCCTGCCAGCCACATGCGCTCGACCCCGAACGCCGCCGCGGACCGGATGATCGACCCCACGTTGAACGGCTGGGTCACCGAGTCGAGCAGCACCGCGAGGCGGGCATGGGTCTGCCGGCGCCACTGCCGGTTCAGCCTTTTCACCTCAGTGGGCCGCAGCTGGCGACCACGCTCGGGCGGCCCGTCGCCGCTCATCGCGTCACCTCGCCTGCCCGACGCCAGCGGGCGGGAGCCGTTCTGGATAACTCACCCGCAAAACCCGGTAGCCAGACCGCGACCTGACCCGCGTGACCTGCCAGCCCTGGTCGGCCAGCCAGCGATGCAGCGAGTCGGCGCCGAGATAGCGGTGCGCGACCAGGTGCGCGGCGCCGTCGGGGGCCAGCCGCGCAAGCCAGCGGGCGAGCAGCTCGTGCAGCGCGGTCTTGCCGACGTGGACCGGCGGATTCGACCAGATCGCGGCGAAGGCGAGGTGGGCGGGCACCTCGGCGGCGGTGGCCACCCGTACGTTTCGTATTCCCGCCCGCTGCGCGTTGTGCCTGCAGAGCTCGAGCGCGCGCGCGTTCACGTCCACCGCCCACACCGTCGCGGCAGGGGCGCGTGCCGCCATTGTGAGCGCGATGGGACCATAACCGCAGCCAAGGTCCAGCAGGTCGCCCGCCGCCGGAGGGCCTGCCACGGTGTCGAGCAGCACCCGCGTGCCTGCATCCAGGCGGCCGGGGGAGAACATGCCGCTGTCGGTGTCGAGCCGCAGGTACACATCGGGAAGGACGACATGCACCGTGCCCGGGCGGTGCGCCGCCGCGGGCTGTTCGGAAAAGTAATGCTCGGGCACGCCGCTATCAGGTCCCCTGCGCCGGGTCTGGCGGGCCGCCCGCCGACGCGCCCGCGGGGCCGCCCGCCGACGCGCCCGCGGCGCCGCCGCCCGACGCCGCTGGCGGGCCTTCGCTTGCGCCCGGCCGCGCGGGTGACGCGGGTGACGCGGGTGAGAGGAACCGCCTGGTCACCCAGCGCTCCACCACGAAGGTCATGATCGGAATGGTGCCGGCGAGCAACACAGTCAGGGTGTGGCGAAGGCTCAGCCCCAGCCGCCGGGTCAGCATGAAGGCCGCGAGCAGGTACAGCACATACACGAAGCCGTGTGCGGTCCAGCCAGCGGCGACCCAGGTCTGGCCGGCTAGGTACTCCAGCGGCAGGCCGACGAAGACCAGCGCGTTGAACAGCACGCCCACGATGTAGGCCATGACGCGGTAGCGGGTCACGACTCCGTTCAAACGATCACACCCCCATCTGCGGTGAGTCGCCGGGCGCGCGGGGCGCGCCGCCGTCCGGCCCGGCGCCGCCCGGGCGCTTGGCCCAGGCGGCCGCGCGGCGCCGCGAGTTGCGCGCCGCGAGCCAGCCAGCGGACCTGCTCGCCTCCGCGTTCAGCCGGCTGAGGTAGGCGTTGTAGGCGGCGAGCTCCTCGTCCTCATCCTCGCCGGAGCTGTCGCGGGCGCGGCCCGTGCCGGGCACCTCCTCCGCGCCGCGGCTGCGCGCGATCCCGGCCGGCAACCGCACGGGCGGCGCAGTGGATGCCCCGCCACGCTCGCCTGGCTGCGATTCCCGCAGCTCATCCCGCATGACCTTGATCCAGAACACCACGACGAACCCGGCGAAAAGCGGCCATTCAAAGGTGTAACCCCAGCTCAGCGCGTTACCGCCCTCGGCGCGCCGCAGCTGCCACCAGCCCAGTGCGGCGAAGCCGGCGACGATAACGATCATTGCCGCATGAAGGCCCAGCCACCGGGGCGACAGGAAGCGGCGCATGCCACGAGCTTAGAGCCTGTCGACCACCCCGATCTGCCCCGCGCGCCCGACACCAAAGCTGACCCGGGACACCAAGACGCACCCGGGACGCTAAAGCTGATCGAGACACTAACCGGACCCGGGACGCTAAAGCTGATCGAGACACTAACCGGACCCGAGACGCTACAGCTGACAACCAGCCCGGCCGGGCCGACAGCTCCACCAAGCTGACCATCCCGATCCGCCCCCACCGATCGGACAAAACTGGATGTCTCTCTATCTTGACAGTCACTATTATTTAATAGTTACACTATATTAGTAGTCTCTCCTTAAAGGTGGTGGATGCCATGATTTCCGAGGCGACGCGCCGGTGGTGGGCTCTGATCGCCATCGCCGCCAGCGTGCTTGTTGTCGGGCTCGACCTGACAGTGCTCAACCTCGCGCTGCCCACGCTCGCGCGCGACCTGCACGCATCCACCAGTGACCTGCAGTGGTTCGCGAGTGCCTACAGCCTGGCTCTTGCCGCGGCGCTGCTGCCCGCCGGCCTGCTCGGAGATCGGTACGGGCGCAAGAAGCTGCTGCTGATCGCGCTCGTCGTGTTCGGCGTCAGCTCGGCCGCCTGCGCCTACGCGGGCTCGGCCGGCGCGCTGATCGCGGCCCGCGCGCTCCTCGGACTCGGCGCCGCCGCAATTTTGCCGCTGTCACTGTCCGTCCTGCCGGTGTTCTTCACCGCGGAGGAGCGGCCCAAAGCGATCGCCGTGATCATGGCAGCGACCTTCGTCGGCTACCCGATCGGCCCGCTGCTTGGCGGCTGGCTGCTCGACAACTTCTGGTGGGGGTCGGTGTTCCTGATCAACGTGCCGGTGGTCGCGGTCGCGCTGGCCGCCGTCGCCGCGCTCATGCCAGAGTCTCGCGCGCAACGCCGTCCCCGCATGGACATCACCGGCGTGCTCGGCTCAAGCGCGGGGCTGGCCGGCCTGACCTACGGTTTCATCAAGGCTGGCGAGGACGGCTGGGGCGATGCTGCGGCGCTGGCGAGCATCGCCGCGGGGGTCGCGGTCCTTGCCGCGTTCGTGGCGTGGGAGCGCCGCTTCGGCCGCCGCCCGACCGCGCAGCCGCTCGTCGAGCTGGGGCTGTTCCGCTCGGCGGGCTTCACCTGGGGCACGATCCTGGTGACGATGGTGGCGTTCGCGCTGTTCGGCATCCTGTTCGCAATGCCGCAATACTTCCAGGACGTCCGCGGGTTTGACGCGCTCGGCAGCGGGCTGCGGCTGCTTCCGATGATCGGCGGAATGGTGGTGGGCATGCTTGCCGGCACCCGGCTGCAGACGCCGCGCAAGGACCCGGCCGGCCGACTGGGCGCGCCTGCCGTGACCGCGAAGTCCCTTGTCACGCTGGGGTTCACGGTGGTCACCGCCGCGCTGGCCGTCGGCGCCTTCACCCGCGTGCACAGCGGCACCGGTTTCGCGGCCGCCTGGTTCTCAGTCACCGGCCTTGGCCTCGGTCTTGCCATGCCCGCGGCGATGAACGCCGCCCTTTCCGCCCTGTCCGCGGAAAGGAGCGGCGCGGGTTCCGCGTTGATCAGCGCAATGCGGCAGGTCGGTGCCACGATCGGGGTGGCGGTGCTCGGCACGGTGCTCAGCTCCGCCTACCGCGGCCATCTCGATCTGACCGGGCTTCCTGCGCAGGCGGCGGCCACGGTGCGCAAGAGCATCGCGGGCGGGATCGCGGTCGCGCAACAGAGCGGGTCGGCCGGGCTGCTCGACACGGTGCGCGCGGCCTTCGTGCACGCCATGGACGTCATGCTGTGGGTGTGCGGCGGCATCGCGCTGGCGGCGGCCTTGCTGGCGCTGGCGTTCCTGCCGCACCGGAACGCCGCGGCGCCCGGCGGCGGGCACGAGGTGAGAGCGGCGGATGAGATCGGTGTCTGACCACCCGGATACCCAGCCGCCGGCCCGGCCGGATACCCAGCCGCCGGCCCGGCCGACGACACCGGGCGAGCTTGCCGGCCCAGCTCGCCCCCGCGGCCTGCGGGAACGCAAGAAGGCGCGGACGCGCGCCGCCATCCGCAAGCACGCTGTCCGGCTGTTCAAGGAACAGGGTTACCACGCCACCACCGTGGAGCAGATCGCCGAAGCCGCCGAGGTGTCGCCGAGCACCTTCTTCCGCTACTTCCCCACCAAGGAAGATGTGGTGCTCCAGGACGACTTCGACGTGCTCGCGCTGGAGGCGTTCCAGGCGCAGCCGCCAGGCCTCGGCCCCGTCGCTGCGTTGCGGGCGGCCATGCGCGCGGTGTTCGCCGAGCTTTCCGCCGACGATCTCGAGCAGTTCCGCGAGACGGCGTCGCTGTCCATCGCGGTTCCGGAGATAAGGGCTCGCGCGTTTGACGAGTTCGCCCACGCGATACAGACGATCGCCGAGGCGATGGCCAAACGGGCCGGGCGCGGCCCAGACGACTTCGCCGTACGCAACCTCGCGGGCGCGGTCGTTGGCGTGGTGATGTCGGCGACCCTGGCCGCGGCGCAGGACCCGGCCGGTGACATGCTGGAGGCCATCGACGCCGCTCTGGCCCATCTGGGGGCCGGCCTGCCGCTGTAGCGTCCGCCGCCGGCTGTGCGGCTGTGACAGGCTGCGAGCATGAGCAAGTGGGATGACGTGGCTTCGGCGGAACCGGAGTTCGCCAGCCAGGTCAGGGAGATATTCGATGCGCACAGGCACAAGACGCTGGCGACCCTGCGACGGGACGGCTCGCCGCGGATCAGTGGCATCGAGGCTCAGTTCCACGACGGCGAGCTGTGGGTTGGGGCCATGCCGGACTCGGTCAAGGCGCACGACCTGCGCCGCGACCCGCGGCTCGCGCTGCACAGCGCGTCGGAGGATCCGCCGCTGCGCAACCCGGCGACGTGGCCGGGCGACGCCAAGATCGCCGGGTGCGCCGTGGAGGTGAGGGATCCGGACGGGCCCGCCGCCGGATCGGGCCGGTTCCGCGTTGACATCCGCGAGGTCGTGCTCACCCGCATCGGCAAGCCCGCCGACCATCTGGTGATCGTGTCCTGGCACCCGGGCCCGGGCCTTCGCTCCCGCGAGCGCCGCTGACCCCGCGCGGCGCCGCGAGCCAGCCGCCCCCCGGCAGGCGAGCGGCACACTGCCCGCGCGGTGCGGAATACCCATTTACCTAACGGCTGCGCTTCGTGGCGCATCCTCCACGCGACAACGCCAGCGCCCCACCTGCCCCGCGCCAGGCCGCGGCAGCCGTTCGGCATGCGGCGCCAGCCCGGGGGGACGACCCCCGGACCCCCCGAGCGGCCGACGGTCTCCGCTGGGTTTGTCCGCACGCCCGGATCGGTCCGCGCCTACGCTAGCGCTCTGGAGCCGGTCAGTGCGGCAGCGGGGCGCCGGCGAGCGCGGCGATCACCCCGCCGGCTCCGGCGAGCAGCAGGGTGGGCACCACCCCGCGGCGCAGCGCGAGCAGCACGAGGGCCGCGCCGCCGAGGACCGCGTACTGCCAGGGCTGTGTGATCGCCAGGGCGAGCAGGATGGCGGACCCGAAGATCGCTCCGATGGCCGCCGGCCCGGCGCCGCCGAGGAACGCGGCCGCCCGCGGGTCGGTGCGCAGGCGCCCGAAGCGGCGCCCGCCGATGAGGATGAACGCGAACGACGGCGCGAACGCGACGACGGCGGCCAGGATGCCGCCGCCGAGGCCGGCCGCCGCGTAGCCGACCACGGCGACGGTCTGGACGACCGGGCCGGGGGTGACCTGACCGAGCGCGACGGCGCCCGCGAACTGCCCGCCGGTCATCCAGTGGTAGTGGCTCACCGCGTCCGCCTGCATCAGCGGAACGATCACGAAGCCGCCGCCGTAGGAGAGCGCGCCGACCTTGACCGCGACCCAGGCGACGGACAGGAGCACGCCGGCGCCGATCCCAGCGGTCCCGCCGAGCGGGACCAGGACCGCCGCGGCGGCGTTCGCGCCGCGCGCCCGGCGCGCGCCCAGTTCGGCGGCACCGCAGCCGAGCAGCACAAGCACGAGCCACGGCCCGAGGGTCGCGGCTGCGACGGTGCCCGCCGCGACATAGACCGGCCAGCGCAGCCGGCCGGCGTCCCGCGCGCGCCGCCAACTCGCGGGCACGAGGCCCATGCCGGCCTGGACGGCGACGGCGGCGACCGCCGCTCCAGCGCCGGCCGCCGCGCCTTTCACCCACGACGGCGACGATCCGGCCAGGAACGCGCCGGCAAGCGCGAGGATGAGGATGAGGCCGGGGACGATGAACGCGGTGCCGCCGGCCAGCGCGGCGAGCCTGCCGCGGGCGCGCCCGGCGCAGAAGATGGCAAGCTGCGTGGAGGCGGGGCCCGGGAGCAGGTTGCAGGCGGCGACGGCGTCTTCAAACTCGCCGGCGTCCAGCCACCCGGTGCGCTCGACGCACAGGTCACGCAGCAGCGCGATGTGCGTCGGCGGCCCGCCGAAGCCAGTGCAGCCGATCCTGCCCCACTCCCGTACCACGGTCAGCAGGCTCGGCCGTGGCTGTGGGAGGCCGCCACGGTCTGGCGGCTCGGCGGTCCCTTCCGGCGTCTGTCTCACCGTCTTTGGCGCACTCGGTGGCGGGTGGCGGCAGGTTTGATCAACGAGCCTGATTATCCCGTGTCATCCCGTGCGCGAGCGAGCGCTTGGGTCATGCCCGCCGGGCTCGCTTTCATCCGCGGGCCCGCCGGGCCCGCCGGCGCCGGACACCGGCTCCCCGGGTCCGCCGGTTCGCGCGGAACGCGCCCGCGGCCGGCGGTGGGCCAGGACGGGTATCGTGATCCACCCGCCGACCAGGATGAGCCAGAAGTTGATCAAGCGGTACGCGAGCACCGCCGCGAGCGCGTTCGCCGCGCCAAGTCCCGCGGCCGTGAGCGCCGCGGTCAACGTCACCTCAACCACCGCGAATCCGCCTGGCGTGACGCCGGTGCTGCCCACGGCCGCGCCCGCGCCGTACACGAGCATCAGCCCGCGCCAGGGCACCGGCTGCCCGGTGGCGAGGATCGCGCACGCGAGGCAGCCGCAGTCAGCCAGCCAGTTGGCGACGGCCAGCACGAAGACCTCGGCGTACCGCGGCCAGGTGAGCTTGATGCTGGCCACCTGGTCGAGGAAGTCCTCCACGCCGTCGGCGTCGAACCGCGGCCACCGAAACAGGCGCTGTGAGAACCGGACGGTCCCCGCGATGAGCTGGTGCAGAGCCCTGCGCACCTGCTGGTAACGCAGCGCAAGCAGCACGGCAAGAGCGGGCATCATGAACACCGCGGCTCCGGCGAACCCGGCGGCCGTGGCGGCCGAGGCCCCGCCCGCCACCGCGCCCGCCACCAGGACCAGGGCGAGCGCGGAAGACGACAAGATCGCCGACACGGCGAGCGCCCAGCCGGTGACGGCCGGGCCCACGCCGTGCCGCCGGAACTGCCGGTAGGTGAAGACCGCGGCGAGCTGGGTGCCCGCGAAGGGAACCGACATGGACAGGGCATTGCCCGCGTAGGTGACCGCCATCACCGAGCCGAGGGTCGCCGGGTCGCCCTCCGCGCGAAGCAGGCGGCTCCGGCTGAGCCCGAAGGCGGCGAGCGAGACCGCCTCGAAGGCCAGGGCGAGCAGGAACCACGGCCAGCGAAGGTGCGCGAGCGTGTCGAGCGACTTCGCGAGCGTGCCGCGGCTGAGGACGGTGACGGCGACCAGGACCGCCGCGGCCACGGCCACTACCGCGGTCCGGCGCAGCAGACGCCTCCTGTGCGCGCTCGCTCGCGCCCGGTCTCCGTCGCCGTGTGGCACAGCCTGATGCCTCCTCCTGTCCGCCGCGCTGCCCTTCGCGCCACCCTCCGCGCCATTGTGCCCCGGCGCCGGGCGAGCTGCCGCCTTGCCTACCTGGTCTGGCCTGGCGGTGCCGGGCCGGGTGGGGAGCGGGTCAGGCGGCGCCGGTCAGAAGGGCCCCGAATGTCGCTGCCGCGGCTCGGCGCCGGGCCGGCCTTAGCCTCGCCCGGTGGTGCAGCGGCTTGCCCAGCAGCATGATGATGGGGGAGAGCGCCAGCGTGAGCGCCCAACCGCTGATGGTCGCGGCAATGGCCGCGAGACGCCGCGCACTGCTCATAGAGGCAGTATGCGCCGGCTGCACGGCCGAACGGTCTGGCGGTCGCGCCCGATTGGCCCGGTTCAGCCCTCTGCGCGCCGGCGAGCTTGCCAGGATCGCTGGCCAGCCGCCCGCGAACGGCCAGTCCCAGAGCCGCGTAGATTTTGCTTGCTCACGCCAGTCAAATCTACGCGGTTAACGAGCTGCGCCCGGGCCACGCTCGGCCGTTGGCCGATAAGATGCATTATGTCAAGTTAGGCGCGTCGTGCACGCTGACGTGATCCAGCAGGCCGCGCCGACAGTGCCGCCAGGCGCGAGCCGGAACCGCATTATCTCGATCACAGAACCAGCGCCTACGCCGCCCCCGACCTGGCCCGACTGCCCCAGCCATGCCCGGACCGGGCTGGAGCGGGCACGCGGCCCGGCGCGCCGCCGTCCACGCTTGACGGGTCGCCGGTGGCGCGATGGGATGACATGAACCCGGCGGCTCGGCGGAGGCGCCCCGGCCCGGATGGCCGGGTGTCGCTAGGAGCGGGCACCTCACGGCGAATGGCAGGGCCCGATGACACAGACCGCGCCTGACGCGCCCGCGGCGGCCAGCGCGGCGTCCACCTACCGCCTGCCGGGCCTTCTGCTCACCGATCACGTGTTCACCGTGCCGCTCGACCACGATGCCCCGGCCGGCGAGCAGATCGGTCTTTTCGTCCGCGAGGTGGCCGCCACAGACAAGCGAGCGGCGGACCTCCCCTATTTGCTGTTCCTGCAGGGCGGTCCAGGTCAGCCAGCGCCGCGGCCGGTCGGCAGGGAGAACTGGCTGGACCGGGCGCTGGACGAGTACCGCGTGCTGCTGATGGATCAGCGCGGCACCGGCCGGTCGGCAGCCGCGAACAGGCAAATGCTCACCCGGCTGCCCAGCCCTCAGGCGCAGGCCCGCTACCTGGCCCACTTCCGCGCTGACGCGATCGTTCGGGACGCGGAACTGGTGCGCAGGGCCCTGTGCGGCGATCAGCGATGGAGCGTGCTCGGCCAGAGCTTCGGCGGCTTCTGCGTCGTCAGCTACCTCAGCACCGCCCCCGAGGGCCTGCGCGAGGCCCTCATCACTGGCGGCCTGCCCGGCGTCGACGTGGGCGCGGACGACGTCTACCGCGCCGCCTACCGCCGGGTTCTGGCGAAAAACAGCGCGCACTATGCCCGGTATCCCGGCGACGTCTCGCGGGCGAGGCTGGTCGCCGCGCACCTGCGGGACCACACGGTGCGGCTACCGGGGGGCGGGCAGCTCACCGTCGAGGCGTTCCAGGCGCTCGGAAACTTGCTTGGCATGAGCACAGGCAGCCATAAGCTGCACTACCTGCTCGAGGATCCGTTCATCGAAACCGCCGGCGGGCGGCAGCTCTCCGACGCCTTCCTCGAGCAAGTTCAGGCGCAGCTGAGCTTCGCCGCCAACCCGTTGTACGCCGTGTTGCACGAGGCGTGTTACGCCCAGCGCTCGGCCCGCTGCGCGACCCGCTGGTCCGCCCAGCGGATCAGGACGGAATTCGATGAGTTCGACGCGGGCGCGGCGCTGGCGGGCCACTCCCCCGTGCTGTTCACCGGCGAGATGATCTACCCGTGGATGTTTCGCACCGACCCCGCGCTGCAGCCGCTTCGCGAGGCCGCCGAACTGATCGCAGAACGCGACACCTGGCCGGACCTCTACGAAACTGAGCAGCTCAAGGCCAACACGGTGCCGACAGCGGCCATCGTCTATCACGACGACATGTACGTGGACCGTGAGCACTCGCTACGGACCGCTCACCTAATCCGCGGGCTGAAGACCTGGGTGACCAGCGAGTACGAGCATGACGGCCTGCGCACCCACGGCGGCGCGATCCTCGACCGGCTGATCGCGCTCGTACGGGACAATGCCTGACCGCCACCGCCCGCGGCGCCGTAGCCGCGTGACGCCGTCGTAGCGGGCGTCGTGTTGGCAGCTCCCTAACGGCTGCCGCCGTGTGGCGCGCCTGCGCCGCGCTCCCCCGCTCTGCCGCGGGTCAAAAGCTCCCCCGTCACAGCCGGACGATATTTTCTTTACGAAGAGTAAGATTTCTATTACACACAGCGAACGAAGCGGTCGCGGTGGTTCGGTGGCCTGCTTCGCTGGAACGCCCATGGGGGGACGGATGGCAACGGTCTTGCTGGCCGAGGACGACGCCGACATCCGCTATCTCGTGACCTTCAAGCTTGAACAGGTGGGTCACGAGGTCAGGGCGTTCGGGGATGGCCTGTCGGCGCTCACCGACGCCCGTGGCCACCCGCCCGAGCTCGCGGTGCTCGATGTCATGATGCCCGGAATGTCGGGTCTTGACGTGTGCCGCGAGCTCAGGAAGGACCCGGCGACCGCGGACGTCCCGATCATCATTCTGACCGCCCGCGCGCAGGAGGCTGATATCGCGGCCGGTTTCGCCGCGGGGGCGGACGACTACGTGGTCAAGCCTTTCAGCCCGCGCGAACTCGCCATCCGGGTTCAGGCGGTGCTCGCCAGAGTGCAGGCGTGAGGTCCGTGGTGGCGGCCATTTCCGCGCTCGGCCGCGATCAGCCTCCGGCGCGCCGGGCGGCCGCGGCCGGCGAGCCGCTTACGGGAAGCCGGCCGACATGAGAGGAGGGTCATCGATCGCGTGGCAGCTGCGCGGCGGCCTGATCCTCTTGATCGTTCTGCTTGGGGCCGCGGCGGCGGCCGGCCTCATCGGCGCCGTGCACCAGTACCAGACGATCAACGTGCTGACCACCAGGACCGAGCCGCTCCGCGTCGCGAACGTGGAGCTGCGCGAGCACTTCACAAGCTCCGTCGCCGGCCTTTCTGGCTACCTGTTGACCCGCAGCCGCAGCTCGCTGGAGTCCTACCTCGAGAGCCGCATCGACTTCGCGGCCTGGCAGGCGACCCTGCGGGCGCTCGCGCCCGCGGACCTGAGGGACGAGGTCACCGCGCAGGCGCGGCACGCGTCGGCCTGGTACCTGCTTGCCTACCAGCTTCTGGACGGCTCGCACACGTCCGCCGCGGCCAGGAGGCCCGACGCGGGAAGGCTGGCGGCCGGGGCGGCCACGGCTCGCGCGTTCTTCGCCGTGAACGATGCTCTGCAGACACGCCTCACCGCCCATGGCCGAAGGCTGATAAGGGACGGCCTACGATCGCTGATCACCGGCCTAATGGGGAGCGGCATCGCGCTCATCGCCGCCGTCGCGACAGCCGCCGTCGCCTCGATCCGCACCATGCGCGGCATCACCCTGCCGCTGCACAACTTGGCGGCGACGCTGGGCCGACTGGCCGCTGGCGACCGCGCCGCGCGCGCGGAGGTGGCCGGGCCCGCGGAGGTCCGCAGGGTCGCGCAATCGGTCAACACGCTGGCAGCCGAAGGCGACCGGCTGCGCCGCGATGAAAAGGAGCATGCCCGGCTGCGCGCCATGGCCCGCGACGCCGGGAACCGGATCCGCGAGCATCTCGTGCCCGAGGACGTCATCCGTGCGGCACACGCCGCGATCGAACAGGAGCTTGACTGTGACTTCGTGTTCGTGCAGCTGATAACCGAAGGCCGGTTGGGCAGTCCCGAAAGCTACAACCGCGGCGCGCCATTGCCGCCTGACCTCCTCACCGAGTTCCCCGGCCACGTGATGGAGTGGCTAAGGGACCTGTATAGGCGCGGCGTCAGCTTGGTGGTCCAGGATCTGCCCGGCCCGGGAGGCGATGTCGTGCCTCCCGTGATACGCGAGCCACTGCTCCGGCTCGGCATCGTGTCGCACATCGTCACGCCCTTCGGCATCGGCTCGGATCCTCTTGGCATCATCATCGGGGAGCGCACCCGCCCTGGTCGCCCGTGGACGGGGGCCGAGATCGACGCGTTCCAGTCGATAGCGGCAGACGTCGGGCGGGGGCTGAACCATGCCCGGCTCTACGAGGCGGAGAACCGCCTCGTAGACGATCTGAAGGCACTTGACCGCGCCAAATCCGACTTCCTCGCGACGGTCTCGCACGAGCTCCGCACCCCGCTGACCAGCATCTCCGGTTACGTGGAGCTATTGCGCGACCGGGACGCGGGGCCGCTGACGCCGCAGCAGGACCTGATGCTCGACACGATCCACCGCAATGCTGCCCTGCTGCGGAACCTGATCGAAAACGTGCTCACGATCTCCAAAATCGACCTGGGCGTGATTAAGACCGTGACGCAGCCCGTGGACCTGTCGGAGGCGGTGTCCGCCGTGGTCAGCGCCATGCAACCGGTCGCAGAAAGCGGCGGCGTGACCCTCGCTTCGCGGTGCGCCGATCGCCCGCTCGTGATGATCGGCGACGTCAACCAGATTGACCGCGTTCTGCTGAACCTGCTATCGAACGCGGTGAAATTCACCCCGCGCGGCGGCAACGTGACCGTGACCGTGGGGCGCGACGACGGGTCGGCCGTGGTGCGCGTGAACGACACGGGCATCGGCATTCCAGACAAGGACAAGAAGGATCTGTTCACCCGGTTCTTTCGTGCGTCCAACGTCGTCACGCGCGCGGTTCCCGGCACCGGCCTGGGTTTGTCGGTATCCCGCACTATCGTGACCGACCACGGCGGCGAACTCGATGTGCAGTCGCACGAAGGCGCTGGCACCACCGTGACGGTGCGGCTTCCGTTGCTGGATCAGCGGGCCCCTGACGCGCAGCCGGCGCACAGCGAGCGAACCTGAGGCGGCGCCGGCGCGCGGCCGTTGCCCGGCCGACGGTGCCGCGCAACGCTCCGCCGACCCGGTAGCCTTGCTGCGTGCCGCGTTATGAGTACCGATGCCGCACCTGCGGCGACACGTTCGAGCGCAGCCGCCCGATGAGCGAGTCGTCCGCGCCGTGCACATGCCCGCTGGGCCACGACGACACGGTGAAGCTGCTGTCGGCAGTGTCGGTCGGCGGGACCGCGACCCGCCCAGCCGCCTCGCCCGCGCCCGGCGCCCAGGGCGCCGGCGGCTGCTGCGGTGGTGCCTGCGGCTGCCGCTGACCTGCGATGAACCGCTGGCTCACCGGGACATGGCCACGCGCCGCCGTCGCGGCGGTCTCGCTGGCCGCGCCAATGCTCGCCGCCGCGCTGCCCGCCTGCGCGTCCACCCTGCCCGGCCCGCCCGCCCGGGCCCTGGGCGCGGCGGCACACGGCGCCGGGCCGGCGCTCGCCCGGCCCGGGCACGCCGCGGCGCACAGCCGGCCGGCTGTGCCCCCAGCTGTTGTCATCGCCGGCATCGCCGGCCTGCGCTGGACCGACGTTTCACCGCAGGCGACGCCGCAGCTGTGGCGGATCGCGGCGGGCGGTTCCGTCGGCACCCTGGTGGTGCGCACCGTGCTGCCAAGAACCTGCCCGGTGGATGGCTGGCTCACCCTCAACGCGGGCGCACGGGCCATGGCCAGGCACACCGAGAAGGGGGTTTGCCCGGCCGTCGCGGCGCCCGCGGCACTCCCCCAGATCGCCCATTACAACAAGAGGTTCCATTACAACCCGCACTGGGGGCTCCTCGCGTCGGCCGCCGGGCCAGGCCGATGCGCCACAGCGATCGGCCCCGGCGCCGCGCTCGCCCTGGCGCGTCCCGCGGGCCAGCGCAGCCTCGCGCCGCGTTATGTGCCTGACGCGGCGGGCGTCAGCCGTTCGGAACTTGCGCGATGCCCGCTTACGGTGGTGGATCTCGGCGCGGTCCCCGCAGCCCGTGGCCGCGCGGCTGCCGTGCGGGCGGACGACCGGCGGCTGGGCCAGATCGCCGCCGCGATCCCGCGAGGCGGGCTGCTCGTGGTGGCCGCGCCCGCGGACGCTGCCACGCCGCACCTGCGCGTCGTCGTCGTGAGCGGCCCTGGCTACCTCGCGGGCCTGCTCCGCACGGCGTCCACCCGCCAGCCTGGGCTGGTTCAGCTCACCGATCTCACTGCGGCGGTTTTGACCTGGCGGCATCAGCGGCTGCCGGGCGATCTCGTTGGCTCGGCGCTCCAGCGGCAGGCACGCGGCGGGAGGCTGGCCGCCGCGGTGGGTGGGCTCGTCGGCCAAGACACCGCCGCGCAGGTGCATCGCTCGACCGCGGGCTGGTTCTTCGCCGCTTACGCGGTTGGTGACGGGGTGCTGTTCGGCGCGATCACCTTGTTTTGCTGGGGCGCGGCGCGCAGAAAGCGCCGCCACAGGTGGCTGAGGATCGCCGGCGCCTTCACCGGCGCGGTGGTGCCGGCCTCGTTTCTCGCGAGCCTGGTTCCGTGGTGGCGCCTCGCGCATCCCGCGGGCACGTTGTACGTGTTGACCGCGGCCTCGGCCGCCGTGATCGGGGCGGCGGCGCTTGCGGGGCCATGGCGGCGTGACCCGTTTGGCCCGGTCGGCGTGGTGAGCGTGATCACGGTCGCGGTAATCGGCCTGGACGTGATGACCGGCTCGCGGCTGCAGATCGGCACGCCGTTTGGGCTATCCACGCTGGAGGCGGGGCGCTTCTACGGCGTCGGTAACAACGCGCTGGGCCCGTACGGCGCCGCCGGGATCCTCGCCGGGGCCTGGCTCGCGCTCGTTGCCGCCGCCCGCGCCGCGCCAGCCCGGGGGGGCGACCCGCTCGGCGGGCGCGACCGCCCGCAACGCCCCGCCGCGCTAGCGAGGGGAGACGGCCCGCGACCCCCGGGGGACGACCCGCCAGCCCGGGGAGGCGACCCGCCAGCCCGGGGAGGCGACCCGCCAGCCCCGCCAGCCCGGGCAGGCGCCGCGCGGCGGGATGCCACGCTGGCCGTGGCCGGGGTGGCCGCCTTCGCGGTGATCGCGTCCGGTTGGCCCGGGTTCGGGAGCAAGTTCGGCGGCACGGTCGCCATGGTGCCTGGTTTCGTCCTGCTCGGCCTTCATGCCGCTGGTGTGCGGGTCACCCTCCGCCGCGCTGCGCTGATCGCGGTCAGCGGGCTCGCCGCGGTCGTCGTGTTCGCTCTGGTCAACTACTTCGTGCCGCTGACCGGGCAGTCCCACATTGGCGAGTTCGTCGGCCAGGTGCTGCACGGCGGCGCTGGCGGGGTCCTGCAACGCAAGATCAGCTCCAACATGGGCTCACTCACCATCACGCCATACAGCCCGCTTGTGCCGGTCGTCGTGATCGCGCTTGGGCTGCTGCTCGCGCGCCCGCGGTGGTTCGGCGCCTGGTGGCTGCCGCGCAGCTGGGCGGCGGCGCCGATGCTGCGCGCCACCATGGCCGCGTTGTGGGTTGTCGCCGTGCTTGGCTGGCTCGCCGACGACTCCGGTGTCACCGTGGCGGCCGCCGCGCTGCCGTTCGCGCTGCCGCTCGCCATCGCCATCCACGCCGGCGTCGGCGGCCCTCCCGGCGATCGACGGGAGCAGACGGCGCAGAACACGCCCCACGCGCCACATCAGATCACCCGAAGTACCTGACGGTTCTTGTCAGTTACCGCTGCTAGCGTCGGGGCGCTCCCACGAGCCGGCTGGCGCGCACATGGCCAAACTAACCACAAACATTGACAATTGATGGCAGGTAAGCGGTGCGGCGAAGCGTATCCATTCTGACGGCACGCGCATAGCCCGCGGCCTTGCGGGTACACAGCCAGCGGTGTCGGCATTACGAAAGGAGCCGGCCATGGAACTGGGTGTGGCGCTTCTGCTTTTCGCGGTTGGAGCGATCTTCGCGTTTGCGGTACGGGTCAGCACACCCGTGATTAACCTGCACATCGTCGGTTACGTGCTGATGGCGATCAGCGTGGTGGGGGCTTACCTGGCCAGGCGCGGCCCCACGTGGGTCCGCCGAGTCATCGTGATTCCCCGGCGGCGCAGGCTCGCCCGAATCGAAGAGGTCGACCAGGCCGCGTATCCGCCGTACGTGAAGGAAAACCCGAACGCGCTCCCGGGCAGGGTGGAGATCGTTCAGCCGGGTGACACGTCCGTGGAGAAGATGGTTCTCGAACATCTGGCCGACGACTCATGAGCAAAGCCCCGCGCCACCGGTCGGCGCGGGGCAAGCTTAGCTGGGCCGATGTCTCGCTCATGCGCTCCCGCAGTTGCCGCGCGTCACCGAGCGGCAGCCGTTAAGTATCTGCGTGCGGCGGTGTTCATTCGCGGCGCGCCTGGCCTGGGCCGACAGCGCCACACCGCCTGTGCGCCGGCCTCGCCACACCGCCTGTGCGCCGGCCTCGCCACGCCGGCCTCGCCACACCGGTCGAACCGCGCTGGTGAAACGGCAAGCTGACTTGCCACGGTGGGACGGACGCGGTAGACGAACGGTACGGCGGCGCGCAGGGGAGCAGGCTCATGACCGAGGCAGCAGGCGCCGGCCGGGAGACCGGTGGCCGTGCCAGGCATCCGGTCCTGGTCGGCTACGACGGCTCGGAGTCCAGCCGCCATGCGCTTGCCTACGCGGCGGGCATGGCGCGCCGCCAGGGCGGCTGCCTGATCGTCGTGCACGTCACCCACACCCAGGCCACGAGCCTCGGCGGGTTCCCGCTGCTGCCATTCGCCCCAGGCGGCGCCCGCGCACCGGACGATGACCTGAACTGGCTCTATGCGGAGCTCGCCGAGATGGCCGACGTCACCGGGCTGTATGTGGAGGTTCTCGAGCGTGACGGCGACCCGGCGAGGGAACTCGCGTGCGTGGCGGCGGAGAAAAACGCCGACGCGATCGTCATCGGCGCCCCCGAGCATCTGATGCACCGTTTCGCCGGGTCGGTGCCCGCCTGGCTGGCCCGCCACGCCCGCTGCCCCGTGGTGATCATTCCGTGAGCCCACGAGGCCCCCCGGGCATTCTGGCAAACCGGGCTTGTCACGCTCAGTCGCAACCAACCGGCAAACTCGGCAATGTCGTGCGGTGGGCCGCCGCCGCGCTCTACATTTGTCAGCTAAGGAGCGTCATCGGCACGGTGTCACGCCCGGCACGCTAACTGGAGAGATATGGCAGTGGGCGAGGGGGGCACGTGAGTCGCAGGCTGGTAGGGCTCGAGGTCCCTGTCTTCCCCTACCGCAGGATCATCAAGATCCTGGACGCCGCGACCGAGCCAGACTCCGGTGCGCCGCTCCCGCCGGTGGGTGCCCTGATCAGCGTCAACCGCGAGCAGCTGTGGATCGGCAGCCTCCAGGACCACGTCGAGGCGCGCCTCACGCTGGAGGAGTGGGACGCCGCCCCGCCGAACGGCAGCGACGGCTGGGACGAGGAAGCCAAGGGCGAGCTGTACCTGCGCGGCAGGCTGACCATCGACATGGGCTCGGCCGGCTTCGCCGTCGAGGCGCTTCGGCTGGTCAGCGGGGTCGGGCGCTACGCGGCCCGGGTATACGCGCGCAATAGGGAACAGGTGGCGAACCTGTACCACCAGTTGTTCGACCGTTACGCGGACCCCCTCGGGGATGATTTCGCCCGCGCCAAGCGGGAGCTGGAAGGAATAGAGCAGTACTTGGTACAGCTGTGGCGTGAGTTATAACGGCATGACGGGGAACGACGGCGCGACGGGGAACGCCACCGACCGTTTCGCCGGGCCGGGCAGTGTGCCAGGCGGCGTGCCGGGTCGCGGGGCGCGCGATCCCGGTCCGATGCGGACCGCCAGGCGGTCGCGCAGCGTCATCGCCTTTGTCATTGTGATCGCCGTGCTCGCCGGAGCGGCCGTCGTGGCGGGAAGCTACCTGCTGCTGCGGACCAACGGCAGCCCTGCCGAGACGGCCGCCCGCTATCTGTCCGCGTGGCAGCGCGGCAACGTGGCCGAGATGCGCGAGCTTTCCGTCAACGTGCCGGCCGGCGGGCTCGCCAAACCCATCGCCCAGGTGAACCACGACCTCGGCGCGCGCGGCCGCGAGCTGCGGCTCGGCCGGGTCACTGGCGGCCGGGCCGGGACGGCGCGGGCCACCTTCACCGCCACCACCGTCCTGGCAGGCGGGCTGCGCTGGACCTACCAGGGCCGCCTGAGCCTGCTGCGCCGCAGCCGCCACTGGTGGGTGAACTGGAGCCCCGCTGCCATCTATCCGCCGCTCCGCCGGGGCGAACGGTTCCGTGTCAGCGAAAGGTGGCCGGCCCGGGCCGCGGTCCTCACCGCCAACGGCACTCGGCTGGACTCGCCGCAGGCCATCGCGGAGTCGGGTTCGGTCCAGATGCTGACCGGAACGACAGGCCCCGTGACCGCCCGTCAGCTCAAGCGGCTTGGGCCGCCCTACCGCAAGGGCGACGTGGTCGGCCAGAGCGGACTCGAGCAGGCCTACCAGCCCAGGCTGGCCGGGATCCCGCGCACATCGATCCAGCTCATGAGCGGCAGGCGGGTCGTGGGTACCGCCACAACCTTCGCCGCCCGGCCCGGCACGCCCGTGCGGACCAGCATCGATATGCCGGTCCAGCGAGCCGCCTCACGGGCGGTCGCCACCGTGAGCGGCCACGACGTGGGCATGGTCGCGATCCGCCCGTCCACCGGTGACGTGCTCGCGGTGGTGAACAAGCCCGGCGGCTTCAACCGGGCGCTGCTCGGCACCTACCCGCCGGGTTCGACGTTCAAGATGGTCACGGCATCGGCGCTCGCGCTGACCGGGATGCGGCCGTCGGACACCGTGCGGTGTCCGTCCACCGTCAACGTCGGCGGCCGCACATTCCACAACTTCGGCTACGAGAAGTTCGGCACGATCAACTTGCTCACCGCGTTCGCTGTCTCGTGCAACACCACGTTCGCCGGGCTGGCCGCAGGCCGCCTGTCCGGCGCGAAGCTCGGCGCGATGGCGCGGCGGCTTGGCTTCGGCATGACGCCGCGCCTGGGCGTCCCCGCGGTGCTCGGCACGTTCACCGCGCCCTCGGATCGCACCGAACTCGCGGCCGACGGTTTCGGTCAGGGCACCGACATCGTCAACCCACTGCAGATGGCCACGGTCGCCGGGGCGATAGAGGACGGGGTGTGGCGCTCACCGCGCCTGGTCACCGATCCCGCGCCGCCGGCCCAGGTGGCGCACCCGCTGGGCGCTTTGGTCACAAGCGCGCTGCGGCCGATGATGGCCGCCGTCGTCAAGATCGGGACAGCCGCCCACGTCGGCTTTCCGCCGGGCGTCTACGGCAAGACCGGGACCGCGGAATACGGCAGCGGGCCCAACCCGCCGTCGCACGCCTGGTTCGCGGGATATCGCGGCGATCTGGCGTTCGCGGTGATCGTCGAGGGCGGCGGCACGGGCGCCGACCAGGCCGCCCCGGTGGTGAACGCGTTCCTGCGCGGCCTATGACGGCCGCTGGCCGCGGTGATGCGCGCGCTCGCGAGCAGGGCGGGCCCGCGGACGCGATCTTAGGCTCAGCGCGTGGAATCGGCTGCCGAACGGCTCGCGCTGGGGTTCGCTACCGCTCCTCGCGCGCGCTGTGCGGGCGCGGCCGAGGCGGTGCCCTGGTTGCCGACGCCGCGAACACTGGTCGGCGGCTGGCTCGACGCCTGGCTCGGCGGCCGGCTCGACGCCTGGCTCGCCGCGGGGGCCGGCCGGGGCTTGGGCGCGTGCCGCATCGCCAGCGGCAGGACCGCGTAGACGGCCACGGAGATCACGGCAAGCGTGACCAGGGCGATCAGCGACGCGAGCATGCGTCCGCGCCGTGACCGCAGCGTGATGCCGAGACCCGGATGCCCGAATGCGGTCAGCCGGGCGGCGAGCACGGGCTCTTCGTCGGCGAGGCGACGCTCGATTTCCTCGAGGATGCGCTGCTCGTCCATCGACAGCGCCATTCCGCGACCTCCGCTTGGCGCGTGAATGTGGAGATGCATCTACTATCCCCCCGGACGTGATCGTTATCCATCCCCCGGGGCCTGTTTGAGATGCCTATCCGGACATTGGGCGATTGCCTCGCGGCGCAGCCAGCCAGCGGGCGGGGCCGACGTGGCGGCCGCGAGGCGACGCCGCACGAGTTGCGGAACGGGCGGGTAGGCAGGACGGGCGAACTCGCCGAGGGCGAGCCGTCGCCGCAGGCCACCGGCGAGCAGCGACCGGGCGTGGAAGAACACCTCACCGGACACCGCCGGCTGGGTGCGGTCAACGGCCAGATGCCGCGGCAGCTCGTCTGGGTCATGCCAGGCGCCGGCCCGGTAGGCGGCCTGGCCGAGATACAGCTCGGTCGCGCTCGCGCTGGCCGCTCGCGACCACCAGCGTGCGAGCTCCGCGTACGGCGCCGCCGGGTCGCTGATTTCCCAGTACAGCTGCGGCGCGATGTAGTCCAGCCAGCCGCGGTGTATCCAGGTCAGCGCGTCAGCGTACAGATCGTCGTAAGCCTGCAGGCCTGCCGTGCGAGAGCCGGCCGGGTCGGCCGAGGCGTTTCGCCAGATGCCGAACGGGCTGACGCCGAAGCTCGCCCAGGGCCGGATGCGCCTGACTCGCGTGGCGGCCCCGGCGATCAACAGGTTCACGTTGCTCCTGCGCCAGTCAGCCCGTGAGCCGAAGCCGCCGCCGTGACGGCGAAATGTGGCTTGGTCGTCGAAGGCCTGACCGGCGACTGGATAGGGGTAGAAGTAGTCGTCCAGATGCACGCCGTCGATGTCGTACCTGCGCGCGACATCGGCCACCACGCGAAGCGCCAGAGCCCGCACTGCCGGGTTTCCCGGGTCGTACCAGAGTTCGCCGCCGTACTCGACGACCCAGTCCGGATTGCGCCGCGCTGGATGCGCGGCGGCGAGCCTGCGTAAGTCCGGCTGCTCGCTCACCCGGAAGGGGTTGAACCACGCGTGCAGCTCAAGGCCCCTGCTGTGGGCTGCGCCGACCGCGAACTCCAGCGGGTCGTAGCCGGGCGGCTCGCCCTGCGCGCCTGTCAGCCACTTCGACCAAGGCTCGTAACCGGACCGGTACAGCGCGTCCGCGGTCGGCCTGACCTGGAGCAGGACCGCGTTGAGCCGGAGCCGCGCCGCCGTGTCGAGCAGCTCGGCCAGTTCATCCCGCTGGTGGCTCGCGGGCAGGCCGGGCCGCGATGGCCAGTCGAGGTTCTTGAAGCTGCCGATCCAGGTGCCGCGAAGCTGCCGCGCGCCGCCAGCGTGGGGCACGCACTCGCGTGCCGTCGGTCGCGGGCGCGTCGCGGAACGCCTGCGGCCCGCCGCCTCGCAGCCATCCACGGCCGCTGCTCCTGTCAGGGCACAAAGCGCCATGCCCGCGGCGGGCAGCGAGCGCGCGAGGAAGGCGCGCCGCCTCATAGGTCGGGTGATGGCTTGCGGGCGACGCCCCCATAGCCGTAGGAGCGCTTGCCGCCCAGGGTGCCGTCGGGCCGCCATTGGGCCAGCGGCACAAGGCCTGGCTCGACGAGGTCAAAGCCATCGAAGAAGGCCAGGATCTGTTCGCGGGAGCGGGGGAACACCGACGCGGAGGCCCGGTCGTAGACCGCCTTGCCGCTCGTCACGGCATGGTTCTGCGTCTGGGCCTGGGCCAGCGTCGGGGTTGGAGTTGGGGACGGCGCCAAGGTGTCGACGCTGCCGTGCGATAAAGCCAGGTAACTGCCTGGCGCCATGGCGTCGCGAAACCGGGCCACGATCGCCGCGGGTCCAGCCGAGTCGGGAATGAAATGCAACACGGCCAAGAGCAGGACCGCGACAGGCTGGCTGAAGTCGATGTGGGAGCGAACCTCCGGCGCGCTCACGATCTCATCGGGCCGGCGCAGGTCAGCCTGCAGGATGCAGACCGTGTCCGACCCCGCGACCAGCGCCTTGCCGTGCGACACCACGACTGGATCGTTGTCGACGTAGACCACCCGTGTTTGCGGGCCCATGCCTTGGGCGATCTCGTGGACGTTGCTGCGGGTCGGCAAGCCGGTGCCGATGTCGAGGAACTGCCGTATGCCTTCGCCCATGAGAAAGCGCACGGCCCGGCCGAGAAACGCGCGGTTGCGCCGCGCCGCCGCGGGCACGCCCGGCGCCAGCGCGATGATTTTCTCCGCCGCTTCCCTGTCGGCGGCGAAATTGTCCTTGCCGCCAAGAAAATAGTCATACATACGGGCGACATTTGGAATGGACGTGTCCACGCCGCAGGTCTGTTGGTGCGGAGGCTTCACAGCGACTCCCCTGGCGGTGCGTCTGTCTACTCGGATCGTGGCCCGGTCGGCCATCGGCGCGGTGGGCACCCCATTGCGCTGGCGTGGGCGCCCCATTGCGCTGGCGGTGGGCGCGCGCCATTGCGCTGGCGGTGGGCGCGCGCCATTGCGTTGATCGAATATCTGTTCTATTATGTGTTTCCTGGAGGGACGTGCCCGCCGCAGTCGTGCGTCGTCGACTGGAGGACCGTTGCGCTGGGACAATCTGAAGCTCGACGATACGCCCGCTGGGCCTGGGCCTGCCAGCCGGGCACCCGCGCTGTTCGAGCGCGGCGCGGTCACCCGGACCTTCGACACGCCCGGCTTTCGCGGCATCACCTTCTACGAAATCCACGCGCGCTCAATCATCAATAAGGTCCCCACGGCCTCACGCGTGCCATTCCGCTGGACGATCAACCCATATCGAGGCTGCAGCCATTCATGTGTCTATTGCTTCGCCAGGAACACCCACACCTACCTGGATCTCGATGCCGGGCTGGACTTCAACTCGAAGATCATCGTCAAGATCAACGCGGCCGAGCTTGCCCGCAAGGAACTCACCGCGCGGCGATGGCGGGCTGAGCACGTGGCGATGGGGACCAACGTGGACTGCTATCAGCGGGCCGAGGGCAGGTACCGGTTGATGCCTGGAATCATCTCGGCGCTGGGCGAGGCGGGCAACCCGTTCTCGATTCTCACCAAAGGCACCCTGATCCTGCGTGACCTTGACCTGCTCATCGAGGCGGCACAGGTGACCGATGTCGGGCTCAGCACCTCGGTCGGCTCGGTCGATGAGGAGCTTTGGCGGCTGGTTGAGCCGGGGACGCCAAGCCCTCGGCGGCGGCTCGACGTCTGCGCCAGGCTCGCGGAAAACGGCTTGCCCTGCGGCGTGCTGATGGGGCCGGTGATCCCGTTCCTGTCGGACTCACCCGCGCAGCTCGCCCAGACGGTGCGGCACATCGCCGAGGCCGGCGCCTCGCAGGTGTCGCCGATCGTCCTGCATTTGCGGCCTGGCGCGAGGGAATGGTTCGGGGCCTGGCTGCGCGAACATCATCCCCGGCTTGTGCCCGCATACCGTGATCTTTATGGCAACGGCAGCTACGCGCCCAAGGCGTACCAGCAGCGGATCGCCGACGAGGTCCGCGAACTGGCGCAAAGGTATTCCGTCGGCCGTCCGCGCCCCGGCGCCGCCCGAGCCCTTCAGCGAAGTGCCCGTCCGGCCCGGTCAGCGCAATCGCGGGGGGCTTCGGGGGGCGGTCCCCCCGGGCCAATACCTACCGGTGGCGCCGCTGCGTCCGGCGGGCACATCCAGCTCAGCCTGCTCTAGTCTCGCGCCGGCTTTGTACTCCACAGTGTTGTGCTGACCCCCGAAATACCAGCCAGTAACAACATTCTGGAGTACAGAGCCGCAGTCCGAGTGGTCTGCAAGGGAGGTCCTTTGAGCGCGAACGGCGTCCAGGTGCACCGCAAGGCGGAAGAGGAGCACATGGTGGGGCCTACGCGCGACGACGACAACGCCGCGAGATGCCCGCCTGGGCATCGTGTAGCCAAAGAAGACCCCCCTGACCACTGGCTTCGTGCAGCTACAGACGGCTCGCTACAGGCCACCAGGCTTGCCGCCGCCGCTTCCATTCACGGGAACGGCCCAGTCGATGCTGGTGCCGCCGTCCGGGCCGCGGCTAATCGTGCAGCTGCCGCCGAGCAGCTGAGCCCCGCCTGACATGCTGTCGCGCGCGCTGGTCTCCCCCTCCGGCCGAGCGGCCGACGGCTCGCTGTCGTGTGTGACGTGCAGCCGCAGCACCCCGTCCGTTATGCCGATCTTTATCTCGGCCTCGCTGGCACGGGAGTCGCGTGCGATGTCCGACAGGATCTCCCGGAGCGCGCTTACCAGCTCGTCGGCCGCCCTTCCTGTCAGGCTGACCCGGGCGATTCCGTCGAACTGCAAGTGCGGCGTGAAACCAAGGCGTGGCTCGTACTCGCTCACCAGGCCAAGCACCCGCCCGCGCAAGCTGCCGCCGTGGCGCCGGGCTCTCAGGCCGAAGATAACGGTGCGCAGCTCGCGGATCACTTTGTCGATCTCATCAACCGCGCCCGACATGGCCCTGGCCGCAGCCGGGTGGCGGCCAGCCGCCGACTGCAGTATGAGTCCCGTCCCCGACAGTCGCCTGATCACCACGTCGTGGAGACCTCCGGCGATGCGCTCGCCCTCCTCGGCCAAGTCGAGCTGGCGCTGCATTTCCATCGCCCGCGCGGTCTGAGCCAGGATACGCACCCGCATCGTCTCGACGGACTTGGCCACTATTGACAGCTCCTGCGGCCCTGTGACGTCGACCGAGTGGCCGAGGTCTCCGTCGGCGACCCGCTGGACCTGAGCCACCAGCCTGGTTAGCGGCCGGGCCAGCGAATTGCGGAGGATGAGGGTCGCCACGAACGCGAGGACCAGAGCCACCAGACCGGCCGTGATGGTGAGCCAGTTGGCGACCGCCTGCGCGTCATTGATGGCGACGACCTCGACAGCCGCAAGTTGATTGACCCGCGCGTCGAGCGTGCCAAGCGCCGTCCGCAGGTCGTCGAAGAGGCGCTTTTCTGTCAAGGCTTGCCGCAGCAGCGCACGGCGTGAGAGGGGCGTCCGCTGCTCTGGCTGGATCTCTGGCATTGCCGCCTCGGCGAGCCAGGTCGCAGCCGCCTGCTCCGTCCGCGCGAGCAGCCGACGCGAGCGCGGGTCACCCGCGAGGTCGCTGCCGAGTGTCCGCTGTAGCTTTGCCGCGTCGCTGCGGCCGAGGTAGTACGGCTGGAGGAACGCCGAGTCTTTGGTGAGCTGGTATCCGAGCGCCCCGGTCTCCTGGTCAACGTACGCCTCGCCCAGCTTGGCCACCGCGACCTGGGCCGGCCGAAGCACCTGCCGTAGGTGGTGCTGTGTGGACGTGACCTGGCGCTGGACGATCAGGGTGCCGGCTGCGCTCACAAGCAGCAGCACGAGCAGGCCTCCGACAAGCAGCTGAACCTGCGATCGCAACGTGTGCAGCGGCCGCCATGGACCCGTCACTCCATCAGTATCCACATGACTGCCCTAATCAGGACATCCACGAATTTAAGGATGGCCGCGCACGCGGGACGCCACACGCGGGAGGGGCCGAACACGGGTACCGCACGCGGGAGGGGCCGCACGCGGGAGGGGTCGCACGCGGGAGGGGCCGCACGCGGGGGCCGCACGCGGGTGGCCTCAGCGCCATGGTCGGCCGGCGGCCGTTAGGGAAACTCAAGATATTACTTGACAGTCGGCGCAACACGATACATCGTATCCGTTGGAACATACGACATATCTCGTTGGGAGTTTCACCGCATGAGACCTGATAGGAGTGGCGGCTCGGCCGCATACCGGCTCGCTGCTGTGCCGTCCGGCCGCCGGATGAAGTATGTCATCGTGGTTCTCTGGCTCGCTGTCATCGCCGTCGGCGGATCGCTTGCCGGCAAGCTGCAGGGCGCGGAGAAGAACGACGCGTCCACCTGGCTGCCGGCCAAGGCGGAGTCCACGCAGGCGCTGAACCTGCAGGCCAGCTTCGTGTCACAAAACATTTTCCCGGCAGTCGTCGTCTATCAGCGCCCTTCGGGCATCACGCAGTCTGACCGGGCCAAGGCAGCAGCCGACGCGCGCCGCTTCGCGACCGTGGGCCACGTGGACGGCCGCGTCGCCGGGCCCGTGCTGTCCCGCGACGGCCGTGCCCTGCAGACCGTGGTGTCAGCCGACCTCGGCGCCAACGGCTGGAACGGCGCGGCCACCTTCGTTGACTCCGTCCGCTCCATCGCGTCCGCTGGCGCGGGCGGGATGAGCGTGCATATCACCGGACCTGCCGGAAGCGCCGCTGACTCGGCCAAAGCGTTCAAGGGCATTGACAGCACGCTGCTGTATGCCACGCTCGCGGTGATCGTCATCCTCTTGCTGATCACCTACCGCAGCCCGGCGCTCTGGTTGCTGCCCGTGATATCCGCGGGCGTGGCGCTGACCACCGCTGAGGCCGTCATCTACCTGCTCGCCAAGCATGCCGGGCTGACCGTGAACGGACAGAGCGCGGGAATCCTGACCGTGCTTGTTCTCGGCGCGGGAACCGACTACGCGCTGCTGCTCATCGCCCGTTACCGCGAGGAACTTCGCAGGCACTCCGACCGGCACGAGGCAATGACGATCGCCTTGCACCGGGCGAGCCCGGCGATCATCGCCAGCGCGGCGACCGTGGCAGTGGGCATGCTGTGCCTGCTGGTCGCCGACTCAAACGCCACCAGAGGGCTTGGGCCAGTCGCCGCCATCGGCATCGCCGTCGGCCTGCTGGCTATGATCACTCTGCTGCCAGCCCTGCTTGTGATCTTCGGTCGGTGGCTGTTCTGGCCGATGCGGCCCAAGCTCGGCTCGGCCGACCCGTCCAGGCGTGGCCTGTGGGCGCGCTCCGGGTCCGCGATCGCGCGCCGCCCGCGCGCGGTGTGGATGATCACCGCGGTCGCCCTGGGCGCCCTGGCGCTCGGCATGACCGGGCTGAAGGCGAATGGGCTCACGGCCAAGGAATCGTTCCGTACGACGCCCGGCTCGGTCATCGGCGAGCAGGTGCTCGCGCGCCACTTCCCGGCCGGCGCCGGCCAGCCGGTGGTGGTGATCGGCAACGCGCAGGCCGCGCCGCAGCTCGGCGCCGCGCTGCGCGCGACCCCGGGCATCTCGTCGGTCACCCGCCCCGTGACCAAGGACGGTCGCGCCTACCTGCAGGCAACGCTGACGAGCGCGCCCGACAGCCAAGCGGCCTTCACCACCGTCGACCAGGTCAGGTCCGCGGTGCATTCGATTCAGGGAGCGGACGCGAAGGTCGGCGGCAACACCGCGATCACACTCGACGGGGAGCGGACAGCGCGGCATGATCGCAACTTGATCATCCCGGTGGTGCTCCTCGTGGTGCTGATCATTCTCAGCCTGCTGCTCCGGTCGATTGTGGCGCCGCTCATGCTGATCGCGACCGTGGTGCTGTCCTTCGCCGCCGCCCTGGGCGCCAGTTCGCTGCTGTTCACGCACGTGCTCGGCTTCGCCGGCGCCGACGCGTCATTCCCGTTGTATGTCTTCGTCTTCCTCGTAGCGCTCGGGATCGACTACAACATCTTCCTGATGACCCGGGTGCGGGAGGAAAGCGCACGCGGCGGGACCCGGCGAGGGGCCCTCGTGGGGCTCGCGGCCACCGGAGGGGTCATCACCTCCGCGGGCGCCGTGCTCGCTGGCACCTTTGCGATGCTCGGCACGCTGCCGATGGTCATGTTCGCCGAGATCGGTTTCGCGGTGGCCATCGGCGTGCTGCTTGACACCATCGTGGTCCGCTCCGTGCTTGTGACGGCGCTCACGCTGGACATCGGCCGGTGGATATGGTGGCCAGGCAAACTGGCCAGGCTGCCCGAGCTGCCGGCTGACGGGCGCCCGCACGGCGCAGATGGATCGGGCGAGGCCGCCGAACCCGAGCACGCCGTGCCCGCGACCGCTGCGCGCTGACGGGCCGGCCGCGACGGCCGACGACGGCGCCCCGGCGGGGCGGCCCGGGCCAACCGGACCGCCCCGGCCGGGTTCAGGCCCCCCGCGCCGAGCCCGCCGGGCCGGCCTGGCATGGCCGGCCCGGCGGGCTCGGCGCCCGCGGCCCCACCGTACAGTGAGTGCCGTGGGAGCCGAGCCGTACGATGCCACTGGTCCTGGCGGGTTCGTTGCCCGCACCATAGCCGTCGCCGATCCCGGCGGCCTGCTCGCCGGGATTCCCGATCCTCATCTGGTCGCCGCGTGGGTCCATCATGGCGAGGGCCTCGTTGGCTGGGGCGAAGCAGCTCGGGTCAGCCTGCCGGCCGGACCGGACCGGTTCGCGGCGGCCGAGAAGTGGCTGCGCGCGCTCTTCGATGCCACGCGGACGAGCGATCCGGTCGGCGTGCCCGGCTCGGGCCCGGTCGCGTTCGGCAGCTTCACCTTCGACCCAGCCTCCGAGGGCTCCGTCCTCGTCGTGCCGCGCGCCGTGCTTGGCCGCCGCGGCGGCGCCGCGTGGTTCACCAGCATCGGCGGCGGCGGAGATCCACTCGTGCCGGTGATACCCGAGGCGGCGCCGGCCGAGATCCGCTGGCAGGACGGCTCGCTGACCGCGCCAGAGTGGGAGCGCGCGGTCGCGACCGCCGTGGCAAGGATCAGGGCCGGCGGTCTCGGCAAGGTCGTGCTCGCGCGCAACCTGCGGGCGACCGCGGCGCAGCCGATTGACGCGCGGGTCCTGCTCCGCAGGCTGGCGTCGCGGTACCCAGCGTGCTTCACCTTCGCCTGCGCCGGGCTGATCGGCGCCACTCCCGAACTGCTCATCCGGCGCGACGGTGACCGGGTCAGCTCGCTTGTGCTAGCCGGAACGGCCCCCCGGGGCGGAAGCCCGGACGAAGACGCGGCGCTCGGCGCCGCGATGCTCGCGTCGGCCAAAGATGTCGAGGAGCACGAGTACGCGGTCGAGTCGGTGCGCGAAGCGCTCGCGCCGCTGTGCGCCAGCCTCGAGGTGGAACCGCGGCCGTCGCTGCTGCGGCTCGCCAACGTACAGCACCTGGCGACGAAGGTGACCGGGCGGCTGGCGAGCGACCGCAGCGCGCTCAGCGTCGCCGCGGCGCTGCATCCGACCGCCGCCGTCTGTGGCACGCCGACGGACGCGGCGATGGACCTGATCCGCGAGCTTGAGCGCACGGACCGCGGCCGTTATGCCGGTCCGGTGGGGTGGCTCGACGCCGCCGGCAACGGCGACTGGGGCATCGCATTGCGCTGCGCGCAACTGGACGGCGCATCGGCGCGGCTGTTCGCCGGCTGCGGGATCGTGGCGGGCTCCGACCCGGCGGCCGAGCTTGCCGAGGCGCAGCCGAAGTTCCGCCCCATGCAATACGCTCTCGAGGGCTGACGAGATCCTCCCCCGTCGGCGCGACAGCCTGCGGCAGCCGTTCGGGATCATTGCATTTGGCGGCTGACGCGGGCGCGGCACACCCCGTCAGTGCACGCGGACCCGCGGGTCGAGCACCGCGTAGAGCGCGTCCACGACGATGTTGGCCGCCACGACGGCCGCCGAGGCCACGATCACGATGCCGATGATGACGGGCAGGTCCTGCCGTGAGATGGCCTGGAACGCGGTGTAGCCGAGGCCGGGCATGCCGAAGACGACCTCTGTGATGATCACGCCGCCGAGCAGCACGCCGATATCGATGCCGAACTGCGTGACCACCGGGGTCAGCGCGGCGCGCAGCGCGTGCCGGAAGACCACACGTCGCTCGGAGAGCCCCTTCGCCCGGGCCGTGCGGATGTAGTCCTCGCCAAGGACATCCAGCATCGACCCGCGTGAAAGCCGGGTGTAGGTGGCGGCCTGCACCAGCGCGAGCGTGATCCAGGGCAGCACAAGCCCGCGGAGCCACTGGAACGGGTTGGCCGTGATGGCGGTGTACCCGGATCCGGGAAACGCGTGGATGCCGTGGATGGTGAGCTCGTAGTAGAGCAGCAGCAGCAGCATCAGGCCGAGCACGAAGGTCGGCATCGAGTAGAAGAACAGCGCCAGCGTGGTGAACGTGCGGTCGTAGACCGAACGGGTGCGCACCGCTGACACGACACCGGTCAGCACGCCCATCGCCAGCCACAAAACCGCGGCGCCCACGACCAGCGAGAAGGTGATCGGGAAAGCCGCCCCAATGATCGAGTTCACCGACTGGCTGTAGTAGTAGTCGTAGCCGAGGTTGCCGTGCACCAGCCCATTGAGGAAATGCCCGTACTGCACGAATATCGGCCGGTCGAGCAGCAGCCGGTGCGCGATGAGCGCGACCTGTGCCTGTGTGGCCTGGCGCCCGGCGAGCGCGCGCGCGACGGCGCCGGGCCCCGGGCCGATAAAGAAGATGAGGAACACGGCGAGCGTCACCAGCCACATCACGAGGACGCCGAGAGCGATCCGGCGTGCGAGAAAGCGGCTCACGTTGGCCTCCTAGACGAACAGCTGGTCGCCGCGCGGGTCGAAGGCGTCGCGGACGCCGTCGCCGAAGATGTTGAACGCGAGGGTCGTGATCAGCAGAGCGGCGCTTGGGAACACTAGGAACCACCACGACCCGTTGTTGAAGTAGGCCTGCGCGTCACTGATCATGGTCCCCCAGTCCGCCGTCGGAGGCGGGACGCCCACGCCGAGGAACGACAGCGCCGCCTCGGTCACGATCGTCAGCGGGATGAGCAGCGTCGTGTAGACGATGATCGGCGCGATCACGTTCGGCAGGATGTCGATGAACATGATCCGCCACGGGCCCGCGCCGAGCGCCCGCGCCGCCTCGATGTACTCCTTCTCCTTGATGGAAAGAACCTGACCGCGGACGATACGGGCGACCGAGGCCCAGCTAAAGAACGCGATCACAACGATGACGATCGTCAGGCTCGGGCTGAAGACAGAGACAAGAGCGATCGCGAGGAGCAGGAACGGGAAGGCGAGCAGCACGTCCATGAGCCTGGTCAGAACCGTGTCAACGATCTTGCCGAAGTAGCCGGCGGCAAGGCCGACGACGGTGGCGACCGCCACGGTGAGAGCCGTCGCGACCACGCCGACGAACAGCGATATTCGCGCGCCGTAGGCGATCCGGACGAGAATGTCTCTGCCGAGGGCGTCCGTGCCAAGGAGAAAGCGGCTGTTCGGCCCGAGCGGCTGGCCCTCTGGCGTCCTGCCGATCGTGTTGAACTGCTGGTACACGCCGTGCCCTGTCAGCGAAGCGAAAACAGGCGCGAAGATCGCCACCAGGACGATGAGGGCGATGACGCCCACCGAGAGCATCGCCGCGCGGTCCCGTCGCAGCCGTTCCATCGCCAACCGCCATGGGCTGCGCCCCTCGATCTTCCTGGCAGCTATCTCGGCCGTCGCGGCAACTGGCGCCCCCGGGCCGCCGACGGTGACGAGGTCACCAGAGCTGACACCCATGGTCTCTCCCTTTGCTCACGCCCGGGCATGCCAGCTCAAGCGCCGCCCAAAATCCCGGACTCTTCGATGACACGTTCCTCGGCGCCGATGGTCGGGCGTGCCTTCGAGATGTCCTCTCCGTCTTCGACGGGAAGATGGCACGACGCGATATGGGCCTCGCCGTCGCCGAGGCGCGGCACGAGCTCGGGCTCGGAGTCCACGCAGACCTGCGCGGCCTTGGGGCACCGAGGATGGAATCGGCAGCCCGACGGCGGGCTGATCGGCGAGGGCACGTCGCCCACCAGAAGGATCCGCTCGCGCCGCTCCGACGCGTCGGGATCAGGGACGGGCACCGCGGACAACAGCGCGTTCGTGTAGGGATGCCGCGGATGATCCCAGAGCTCGTCCACCGGCGCGAGCTCGGAGATCTGGCCCAGGTACATCACGGCCACGGCGTCGCTCACGTGCCGCACGACCGACAGGTCGTGGGCGATGAAGATGTAGGTGAGCCCGAAGTCGTTCTGCAGGTCGGCGAGCAGGTTGATGATCTGCGCCTGGATCGACACATCGAGCGCTGACACCGGCTCGTCGCAGACGATGAGCTTGGGCCGGAACGCGAGCGCGCGCGCCACCCCGATTCGCTGGCGCTGGCCGCCGGAGAACTCGGCGGGGAACCGGTTGTAGTGCTCCGGGTTGAGGCCGACAAGCTCCATAACCTCCTGGACACGGCGCTTGCGTTCCTGGCCGCTGGCGATCCCATGGATCGCGAACGGGTCCCCGATGATCGACCCCACGCGCCGCCGCGGGTTCAGCGACCCATACGGGTCCTGGAAGATCATCTGCATCTCGCGCCGGAACGGCCGCATCCGCCGGTGCGACAGGGTGCTGATATCGCGCCCGTCGAAGACGACCCGCCCGGAGGTGAGGTCATGCAGCCGCGTGACGCACCGGGCGAGGGTCGACTTGCCGCAGCCCGTTTCCCCAACCAGCCCAACGGTCTGACCCCGGCGGACCTCGAAGCTCACGCCGTCCACCGCGTGCACGACGTCGCGCTGCCGTGAGAACAGGCTCGCCCCCTTGACCGGGAAGTGCTTGACGAGGTTCTCCACCCGCAGCAGCACGTCATCGCCGGTTTCCATCTGCCGCAGCACAGCGTCGTCTGCCACCGAGTCGGCGGGTGGGGTCGGCGTTTGCGCGCTCATGGCTGCTCCCCTCACGCCTCGGCCGGACTCGGTAGCGAATAACCAATCACACGGCGCCTGACCTCGTCCCGCGCCGCCATGTCGTGCGGCAGCCAGCAGGCCGACCGGTGCGAGGGGTCATCGGCGACCTCCCCGAGCGGCGGGACGTCCGTACGGCAGCGGTCAAAGACGTAGGGGCAGCGCGGATGGAACGGGCATCCGCCCGGCAGCGTGATGAGGCTTGGCGGCTGACCCCCGATCGGCACGAGGCGTTCTCGCTCGCCGCCGTAGGCGGGCAGCGACAGGAGCAGCCCTTCGGTGTAGGGGTGATGGTAGGCGTAGAACGTCGTCCGGCGGTCTGCCTTCTCCATCGCGGCGCCCGCGTACATCACGACGACGTCGTCGACCACATCCGCGATCACGCCGAGGTCGTGTGTGATCAGGATGACCGCCATACCGAACTCGTCCTGTATCCGCCGCATCACTTGCAGCACCTGAGCCTGCACGGTCACGTCGAGCGCGGTCGTTGGCTCGTCGGCGATGAGCAGCGCGGGGTTCAGCGCCATCGCCATCGCGATCATCGCGCGCTGCCGCATGCCGCCGGAGAACTGGTGCGGGAAGTCATCGACGCGCCGGTCCGCCTGCGGGATGCCTACCAGGCGGAGCAGTTCGACCGCCCGCTCGCGCGCCTGCGCCTTGGTCACCTCGCGCTTGTGCTGGCGGATCATCTCCATGATCTGCCAGCCCACGCGGTAGTAGGGGTGCAGGCTGGACAGCGGGTCCTGGAAGATCATGGCGATCTTCGGGCCGCGGATCGCCCGCATCTCCTCGCGGCCCATGGTCAGTAGGTCGCGGCCCTCGAACACCGCTTGTCCCTTGATCCGGGCGCCGCGGGTCAGACCCACCATCGTCTGCGTGGACACGCTCTTGCCTGAGCCGGACTCCCCGACGATCCCAATGGTCTGCCCGGCATCAACGCGGAACGACAGGCCGCGGACCGCCTGCACGACGCCGTCTGGAGTCGGGAACGACACATGCAGGTCGTCAACCTCGAGTAGGGCCACGCTACCCACCCTTCGCGTTCGCCTGAGTCGGGCAACGGCAGCATCTGCGCAGCCCAGACCCCACTAAATGACTGTAATCCCGCCGACCGCTCCGCGATAGTTTCGCGGAGCGGCCGACGTGATGGACAGCCTTTTCCCTGGCCGTTGCGCTGTTACGGCGTGCTCAGCCAGACATTGGTCGGGTCGAACTGCTGGATGGCCGGCACGTACACCGCGTTGTGCACGTAGCTGGCGTGGTAGAGCGGCTGCTGTGGGTCGGTGATCGGGAAGATCGGCGCGTCAGCCATGATCTTGCGGTCGAGCTGCGCGTTGAGTGCGTTGGCGGCCGAGACGCTTGAAGCGGCCGACGCCTGGTCGATCAGCGCATTCACGGAGGGGCTGTTGTAGAAGCCGAAGTTGCTGCCGTTCGGCGGGTACGAAGGTGGCCCCGAGTACAGCGGCCGGAAGAACGACACCGCGGCGTTCGGGTACCAGTCCGGACCCCATCCCGCCAGCGAGATGTCCCACGCGCCGCGCTTGGCGACGGACGGCACCTCGAGGTACTTCACATAGAAGTCGGCGGGCGGGACGCCGACGCCGCTGACCTTGACCCCGACAGCGGCGAGGTCAGCCTGCAGGGTCTGGAACATCTTCGCAGAAACCGAGCTGGTCGGCCGGTACAGCATCTTCAGCGTGAAACCCTTGGCGTACCCCGCCGCGGCGAGCATCTGCTTGGCCTTGGTCGGGTTGTACGGGTACAGGTCGAAGGCCGGCGGCGCGCCCTGAACCTCCGGCGGGAGGATGTGGGTCAGTGGCGGGCTGATCACCGGGCCGCTGTCGTCCTGGACCAGGTGGGCACGGTTGATCGCGTAGCTGAGCGCCTGGCGAACCTGGACCTTGCTCAGCGCCTTGCCGTTGTTCGGCGAGACGATGTTGAAGATGATGTACGGGTTCGACGAGGAGGTCGGCCCGAGGTTGAAGTTCTTGCTGCCCGCCTTCATCTGGTTGACCAGGCCAGGCACCGCGGCGTCAGGCGGGAAGCTGTCAAATTCCATGCTCGCGGCCGCGGTGTTGGTCTGCAGCTGCTGCTGGTTCGCCGTCTGGTTGCCGGTCTCCGTCACCACGATCTTGTCGACGTATGCCTTGCGTATCGTGTCGGAGCTCGCCTTCCATGCCGGGTTGCGCACGAACACGATGCTGCGGGTCGGGGTGTAGCTCTGCACCTTGTAGGGCCCGTCAGCGATGGTGTGCTGGTACGACGAGGCGCTCGCCGGGACGTCGTTCAGGCTCTCGATCGGCGCCGGGTTGAACGGCGGCAGGGTCAGCTGGCCGGTGAAGTAGGCCGCCGGGTGGACCAGGTTGTAGGTGACGGTCTGGCCGGAGGCGCTCACACCAGAGATCTGGTGGGTGTTGATGTAGGACTTGATCGCCGAGACGGTCGGCTTGACCTTGGCGAAGCCATCGCAGAAGCTACCTAGCCCGACGATCAGCGTCTGAAAGTCCGGCAGGCCGCCGAACGGCTGCGCCGGGTTGCACGAGCGCTTGAGCCCGAGCACCGCGTCAGCGCCGGTCACCTGCCGCGGCGGCGAGGTGTCCCACATGGCGCCGGAGCGGATGGTCACGGCGTAGGTCTTGCCGCCGTTGCTCACGGTCGGCGGCCCGGTCGCGAGGTCCGGCGCCTGGTCAAACGTCTTGCCCGGGGTAGCGGGATAGGCGTAGAGGCCGCGCACCCACATGCGTGCGCCCAAATAGCCGATCGTGTAATAGCTGATGTTGTAGTCCATGTAGTCGACGTCGCCGACGCCGAGCATGTTCAGCGTGCCACCCGTCTTCGGGGTGCCACCCGGGTTAAGTCCCTGGAACCCGGCTTGCGCCTTCGTCGACGACGTGCCGGACGTGGGCGTTTTGCTACTGCCACCACAGGCAGTGACGACGAGCGCTAGGGTCGCAAGGCCAGCGACGGCGGCATAACCCCGCGTGAATGTCCTCATCGACACTCTCCTCCCTTCCTCTCCTCCGCGAAAGTTCGTCCGCGGGTCAATGACCGTAGGCAAACCGACCCACGGCGCGACCGATCGCCTGCCTCGGCGAACCGTCGAGTCATCGTAGGAGCCGCGCGGCCAGACTGTGAACAGCTACGAAGCGGCAGCGGCGAATCGTGATCCGACAGTAATGCGGTAATTATCGGACCGCTACACAGGGACTTCCGCACCTGACAGAACGGGCAAACTGGTATAGGTTGGTCTATTTCGACTGACCGAACCGGTCCGCGGCACTCGCCCCCGCCCGGCGAAGCCGTTCTCGAAGCGCCGCCCCCGCCGCCCGGTCGCCGCGCTGCTCGATCAGCCGGATCCCTGACCCTGCTCGGGTGCCGGCCACGGCCGCGGACAGCTCCCCCGCCCGTTCGAGCAGGACATGCGGGACCCGAACGGCTGCCGCGGCTGCGGACAAGTCGATGCCGTGCGGGGTGCCGAAGACACGCTCGAATGGGCCAGCGAATGCGGCCTGCTCAAGCAGCGAGAATATGCCGCCCCCATTGTTGTTCACCACCACGATGGCCAGGTCAGGACGTGGCTCGTCGGGGCCGAGCACCAGGCCGCCGTAATCGTGCAGCACGGCGAGGTCGCCGAGCAGGGCGGCGGCCGCGCGGCCCCCGCCGGCCTGGTGGGCGAGCGCCGCGCCTGTCGCCGCCGACACCAGCCCGTCGATGCCGCTGGCGCCGCGGCTGGCGAGCACGCGCAACCCGCCGCGGGGCGCCATGTGATCGTCAAGGTCGCGGATGGGCAAGCTGGAAGCGGCCCACAGCAGCGAGCCGTCCGGCAGGCTCGCTGACAGCTCGCGCGCGAGCCACGGCTCGGACAGCGGCTCGGCGTCGAGGATCTCGTCGATCGCGGCCCGCGCCGCGGCGTCCGCCCGTTGCCAGGACGCGAGCCAGGCCGGGTCGCCCGCGCGCCGCCCGAAGGCCCCGGCGGCGGGAACGACAAGCGACGCGGTGCGCGCCGGGTCCGCCCAGCAGGCCGCCCCTCGCGCTATCACCACGTGCGCCGCCGACTGCCGAAGGAGGCCGACCTGCTGGCGGGACAGGCCGGGCCTTCCTGCGGTGACGACGACCTCCGGCCGGTGCGCCGCGACGAATTCCTCCGAGGCGAGCAGGTACGGATAGGCGGCAAGCGCGTTCGGGCCGCGCCTGGCGCCGCTCGACGGCTCCGCGAGCACCGGCCAGCCGGCCTGTTGCGCCGCGGCGAGCAGCGTTTCGGTGCCTGGCGCGCCGTCGCCGCAGACCAGCACGCCGCGCGCGACGTCGGGAAGGGACACGGGCGCGGGCTGGCCCGGGTCGCGGACGCCAGGCGCCGCGGCGCCAAACCCGGTCCACGGGGCGCCGCCCGGCCGCCCGTCCAACCGCTCGCACCAGGAAGGATCGTCGTCGGGGACCAACGGCTCCGCGAGCGGGACGTTCACGTGGACGGGTCCGGGCAGCCCGCCGAGCGCTCCGCCCGCGAGCGCCCACGCGCGGCAGGCGAGCGAACGCCAGTACGCCACCATCCCCGGCCGTGGCTGCGGCGCGCCGGCCTCGCAGAACCACCTGACCGCCGACCCGTACAGTTTCACCTGGTCGATCGCCTGGTTGGCGCCTGTGCCCCGCAACTCGGGCGGTCGGTCGGCGGTCAGCACGACGAGTGGCACACACGCCTCGTCGGCCTCGACAACCGCCGGGTGGAAGTTCGCCGCCGCCGTGCCGGAGGTGCAGACGAGCAGGGCAGGCACCCCGGAGGCCTTCGCGAGGCCGAGCGCCACGTAGGCCGCGGACCGCTCGTCAATCCGCACGTGCAGCCGAACCCGCGGCTGCGCGCCGACGGCCTGCGCGCCCGCGCCGCGGTCGGCGCTCCGGTCGAACAGCGCCATCGCGAGCGGCGCGCTGCGCGATCCTGGCGCGAGCACGGCTTCCCGCAGCCCGCACCTGATCAACTCGTCCACGACTGTGACCCCGAAGGCCGTCGACGGGTTCACCGACTGCGCTCCCCTCGGTTGTCCACAGCACCTCCCGGCGGCGCCTGATAGTCATCCCCAGATCGGCCTTCGCCCCTTCCGCGCCTCTTGACAGCCTGCCAAGATCAGCAGTAGGGCGAAGCCCCCAAGGGGGGGTGGGTTTTGGAGAGAGGACCTGGTGATCTGGATGGGTCTTCGGGCGGGTGGAATGCGCGGTTGAGGTGCTGCGCGGCGGCTGCGGCGCGGTCGCGCCACGGGGCAGGGTCGGTCTCCCACCGCGCCAGCCGTTCAGGATCAATGTCGGGCCGCCGGACCTGCAGCAGACCCGCCCGCGGGGCCAGCGGGTCCGCCGTCACGTCCCCCGCGAGCAGGGTCAGCGTGGCCAGGCCGCACGCGTAGTTGAGCTCGGGCAGTGCCGCGGCGAGCGCCACGCCCGCGGCGAGCCCGGCCGAGGTCTCCACGGCGCTCGACACCACCACGGGCAGCCCGCATGCCTCGGCGACGCGCAGCGCGGCGCGCACGCCGCCGAGCGGCTGCGCCTTGATCACGACGATGTCCGCCGCGCCGGCGGCCCGCACGCGCAGCGGATCGGCCGCGCGGCGCACCGATTCGTCCGCCGCGAGCGGCACGTCGACGCGGCGGCGAAGCCGCGCGAGCTCGTCCAGCGTCGCGCACGGCTGCTCCACGTACTCAAGGCCGAAGCGGCTCAGCTCGCGGATCATGCGCGCGGCCTCGTCGACCTGCCAGCCGCCGTTGGCGTCGATGCGGATCTTCCCCGCCGTTCCCATTGCGGCGCGGACCGCCTCGACCCGCGCGATGTCATCGGCCGGCTCCTCGCCGCGCTCGGCCACCTTCACCTTCGCCGTGCCGGCGCCAGCTTCCGCCGCGATGCGATACGCCTCATCCGGCCCGACCGCGGGCACCGTCGCGTTGACAGGAACGTGATCACGAAGCGCCCGCGGCCAGCCCGCGGTCGCCGCCTCGATCGCGCAGGCCAGCCAGCGGGCGCTCTCAGCCGGGCCGTACTCGGCGAACGGCGAGAACTCCGCCCAGCCCGCCGGGCCCTCGATCAGCGCACCCTCGCGCACAGTGAGGCCGCGGAACCGGGTCCGCATCGGGATGGCGAATGCCCGCAGGCCCGCGACCAGGTCCGCGACCGTGCTGGCGAGGGCGTCGGGGGTCAAGGGCGGCGAGGGAATCTGGCGAAGTCCGGCGCGCGCTTCTGCGTGAACGCGTCCCGGCCTTCCTGCGCTTCTTCGCTCATGTAATAGAGCAGCGTCGCGTCACCCGCGAACTGCTGCATGCCCGCGGCGCCGTCGGTCACCGCGTTCAGCGCGCCCTTGAGCATGCGCAGCGCGAGCGGCGAGCGGGCGAGCAGCTCGCGCGCCCAGGCGAGGGTCTCCTCCTCCAGCCGCCGCACCGGGACCACCGCGTTGACCAGGCCCATGTCCAGCGCCTCTGCCGCACTGTAGCGCCTGCACAGGTACCAGATCTCGCGCGCCTTTTTCAGCCCGACCGTCGCCGCGAGCAGCCACGAGCCGTAGCCGCCGTCGAACGAGCCGACCTTCGGGCCGGTCTGGCCGAACACCGCGTTATCCGCCGCGATCGTCAGGTCGCAGCACACGTGCAGGACGTGCCCGCCGCCGACCGCGTAGCCGGCCACCATGGCGATCACTGGCTTGGGCGTGCGGCGGATCTGAACCTGGAGGTCGAGCACGTTCAGCCGGCCGATCCCGCGCTCGTCCACGTACCCGTCGTCGCCGCGGATCTTCTGGTCGCCCCCGGAGCAGAACGCCTCTGTTCCCGCGCCGGTCAAGATGATCACGCCGATGGCCGGGTCGTCACGGGCGGCGTTGAAGGCGTGCTGCAGCTCGAACAGGGTGGTTGGGCGGAAAGCGTTGCGGACCTCGGGCCGGTTAATTGTGATCTTGGCGATGCCCTCCGTGGTCTCGTAAACGACGTCAGCGTACGCCTCGCCCGAGCGCTTCCACTCGACCACGCGTCCTCCTCGGCTTCCTGCCCTCTCCCCGGGCGCCCGGGCCGTGGTCGGCAGTCGATTCAGCGCCCTCGTTAACCTTACGACGGTGACCGGACGCCCCTGCAGGTGGCCGCCTGCGGCCGGGCCGTCGGCTGCCCGCGTTCGCGGCGCGGCGAGGGCTCCTGGTCGTCGCGGAGATCGGATTGCTCCCCACCGGTAAGCCTGACATTCCCGCTCTGCGCGCCTTGCCGCGGGAACAATCGGGCGCTGGCAGCGTTAGTACATAGTGCCTGCCCGCGATGCCGGGGTGCGCCTGGCGCCGCAGGGTGGGTACTGCCATGACGAGCGTCTGCCAGGTGCCGCGACGCGGCGCGTGAGCGGCACGCACACCACGGAGGGAGGTGTCTCATGCCGCGGTCTGCAACAGCGGCCTCGCCCATGCACGACGAAGAGGCGACGGCGGCAACCCTGGACGAGCTTGTCCGGCTTGGCCGGGGTCAGGGTCACCTTTCCCTTGCTGAGCTTCGTGCCACCTTCCAGGAGGCGGGTATCACCGCCGCGGAAGGCCGGTCCATTCTGCGTGAGCTGGCCGAGGCCGGCGTCCGGCTGGCCGATGAGGCCGAACAGGCCATCGCGGCCATCGCCCCCGACCCGGTTGACGGCGCGCCTGACCTGGTGCCGACGCTGGGCGAGCTCGCCCAGCCTGGCGAGCTTGGCGTGGCGGACCTGCTCGTGCCGAGCGGCGCCGCCGAGCCCGCCGAGCGCGACCTCGCCGAGGAGGCTGAGCTCGCGGCCAGGGTGGAGGCGGATCTCGACGACGAGACCTCCACGATGGGCGACTCCGTCCACACCTACCTCAAGGCGATCGGACGCACCAGCCTGCTCACGGCCGAGCAGGAGGTGGACCTCGCCAAGCGGATCGAGGCGGGATTGTTCGCCGAGTACAAGCTGGAGGCCGAGAGCGGCGGCCTGGACGACGGCCTGCGCGCCGAGCTTGAGGCGGTCGCGGCAGACGGCCGGCGCGCCAAGGCGCACATGCTGGAGGCCAACCTCCGGCTCGTGGTGTCGGTCGCCAAGAAGTACAGCGATCGGGGGCTGTCCCTGCTCGATGTCGTGCAGGAGGGCAACCTGGGCCTGATCCGCGCGGTGGAGAAGTTCGACTACACCAAGGGCTACAAGTTCTCCACCTACGCCATGTGGTGGATACGCCAGGCCATCCAGCGCGGCTTCGCTGACTCGGCCCGCACGATCCGGCTGCCTGTGCACGTTCTCGAGATGCTGAGCAAGCTCAGCCGGGTCGAGCGCGACATGCATCAGCAGCTCGGCCGTGAGCCGACGCCGGAAGAGCTGGCGGTGGAGCTTGACCGCACGCCCGACCAGATCGAGGAGCTGCTTCGCACCAGCCGCCAGCCGATCAGCCTGGACTCCACGATCGGCGAGGACGGCGAGACGAGCATCGGCGACCTCATTGAGGACATCGACGCGCCCGAGGCCGGCGAGCTCGTGGACAGGCAGCTCATGGCCGACCAGCTTCGCCGGGCGCTGGCCGACCTCACGCCACGCGAGGCGGTCATCATGTCGATGCGGTTCGGCCTGCACGACGGCAACCCGCACACGCTCGACGAGATCGGTAAGCACCTGGGCCTCACCAGGGAGCGGATCCGCCAGCTGGAGAAGCAGTCGCTGTCCAAGCTGCGGCACCCAAGCCGCGCACAGCCGCTGCTGGACTTCGCGAGCTGACCGGCGCGGGGCCGGCGCCGCGCCGGTCAGCGGGTGGCGAGTTCGGCGACGCCTTCGATCAGCCGGTTCACCTCGGAGCGGTCATTGTAGTGCACGAGGCCGGCCCGCACCGCGCTGCCGCTGTCCCTGATGCCGAGCGCCCCGGTGAGCTCCCAGGCGTAGTTGTGGCCGTTCCACACGTTCACCTTGCGTGCGGCCAGATGGCGGGCGACCTCCAGCGGCGTGTGACCAGCCACGGTGAAATACGCGGTGGCGGTGCGGTGGGCCGGTTTGCCGTACAGGGTGACCTCGCTCATCGACGCCAGGCCGTCGAGCAGCGCGTCGAACAGCCGCAGCTCGTGCTCTTGCGCGGCGGCCATCGAGGCGAGCACTCGCTCGCGGCGCGAGCCGTGGGCGCCGTCGTCGAGCGAGGCGAGATAACTGACCGCCGCGGTGACACCGGCCAGGTCCGCGTAAGGCGGCGTGCCGGTCTCGAACCTCTCAGGCACCCCATCTGGCGATGACGCCAGCTTGTCTGGCGCCAGGCGAGCGAGCAGGGCCGGATCGGCCACCAGGGCGCCCACGTGCGGCCCCGACCATTTGTAAGCGCTGGTGGCGAAGAAATCCGCGCCGAGGGCGGCGACATCGACCGGACCGTGCGGCGTCGCGTGAACTCCATCCACGTAGGCGATCGCCCCCGCCGCGTGCGCCTTCGCCGTGATCGCCCGCACATCCGGCCGGGTGCCGAGGACGTTGCTCGCCGCCGTCACCGCGACCAGGCGGGTTCGCGGGGACAGCAGATCATCATATTGGGCGGCGGGCAGCTCGCCGGTGTCGGTGTCCACCTCGGCCCAGCGCACCCGCGCGCCGACCCGGCGCGCCACCTGGATCCAGGGCCGCACGTTCGCGTCGTGGTCCAGCCGGGAGACGATCACCTCGTCGCCTGGACCCCAGTCCCGCGCGAGCGTGTACGCGAGCCGGTAGGTCAGGGTGGTCATGTTCGGGCCGAGGATCACACCGTCGGCCGCCCCACCGGTGAGGTCGGCCATGGCCCCACGGCACGCGGCGAGTATCTCGTCCGCGCGATGGCTCGCCGGGAATGCGCCGCCAGCGTTGCCGACCCCGGCGCGGTAGGCCTCCGCGATGGCGTCGATCACCACCTGAGGCACCTGGGTCCCCGCCGCGCCGTCTAGGTAGGCGTACCCGTCGGTGAGCGCGGGGTAGGAGGCGCGGATCTTGCTCACATCGAAGGTCATGCCCGGCGGAATCCTCTCCTTGGGCTTTGTACGTGACGCTGGCCGGTACAAGTATGTCCACATGACGACGAAGCAAGGTGCTGCGGCCGAGGCGTTCCGCGAAGCGCGCGACCTGTTGCTCCGCCGCCGCACCGACTACGCGGCGGCGCGGCGCGAGTTCGGCTGGCCGGAGCTGAGCCAGTTCAACTGGGCGCTCGACTGGTTCGACGCGCTGGCCGCCGAGCATCCGGACCGGCTGGCCCTGTGGATCGTCACCGAGGACGGCGCCGACGTGCGGCTGTCGTATGCGGCGATGCGCACCCGGTCCGATCAGGTCGCGAACTGGCTGCGCGGCCTTGGCGTGCGCCGCGGCGACCACGTGCTGCTCATGCTCGGCAACCAGGTGCCGCTGTGGGAGGTCATCCTGGCGGCGATGAAGCTCGGCGCGCTGATCATCCCGGCAACCACGCTGCTGCGCCCCGACGACCTCGCTGACCGGATCACCCGCGGCGCTGTCCGGCATGTTGTCACCGAGTCCGGCCAGACGGCCAAGTTCGCGGGCCTGGCGGCCGCGGCAGAAACCGGGGACTGGACGCCCATCGCCGTCGGCCCGCCTGTGGCTGGCTGGCACTCCTACGGCCAGTCGCACGAGGCGCCGACGGCATTCGCGCCAGACGGGGTGACCAAGGCGGCGGATCCGCTGCTGCTCTACTTCACCTCGGGCACCACGGCGAGGCCCAAACTCGTCGAGCACACCCACGCCTCGTATCCGGTCGGGCATCTGTCCACGATGTACTGGCTCGGCCTGCAGCCCGGCGACGTGCATCTGAACATCTCGTCGCCGGGCTGGGCGAAGCACGCGTGGAGCAACGTCTTCGCGCCGTGGAACGCGGGCGCGACGGCGTTGGTGGCCGACTTCGCGCGGTTTTCCGCGCGGCCACTGCTGGACGCCATGATGCGCTGCGGCGTCACGACCTTCTGCGCCCCGCCGACGGTCTGGCGGATGCTCATTCAGGAAGACCTCAGCGCCGCCGCGCCGCCGCTGCGCGAGTGCGTCGCAGCGGGCGAGCCGCTGAACCCCGAGGTCATCGACAAGGTCAGGCAGGCGTGGGGAATCACGGTCAGGGACGGTTACGGGCAGACGGAAACTACCGCGCAGATCGGGAACCCGCCCGGCCAGCCGGTGAAGCCCGGCTCCATGGGCCGCCCGCTGCCCGGCTACACCGTGGCCCTCATCGATCCGGTGACGGGCGCGCCCGCGGCAGAGGGTGAGATCTGCCTGGAGCTCGCGCACCGCCCGGTTGGGCTGATGACCGGCTATCGCGACGACCCCGCCCAAACGGCGACGGTCACCCATGGCGGCTACTACCACACCGGCGACGTGGCCGGCCGCGACGAGGAGGGTTACATCACCTACGTGGGCCGCACCGATGACGTTTTCAAGGCTTCCGACTACCGCGTCTCGCCGTTCGAGCTTGAGAGCGTCCTGATTGAGCACGAGGCAGTCGCCGAAGCCGCGGTCGTGCCGTCACCCGATCCGATGCGGCTGGCCGTGCCGAAGGCCTACGTCGCGCTGGCCGCTGGGTGGCCGACGACGGCCGAGACCGCGTTGTCGATCCTGAAATACGCCAGGGCCCGGCTCGCGCCCTACCTGCGGGTCCGGCGGATCGAATTCGCCGAGCTGCCAAAAACGATCTCTGGCAAGATCCGCCGCGTCGAGTTGCGGCAGGCGGAGGAGGTCCGCCACGCCGACCAGAGCGAGCCGGGCCGCAGCCCTGGCGAGTTCTGGGAAGAAGACTTGCCAGAACTCAAGCCGTAGCGGCATCCGGCCAGCGCGCTCACCGGCCACCGGCGCCCGCTCACCGGCGCCAGTCGGGTGACCTGCCGGAGGCGATGAGCAAGGCCTCCCAGGGGTCCCCGGGCGGCAGCGCAAGATGCGGCAATCCCGCGTGCCAGCCCGACACAAGGACGTCGGGAGCGGCCGGCCGGTAGTCCTTCCTCATCGCCCGCGCCAGATCCCATGCGTGCACATGCCATTCGACGCACGCTCCGCCCACCATTCCGCCGACGCTCACCTCGGCGCTCCGGTACCGGTGATGCGGCAGGCCCCAGCGAGACGGGAGCCGTAGCGCGTACGAGCGCGCGGACGCGGCGAACGCGGCGATGTGCTCCCACCCTGCCGCCTCGGGCAATGAGGCAAGCTCAGCGGCGTTCTGCCGGGCGGCCTTGCGCGCCAGGGTCGCAGGCGGCGCGCCGGTGGCCATCAGTCTCGACAGGCGGCTTGCTGGCGCGTCGTCGAGATACTCGTGGTAGTCGTCGGCGATGCAGCGCAAATGGGCCGCGAGTTCGATGACGCGCCACTCGGGGCACGGCGTGGGCGCGTCCCAGCCTTCCCTGGTGACCTGACTGGCGAGCTCACAGATCACGGTGATCCCGTCGTGGAAGACGGCGAGCGCGCGCTCACGGGTCCACGCGAGCAGGCGCTGACCTCCGCTGTCCGCCACAGCCAGGTCCCCACCCCCCTTGGACTGATCCACGGGTCCCCCCTCAGCCGTTGCCTTGGTGGGCGCTGACGCGCAAAGCGGGGTCAGCCCAGAGTGCCAGAGGTTTGCGACCTGCCGCTAGCCAAGGCGGCAGATCGCCACCGTGCCGGGGCCTGAAAGATCGTAAGCTGGAGGCAGTATGGCGCTTGAACGCAGCCCCAACTGGGCCGAGCATCCGCTGCGAACTGCCATGGTGTGCGCTGTCGTCGCTGGGTACTCGTGGCTGGCCGGCGGTATCGCCTCCTTCACCGCCGCGGCCGCCGCGGCCGTGGCGATACCGCTGGCGATGCTGGCCGTCATCGCGGCGCTCCGGCCGCCCGGCCGCATCCCGCCGCCGGAACGTCTGGACGTGACCGGCGCGTCGTACTGGGCGATCGTGGCCATTGCGTTCTTCGAGTGGGAAGCGGCGGCGTTCAGGGATGGATCGCATTGGTGGCACCCGACACTCAGCATCGTCACGGGCCCTCTGTTCCACCATCATCTGGTGAAGAGCGCGGCGTTTGCGGTCTGGCTGCTTTCCGGGTGGGGGCTGATCCGGAGGTGACAGGCCAGTGACAACCCATGCGATCACCGTCGCCGGATACACGACCATCGCGATCGCGCTGATTTCGCTGGAGCTTGTCGCTCGGCGGCCCGCGTCGCGCGTGCCCACCGCCGGGCAAATGCTCGGGTTGCTGATGCAGACCCGCGTCACCCGGGTTCTCATCCTGCTGACCTGGGGGTGGCTCGGCTGGCACTTCTTCGCCAGATGACCTGCGCAGCCACGATGGACCGCCGAGGAAGAGGACGGAATGATCACACGTCACCGGGTGAGCGGCGCGGCGCTGCGGCGGCACGCCGCCGACAAGGAGCTGGCTGGACGCCTGAATGAGCTGCTGGCCGCCGCCAGGGGGGCAGAGGATGTGCTGCGCCAGGCGGAGGCCAGCGGCGCGCCGCTGGCCGAGCGGCGCGAGCGCGCGCTCGCCTTTGACCGCGCGCTCACCGCCGCGATGCGAGCCGCATACGCAGCGGAGCGCGCTCAGATCGGTCCGCGCGGGTATGACGACTGGATCTACCGCCGCAAGGCGAAGGCCAAGCCCAAAGTGCGGATCTTGACGGCCGAGGCGGAGCGGTTGCTGACGCTGCGCGAAACGCACAGGCTGACCGGGATCCCCCCGGCGCCGCAAGGTAGCCAACGGGACAGCCCGGCCGCTTGACCGGGCCGAACCGGCGTCGGCCGTGGCACCGCTGCCTGCGGATTCGTTGACTCGAGTACATTTGCGCTTCAGCGAATGTATCGTGTGTCGGTCTTCGTCTCTCTATACCAATAGAGAGCATGCTGGACGAGGAAGACAACCCGGATCAGGAGGCACGCCGATGTGCCTGCACACGCCACCGTGTCCGAGTGCGCGATCGCTGGACCATGAGGCGGCCCGCACGCTCGCGTCGCACCCAGAGCAGGGCTGGAGCCTGCTGTGCAACGGCATCGTGCTATTCGACGACACAGGTGAACTGCTCCCGGACGGTGGCGTGATCGCACCGCACCGGCCTACCGACATTCCCGTGGGCGTGCCCGCGGGGCTTGCGCTTCATTGCTCGGTGGCATAGGCAGACCGTGACAGCCACTGGCCAAGCCAGCGCGACACGGCCGCGCCCACCGCTGCGGGATCTCTAGCCAGCGTGTGCCCCTGTCCAGCAAGCACCACCAAGTGAGCGACATCGGTGGAGTCGGGGATCCCGAATGGGTCGCCCGCACCGCTCACCGCGAGCACCGGCACACCGGCGGCGAGCAGCTCGCCACGTCGCGACCGTTCGGGTCGGCCGGGCGGATGCAGCGGGAAGGCGAGCGCGATCACCGCGGCCGCGCCAACGGCTCGCGCGGTACGGCAGGCGAGTCGGGCGCCGTTGCTTCGCCCGCCGGCCAGGAATGGGATGCCCGGCCCGCCGTATCGCTGCCTAAGCGCCGCGATGACATCGGTCCAGGCTTCGTCTTGGCGGACGGCCGAGCCCGGGGCGCGGGCGCCGCGGAGCAGGTAGGGCTGGATGACGCGGGCGACCGCACCGCCGAGCTCAGCCGCCGCATCCCGCACCGCGAGCAGATCAGGCGCGTCGACTCCGCCACCCGCGCCGTGGGTGAGCGCGAGCAGAAAGGCTGGCGCCCCCACGTGGCGGGCACGAACCGCCCGGCTTGCGACCGCGCGGTCCGCGGCCTGTTCGAGCAGGACCTTCGCGTCACCGTGCCGGCTGGCGACGGTGAGCAGCAGCTTTGCCGCACGCTCGCCGCGGGCCGCGGCCGAACCGCCCGCACTGCGGTCGGCGGCGTTGCCGCCGCCGGCGCGTGTCAAGGGTTAAGTACCTTCGCGAGGAACTGGCCGGTGTAGCTCTCCTCCATCCGCGCGACCTGTTCCGGTGTCCCGGCGGCGATGACCATGCCGCCGCGCGAGCCCCCCTCCGGCCCCATGTCGATGATCCAGTCAGCCGTCTTGATCACGTCCAGGTTATGCTCGATGACGATCACCGAGTTTCCCGCGTCCACCAGGCGGCCGAGCACGCCGAGCAGCTTGCCGATGTCATCGAAGTGCAGCCCAGTGGTCGGCTCGTCGAGCACGTAGATGGTGCGGCCTGTCGAGCGACGCTGCAGTTCCGACGCCAGCTTGACCCGTTGCGCCTCGCCGCCGGACAGCGTGGGTGCGGGCTGGCCCAGCCGCACGTAGCCGAGCCCCACGTCGACAAGCGTCTGCATGTGCCGCCGGATCGGCGGCACCGCCTCGAAGAAGCTCGCCGCTTCCTCGATCGGCATGTCCAGAACCTCGGAGATCGTCTTTCCCTTGAAATGAACCTCGAGCGTCTCCCGGTTGTACCGGGCACCGTGGCAAACCTCGCAGGGCACATACACGTCGGGGAGAAACTGCATCTCGATCTTGATCGTGCCGTCACCCGAGCATGCCTCGCATCGGCCGCCCTTGACGTTGAACGAGAACCTGCCCGGCTGGTACCCGCGGATCTTCGCCTCGGTGGTCTGCGCGAACAACCGCCGCACGTGGTCGAACACGCCGGTGTAGGTGGCTGGGTTGGATCGTGGAGTCCGACCGATGGGGCTCTGGTCCACGTGCACAACCTTGTCCAGGTTCTGCATACCCGTGATCCGGGTGTGTTTGCCCGGCTGCGTCCGCGCGCCGTGCAGCTCCTTGGCGAGCGCGAGGTAAAGGATGTCGTTGACCAGCGTGGACTTTCCCGACCCCGAGACGCCGGTGACGGCGACGAAGCACCCCAGCGGGAAGATCACGTCGATGTCGGCCAGGTTGTGCTCGCGGGCCCCCTTGACCGCGAGCTGGCGGCTCTTTGTCACGCTGCGCCGCCGCGGCGGGAGCGGGATGGTCTTGCGGCGCGCGAGGTAGGCGCCGGTCAGCGACTGCTCGCTGGCGATGAGGTCGCCGACCGTGCCGGACACGACGATGCTGCCGCCGTGCTCCCCCGCGCCAGGCCCGATGTCGACCACCCAGTCGGCGGTGCGGATCGTGTCTTCGTCGTGTTCCACCACGATCAGTGTGTTGCCGAGGTCGCGGAGCCTGATCAGGGTCTCGAGGAGGCGGTGATTGTCGCGCTGGTGCAGGCCGATGGACGGCTCGTCGAGCACGTAGAGCACGCCGACGAGCCCGGATCCGATCTGGGTGGCCAGCCGGATCCGCTGCGCCTCGCCGCCGGCCAGGGTCGCGGACGCGCGGTCCAAGGTGAGGTAATCGAGGCCGACGTCGAGCAGGAAGCCGAGGCGGGCGTTGACTTCCTTCAGCACGCGCTCGGAAATGTGGCGGTCCCGCTCGGACAGGTCGAGAGCGAGCAGGAACTTCGCGAGCTCGCCTATCGGCATGGCGCAGATGTCGGCGATCGACCTGCTGCCCACCGTCACAGCCAGCGCGACCGGCTTGAGCCGCGCCCCCCTGCAGGACGGGCACGGGACCTCACGCATGAAGCTGGCGAAACGCTCCCTGCTTGAGTCGCTTTCCGCGTCGGAGTGACGGCGCTCGATATAGGGGATCGCGCCCTCGAACGTGGTGTAGTACGAACGCTCGCGCCCGTAGCGGTTTCTGTAGCGGACGTGTACCTGGTGGTCGTAGCCGCGCAGCAGCGCGTTGCGCGCCTTGGCGGACAGGCGCTGCCAGGGCGTGTTGACGCTGAAGCCGAACTCGGCGCCGAGCGCGTCGATGAGCCTGATGAAGTAATCGGAGATGTGCCCGGCGCTCCAGGGCGCGATCGCGCCGTCGGCGAGGGTCCTGGCTGGATCGGGGACGACAAGCTCCGGGTCCACCTCCATCCGGGTGCCAAGGCCCGTGCAGTCAGGGCAGGCGCCCCACGGTGAGTTGAACGAGAAGGAGCGCGGCTCCAGCTCCTCGAACGACAGATCGTCGTAGAGGCAGGCCAGATGCTCGGAGTACATCCGCTCGCGGTGCGGGTCGTCGGCTGGCAGGTCGACCAGGTCGATGACGACCATGCCGCCGGACAGCACCAGCGCGGTCTCCACCGAGTCGGTGAGCCGCCGCCGCGCCGTGTCCTTTGCCGCCAGCCGGTCGACGACCACCTCGATGTCGTGTTTCTCGTACCGCTTCAGCTCGGGCACGCCGCCCGCGTGCCCGCGGGCGGCGTCGTCCAGGCGGATGATCTGGCCGTCGACGCGCGCCCGGGAATACCCCTTGGTCTGCAGCTCGCGGAACAGCTCACCGTACTCGCCTTTGCGGCCCCGCACCACCGGCGCGAGGACCTGAAACCTGGTGCCGCCGTCGAGCTCGAGCATCCGGTCCACCATCTGCTGCGGCGTCTGCCTGGCGATCGGCCGGCCGCAAACCGGGCAGTGGGGCTTGCCGATGCGGGCGTACAGCAGCCGCAGGTAGTCGTAGACCTCGGTGATCGTGCCGACCGTTGACCGCGGGTTCCTGCTGGTGCTCTTCTGATCGATCGACACGGCCGGGGACAGGCCCTCGATAAAGTCCACATCGGGCTTGTCCATCTGGCCGAGGAACTGGCGCGCGTATGCAGACAGCGACTCCACGTAGCGGCGCTGGCCCTCGGCGAAGATCGTGTCGAACGCCAGACTTGACTTCCCCGAGCCGGACAGGCCGGTGAAGACGATCAGCGCGTCTCTGGGCAGATCGAGCGAAACATCCTTCAGGTTGTGCTCGCGCGCCCCGCGGACGATGAGACGGTCAGCCACTGCGATCCCGGTTTCCCTTGGCCACGTAGGTCCCGATTCCTCACGACACATGGATGCCTCGTCATGTTATCCGCGGGGTGCGACAAAACTGTGACGTTCGCCGGCGCCGGGGAGGCGGGACCCGCAACGGCCGGAAGGCGCGACCCGCAACGGCCGGAAGGCGCGACCCGCAACGGCCGGAAGGCGCGACCCGGACCGACCGGGAGGCGCGACCATGGCTGACAGGGCTGACTCGCGTCGGCAGGTAGGGTCGCCTACAGCATAGATCGGCCATTGGGCCAGGGAGGGTCAAAGTGAGCTACACCGGAGAGGTGACTGCTGGAGTGCGCGGCGACGGGCAAACTGCTGCTGATCGACGCGGCCAACGAGGCCCGCAGGCTGCTTGAGCTTGTCGGCGGCCGCAGGCTCGCCACGATCGTGACGACCCATCGCCACCAAGATCACTGGCAGGCTCTGCGCGAGGTCCAGCAGGCCACCCGGGCGCCCGTGGCCGCCCACCCGGCCGACGCGCAAGTGCTGCCTGTCAAGGTGGCCGAACTGGTCGGCGGCGGTGACACGGTACGCGTCGGCGACGCGACGCTTGGCGTCATTCATCTGCGCGGGCACACGCCCGGCAGCATCGCCCTTTGCTACGACGCGGCTGGAGAACTCGCGCAGGCGCCGCACCTGTTCACCGGAGACAGCCTCTTCCCCGGCGGCCCTGGCAACACGTGGGGCGACACTCGGCTCTTCACCCAGCTCATGGACGACCTGGAGGAACGCGTGTTCGGCCCGCTGCCGGACGGGACGTGGATCTACCCAGGTCACGGCAAGGACACCACGCTCGGCACGGAACGGCCACACCTGCGGGAGTGGCGCGACCGCGGCTGGTGAGGACGGCGAGACCACGGGAGAGACCACGGTGAGACCTACGTGAGACCAAGGTGACGAAGCCGACCCAGGGCGACGTGGACGACAGGCTCGCATCGGCGATCTCGGTGTGGGCGCCCAGGTTCACCACCAACGGGGTCACCGCTTGGGACTTTCAGCGGATCACCGCGGGCCTTGAGCGCTGGGCCGGATGGTGCGCGGCGTGGAGCGCGGTGGCGCGCGAGCACGAGGAACTCGGCCGGGAGGCCCTCGGCACCGGCCAGCGGCTCTCCGCGGGCGCCCATCTCGCGCGCGCGGCGCTCTACTACCACTTCGCCAAGTTCATGTTCGTCGACGATCTCGCGCAGATGCGCGCCGCGCACATGGCCGCCGTGCGCTGCCTGAACGACGCGCTGCCGTTTCTCGTGCCGCCTGGCGTGCGCGTGGAGATCCCCTTCGACGGCGCGCGGCTTGCCGGGGTCCTGCGCCTGCCGCCCGGCGCGGGGCCGCATCCGGTCGTGGTGCTGATCCCTGGCCTGGATTCGGCCAAGGAGGAGTTCCGCACGACCGAGCAGCTATTCCTCGAGCGAGGGCTCGCCACGTTCAGCATTGATGGCCCCGGTCAGGGCGAAGCCGAATACGATCTGGCGATCCGGGCCGACTGGGAGGCGCCGGGCGCGGCCATACTTGACTGGGTCTGCGCGCAGCCATCGCTGGACGCCGACCGGATCGCCGTCTGGGGCGTGAGCCTTGGCGGCTACTACGCGCCGCGGGTGGCGAGCGGCGACGAGCGGGTCCGCGCGTGCGTCGCGCTGGCCGGCCCGTACGACTTTGGCGCGTGCTGGGACCTGCTTCCCGACCTCAGCAGAGCCGCCTTCCGTGTCCGGTCCAAAACGGCGGACGACGACGCCGCGCGCGGCACCGCGGCCCAGCTCAGCCTGGCGGGCCGCGCCGGGGCGATCCGCTGCCCGCTGCTTGCCGTGATGGGGCGGCTCGACCGGCTCTTCCCTTGGCAGCACGCGGCGCGGCTGGTGGAAGAGGCGGCCGGGCCGGCCAAACTGCTGCTGCTCGAAAACGGCAACCACGGTTGCGCCAACGTGGCACCGCTGCACCGGTACAAGACCGCCGACTGGGTGACCGAACAGCTGCGCGGGTAACGCCCCGTTGTCCGTCATTCCCTTATACCCGATCTTGCGGGACTTTGGCCCCTTTACTGTTCAGCCGTCGCCGCTGACCCTACAAGTACCTAAATGTCACGCCCTGCGGCCATAGGGAGGTCGCTCGGCGTTCAGCGGCCGGCATTGGCATGCGCGCACCTGGGGGTAGAGATGACGGACATTTCCCGTCGGCGGTTTCTTGGCTACGGCGCCGGCGTTGGAGCGGGGCTGGCAGTGTCATGGGCGGCGGGCGGCCAGCGGGCGTCCGCCGCAATGGGCGGCACTTTAGGCAAATTCCTCGAGCCTGTGCCGCTGCCCGGCCAGGGCATCGTGGTAGCCACCCCGAGCGGCACAAACACCTACGCATTCACCGAGCGGCAGATCACGCGGCAACTGCATCCCAAGCTGCCGCCGACACCGCTGTGGGCCTATGACGACGGCTCGGGCCTGGCCGGCCAGGCGGGATCGTTCGGGATGGCCCTGGTCGGGGAGAGCGGCACGGCGGTCCAGGTGAGCTTCACGAACAACCTGCCCGCGACCTACCCCGCGTGGCTCCCCGTCGACACCCGGCTGACTCCGCGCGGCAACGATGTGCGGACGATGACGCACCTGCACGGCGGCTTCGTCGCCGCCGACAGCGACGGCAACCCGGCCGTCACGCCGGACGGGTTCGGCGCAGGCGAAACGCAGACCGTCTTCTACACCAACCAGACACCTCAAATGCCGGCCTCGCTGCTGTGGTTCCACGACCATGGGCTTGGCGCCACGCGGCTGAACGTGTTCGCCGGGCTGGCCGCCGCCTACATCCTGCGCGACCAGTTCGACACTGGGGCGGAGCCCAACCCGATCGGCATCCCTGGCGGGCCGTACGAGGTGCCGCTTGTCATACAGGACCGCCAGTTCAACCCGGACGGGACGTTGCTGTACCCACGCAGCGACATCGAGGGCGTCACCTGGATCGGCGAGTACTTCGGCGATGTCATGCTCGTCAACGGCAAGGTCTGGCCGTTCCTGACCGTGGAGCCGCGGCTGTACCGGTTGCGGATCCTGAACGGCTGCAACGCGCGGATCCTCGACCTCGGCCTCGGGGCGCCGATGTGGCAGATTGGCGCCGAGGGCGGCATGTGGGACAGGCCTGTGCCGGTGACGCACCTGGTGCTCGCGCCGGCCGAGCGTGCGGACGTGCTCGTGGACTTCGGTGGCGGACGCGGCAAGAAGCTGGTCCTGCACAACGCCGCGCCGCTGCCGCCCGTGTCCACTCCGGCCCCGGCGCTGAGGCCGGTCATGCAGATCCGGGTCGGCTCGAAGGTGAGCCAGCAGGGACCGGCCTCGATCCCCGCGAGCTTGCTCGGCGGCCGGTCGGCCAGCCTGCCCTCCCCCGCCCTGACCCGCTTCATCACGCTCAACGAGGTGGGGGCGGAGACAGCGGGCTGGTTCCTGAACCTCGGCGGCGTACACTTCGATGGCGCGCCCGCGACGGAGACCCCGGCCAGTGGGGCAGTGGAGGACTGGGTCTACATCAACATGACCGGGGACACCCACCCGATGCACACCCACCTTGTCACCCACCAGGTCATCGGCCGGACGCCGTTCGACGCCGACGCCTTCGCCGACGCATACGGCGGCCCGAACGGTGTTCCCGGCGGAATCGACCCCATGCCATTCGCGACAGGCCCGATGGTGCCGTCGGATCCCACTGAGCGAGGCTTCAAGGACACGACCAAGGTGAATCCCGGCTTTTTCACCACCATTCGGGCGCGATTTGAGCTTCCGTCGGGTGTCAGCGGGCCCCAGCGCTACGTACACCATTGCCACATCGTTGAGCACGAGGACAACGACATGATGCGGCCATTCATCGTGCAAGCCTGATGATTTAGGCGCTGTTGGCGACCACAGCCTCGATCGGGCCGCCGAACGGCACTTGATTCGCCCGCCACGGGCGATGTATTAGCGGCGCGGATGACCTCTCGTAGAGACGAGCGCCCGTCAACGTGCTGGGCGCCGCAAGCCAACGAGGGGGAACGCGATGGCATTCGCACACGACGGCAAGGCAAGCAAGCGGGTATTCGCCGCGTCGTCTGCGCCGGCCGCCGCACGACAGGGCCAGGCCACGGCGTCCGGCGGGTCGGCGCGGCAGGTTCTGGAGCATCCGGGCACCGCGATAGCGCATGTGCCGCAGCAGGCGGCGGCCGGGCCGGCGGTAGGCGCGGCGGCGCCCCCGGCCGGGTTCGACTACCCGGCGGCTAAACGCGGATCCACTGCCCACTTCGTCGTGTACTACGATCCCAGCCTCGGGGCGGACGGCATCACAATCGCTGACGCGGTGCTCGCCACATGCGAGCGAGACTACGACCGGATCTCGGCCTACTTCGGCGGGCTCACGCCGAGCACGATGAATGTGATCATCGCACCTGGGATCGGCGGCGCCTACCACTACGGGTGTGACGGCAAAGACATCTACTGCGACGCGCAGACCAGCCCGCTCGACGTCGACCACACCCGCATGCTCGCCGTGGCGGAGGTGGTCGAGGTCTTCTCCGCCGAGCAGGGCAAGGGCTGGGACTGCGGCGCGAGCAACGGCGAGGGCCTGTCCCGCGTGCTTGCCACCGCGCTCTACCCGGCGGAGCTGAACGGGTTCAGCTCGGCCGCGTCGTGGCTGGACGCGCCGGGCCGCCCCAACTTCGTCGACCAGAACGATCCCACCGACCGCAACTACGTCTCCACCGGGTGTTCGGTGCTGTTCCTCAACTGGCTGCGTTACGAGCTCAAGTACGGCTGGGCGCAGATCGTCGCCGCCGCCGCCTCAACCCTGGCGCAGACATACACCAACCTCACAGGCAACACCGACGGATGGGCGCGCTTCTCGACTCAGCTCGCCGCGCGCTATCCGGTTGGCACGCCAAGCGGGCTTGGCACCGACAACCCCTATCCGCTTGACAGGCACTCCGGGTACCTGGTGCAGGGCCTGTTCGGCGGCATCGGCAACTTCGAGCTCGTGACCCCGAGGCAGAGCGGCGGGCTCGCGCACTACTGGCGCAACAACGACGACCCCGCGCTGCCATGGAACGGGCCGTACCCGTTCGGGGGCCCCGGCGTGTACGACTCGGTCACGCTGATCCAGAGCAACTTCGGCGACCCGGGCAACCTGGAGGTGGTGGCAAGGACAGGCGACCAGCTCCACTTCTACTGGCGCGACTCCGGGCCGGCGTTCGGCTGGAACGGGCCGAGCCCCATCGCGTCCGGCGCGGTGGGCAATCCCGCACTGATCCAGTCCCGCTTCGGCGCGCGCGGCAACTTTGAGATGGTCGCGCCGCTGCAGGACGGCGGCCTGGCCCACTACTGGCGCAACAACGACGACCCTGCGCTGCCGTGGAACGGGCCCTATCCGTTCGGTGAGTCGGTCGGCGACGTGGATGACGTCGCCCTCGCCGAGAGCAACTTCGGCAACCCGGGCAACCTTGAACTGATCGTCCGGGCCGGTGACCAGCTGCTGTTCTTCTGGCGCGACTCGGGCCCCTCGTTCACCTGGAACGGACCGTACCCGATCACCGGCGGCGTCCAGGGCCGTCCCGCGCTCATCCAGGGCAGGTTCGGATTCAGCGGCAATTTCGAGCTGGTGACCCCGCTGATAGGCGGCGGCCTCGCCCACATGTGGCGCAACAATGACGACCCCGCGCTACCGTGGAGCGCGCCGCTCCCGTTCGGCGTGGGAACCGGCTACTACAGCGCGGTCACCATGATCGAGAGCAACTTCGGCGACCCGGGAAACCTGGAGGTCGTCGCGCAGACCAGCGACCTGCTCGCGTTCTTCTGGCGCGACTCGGGCCCGTCGTTCACCTGGAACGGGCCCTACGTCTTCGAGTCCGGCATCTGATCCATCGGTCCAGCAAGGCGATGCCGGCGCCGGCGAGAGCGCACAGGCGGCCGGCATCGCCTGCGGGCCGTCGCGGCGCTAGGCCGAGTGTGTGTTCGGCCGGCCGTCGCTGCGCGCGGTGCGGCGAATCCTGCCGCCGAGGTTCCTTGCCAGGCCCGCGAGGAACGAGCCCTCGAACCGCTGCCACCGCATCTCGGCGGCGTCGAGAATGGCCCAGTTGCCGTACAGGGTCCCATCGCGGGAGAAGCCGGTCACCTCGACAGCGCCCCATCCCATGTCCACCTGGCGCTGATAGGAACGGTGCAGGTGGCCGTGGATCAGCCAGCGCGGCCGGACGGCGTCGGCGACGTCTTGCAGCCGCCGGCGGTGCGCGGCGTTTCGCGCGAGGTCGGCGCGGGACCAGGAGGCCGGCGCCGGGGGGAAGGTGTGGCTGACTCCGGCCGGGCAGTCGTGGGTCACAAGGACCTCCGCGTGCCCGTCGGCGGCGACGGCGGCCGCCTGCGCCGGGGTGATCTCCTCCTCAGGCCACCAGTCCCTGCCGCGAGCGCGTTCGGCCGCGTCGACGCTGACCGCGCCGCCGAGCGCCAGCCACGTTCTGCCGTGCCAGGTCCAGCGATGCCCGCGGGGAATGTGCCAGATCCGGTCGCTCACCCGCCGAAGGCCGTCCCTTCCTGGCGGCAGCCGGGCGAGCATCGAATGGTCCTCATGGTTGCCGTCGATGAACCACAGCTCCATGCCCGCGTCCGCGAGCGCCGCCTCGACCGCGCCGAGGTAGGCGACCCCGCTGGCGTCAGGCCAGACGCCGAAGTCGCCGAGATGAACGATGAGGTGAGGCTCGCCGGCCGCGAGCCGCGCCGAGATCCGCCTGATCGCGCGGGTCGCCCACGCGGCGTTGCCGTGCCAGTCGCCCGCGACCGCGGCCAGCCGCGGCAGCGCTGCCATCACGCCCGGCCCGCGCGGAACCGCGGGCTCAGGCACGCACGCGCCCGCCCGGTCTGCTGCCGCCAGCCGGGCCGCGCCGCTGGCCGCCCATTTTCCTTAACGGCTGCCGCGCGCGTGATCCCGGTGCGGGCGGCGCACTTGCTCTGGCCCGGCTCGAAACGGCGAGCACGGCAGCGCGCCGCGCCCCGCGCCCGCCCGGCCGCTGCCTGCTGGTTCGCATAGTCCGTTATCTCTACCATGATTTGCGGCGCGTGATCACGCCCTGGCGGCGCCCAGGCCCGCCCGGGCGCCGCCGGGGCCCGCCACCCGGGCTCGCGGCCGCTGCGGCGGACTGCGCCCGATCATTGCCGGGATGGCGGGGTGATCACGGCCTGGTAGGCGGCGAGCGCCGCGTCCACGGCGGCGGCCTCGCCCGGCAGTGACCGCGCCCGCTGCGCCGCGGCCGCGGCGAGCCGCGCAGCGAGCGCGGGCTCGGCGAGCACCCGCGCCATCGCGGCGGCGAGCCGCGCCGGATCGCCCGCGGGCACGAGCAGAGCGGCGTCGTCCCCGGTGAGGTCGGCGATCCCGCCTGTTCGTGACGCGACGATCGGCCGGCCCGCCCGCAGCGCCTCCTGCAGGATGAGCGGCTGTCCTTCCCACATGCTCGGCAGCACGAACACGTCGGCCGCGGCCAGCAGAGCCGGGATGTCGTCGCGGTGGCCGAGCAGAACCAGCGGCAGCCGCTGCGACGCAATCTGGGCAGCCAGTTGCCGACGTTGCGGTCCCTCACCCGCGATCGCCACGAGCGGCGGTGGGTCGCGATCGCGCAGGTAGGCGGTGGCCGCGAGCAGCGTCCCGAACCCCTTCTGCGGCGCGAGCCTGCCGACGGCGAGCACCAGGGGCCTGCCAGCGGCGCCGAGCCCGGCGCGCGCCGCGCGCGCGGCTTGCGCGCAGACGGCCGGCGCGGTGGGAGCGGCGACGACCGCGCGGCCGAGGCAGCGCGCGCCGCGGCGGCGCATCCGCGCCGTGAGATCGTCTGACACGCACAGCACACCATCCGCGCGGCGGGCCACGATCCGCTCCAGGATCCGGTAGATCGCTCCCGCGGCCGGGCCAGCGGCTGGCGGGGCGTTGTGCAGGGTGACGATCAAGGCGGGCCCGCCGCGGCGCGCTCGAAACAGCGCGCCGCCCAGCGCCAGGGCGGCGAGCCCGCCGGCCCGCAGCCCGTGCGCGTGCACCACGCCGAACGCTCTGACGGGCGACCCGTGGGCCGGCCGGCGGCGCAGCAGCCGCCGCAGGCGCGCAAGCGCGGCCAGGTCGTTCAGCGGCCGTGGCCGGTCGGCGATCTCGACCGGGGCGAACCGTGCGCCCGCGCCGGCGGCTCCGACCTGGCGCCGCGTCGCGGGCGGGTCGGCGAGGCCGAGCAGGCGCCGCGTCGCGGCGGGCCCGAACACGGCCACCTCGCAGCCGCGATCGGTCAGGCCCGCGGCGAGGCAGCGCACGTGCGCGCCGGTGCCGCCGGCGGTGGTGGCGAGCACGAACGCCACGCTCAGCCGGGCCGGCGCCGGCCCGCTCACGCGGTCCGCCGCCTGAGCGCGCGGGTGGTCGCCGCGCGCACGTCAGCGGAGTCGGCCAGGTACGCCACCGCGACGAAGACCGCGACGGTGACTACGCAGGCCACGATCGCGAGGCCCGCCGCGGGCAACGCGGCCGTCAGGCCGAACACGCGGCTCGCGCCAGCGGCGAGGGCGGCGCCGGCGGCGCCGCCCGCGATGGCGGCGGCGAGCCCCGCGAGCGCGGCGCGCGGCAGCCCGTTCAGGCACGCGACGCCACGTGCCCTGATCACCGCGCCGAGCAGCGCGGCGCCCGCGACGGTGAGGCCGACGGTGTTGCCGAGCCCGAGCGCGGGCACGACCCACCGCTGCGGCACGAACGGCACGATCACGACATCCGCCGCCAAGACCGCCATCCAGCCCGCGGCGGTGGTCGTCGCGGCGGCGCGGCTTCGGCCCCCGGCTAGCAGCACGCGGCTGAGGTTGGCGACCAGGCCGTAGCCGACCAGGCCGGGCGCGAACGCCACGAACGCGAACGCGAGCTCGCGGGCGCTGGCCGGCTGGTGGGTGACGAACACCCGCGCCGCGGGCGCGGCGGCGCCGGCCAGCGCTGCGGCGCCCAGAAAGGAGACGAGCACCGCCGCCCGGGTCGACGCCGCGGCCACGGCGTCAAAAGGCCCGTGCGCCGAAGCCGCCGCCGCCTCGCCCGCTCCCGCGGGCGCCGCTCCGGCGGGCGCCGCGCCCGCCGGAGCGGCATGAGCGGAAAGCAGCGGGAACGCCGTCGTCGCCACGGGCACAGCGAGCACCGCGTAGGGCAGGAAGAACATCTGCCAGCCGTAGTTGTACAGCACGAGCGCGCCGGTCTCACCACGGGAGTTGGCGAGCACGATGACGGCCACGAGGGCGGCGTCCTGCGCGGCCAGCGTCGCGATCCCCGCGGCGGCGAGCCCGCGCACCCGCGTGGCGACCCCATGCGGAAAGCGCAGCGCTGGCCGCAGCCGCAGGCCGAGCCGCCACGCCGGGACCGCCACGGTGAGCACAAGCGCGGCGACCCCGGCGGTCGTGCCCACCGACAGGGTGAGCTCGGCGGCACGGGGCAGGCCGGGCAGCCGGTTCTGGTAGCCGTCGCCGAGCGGCAGGAACGCCAGGTACGCCGCGCTGACCACCAGGCTGGAAAGCAACGGCGCGAGGGCGGGCGCGCTGAATCTGTGGTGCGCCTGCAGGATGCCGTACAGCACGACGGCCAGCCCATACAGCACGATCTGCGGCGCGAACACCACGAGCATCCGGGTGGCGACCGCGGCGATTGCCGCGTGCGCCGATTCCCGCGGCCCGAGCAACAGCGTCACCACGGGCCTGGCGACAAGCGCCAGCGCAACAGACAGCGGCACCAGCGCCACGACCGTCCAGGTGAGCAGAGCCGACGCGGTGCGGCGCGCGTCGGTGGCCGCGGCGTGATCGCTGCCCGCCCGATGCGCGGGCCCGGCGAGCACGGGCACGACGACGGCCGTGAGCGCCCCGCCTGCCACGATGTCAAAGATGATGTTCGGCACCTGGTTGGCGGTCGCGTATGCGGTCCCGAGGCTGTGGTTGCCGACCGTGTGCGCGAAGACCAGCGTGCGCCCGAACCCGGCGAGGCGGGCGAACACGGTGATCGCGCCGATGAGCACCGCCGCGCGGCCGAGCCCTCGTCTCACGTCGTGGCTGGCGGCTGCGGCGTTCCCCCCGCAGCGCGAGGGCGCTCTCGGCGAAGCGTTCCGCCCGCGGCGGCGGCGGTCGCGCCGTTGAGCCCGCCGGGCGCGCCGCTTCCCGCCTCGCCGTCAGGTCCCGGGGCGCCGTGCGGCCCGACCGGCGCGTGCGGCGCGGGTCCCTGCGCTCGTGCGGGCCGCCTGCGGCCCGCCATGTCGAGCCAGCGCAGCGGCGCCGTCCGCTCGATCACCTTCGTGAAGCTGATCACCTCGCTGGCCGCGGTGAGGCCGGTGATCACGCCGAGCAGCGCCAGCCTCGCCCCCCGAGGCAGGCTCGCCGCCGCCGCGGCGCCGAGCACGGCACCGACGGCGTTCGCGCCCGCGTCGCCGAGCATTGCCCGTTCGCCGAGATCTTCGGGCAGCAAGGCGGCCGCGCTGCCTGCTGCCGCTGCCGCGGCCGCGCCTCCGGCCGCGGCGGCCGGCCCGACCGCGGCGCCGCGTGCTGCCGCGGCGCCGAGCGACGCCGCCGCCAATGCCACCTTGATCGCACGGCCCGGCCGCAGATCGAACAGGTTGATCAGGTTCGCGCTGCCGGCGATCAGGCCCGCGTTGATAGCCGTGTCGACCGGAGGGCCGCCGAGAACGGCGGCGGCGGCGATCCCGGTGGCGCCGATGCCCCCGAGCTTGCACGCGCCCGTGGTCAGCTCTCCACCGAGCAAGGCTGCGATGTGTCCACGAAAGCCGCGCCTGTCACCGGACCCGGCGAGGTCGTCGTACCCCCCGAACGCGCAGGCGCCGACGCCGGCCAGCGCCGCCGCCGCGCCCGGCCGGGATCGTGCGCCGCCGGCGAGGGTGACCGCGATGACGGCGCCGGCCGCCACCGCGGGGCCCTCAAGCAGCGTGACCGGCTCACCCCGGTGATTTGTCCTGGTCCAGGTCTGCGCGCCGCCCGGCGGGCGCGCGGCGAGCAGCGCGTAGGCGGCGCGGGCGGTTCCCGCCGCGAAAAGCCCGGTGAACACGACGTGCCGAACGCTTTTCCCGGTGGCGCTCATGCCCGCCCCCCCGGGTTCGCGCTCCTGCGCGCCGACGGCGTGACGGACGCGCTGGGCGCCGCGGACGCGGTCGGCATCGGGCTCGGGGCGACCTGGTTCGCGCCGGGTCCTTCGCCATAGCTGCCGACGCTGTGCGTCCTCATCTGCGTCGCGAGCACCTGGGCGACGACGATTTGGCCAAACGGCTCGTCGGCGTCATCCACGCTGGACACCTGCTTCGCGTCGGGGCTGGCGCGCAGCGCCGCGACGCCGCCGCCCTGCTGGGCTGAGCTGGCCGGCCCCGCCATCACGGTGGCGGCGCTCGCGGAGCTCACCGCGGCCGCCACGGCGGTCAGCGCCTGGTGCGCCGGGTCGCTGTTTGGGCCGGTGAGCGGATCTGCTGGCGTTATCACGACCGCGAGTGTGGCACGCGTGGCCATTTTCCCGCTGGTAGTCAGGAAACCTCCGCCCGCGAAACCGGCCAGGACGGCCTGTGCGGCGCTGTCAGAGCCGCCGGTGCCGCCGGCGCCACTGGCGCTGTCGGCGCTGCCGACGATCCCCGGCAACGCCTTGGTGACGACCGCGCTCGCGAGAACCTGCGCCGCGCGCTGCTGTGGCGTTCCGCCGGTGAGCGTCAGGCCCGCCGGCTTGACGCCTTGCGCGAGCTGGTCCAGGTAGTTCAGCGTCGTGGCGCTGGTGTCGAAGAACTTGTCCTGCAGCTGAACCTGGCCGGTGATGGTGGCCCCCGCCTTCTGCAGGGTCGCGGCCACGCCGTTTTGAACCTGGTCGGACGCGCCTGGAGCGTCGATGAGCACCACCCGCCGCCCGTCGAGCAGATGGGCGACCAGTTGCGGGGTGGCGTCGGACGCGAAGGCGCCTGCCGCGCCGACCTGCTGCTGCAGCGCGGCATTTTGTGCGCGCAGGTTGTTCAGGTCGGCGTTCAGCGAATCATTCCCCTTCTGCAGCGCCTCGGTGACCGGGCCGTTCAGCGCGGTGGTGCCGAGCACGATGCCGATCGCGAGAGCGAGGAAGATCGCGACAATGGAAACCAGGTGGTAGCGGAAATCAATCACTAGAACAGTCCGGTCAGCCAGTAGATGAAGGTGTCCCACTTCGCGCGAAGGTACTCGAAGAAGGCATGCGCCGCGAAAGAGGTGTTCGCGGCGGCAAGCAAGGTGACGAACGCGGCCAGCACCATGGCGAGCAGCCACCAGCCCGAGATCCGGCTCTGGTAGAGCCTGCTCACACCCTTGGGCTCGACGAGCTTGCTGCCCACCCGAAGCTTGGTAAGGAAGGTGCTTGACATCCCAGAACGCCCCCTGTCCAGGAACTCGACAAGGTTGTTATGGGTGCCGACGGCGACGATCAGGCTCGCGTCTCGCTCGTCCGCGAGCAACAGGGCGATGTCCTCGCTTGTGCCCGCGGCCGGGAACACCACCGACGCCAAGCCCATGTCCTGCAGCCGCCGAAGCCCCGGCGCCCGGCCGTCGCGGTAGGCGTGCACGACAAGCTCCGCGCCGCAGGCCAGCGCCTCGTCGGAGACGGAGTCCATGTCGCCGACGATGATGTCAGGCACGTAGCCGGCCTCGAGCAAGGCATCCGCGCCGCCGTCCACACCGAGCTTGACCGGCCGGAACTCGCGGATGTAGGAGCGCAGCAGGGCCAGATCCTCACGGTAGTGGTAACCGCGCACGACCACCAGCACGTGCTTGCCTTCGAGTCTGGTGTTCAGCTCCGGAACGCCGACGCCGTCGAGGAGCAGATCACGCTCACGCCGGAGGTACTCCATCGTGTTGGCGGTGAACGCCTCGAGCTGTACCGAGATCCCCGCCTTTGCCTCCGCCATGGCGGCAGCGACAGACTCTAGCGTCTGCTGCGTGCCCTTGGCGATCACCTGCCCGTCGGCGTAGAGCGTCTCGCCGTCCAGCCGGACGACGCCGCCTTCGGTTACCTTGGCGAAGATATCCGGGCCCACCTCGTCAACCAGCGGGATTCCCGCCTCGACCAGCAGCTGCGGCCCGAGGTTGGGATAGCGGCCGCTGATGCTCGCTGCGGCGTTGACGACGGCGCCGACCTGCCGCGTGATCAGCGCGTCCGCCGCCATCCTGTCCAGGTCAACATGGTCGATAATCGCAATCTCACCGGCCCGGATGCGCTTGGTGAGATTCTTGGTCCTGCGGTCGAGCCGGGCGACCGCCGTCAGCCCCGGCAGGTCATCTGCCGCGGCACGGCGCGCCCTGGGCACCTTCGGGAACGGGACCTTCATCGGTAGTCATCCTGCCAGACAGCGCAGGCGCCGGCCGCCACGCGCGCCCATTGCGGCGTGTTACCGGCCACCGGTCGGCCCGTTACTTGGCCTGGCCAACACGGCCGCGTGGGGCGCACGGCCGGGTGCGCCGCAGTCGGAGCGGCCGCGCCACAGTCGCGGCCCGGTCGCCTCGCAGCCCGCGCCGCGGCTAGCGTTCTGGCCGAAAGCCGTAAAAACGCCCGTCCGGGTATGCGGACATGCACCGATTGGCCGCTCCAGTTGGCTATTGTCCTGGCCGTGGGCTTTCCCTGGACGCACGCCGCTGCCTTGTCATGCCGCGCGCTGCCGGCCCGCCCGTGGGCGGGCCCGTGGATGAGAACCTAGTCTCGCGGCGCACGCTGCTACGCGCGGGGGTGAGCGGCGCCGCGCTTGCGGGCACCGCTCTCGTTGGCCTGGCCGAGTGCGCCTCCACGCCCGCGCTCATCGCGAGCAGCGATGAGGCGCAGGGCATTTACGAGTTCAACAAGAACTGGCTGTTCGGCGGCGTGTACACCGACGGCTGCTCCGATCGCCGCTATCCGGACGCGAGCTTCACCCAGGTCAGCGTGCCGCACACCGTCACGCCATTGTCGTGGCGCGACTGGGACCCTCAGACTTGGCAGAACATCTGGATCTACCGGCGTCATTTCGACGGCGCGGCGCTGCGCGGCGGCCGGGTCTTCATCGACTTCGACGGTGTCATGACCAATGCGACCCTGGTGCTCAACGGCCGCACCCTCGCCACCCACCGGGGCGGGTACCTGCCCTGGTCGGTGGAGCTGACGGGCGCGCTCGTGCCAGGCGACAACGTGCTGGCCGTGGTGGTGGACTCTCGCTGGCTGTCGGTTCCACCGGAGGGCGCCCGCAGCCAAGCCGCGGCCATCGACTTCCTCCAGCCCGGCGGGATCTACCGTGACGTGCGGCTGCGCGTCGTGCCCGAGGCGTTCATCTGCGACGTCTTCGCCAGGCCGGTTGACGTGCTGACCGAACGCCGGCGCCTCGACGTGGCCTGCACGGTGGACGCCGACCGGCCGCAGCGCTCGCCGCTGCAGGTCACGGTCGAACTGCTCGACGGCGCCGCCACGCTGGCTTCGGCGTCGGCGACCCTGCCCATCGCGGCCGCCGGTCGTAGGACCACCCATCTGAGCATCGACCCGGTCGGGGACATCACCCTGTGGGAACCCGGCAACCCGAAGCTCTACACGGTCCGCACGACCTTGTCCTTTCTGCTTGGCGGGGTCGAGCACTCCTGCCTGACCCGGATCGGTTTCCGCGAGGTGCGCTTCCAACAGGACGGCTTCTACCTCAACGGGCGCCGGACACCGATCTTCGGCCTGAACCGGCATCAGATCTTCCCCTTCGTCGGAATGGCCGTGCCCGCCCGGTTGCAGCGCAGGGACGCCGAGATACTGAAGAACCAGTTCAACTGCAACATGGTGCGCTGCTCCCACTACCCGCAGTCTCCGCACTTTCTTGACGCCTGCGACGAGCTCGGCCTCATGGTCTGGGAGGAACCGCCGGGATGGCGGTACGTCGGCGGCGCGGACTCCCAAGACCTCATCGTCGAGAACGTGCGCGACATGATCATCCGGGACCGCAACCGGCCATCGGTGATCGTCTGGGGCACCCGGGTGAACGAGACCGGCGGCCATGTCGACCTGTACCGGCGTACCGTACAGCTCGCCCGCGAGCTGGACGGCACGCGTCCGGCCTCTGGCGCCATGCGGATCCATTCCACCGCGGAATGGAGCGGGGATGTGTTCGCATTCAACGACTATCACGTCGACGCGCAGGGAAATGCGAGACTGCTCGCGCCGCTGAGCGGCGTGCCCTATTTCGTCAGCGAGGCCGTCGGGACGCTGGACGGCGTGGCGTACTTCCGCTGGACCGACGACGACCAGGTGCTCGCGAGGCAGGCGGTCATGCACGCCCAGGTACACGAGATCGCCCAGGCCGACGCCCGATACGCGGGCCTGCTCGGCTGGACGGGGTTCGACTACGCCTCACTGCACGGCCACACGTGGGACAACCTGAAATGGCCAGGCGTCGCCGACACGTTCCGCGTCGCCAAGCCAGGCGCCGCCTTCTACCGGTCCCAGGTCGACCCGCGTCTGCAGCCGGTGATCCTGCCGGTGTTCTTCTGGGACTCCCGCCCGCCCGCGCCGCCCCGCGGGCAGGGGTCGCAAGCCATGATCGCCACAAACTGCGACCGGCTGGAGTTCTACGTCGGGGGGCTGCACGCCGCCACCGGCTATCCCGACACGCTGCGGTTCGGTCACCTGGCGCACCCGCCCGTGTTCGTGGATCTCCAGTTCAACCCCGTGTTCGTGGATCTGATGGCCAACGCGAGCGGGCCACCGGAGCTCCGCATCGACGGCTACGTCCGCCGCCGCCTGGTGGCGACGGTGCGGATGTCCGCCGACACATCCAAGGACCGGCTTGTCCTCGCCGCCGACCACGCGGCCATCACAGCGGACGGATCCGACGCCACCAGGATCACCTTCCGCGCGGTTGACGGGCACGGCAACCAGCGCCGTTACGTGACCGGCGGAGTGAGCCTGGCGCTCCGCGGCCCCGCCGTGCTCGTGGGTGACAATCCATTCCCCTTCGGCGAGTACGGCGGCGTCGGCGGGGCGTTCGTCCGGTCGCTGCCGGGCAGAACCGGGCTGGTCACGATCCGGGCGGAGCACGCCGCCCTGGGAAAGGCCACCATCGCGGTCCGCGTCGTCCCCCCGGCGGCCGGCCGCAGATTCCTTTGACCGGCGGCGCCGCGGCCGGCCATGCCCGCGTCTGCGTGCGGAGGCCGGAACAGGTCTGCGCGCGCACGCGCAGACCTGTCCGGCGCTCAGCCAGCAGCCAGCCGCGCCCGCTCCTGAGCGGCGAGGCCGAGCAGCTCCTCGGCGTGCGCCCGGCCAAGCTCGGAGTCCTCTAGCCCGGCCAGCATCCGCGACAGCTCCCTGATCCGGCCCTGCTGGTCAAGCCGCGTCACCCCGCTGCTTGTGACCAGCCCGTCATCCGCCTTGCCGACCATCAGGTGGTTGTCCGCGAAGGCCGCGACCTGCGGCAGGTGGGTGACCACGATCACCTGAGCGAGGCGCGCGAGGCGCGCGAGCCTGCGGCCGACCTCCACCGCCGCCTTGCCGCCGACTCCGGCGTCGACCTCGTCGAAGACAAAGGTCGGCACCGGGTCCGCACCCGCGAAGACCACCTCGATGGCGAGCATCACGCGGGAGAGCTCGCCACCGGACGCTCCCTTGTGCAGCGGCAGCGCGGGGGCGCCCGGGTGGGCGGCGAGCTGGATCTCCACCTCGTCGCCGCCGTGCCTGCCAAGCTCGTCCAGCGGCCGGACGTCGGCCTTCAGCTTCGCGTGCGGCATGGCGAGCGCGGCGAGTTCGGCCGTCACGTCAGCGGCAAACTTTTCCGCCGCCTGGACGCGCAGCTCGGTGAGCCGTCCTGCCAGGCCCGCCAGTTGCGCGGCGAGCGCCGCCTCCTCGGCAGTGAGCGCCTCGATGCGGTCATCGTCGCGGTCAAGCTCGGCAAGCCGCGCCGCCGCGTGCTTCGCCCAGCCGAGCACCGCCGCCACGCCCGCGTCACCGCCGTACTTCCTGCTCAGACGGGTCAGTTCGGCGCGGCGTTCCTGCACTGCGGCTAGCCGGACCGGATCGGCCTCAACCGATTGCGCGTAGGAGGCCAGCTCGGTCGCCGCGTCGGACACCAGGTACGCCGCCTCCGCCAGCCGCGCGCCGAGCTCGGCCAGCGCCGGATCGTGCTTGCTGACCGCGTCAAGCGCCTGGCGCGCGGCGCCGAGCAGGCTGGCCGCGTCCTGCGATGGGACACCGCTTGACGGATCGCCGAACAGCGCCTCATGCGCCGTGGCCGCCGCGGCGTGCAGGCCTTCGGCGTGGCTGAGCCGCTCCTCTTCCGCGAGCAAGTCGTTGTCCTCGCCCTCGGCCGGCGCGAGCCGCTCGATCTCGCCGAGCCCGAACCGAAGGGCGTCGGCCTCCATGGCGCGTTCGCGCGCCCTGGTGATGATCTCTTCAAGCTGGCCGCGCGCCTCCTGGTGCCGCCGATAGACGCGCTGGTACTCCGACAGCGCCACGGCAAGCTCGGCGCCCGCGTAGCGGTCGAGCGCCTCCCGCTGCCGCACGGGCCGCAGCAGCTGCCGCTGGTCCGCTTGGCCGTGTACGGCGACCAGGTCATCGGCCAGATAGGAAAGCAGGCCGACGGGCACCGACCGGCCGCCGGCGAACGCGCGGGAGCGTCCCTCCACCGACACCGAACGGCTGACGATCAGCGCGCCGCCCTCGTCGAGTTCGCCGCCCGACTCCTCGACCTGGCGGGCGACGTGACCCTCCGGGTCGGTGCGGAGCCTGCCTTCGACGGTCGCGCGATCCGCGCCTGGCCGGACTCGCGCCGGGTCCGCCCGGCCGCCGAACAGCAGCGAAAGACCGGTGACGACCATTGTCTTGCCTGCGCCGGTCTCGCCGGTGACCACGGTGAATCCGGTGGAAAGCTCGAGCACCGCATCGTCGATGACCCCGAGCCCGGTGATGTGTACCTCCTCGAGCATGGTGGCCCCAGCGCTCCCTCTCGTTCGTCGGCTCGCTCGCGCGCGCCCGGGCGGCGCCCGCCGCTCACGGGTCGCCCCTTCTGCCCCGCCAGCCCGTCACGGACAGGCCGAACTTCTCCACGAGCCGGTCGGTGAATCCCGTGCTTCCCGCCTTACCTGGCAGCCGGGCGAGGATGACGGGGTGCGCGCCGCGGCGCACCTCGACCCGCGCTCCTGGGGCCAGCTCAATCCTTCGCCGCCCATCGCACCACATAACCGCCCACGAGGTCTCGGATTGCGCGGGCAGACCGCCCGGTTCAGCGAGCGGCACCGGGCCGCCGCGGCCAGACCCGCCGATCACCTCGATCGCGAGCACCGCGTCCGGCGAGACCACCATTGGCCCGCTGAACAGCGCGTGCGCGGATATCGGCACAAGCAGCAGCGCCTTCACGTCGGGCCAGAGGACCGGCCCGCCCGCGGACAGGGCATAGGCCGTCGATCCGGTGGGCGTCGCGCAGACCACGCCGTCGCAGCTCCACCTGGAAAGCGGCCGCCCGTCGATCTCGGTGACCACCTCGACCATGCGCTCCCTCGCGGCCTTCTCCACGGTCGCCTCGTTCAGCGCCCAGGTCGCGGACGTCACGGCGCCGTTCTGGCGGACAAGCACGTCGATGGTCATCCGTTCCTCGACGGCATAGCCCTGACCGACGATCTCCTCCACAGTGACGACGAGGTCATCAGGTTCGGCTTCGGCGAGGAATCCGACGCTGCCGAAGTTCACCCCGAGCAGCGGCGCCGCGGCCGGCCGGGCGAGCTCAGCCGCCCGCAGCAGCGTGCCGTCGCCGCCGACGACGATCACCAGTTCCGCTTCCTCCGCCGCGACGGGGCTCGCCGGCACCACGTCAACTCCTTGGCAGCCAAGCTGATCGGCCTCTGCCCGCAGAACTCGCACGATCATGCCGGCGCTCGTGAGCCGGTTCACCACAAGCCGGGCTGTCCGCAGCGCTTTCGGCCGGCCGGTGTGCGCGACCACCAGGACGGTGCGCTTGGCGTGCGCGGACGCCCTGGCGCCGAGATCACCGCCGGCCGGCGCGCTCGTGCTATTCGTCGGGCCCGGCACCGGCGGGTCCCTCCTCGATCGCTCGCACGACGTCGGTCGCCTCAAGTGGCGGCGCGCCGGGCCGCAGCCAGAGGAAATACTCCACGTTCCCGGACGGGCCCGGGACCGGGCTGGCGGTGACCCCCTTCGCGCCGAGGCCGAGGCGTTGCGCGCAGCGGGCCACGCTCAGCACGGCTTCCTCCCTCGTTGCCAGGTCCCTGACCACGCCGCCGGGGCCGACCTTTCCCTTGCCGGCCTCGAACTGCGGCTTGACGAGCAGCAGGAAATCCGCGTCCGGCGCGGCGCAGCCGACCAAGGCGGGAAGCACCAGGGTAAGCGAGATGAAGGACAGATCGGCCGTCACCAAGTCCGGCGGATAGCCAAGCTGGCCGGGTTGAAGCCGACGGACATTGACCCGGTCCAGGACGGTCACTCTCGGGTCGGTCCGCAACCGCCAGGCGAGCTGGCCGTATCCGACATCGGCAGCGATCACGTGAGCGGCGCCGCCGCGGAGCAGCGCGTCGGTGAAACCGCCGGTTGAGGCGCCGGCGTCCAGGCAGCCGCGGCCCGCGACGGTGAGCGAGGCGAACGCGGCGAGGGCGCCGGCCAGCTTCCGCCCGCCACGTGAGACGTAGTCCGCGGCGCCGTCGGCTGGCTTGTCGATGGTGATCGGGGCGCAGGCGTCAACCTGGCTGGCCGGCTTCATTGTGCCCGCGCGGCCGGCGACGCGGACGCGCCCTTGTGAGATCAGCCCGCTGGCCTGCTCACGTGACCGGGCCAGGCCACGGCGGACAAGCTCGGCGTCAAGCCTGTTCCGCCTGGTCATCGGGCTCCTCGCCGGTGGTGTGGCGGGTGTCGAGCTCATCAAGAAGGCCGTGCAGCCGCTGGTAGGCGTGCTCGAATGCCTCGACATGGGTGGCGTCGGGCTGGTCGGGGAGGTCGGCCAGCCTGGAGAGCGCCTCATCGACCCTGGGCGCCCCTGTTGCCACCGTTGGCGGCGCTGGCTCACCGTCGGCGGCAGCCGTTCGGGTACTCTCGTTCATCATCCGTTTCAGACTCCTCGAGTCGGGCGGGCAGGAAAGGCCAGCAGGAAAGCCCAGCAGGAAGGCTCAGCGCACCGGGCCCATCTGGAACGCTACCGCCCGGGCACGATACTTCGGCCGCGGCCGAGCAGGAGCGAGCGACGTCAATGGCGACCGTTGACCAATGCCGCGGGGCACTGGAGAAGGTGGCAGCCCGCATTTCCGGCATGAGCGCGCAGGACCGGGAGAAGCACCTCGTCGACCGCACCATCAGCTTCTGTGTCACCGACCTTGGCGTCGAGTTCCGCACCAGGCTCGGCGCCCACGGCGCCGACCCGATCAGCGAGGCCGGCAAGGCCGAGGCCCCCGCGCAGGTGACCTTCAGCGCCGCGAGCGACGACCTCGTGGCTCTCGCCGACGAACGGCTGCACCTGGCCAGGGCGCTGGCGGCGGGCCGGCTGAAAGTCCGGGCGAGTATTTTCGACCTGCTGCGGCTGCGCAACGTTCTGTGAGGTTCTGAGTACGGGGGGTGGGGCCATGACATCATCTGTGCCCAGCGCGGGAAGGCTGCTGCGCGCCGCGGGCGCGGCCATCGCGGCGGCCGCTGCGCTGACCGCGTGCGGTTCCGCCGGTCACAGCCCGGCATCTGCGCCTGGCGCGGCGCCATCAGGCGCGGGCGCCGCGACGGCGGCCACATCGTCCGCGCCGTCCGCGCCGTCCGCCGCGGCCTGCGCCAATGCGACGCTGCGGCCAAGCCTCCGGGTCGCCGGCGCAGCGGCAGGCACCGCCTATTACCTGCTCAGGCTCACCAACATCTCTGGGCACAGCTGCTCGCTTTTTGGCTATCCGGGCGTCTCGTTCGTCAGCGGCGTGCCCGGTCACCAGATCGGCCGCGCCGCCGCGCGCAACCCGCTGTACTCGCCGGTCAGGGTGGTGCTTGCCGCGCAGGCGACCGCGCACGCCCTGCTTGGCGTCGCCGACGCCGGCAATTACCCGGCGGCGCGCTGCCGGCCCGCCACGGCGCGCGCGCTGCGCGTCTTCCCGCCTGGCCTGACCGCCGCGGTCGAGGTCTGGCGGAGTTTTCCCGCGTGCGCGGCACACGTGCCCGTTCTCAGCGTCACGACGGTTCGGCCGGGGAAAGGTGGGCGCGGCGGGTGAGGCCGCCGGCCACATGAGCCCTCCGGCCGCGACGCGCTCAGCCGACGACGTCGGCAAGCCTTTCTGGGTCGGCCCGGGTCACGTCGAGCAGGGGCTCACCCTCGGGCTCCGGCAGCTCGAGCGCTCCCGCGCCAGCGCTCGGCCGCCGTGGCCGCCGCGACGCCACGCCGGCGCCGCCGCCACGGCCACGATAGATCAGCAGGCCGTTGACGCGGTCGGGCACGGCATCGAGCGCCGCGCGCACCTGCGGCAGGTCGCGGAACGCCTGCCAGGCCGCCTCATCGGTGAAGGCGACCTCGAAGACCACGCCCCACCGGTGCTTGTGCCAGAGCCAGTCGACAGCGCCGCGGGTGAGCGCCGACTCAATCAGCGCCGAGCTGTAGGAGTCACGCCAGCGGTCCGCGGAGAATTCCCCGTGGAATACCTCAATTGACCACCATTCGGCCACGCCAACCAACCTAGCCCGGTTGTCATGTTCCCGCCATAAGCTGCTAGCTGAGCCCGGCGGACTCAAGGGCGCCCGCGACCATTCCGAGCGTCACCGAGCCCCGAGACCAGGCGGCTGCGCAGAGCACACGCAGCGCGTCGATCCGGTCTCCCGAGCCGGTCAGCTCGATCCGCTCCCCCGTTCCGCCGACGGCGCCGCTGACCCACCGTGCCCGCCAACCATTGCTCCCGAACGGCTCACGCGGCCCGCCGCCAGCCACGTCGTGTGCCTCGAGCAGCCCGCCGAGGTCGGCAGCCAGATACGAGGGGCGCCGCTGCGGCGGCGCGAGCACCAGCTCGGTGGGGCCGCTGACCCCGGTGAGCACGAGCAGGCTGTCGGCGCCCACCCGGTTGGCGCCTTCGATGTCGGTGTCCAGCCGGTCACCCACGATCAGCGGGCGCCGCGCGCCGGTGCGCCGAACCGCCTCGGCGTGCATCGGCGGCTCCGGCTTGCCGGCGACGATGGGCCGCGTTCCGGTCGCCGTGGCGATGACCTGCACGAGTGCGCCATTGCCCGGCTGGCGCCCCCGCGCCGAGGGAAGTGTCGCGTCGACATTGGACGCGACGAACAGCGCGCCCGCGGCGACGGCGAGCGCGCCCTCGGCGAGCAACGAGTAACCGACGTCCGGCGCGTAGCCCTGAACCACCGCGGCGGGACGATCCCTGGCGGTGGTGACGGGGCGGAGCCCGCGCTCACGCACGGCCAACCGCAGCCCGCTGCCGCCGATGACAAGCACAGGCGCGCCGGGCGGCAGCCGTTCGGAAAGAATCCTTGCAGCGGCGTGCGCAGAGGTGATCACTGACCCGGGGTGGGCTGGGACGCCCAGCGCCACGAGCTGTTCCGCGATGGCGCCCGTGGTGCGCGACGCGTTGTTGGTCACGTACGCCAGGCCCATCCCCGCCGCCACGACCTTCCGCAGCGCTTCCGGCACGCCGGGAATCGCGGCCCTGCCGAGGTACACCACACCGTCCAGGTCAAGCAGCGCGGTGTCGTAGGCCTCGCTGAGCGGTCGCGGGCAGCGACGCAAGCCTGGCACGCCATCGTTGCTGGCCGCGGAGCCGTCGCGGGCTGCGGGCGGGGTCATCGGCGCTGCCGGGCGCGCAGTGTGGCCCGAACGCCGCGCAGCGCGCTCGTGTAGTGCCGCACGTGCGGGCACATCGCGGCGGCCAGGGCCAGGTGGCCCGCGGCCGCGGCCGGGTCGCCGGCCCGTGCCAGCGACAAGCCGAGGCCGAACAGCGCGTAGTCATCCGAGGGGTTGCTGTCAACGATCCGCCGGAAGCTGTCGGCCGCTGCCGCATATCTGCCGGTGTCGAACTGGGCGCGGGCGAGCGCCTCTGTGATGCTGCGAGACGACGGCTCCGCTGCCGCGGCGCGCTCGAGAAGCTGCGCCGCCGCGGCGGCGTTGCCGTTGGCGAGCAGGTCCAGGCCGCGACGGTACCAGGCGTACACGTCGCCCGCCGGCGCCCCGGGCAGGCGATCGCCGTCGCCCGGCAGGCCACCAGGCCGGGAATCCCTGCCTTCGCCCGATCCTTGTGACATGTGTGCAGACCTTTCGTCATGACTGGCACCGTGATGACGGCCGTCTGGTGCTCGCGCCGTTCCGCGGGATCCGCTACGCGCCGCAGCGCGTGAGCGGCCTCGCCGAAGTCACCTCTCCACCGTACGACGTGGTTGGGCCTGCGGCCGCCGCGCAGCTACGGGATAGTGACCCGCACAACGTGATCCGGCTGACCCTTCCCGCCGCTGACAGCGCGCAGAGCAGATACCGCATCGCCTCCTGCCTGCTCCGCCAGTGGATGGCCGAGGGCGTGCTGGTCGCCGACGACGCGCCGGCGCTGTACGTCTACGAGGAGCGCGGCCCGGACGCGGCCACGCCAAAACTGCAACGGGGCCTGATCGGCGCGGTCGGGCTGTCGCCGCCCGAGGCGGGGATCGTGCTGCCGCATGAGGACGTCACGGCTGACGTGGTCGCCGACAGGCGCAAGCTGATGGAAGCGACGGAAGCGAACCTCGAGCCCATCTTTCTGCTCTACCGTGGCGGTGGCGCCGCGAGCCAGCTCGTGGACGCGGTGGCGGAGACCGGCGAGCCGATGATCGAGGCCGTAGCCGACGGAGTCACTCATCGGCTGTGGACGGTGACCGACCCAGCCTCGCTCGCCGCGGTGGCGGCCGACCTCGCCCATCGGCACGCCCTGATCGCCGATGGCCATCATCGCTACGCCGCGTACCTGGACATCCAGCGCCGACGCCGCGCGGGCAACCTGGGCCGCGGCCCATGGGACAACGGCCTTGCGCTTCTTGTTGACTCGGTTGCCTACCCGCCGCGGATCGATCCGATCCACCGGGTGATCCCTGGCCTGCCGCTCGGCGCCGCCGTCGAGCTAGCCAGCGCGGCTTTCACGGTGCGGGCGCTGCCCCCCGGCGTCGCGCTGGACGCGGCGCTGCACGAGCTGCGTGCGGCAGGCGGCGGACGCGACCGTGTCGCCTTCCTGCTCGCCGACGACGCCTCGTTCCACCTGCTCACCGAGCCTGATCCCGGGCAGCTCAGCGCCGCGGCGCCGGCCGGGCGCAGCGAACGGTGGCGCTGGCTGGACTCGTCTGTCCTGCACGAGCTGCTCATCAAGACGATTTGGGGGATCGACGACGAGCCGCCTGCCGTGCGCATGGTGCACCACGACGCGGCAGCGGCGATAGCGGCCGCGCGGCCGCGCGGCACCGCGATCATCTGCAAGCCGCCGCAGGTCGCCGAGGTGCTCGCGATCGCCGCTGGCGGCGAGAAGCTGCCGCACAAATCGACGTCGTTCGGGCCAAAGCCGCGTACCGGGCTGGTCATGCGCTCGTTCGCGTATCGTTGACCTTGGCCCGTCTCGCCTGATGGGTTCCACGGGCGGCCGTGCTTAGCTGGCCCGTCGGCCCTGACGGAGGAAGCCCCATGAGCAAGCAGGCCACCCCGCCCCCGCCGGGCGATCGGCCGAACTCACCGGCGCCACCGCCGCCGCCAGCGTGGCGGCACTGGCTGCTGCCGACCGCGGTCCTTTCGATGCTGGTGCTCTGGTTTGTGCTCCCCGCGCTGCACAGCGCGCCGCAGGTGAGCCTCACCTACACGAAGTTCCTGAGCGATGTCGCCGCGCACAAGGTCAAGACCGTCGACATACAGCAAAACGGCCAGGCGACAGGGACCCTGGTGGGCGGGCACGCTTACACCACGGTCATCCCGCCGCAGGCCGGGTCCTCGCTGCTGGACCGGCTCGAGGCCGCCAAGGTCTCGATCGACGCGTCGCCGCAGGGCGCGTCGTTCGGCTCCCAGGTCCTGTCCTGGCTGATCCTGCTGCTGCCGTTTCTGCTGCTCGGCTGGCTCTGGATGCGGCTGTCCCGCGGAGCGGCCGGGCAGCTTCAGGGCGTGCTTGGAGCCGGCCGGTCGCGCGCGAAGGTGTTCGACGCGGAACGGCCGGGGACCACCTTCGCCGACGTCGCCGGCTACGAGGGCGCGAAGGCAGAAATCGCTGAGGTCGTGGACTTTCTGCGGCGGCCTGACCGCTACCGCCGGGCCGGCGCCGCCACGCCGCGCGGCGTGCTGATGGTCGGCCCGCCAGGCACGGGCAAGACGCTGATCGCCCGCGCGGTGGCGGGCGAAGCCGCGGTGCCGTTCTTTTCTGTGGCGGGCTCGAGTTTCGTCGAGATGTTCGTCGGCGTCGGCGCGGCCAGGGTGCGTGACCTCTTCGCTGAGGCGCGTAAACGCGCGCCGGTGATCGTTTTCGTGGATGAGATCGACGCCATCGGCCAGCGCCGGTCGGGCAGCGGCGCAGTGGTGGCCAACGACGAGCGGGAACAGACGCTCAATCAGCTGCTGTCTGAGATGGACGGCTTTGACCCCACGATGGGGATCGTGGTTCTCGCCGCCACGAACCGCCCGGAGGTGCTCGACCCGGCCCTGCTTCGGCCCGGCCGGTTCGACCGCCAGATCACCATTCCGCTGCCGAACCTCGCCGAGCGGGCCGCCATCCTCGCGGTGCATTGCCGCGACAAGCGGCTCGGCCAGGATGTGGACCTGGAGGTGGTGGCCCGCGGCACGCCGGGGTTCTCCGGCGCGGACCTCGCGAACCTGGCCAACGAGGCGGCGATCTTCGCGGTGCGCGCAGGCCGGGACGTGTTGTCCCAGGCCGACTTCGACGAGGCGCGGGACAGGATATTGCTCGGGCGGCGCGAAGGCTCCAACGTGCTGCTGCCAGAAGAGAAGAGCGCGGTGGCCGTACACGAGGCTGGGCACGCGCTCGTCGCCGCACTTTCCGCGCACGCCGATCCGGTGGCCAAGGTGACCATCCTGCCCGCTGGCCAGTCGCTTGGCGTCACCGAGCAGCTTCCGCTGGTTGAACGTCACCTGTACGGGGAGGACTACCTCTTGGACAGCCTGGCGGTCCGCCTGGGCGGCCGGGCAGCCGAGCTGATCGTCTTCGCGCAGGGCTCCACCGGCGCCGCGAATGACCTGGCACAGGCCACCGATCTCGCCACCAAGATGGTTCGTGAGTTCGGGCTGTCGCAGGCGCTGGGACCGGTTGGCTACCCGCAGGGCGGTTCGGTGTTTCTCGGCCGTGGGACCGGCGAGCTGTCCAGCCGGCCATATGCGGAACAGACCCAGGCGGCGATCGACGCCGAGGTCGCGCGCCTGCTGCGGGACGCGGAGCGACGGGCCAAGGAACTGCTCGAGCAGCACAGGGACCGCCTGGATCGCCTCGCGGCCCTGCTTATCGAGCAGGAAACCGTCGACGGCAGCGTCGTCTATCGGCTGGCCGGCGTGCCCGCGGCGGCCGCGAGGCCGGGCGGCACCGAGGTCGCGCCCCACCGCGGCGCCCGCGCCGCGGCCAGCGGTGTCAGCCAGGCCAGCGGCGGTGATCATGGGTGATGGCGCCGCGCCCGGTCCGCGTGACACCCGCTCAGCAGGCACCGGCTACGACCCGTCGGTGATCACCGAGCTTGGCCACGACGTCTTCCAGATCGACACCCGGATGGCGGGTTACCACGGCATCACCGCTGGCTACCTGATCCGGTCCGCCAAGCCCTGCCTGGTGGAAACGGGCGCCGGGCCATCCGCGCCCGTCGTGCGTGACGCGCTCGGCGCGCTCGGTGTCGGAGCGCAGGATCTCGCCACGGTCGTTGTCACCCACATTCACCTGGATCACGCGGGCGGGACAGGCGACCTCTCCGCCATGTTCCCGCAGGCCGAAGTGGTGGTGCATGAGCGAGGCGCACGGCACCTTGTGGATCCGAGCCGGCTGATGAAAAGCGCCCGCATGGTGTATGGGGACGAGCTTGATGAGCTGTTCGGTGAGCTTGCGCCGACACCGGCGGGCCGGATCCGGGCGGTTGACGAGACGGGGAGCATCGACCTTGGCGACGGCCGCCGCCTGGACAGCCACTATTCGCCCGGCCACGCCAAACACCACGTCGGCCTGCTCGACTCGCACAGCGGCGACCTTTACGTTGGCGACGCCGCCGGGGTGTACATACCCGAGACGGCCGACCTGCGACCGGCCACGCCGCCGCCCGACTTCGACCTCGAGACCGCGCTCGCGTCGCTGCGCAAGTTCGGGGCGTTGCGGCCGACGCGGCTGCTGTTCAGCCACTTCGGCCCGGTCGGCGACGTTGACCAGACGCTGGCGCGTTCGGCCGAGGAGCTGCGGGTGTGGGTCGAGGAAGTCAAGCAGGCCCGCGGCGCCGGCCTTGATCTCGACCACGCCGTCGCCATGGTTCGTGACCGGACCAAGCAGCGGTACGCGCTGTTCCTGCCGGAAACCGACCCTGAGGTGGCGGCGAGGTTTGAGCGGCTCACCGGGGCCGCGTCCAACGTGGCCGGGATCATGCACTGGCTGGACCAGTCAGCCGGTCAGGGTGCGTGAGACCTTCTCGGCTTGCTCGTCCTCGAGATCCTCGAGATCCTCGATGGTGACGTCATCGAGTTCCTCGAAGCGTTGCGCGGCGCCGGTCTCGTCCGCAGGGTCGGCTGCGGCCGCGCGGGCGAACCACTCCCGGGCTTCATCGGTGCGCGAGACGCCGAGCAGCGCGTCGGCGTAGGCGTAGAACAACCGGGCCGACCACGGCCGTACCCGCGTTTGATTCAGTTCGGGAAGCTGGAGGACGACCACGGCGGCGTCGGCGGCGCCCATGTCGCGGCGGATGCCCGATTCCACGATGCGCAGTTCAATTTGCTCCGCGCGATCCGCCGCAGCGGCCTCGGGGCCGCCCACGAGCGCCAGCGCGCGGTCGTGGCGGCCGAGCGCGCGCTCACAGTCGGCCATCATGGGGAGGTAGCCGGGCCGGCCGGTGAGCCGCCGCGCCGCGCGCAGCTCGGAAAGCGCCTCCGCCCAGCGCCCGGCGAGATAGGCGGCGATTCCGCAGACCTCGCGGACCGCTCCGACCCGGGCGGCCAGCCGCCGGGCCGCGACCGCCTGCTTGTAGGCGAGTTCGGCGTCGGTGGCCTGGTCGGCCGCTGCCAGATGGCCGGCCACCCGGTCGGCAAGATCGCGAGGAAGCGAGCGAAGCTCCGCCCGGAGCGCTGGGTCGAGTTGGTCGGCGGTGATGCCCGCCGGAATTTCCACGCCTGCCGCAGACGTGCCGCTGCGCGGCGGACGGCGGTCCCCGCTGGGCGCTCGGCCCGGGTCCCTGCCGCTTGCTCGGCCCGGGTCCCTGCCGCTCGCTTGGGGCGGACGCGGGCGTCGCTTTCCTGCGGACCCCGCGCGGCCGGCTCCTGCGGACCCCGCGCGGCGGGGTTGCCCACGGTTGCCCGCAAAGCTCCCGCGGCGGTCGTCACGTGACGCGCCGCCACCATCATTGCGGCCCGCGCGCCGATCCTCGGTCAAGGTGATCTCTCCAGATTCGCTACCCAGACAGCCAAAAACGCTGAGGGCCGCGCGGTGTCCGGCGGCCCTCAGCGGAGGATGTCCGGCGGCGTCCTACTCTCCCACGTAGTCTCCCACGCAGTACCATCGGCGCTGAAGGGCTTAACTTCCGGGTTCGGAATGGGACCGGGTGTTTCCCCTTCGCCATGGCCACCGAAACTCTGTTGAGATGTCAGGGCACCTGCGGGCCTGTCGGCCCGCGGTACCCGGGAGCCGGCCAGGCGAGCACAGCCGACCGCATCCCGGGAACCGCACAGTGAACGCGAGCTAATTTGATTATGTAGAGCCAAGCCTCTCGGCCTATTAGTACCGGTCAGCTCCACACGTCACCGTGCTTCCACCGCCGGCCTATCAACCCAGTCGTCTAGCTGGGAGCCTTACCGGGTTAACCCCGAGGGAGACCTCATCTTGAGGCGAGCTTCCCGCTTAGATGCTTTCAGCGGTTATCCCTTCCGAACGTAGCTAACCAGCCGTGCCCTTGGCAGGACAACTGGCACACCAGAGGTTCGTCCGTCCCGGTCCTCTCGTACTAGGGACAGCCCCTCTCAAGTCTCCTACGCGCGCAGCGGATAGGGACCGAACTGTCTCACGACGTTCTAAACCCAGCTCGC